>Ga0114919_10001198_pt1 | contig 20856 bp, 30 predicted proteins | sample BlataG_FD_88682 | JGI IMG/M metagenome (GOLD analysis project Ga0114919, IMG submission 88682) | Deep subsurface microbial communities from Black Sea to uncover new lineages of life (NeLLi) - Black_00105 metaG | ecosystem: Environmental > Aquatic > Marine > Oceanic > Sediment | place: Atlantic... | reverse complement strand
GTCGTGCCAACAAGCTGGGCAGCCTCATTGTAGGTTGCCATCAAATCCTTTTGCGTAACCATCCCCAGGCTGCCTTTTTTGAGCGCCGTTAGCATTTCTTCCTGCGAACTACCAGCAGATTTCGCAATACCCGCAAAGGCAGCCTGGATACCTTCAAGGGCCGTGGCGTCTGACGCCAGTTTAACAAGCCCAACACCAAGACCGATGGTTGCCGTGCCAAGAGCTGCAGCGCCACCAATAGCAAGTTTGGCTGCCATCTTACCAAATCCAGTGATACTACCAGACATTTTACCTAACTTGCCCATGAAGTCGTTATAACCCCTGACTTCAGCTTCAACGCCAACTCGTTCATACGCCATACTTCTACTCCGTCCCGGTCTCCATGTGCGCTACTATCTCTCCCGGTACGCCGGTCAATTTGAATATGTGTGCCCAGTCCTCAGTTGCTACTGCTATGTGTTTCTTGTACAGAAATTCAAGGTCATCATCATCGTCAAGATCAAAGTTTGACAAGTCCAAGCGCCCAATCTTATTTAGCATTGCTAGTTTCTTTATCCACTTGCTATCCTCTGGCAACCCGTCCACAAGCTCGACATTGAACAGCGCAATCACATCCATCATCGCGCTTGCTCGTTCCATATCCCTTTGCTCGCATTGGGCTAGATAGTCTGGATGGTCCAGTACCGGGACTAGCTGCAAATCGTCACCCAGCCGTGTCGGTACTGGCGGGTTCTCAATTTCCTTTTGGATGTCCGTCAACGTCGCCGGGTTAATGGGCGACACGCACACGCGCACGCCGGTGCTCAATGTGCAGACCCGCGGATCTGCTTTCTTTTTCTCAGCCATCATTTTTCCTCCCCTCTAAACTAGATCGCCCAAAATTGCAGGCTTTTCTTTACCCAAGAAGACGCCAGGCACCCAACCGATCTTGAGTCGATACTTGACTCTGTAATACCACCGTTTTTCTGTCGCGTGATATTCTGTATCAATCACCGTAACCTGAGTGCTATGTTTCAAGTATCCAACTGCCTCTTGGCGTTTTATGTCTTTCCACAGAATGATTTTACTTACCGTCAATAGCGGTATCGCCCGTGGGTCACGTCCGTCTATAAAGACTTGTTTGCCCATTTTGAGATGAGTCTTCGTCTTTTGTTCATCCACTGTTTTTCCTCCCCTTTTATCTTCTTCGCTTTCCAGAACCCCCACTGGGGCGTAGTTTCGGACGTGAGACAAGTGCCTCCCACGCTTCCATTATTTTAGGAGCACGGTATAACCCGACCTCGCGCCCCCTTGAATCATTGTCCATTGCATCCCATTCGTCAGGCCGTATTCCGGCCTTCTGTCGTGCCAGTTCGTGTTCAAAAATAGCATTATAGTGCCATACCGGCATCTTCTCGCGTTCAATTTGATCTCTTAACCGTTGCTCAACATCTTGTAATGATAGTTCTCTTTCTCCCCATTTAATTCCGAAAGGACTCGACAGCCGCTTGGGCTGCCGCCTCCACTGGATCATTTATCTTTTGAATAGCAACAGCCAGGTTGACTCTGTCGTGAATGTTTGGTACTTCGTCACATATCCATTCGTATTTACAATCGCGCGGATCGTCTGGTATCTCAAGTCCGTAGTATTTGCACTTTTCAATCCACCTGGCACTCGGTTCATCCAACACTCCCTCAATAACGATTGCGCGCACCGTTTCAGTAATCTCGTATGCACGCAACAGTGTTGCAAGTCGTTGATACTCTTGCCAACGCTCCTGCAGTTCTACATCCGCCTGCCAGCGCGATTCGGTTATTGTCGTTTCGTTATGTTCATACGTCTCCGGGTCGCCACCAGCCGTTAAAACTGTATACGTCGGGCAAATTGGCTTACTGTTATCTGCGATGAATCTATTCCGTGCCGACATTTTTACCTTCGCCACGAAACGCTGATCTACCCGTTGCAAGCGTACAGTTATCCCGCTCTTGAACGTGAACGCATGCTCGTTATCCATCATTACTCCTCCCCCTCTTGATCTCTGGTCGGGGAGTGCCGGGGGGAGGTCACTTGCACTCCCACGACCAGGAGATCATATAGTTTAGCGTGGGTTGATGCTACTACTACTACCCACTGATACGGATGATGACAGCGGTCCCACCTTGTGCCAGACCCACGGCGTAACCGACCGTGGGCGAGAGCATGATGACGGAGGTGAGTCCCACGTTAGTGGGAGTTCCACCTTCCAGTGCTCTCCAGCCGTCGCCACCGTCAACGGTATGCTTGATAGTGCCGACCGGGCCTGCGGTGTTCTCGATCATCAGGCCGGTGAGATTGGTGCTGAATGAGATACAGGCGATCCCGCTGGTACCGGTGTAAACGGTCGTCCAGTTGGTAGTGCCGTTCCAGGTCTTGAAGATCTCACCCGCATCGTCACCCACTATCACCTCATGGCGACCGAACACTTGCACCGTGTCCAGATTTGCCCCGCCACCAGTGGCAGTCGCTGCCACCCAGGTGCCACCGCCGTTAGTCGTGTAGATGATGGTGTCAGCGTCACCCACCGCATACCCGATATTCGGGCTGACAAAGTGGACAGCGTTGAGCGGGTTGGCACCGGATGCGGTAGTGGCCGCCTGAGAGGCCCAGGTCACGCCGCCATCGTCAGAGAAGAAGACGTCACCTTCGTCTGTCACCAGCCAGATGTTGTTGTAGTCCAGGGCAAAGAGGGACTGGGGACCTGTGGCAGCTTCTCCATTGGTGGCGCCCACTTCTACGTTGTCCCAGGTGGCACCAGCGTCGTCAGAGTAGGCGACTTCCAGCGGGTTCGCGGCGTCCGTATCCCTGACAACCAGGGTGCGGCGGGTATCCTTGTCCACCGCGAAGCACTGACCGGCGATGACGGCCTCACCCGTGTCAAACGGATCAGCAGCAGCGACCGTCCAGGTGGCACCATCGTCAGTGGTGTAGAGGACGTCACCGGATTGGGCCGGTGACGCTACACCGTCAGTACCCACTTGCGCGTGCTGCCCAACGTCGATCTCCTCACCACAGTCCCCGATGCACCGGGGGTCGCAGGCCCACACGTCGTTGGCGTCTTCCGTCTCACTGGTGGTCTGACGTTCAGCGGAGAGGATGCGGGAGTCAATCCGGGTCGGGTTGACATCCACGTCGTACTGACGGGTGCTGATCCCGCTCGGTTCCCGCATTGTGAGATTCTGCACAGTGTCGTTATTGATGCTGTACACCTCGTAACTGTAGATCCGCTCCCAGTTGGACAGGAGCCCCCGCGAACTACACTTCGTCTGGATGGCGTGGATGACGAAGGGGCAATTCTTTTCGACGAACCTCTCCAGCCAATCCGCTGTCTTCTCCAGCACTCCAGTCAACTGTAGACTGGCATCACCGGGCGGTGACGACTCGCTGCCGATGGACTGCCACTGGCGGTTCTCATCCATGCACCAGATGGTTGAGCGGCCGCCACGGGGACTCGGCATATCCCCCATATCGTAGCAGGCTCCCAGGTAGTAGGTCGGTTTGCCTGGGGCTGCTTGGACGAAGATTCCCCCGTCCTTTGATAGAAATACTGAATCTGGTACGGACATTGTACTTACCTCCTACTTACACGTTTCGAGTATTCCAGCAGGCGCTTCTTCAACGGCACGACGAGGACCTGCTGGATAGCCTGTTGTGCCAAGTGGGATAATTGCAGCATGTCTTCTGGCTCCCAGATTCCACGCTGATAGAACTCTTGCTCAAGTACATCGTCAATGCCATCAATCTCTGACCACGGTTCGCCTCCCGGCATTCCTGCTGCCAGGGTGAGAGGGGACACGCCATCGCGTTTGAGTTCGGTGATGGGGATGATGGCGCGACCGGTGGACCCGTCGTCAGCTACCCATTGGACCAGGGCGGCCAGGCCTTCTTTATGAAGGACTTTGACAGGGACAGGGAGAGGGTCGACGACCATTACTTCTTCATCGACGACCACTACTTCCTCAGCTACTTCTGCCACTTCCACTATATCGCGTGCCCGCTCGCCCTCGCACCCTTCTTCATCACCGCTTCCATTCGTCTCTTGAATAACTTCTTCCATTTCTTCGCTATCTCCTCGTCAAAGTTGCGTGCCTTTGTGCCAGGATGATCCACGTAAGGGCGGATCACCTTGTCACTTGACCGCGAGCCAGGACCGGACCCGATCACCCGTGGTGTCGTCTTGGATGTGGACGCACTGGGGAATGCAAGAACCTTCTTGTCGCTCTTGCCCGTGTAAGCACCCGCCCAGATGAGATGGCGCCTGGTCCCCTTGTTCACGTAACGGTAGATCTCGTCACTCGTCGATACTTCCAGGATAGGGCCTGGTGCAGTGAGAGATATGCTGATTTCAAACTTTGGCTTATGTTCCCAGGTCCGGGTAGTGGACTCAAAGTCCTGTTTGACATCCTTACCCACTGCACGCAGTTCGTTCAATAGCGCGAGCCTCAGCGCGTCCACCTTCATCTTCTTGGGTTTGATAATCTTCCAGGCAATCATTAGAAACTGAATAACCTCACTTTGCGAATAGCCTGAGCAAAACGCCAAGCGATCCAGGCACCGTCCATCAAGCCGAACGGATTGTTCGCCCTCTCCCGCGTGATAACGTCGGGTACGGTCCTGTCACGTCCCCAGATACCGCGGGTGTAGTCACAGCCAGCACAGGGTTGAGACGGCATCTTAGTATGGGCCAGGCGAACGACAGCGTTCTCACCGGTGAGAGGCGTTGGGTCTGCTCCCGCGTAATAGTTGAGTCTCACCTTCTCTGGGCGGCAGGCGTAACAGGACCAAGAGGATGAGGACCAGGAACCACCTGAGTAGGTGGCTGGCAGCGCACCGACTTCCCCGATCTCTCCATTCTTTACACTGATGCAGCCGGTCGCTGTGGCTTCAGAACAAGAGGCACAAGATCCGCTCCCGTGCGGCCATACGATCTCTGCCTGAGTACTGGTATCATTGTAGATGCGTCGTATGTCTACAGCACCGGTGAAGTTGGCGAGGTCATTGTAGTCAAACCCGCTCTCGGGCTGATTGCCCCAGAGATCCGGGTTGACCAGGCGGCAGCGGGGGATGAATACGGTTAACTGTCCCCCGCTTATCTGGACGACGGAGGGTTCAATCTCATACTCTGAGTCTGGGTAGAACACCTTGATCTCATCTGTATCCGTGAGCGTCGTAGCGATAGGCCCGATGCCAGCCGGTTCTGTGGTGTAGTCGATCCCATGTCCAGCTGCAATGTCGGTAGATCCACGGATACCCCCCGCTATCACCTTCTTCCACAGGGTGAGATGTGGGTAGTGGTTGGGATGCACTTCGTCCGTGTACCAGGTGGGGCACAGCGGGTACTTGAGCACCCGCTCAATCTCCTCAAGGGATTCTGCTAGATAGTAGAGGATGTTATCCCTGTCGAACTGGGAGAAAATGCCGAAGCACCGGGTGTCCTGGTCGTGGCGGACGCCGAATAGAGAGCACTCGTTGTAGTTGGTTAGCTTGCCGTAACGGACCAGGGACACACAGGTGCGCCGTAGCGCCTCGGGTACGGTGTCGGGCACGACCCCGCAGGTTACTGGTGTTCCGGTTCCACTTCCACTATCAGGCATCGTCCTCGTCCTCCTCCTCCGGGCACTGGGTGCGGTCCCAGTTCGCCTCGCACCACGCTTCCCCGCAGTGATACTGGTATTGTGGACACTTCCAGCATACCGAGTCTTTGATCACTTCACTTGTCCCGACTATTTCTTCTTCTATCGCGGTCATCAGCTCACTATTTCTGTATCAGGGTTCACGAACGTGTAGCCAGGGGCCGAGCGCCAGAAGTAATAGGTTCCCGGCTGCAACCGTGGCAGATAGCCGTTGTCATCACGAGCGACCCCGAACGTGTCCGTCTCACCACACCAGACCACGTTGTCACCAGCAAGATCGCTAGTAACCTCGATTCTAGCGCCGACAATAGGGATAGGACCAGGTGCGGTGAGGGTGTAAGTAAACTCAATAGCGGTCCCTACTGGCGGGAACTCAATCCCGGTCCCGCCCATCACCTCATCCACGTCCAGGACAGCAGCACCCGTGTAGACAGCACGTGCGAAGTAGTTATTGACTATCAGATCCGCGGCTGCATAGATCCGGATGTAGAACCCGCAGTTGTCAATCTCCTCAGTAGGATGCTGGACACCGTTCCAGATCACGGCGTCAGCGCCCGTCGCTCTGTCCTGCTCAGTGAGATAGAGGTCGATGTCAGCGAGAGCTAAGCCGACTGCCGCTGCCCCTCCCGCTTGTGTGAACTTGGCACTTACTGTTAGGTCTGACATTATGACCTCGTAAAATTCAACTTGACTGAGTGCAGACGGGCATCACCACCGAAGGTGTCCGTCCCGGCTTTACGGTACGCTCGGATCTGGACCACTTCCTCAGCAGTAGGAGTTCCCGCCAACGTGATCCCTGCTGTCTCTGGCGTCAGGTACATCTTGTTCAATTCAGAGATGCGGTCGGTCACTTCTTTGGCAGTGCCCCAGGCCACATCGATGCTGTCCCCGTCTCCGTAGGCAATCCCTTGAAGTCCAAGGATAACGGATCCGGTGGACCCCGTTTGACCCAGCACCGCGAACTCTGCAGTAATTTGACCCCCGTCATAGTCGTCAGGCATTCGGAATCCCCACTGCCCATACTCCTGGGTGGTAGGGTCGAAGTCCATTAGATAGAGATCAATGTTGTTGCTGCTGAACTCAACCTTCGTCGGTTCAGCAGCACCCGTGGTAGTGGATGGCCATCCACCAGCAGCAGAGAGGATGATCTGACCGGATGGGGCTGGTCCGGTGGGACCGGTTGCGCCTGCAGTCCCTGCACCCGTTGCTCCCGCTGGACCTGTTGGACCCTGAGGACCTGCGGGACCTGTCGGACCTTGTACCCCTGTACTACCTACCCCAGTTGGACCTTGAGCACCTGTTGGACCCTGCGGTCCTGTCGGTCCCTGTGGGCCGGTTGAACCTGCCCCAGTAGGACCGGCTGCTCCAGTTGGTCCCTGTACACCAGTGGGACCCTGTGGGCCTGTAGAACCCTGTGGTCCAGTGGGACCCGCCACCCCTACCGGACCTTGTGGGCCAGTTGGCCCTTGCGGTCCGGTAGGACCAGTGGTGCCAGCACCTGTTGCTCCCGCCGGTCCAGTGGGACCCTGCGGGCCGGTTGGGCCAGGAGCTGTTCCGCCTGGAGGTCCTGTGGCTCCCTGGGGTCCTGTGGGACCAGTTGTCCCCTGTGGACCTTGAGGACCTGCGGGACCTGTCGGACCTATCGTTCCTGCTCCTGTAGGGCCTGCTGGTCCTTGTGGACCGGTTGGACCTGTAGGACCTGGCGCTGTGCCCCCAGGAGGGCCAGTATGTCCTTGTGGACCAGTGGGACCGGTCACCCCTTGTGGACCTTGTGGTCCAGTGGGGCCGGTTGACCCCGCTCCAGCAGGACCCGTGGGACCTGTGACACCAGCGGCTCCAGCAGGACCCGTTGGTCCTTGTGGTCCGGTCGGCCCAGTGCTACCAGCTCCAGCAGGGCCAGTAGGACCTGTTACCCCGCGTGGACCTGTGGGTCCAGTTGGACCCGTGCTACCGCCCCCCGCTCCAGTGGGACCTTGAGGCCCAGTAGGACCAGCGGGACCGGTAGGGCCTTGCGGACCCGTGGGACCAGGAGGGCCACCAGAAGGACCTGTAGGACCACGGACGCCAGTAGGACCGGTGGGACCAGCGGGACCAGTCGATCCTGTTGGACCAGCGGGACCAGTCGGACCGGTAGGACCTGTCGCCCCACCACCCGCTCCGGGCGTTCCCTCAGATTGTGCGATTAGTAGGTAGCCAGCACCCACAGTGTCACCTAGTCCCCTCCCCCTGTTTCGAAGAAGGCTAGATTGTCAATCAGCCTTTTATTGTCAGGTTCAAGCTCCACCGCCTTCTCAGCGTGGATCTGTCCTACTTCCATCTCCCCCAGCTTCCAATAGCATCGGGCCAGGAGATCCTGGATGTGCGCCCCGTACCACTCAGGCATTCGGTACCCGGTAGTGGGAGGGTGCATCTCCAGTGCCGCGCAGAGCATAGCGGCGGCGAGATCGTAACTCTCCCTGTTGTAATAGATGGTCCCCAGTCTGCCCCAGAAGTCGCGGCGGCGTGGGCGGAGGGCAACTGCTTTGTATAAGGCCGTGATAGCTTCTCCGATCTCCCCCTCGTGCTGATAGCAGTGGGAGAGGTAGTAGTAAGCATCAGCAGCGTCCCAGCCGGCAGGGAAATCGTTGACGTACTGCTCAAGTACATCTCTTGCCTTGCGCCATCGTTTCATGTAGTACCACTGTCGCCCCAAGTAGAATAGTGGTCGTGCGGCTGTCGGGTGCTCCTGCACGTCAAGTAACAGTCTATCCAGAGTGTATTGCTGTCCACCCTCTCGTTGCCTGGGTCGGTTATGGAATGCGTACTCCGTGTATGCTGTTTTCAACGGGCGCCCGTTGGTACACTCCGGCACCTCGTGCGCCCGGTACTTATAGGCCACTAGTCCCTTACGCCAGCACCTCATCTGCTGCTGCTGAGAGCCTGCTGCCCCGTTCCCATGATGGCGAATAGCGGTGAGATAGATGGCTTCCGCTGGCGTCGTCTCCAGGTAGGTTCGAAGTCCGGCCGCGTCTTCCAACTCCTCATCACCATCAAGGAATACAATCCAGTCCGCATCTTCACTCGTGTACTCCTGCGCCAGGTTCCTCATAGCACCCTTGTGCATCCGGTCGCCACCCTCAATGACGTTAGCGCCATGGGATTTGAGGATGTCCACCGTCTTATCAGTGGACCCTGTATCCACAACGACGATCTCGTCAACCAGCCCATGGAGACTGTCCAGTGCCACGCCGATGCTGGGTTCTTCATCTTTCACGATCATACACGCTGATACGAACATCTCTCCCCCTAGACGATTGCTGGTACTTGGTAAATGATTGCGGGATTGCGTGGAATGTGAATGTCAACTGCCGGAGCCATCCCCCGTGTCGGAAACCATAGCTTTTTTACCTTGGTTTGCTGCGGTCCAAATGACACTCCGTTGTACAGTGACATATGGTAGTGCCCGATGATGTCACGTCCGTGCTGACCCATCCAGCAGGATCGCAAGGCACTCGGACGTATTTCCCACGGATACGCGCCTTGGGCTAACTGGAATACTTCCTCAGTGGAGATTGCATTATTCCAGATGGAGGGGAGGAAAATTCTGCCAGAATGAATGCTTCTTATTGATGTATCGTCTGCAATTGCCCCGATAGCCGTTCTGTCTAAACCGGTTGGCGTTTTATCGGTTGCGTCCGTTCCTCCCTGGTCCCCATCAAGAAAGATAGTTCTTGATGTTGCCGATGCAGCAACAGCACAACAGTGAACCCATGTATTAAGAGAAAACGCGCTTGCAGATTGAGCAGTACTTTCAATCCCACCGGCCCGCGTGAATAGAAACAGTTTGTTAAACACCCCCGCCTGACCCATATACCACGTCTGATTCGTAACAGACACATCACCAATGTACATTATGGTGTTATTTGCCGCGCCAGTATCAAACAGCGCCCAACAAGCCATTGTCCAAGGATATGAATTTACAACTGCTTCTTCTCTGGCTAAATACTGACTACTCACATCGTCAAATAACCACGCCACATTCTGTTCATTGAACAGTTCAGGCGTGAGTATTCTTGACGACGGACGCAGGATGCTGGGCATTAGTTAATCCCTCACTCTATTTCCCTAGACCGAAAACAAGCCAGAGCGGAAGAGTTTGCCGCCTTCTATGACTAGGCATTAACCTATTACTCGATTTCATCGGGCACAGGCGTGAGCATGAAACCGTTTTCGTCCACGTCGTTGGTAAGCGCATCGGCTGTGCTATTCCAGAACACGACGTTGACGCCGCGAGCAGTGATATACACCGTCCCGCTCGCAACCATCTCGATGTCTTGTGCAGCTTCATCCACGACTATTGAGCCGAGATAGTGAAGATTGTTGAGCTTGTTCGCCGCTGACACCGCACCTTCCGCAGTACCGTCGTCGTTATCGGGATGTGCGGTAGCTGATGCTGACGAACCAGATGTCTTGAGATAGATATCCACTGTCTGATTAACAACCGGAGCTGTAGCAAACTGGACAAACGCACGCCATTCATAGATGCCTGGACGTGCTGCTACACCACGGTCCCAATGGGCAGACTGCCGCCCTGCCGCTGCAGCGATATTGTGTATCTCAAACGCATAATCCTCGGCTTGTGCCGCCGCTGCTGGAACGAACCAGATTGTGGTCGCCGGATGCTGATATATCAAATTTGCCATGGATCAACTCCTAAAGAAAAACAGACAACCTCTTCGCGTCGTCATAAATTTGACGCATGTGCCACGTCGCCAACAGTGACAAACGTGTTCTCGCCCCACTCAGCCTCGGCAGGAGATCCAGGCCGCTGAACAGTAGCAATCAGGTTATCCCGCGTCACCATCCCCGCCGTGAATATGTCGAGCAGGTTGTTCCGGACTTCAGTGCCATTCTGGACAGTCGAAATAATTTCCAGCGACGGCAAGAGCTGAAAGTAAAGCCGGTCCGATGCGCTGATGACATCCCAGTCAGCAATAGCGATCTGCTCAATGATCTCCTGTGGCGAAACCAACTCGCGCTGAATAATCCCGCCAAGTGCTGAATCATTCATCAGGTCCGAAATGACTCCATCGCCTTTCCATGCACCATTGGCCTCTTTCAATCCAAGACCCAATAAATCTGCCTCAATGTAATCGTGCAATGCTTGTAACGTGTACTCTGCCATTGTCTCTCTCCTTTACTGGAACCTCACAATGTTCGTCGCTGTTGTATTCGTATTAAATACACGGATGATGCCGACAGGAAGGATGGTCCCCGCTGGCACACTGTCGAATATGATGTCCTGCCCGTTCGCCATTAGCACGCGCAAGTTGCCACCTTGACCACCTACATAGACGGCACGGGTGACAGAGAAGGCACCTGCGTCGTCCGGTGTAACAGCGAACGCGATCCGGTATTCAATCTCCTTTGTTGGGTTACTCGGTGCCATCAGTCATCTCCTGTAAAAATGCTTGCGCCCCCGCAATGCCCAGGGCGAATAGAATGTACTCTCTGATGTCGCCTGCTACCAGTAGCGCCAGGAGCAGAGAGAACCAGATACCCAGACAGTAGGGGCAGTTGAGTAGCCCGGCGAGTGAGATACAGGGTCCGTGTTCCATCTCACGGGCTTGTTCTGCGGCGGCACAGCGACCCGCCCAGGCACGGAGGCGGCAGAAGATGTCACCCGGTCCGTCGTCTACTGTTATTAACAGAGACAGCCGATAACAGGCGAAGGTTGCTAGAATGAACTCAAGCCACTGGTTCATAGCCCCTCACGTCAGCGATCGTAATGCGTCCATCTTTCCCAGTGCCAGCGATTAGGGAGAGGTCAATGTCCCTGTCACCTGCCAACTTGACAGCGGCGTCCGTGGCGTCAATCTCTACGTCAGCGAACCTGTCCCTGCTGGTCCCTGGCTGTGCGATCTCCTTGGCCTCAGGCGGTGGAGGCGGGAGTAGTTTACTGCGCCCACTGAACTTGCGGAATAGTGGGCGCCTGTTCTTCATCATTGACATCAAGCTGTCTACATCCTTTGCGTCCACGAAACCCAGGCGGCGGAGGTCCGTGTTGCCGAACTTATAAGCGGTACCCGTGACGTCACCGTAATAGGTGCCGACGCCGAGGCCAGCTCCAATGAACTCCAGCTGCACCATCCCCTGTGCACCGGGTAGCGCCCGTGCCACTGGTCGCATTGCCCTCGGTGCCGTTCTTCCTCCTCTGCTACCACAACATGCCATAGGTCGATCTCCTGCATAGATGCGGGGGTATAGTGCCCGCAGTTGTTCTCGGAAGTACCGGGGCCACTTGAACCCGTCACTAGAGGACTGTTCAGCCTTGTGGATGTTACCGGTACGGCGAGAACGGTTCTGTCCATCTCTCCGGTAGAGATTGCCGCTGTCACCGATATGATGTCCGCAGTAACCATTGATACCAAGAGCGATGTTGAACGCCCAGTCCTCGCGCCCCCACTTCATCCCTTCTGGGTAGCCGTCCGTATCCTTCCAGGCTTTACGGGGATACATGATCCCCGCTGGCATTGGATTCCTGTGGAGCAAGGATTCAAAGTCATAGTCCGGCAGCGTCAGCTTGCGGCGACGCTCACCTTTTGAGAACGTCTGAATGTTCCCATACGCCACCGCCCCTGGATTCTCCCTGCACGCCCGGTACGCTGTCTCCAGTGCAAACGGCTCTCTCATATCATCCGCTGACAAGATCGTGATATACTCTGACCGGCTGCGAGTGATCCCGAAGTTGAGAGCAGCGGGCAGTCCACTGTTCTCTTTCATCCGGTACGCTCGCACGCCTTTGAATGGATCCACCAGTGACTTAGCTATCTCCCAACTGTCATCGGTACTGGCATCGTCCACGATTATAATGTCGAAGGACTGGAACGTCTGCGGCGGCATTGGGCCTAAGCTAGTATCGCCACCGAGCAAGGAATTGATAGCGTCGGGTAGGTACCTGCCATAATTGTAGCAGGGAACTATAACAGAGATTGCAGGTGGTGTACGAGTAAACAGCTTCACCTTGCCGGGCTCCCTCCGCATCGCCTCAGCTATTGAGGACCCGAACTGCGTCTGCCCCACCTGCCCAAAGTCTACCGTCTCTCTATGACCCCCATGTACCAGCCACTTCTTCCACGTGTTAGAAGGGGCAACCTCAAGACCCGACCGTGCGATGCGTAACTGTAACTCGCAGGTCGCACCCCACAGCGGGTATTCCCCTTCATTGAGGCCGCCCACATTCTCATACGCATCACGTCTCAGGTACATGAAAGTGCCCTGGACGTAGCCCTTCCGCCATACTGGATGACCGAACACGCCGTCGCCGAACAGCGCGTAGCGACGACGGGACTTTTCTAGTTCCGGGAGCAAGGTGTCAGTGTTGCGGAGTTCCGCATCCTGGTTGAGGATGAGCGCGTCTGAGGAGCAAGCAGCGAGCCCGGCATTTACTGCGCCAGAGAAGTACCCGCGCTGCCCAAGCCTAAGCATCCTCACTCCCTCCTTGTCCGTCTGTAGGGGCACGTCACTGGCGTCATCAACTATGATAGTCGGTACACCAGGCGGCAGACTGGCTAACAGCCTGTCTATGACATCGTGCCCGTTCCAGAACGGAACCACGACAGTAAAATCAACCATGGTAACTCACCCAGGATTGTTCAAACTCCTGAGCTGCGTCCCCGATGGCACTAGCCCATTCAGGCGGTAGATCAGCGAGATCTTTGAGAAAAAGGGCACGGCTATACTTTGCGCGACAAGCGTTACTGCAAAACCGACTCCCTCTTGCCGCAGATGGTGTACGACAATACATCTGCCCGCACGTAGCACAGACAAGTTGTACTGACATCCTTCCTCCCCCTTTGATGTAATCCCCTATCAGTGGCGGTGACTGTAATAATCACCGCCACTGCAATCAAGATAGCCTTATGGACAAGAGGCCACACTGAATGATGTTTCAGGGAAGAATGACCCCTCGCAAGGATCGGCCGACAACGGCCCAGTCGGTGTGTTGCAAACCACGTCCTGGAACCGGGCCAGTGCCCACGGTGCCCAGGCCAACATCCTCGGTCGCATCTCCATCACCTGTTGGACACAGGTATGATCCTCTTGCGTCCAGTGCAGGAAGCGCCCACCATCTGAGGCAAAGTGCTGAGTGTTATACCCACTGCCGGGAACGGAGGACATATTGAGATACTGGTACTGGATAGTCTTGACGGAACCTACGGATCCGGTGAGGAGATAGACATCACCAGTCGTGGGACCGCTGATCGTTGACCAGTCGTAACCGATCAAGGGGATCTCAAACCCGTCCAGGAAGATGCGGCCGTACCCGAACATCCCGCCGTTCAGGTTCTGACGGAAGGTACGGGCCTCAAAGGCTTGCAGAGCGACTTCATTGTACTGGGTGCCCTCACAGACCGACCAGCAGGTGTAGAAGTCGAGCAAGCACCTGGTCATCCATGTGGGCATCATGAGAATGACGTCACCGACCGCGAGCTGCTGAGACGCGAGAGTGGGTGACCACATGATCCGTTGGCGGATGCGACGAAACACATCCAGCAGTACGTCAACGAAGTTGTACGCAGCCCCAATAGCGCCACCGTTCCAGGTGATTCCGGCACCTCCGTTCATGTTGTTGCCGTTCCAGTCAACAATGAGGGAGTCCATCATCCCGCAGCGTCGGCCGGTGGAGTTGGTGTAGGCGCTGTTCACGAGTTGCTGGAGCCCATCCCACTGTCCACCAGTAGCGGCGTTGCCTGTGATGGTGAGGTTGCGGAGGTCCTGGAGCACGACCTCACTGATGACGCGGGCGTCGTACTCCCGGTCGTCGTTGATCATGGAACCGTCAAGGCGGTAGCGCGGCTGCCTCTCGCAATACCGGACGTCGTGCATCGTGATGTCACGGACAGGTCCGTGGCGGCGCACGCGGCCAAAGTCTTCGAGGGTGAAGTCGCACTCGCCCCACTCAGTGCCGTTCGGGTCGGCGCATGGATCGGCCAGGTACCCACCTGTGCAGACGCCAGCAGCCGTCTCCGGGCGCACCCAGGTGATAAAGGATTTCTTGATGACGCAGATGTCAGTGCCCTCAAATCCCAGCCAGTCCAGGAACGGGTCGGACCCTTCCATGGACAGGGAGATGAGGTCCTCGTCTGCGCACATATCAAACAGGCCGCAGCAGCCGTAGATGCTGGCGACATCAGAGTCCAATGTGAGACTCTGTCGCTGTCGCATCGCATTCCGACGCTGCTGCCTCAACTGCAGGTGTTGTGGTGTCATGTTATGATTCCTCCTGATAGTAGGGTGATACTGGGGAAGTGGGCGATTTAGCCGCCGCGCTTCCAGTTAGACAGAGTCTCGTCTGCTTTAGCTGCCAGGGTCGGTTCTGCATTCTCATCACCGCCCTCTGCCCTGGCGATCCTGGGGCGGTGGGTGACAACAGTGTGGACTTTACGAGGGAGGTCCTCAATGTACTTCCGTTTCTTCTCCCCCTCGTCTTCCTCTAAGGAGTCCAGTCGACGGCCAACACCGTCAAGGCTCTCAGTGACGGCAGTAGCATTGGTTTCCAGCTGTTCCGTCAGGGTGGTGACAGTGGCGGTGAGGGTGTCAACGGCTTCCCGCAGCTGTACGAGCTGGGGTGAGGATTCAAAGACAGCCTCTCCAATGGTGAGCATATCCGCCTCGTTCAGCTCGTAGCTCTGCGTGACGAGGGGCTGATCGTCAGTGGCAACCGGCTCACCATCATCGTCATCATCGTTGTCCACAACAGCAGGTTCGTCGGTGCCAGCAGCACTCTCGTCGTCAACCGCCCTCGTGATCATCCCCTGCTTCTCAATTGCCCGATTCACAGGGTCTACGTTCGCCTCCAGCCACTCGTCGGCAGCACTCTCGCTATCGAACAATTGGACAATGGCCGTTCTCTCTGCATCATTCATTTGTCGTCTTACCTCCTGTACACGGCCCCTGGTGAAGAATGAGGCGGCGTCACTAACTGGTAGCGTTGAGATGAATTTGATCTCCCCATCCCGATAGACGGGGATCTTTACATCACCGAAGGGGACCATGTCCGGCTCCCCCGTGGTGTAGAATTCAATAGAGTCACCCCAGTAATCGGGGTCACGTTGGCGGGCTGCAATCTCCCCAGCAGCTAGTTCGTTGTCCTGGTCGTATAGACCGCTGGTGACCAGGGCGTTACCGTGACGGGCGATGAAGTCAGCTTGGCCCACACGGAAGGGAAGTTGGCGGTGGTAGAAGTCACGGATCGGGTAGTCGCCTGTCTCGCGGCAGCGGCGGGAGAAGTTGTCGAACAGGTCCCGGCTGTCGATCTCTCCCATCCGGTTGAGGGTGGAAGTTGCCGAGACGGAGTACCAGCGCCAGCGGCCGTCAGATTGTTGACGGATGATGGAGCGATTCTGGGACACTGGCTCGTGGACTTCCATGATCTCAATGCGCTCAGAGAGGGTGATGTCCGTACCGCTGATGGTGATGTCGTAGCGATAGAGCTTGCCATGGTCAGCTACTAGTGCGTAGACTTTGTCGTCATCAAAGTACACGTCGATGAACCAGTTGTCCTGCGCATACTCAAGGTCATGATCAAACAGTATTGACCAGAGAGCACCATGCAAGCTACCGGTAGAGACTGCACGGGTGAAGGACTCTCTGTCAATAGGGATGGTAATGGTACGGGAGGGTGGTTCTCTGCCAGCAATCTCGTAGAGGGAGTCCGGTGCATCCCGGTCCATCTCACCGTAGGCGGCAATCAGCTGGTTTGCGGCTCGTACCCTGGCAGCGTCCCAAGCGTCTTCAGGCACGTCAGCAGGTTTTGTAACAGCGGAGATCCCGCGTCCACCAGAGGCGGCGAACACGCCACGATCTACGAACACATCGGCAGCGTCCCCCTCACGGCGTACAGGGAGCATACAATGAGATTGCACCCTGTCGTCGTTGCCAGCGGCAGAATTCAAATCTAGTAAACAAGCGCGACAATATTCCGCGGTTGAAGAATAGTTAGCAGGTGATCCATCCCATTCGTCCACTCCTACAATGGTTCTCTCAATTCCCAACATGCTTTCAACGGTATTCTTGAACTGTTCCCAGGCTTCCTGCCACATTGCACGTACCTTGCTCATATTCTCTCCCTGTAACGCAAAAGAGAGCCGCTATCTGGTATTCCAGATAAAACGGCTCTCAGTCACCGAGGTGACTATCGGCTCTCTTGATTATTTGATTGTTGAGGGCACGTATTAGTTGAACGAGCTTGCTGCCCTGCCTGGGCACTTCTAGGATTCGAACCTACTTTCAAGACCTTTCAGGGTCGGTTTGTAAGCTCAGTCTGTCGGGATACGCACCCTATTCTCTCTTGCCCGCTCGGTCCGGCTAGAGCCCGAACGGGCGGCAAATCCAATTGCGGCTGCTCACCGCAAGAATAGTATAGCATATAATAGGTACCCCTGTCAAGTACACCCCAGGGTGTCAATGAGTTCCTGAATCGCCACCATCACCTTACGCCCTTTTCTATCAGCGCGACGGGTGTCGCTGTCAATGAACTCCAAGCACGGGCGTCCGTCACCGTTGGCTACCAGGCGAGCGATCTTCACTCCGTCCAAGAGGACGAAGCTGTCAGTTGTAATCTCCAGGGCCTGCCGCCTGCCGCTATCTGCGACGGGTAGACTCGGCCCTGCTCCTCTTACGGGAGGCGTAGCGTGAGGTCCTGTTACCGGCTTCCTCACCACGCGAGATCTCTTCGATACGCCTTTTGACATCATCGGCCTTTATGCCCCAGTATTGAGTCTGGTCAAACTCGGCAGCAAGTGAACGGTTGCCTGAGGGAACACGCATTGACGGAGTAGCATGCATCCTCTGGTGACAGGTCCAGTGGAAGCGACTGGTAAATATAGCCCCACACTTGTTACAGATCAGCAGCGGCCTCCATCCGACCGTTGGCATAGGTATACTCCCCATCAGGCGGCCAGAGGACTTTATCCCTGCCACCCCGTAGTTTGGCCTGCATTCCTGGGTCACTGTGCTCCGGGTTCATCCGGATGAATAGTTTACGATAGGCAGTACGAAGCTTCTTGTCGTTGCGGTTAGCCGCACTTACAGGTACCCAGCCAGGCCAAGGATGCCTCCCCTCTTTCATCTTACGTCCATACTCTGTCTCCGCTTGCTGTTCAGCAATCAGTCTCGGCGGCGGCGTATCCATCGTCATCCGCCACTGGACTTCTAAGGTATTAGCGCGGCGCTTGATCCAAGAGGTAGCGTCGGGCGTCCAGCCAGGAGGGCGAGTGTACCCCTCCTCCCGCCACGGGAGAGTGTAGGGTTTGAGCAGGATGCCGTCCTCAATCCGGAGTAACATTGACAGCTCTGCATTCTGGACACTTCTGACTGAAACCTTGATCCTCTCCCCTGATAGACTTCATCAGCTCCGCTTCTTGCTCACATTGCGCACCAATAGTTATGCCAATTGCCTTTTGCTCCTCCCTGATTCTACCTGCTAATATCAGAATATCCTCAATGTCTTTTACTATTCGCTTAGTCTCAAGAGTAGGAAACTCATCTCGCCACCTAGACATTAGCATGTGTGCTTGAACTTGAGCTCTGCTGTAGGTAATATAACTAAGATCTGATACCGTCATCGTAATCCTCCCCTTTCAATCTTAAATATCGTTATCACACTTACTATTTGTTCTCAATCTTCAGATTCACTACCACCGTTCCTGTCCCCCCTAATATGCCGCATCAGCTCCACCTCATCCACCTCAGCCAATAGTGCCAACTGGGTAGCGTGGGCCAGGATGTGAGGCAGTACCAGTTCTGACAGTGTGGACCCAGTCCGTGCTATAATCTGCAGCTTTGGGTTCCTCTCGTCCATCTGAATCCAGTCAGCCATAAACTCAGCCATCTCGTACATCCCGCGCAACCGGGAGATGGTCACAACGTCAGTAGGACTAATCTTCTCCTCAAACCGCTCTAGTATCTCCCCGAACGTGCGGACTTGTTGCGCTATGATCCCCAGTCGTGACTTCTCGTCCGATGTCATTGGTTGCACCCGTTTGAGTGGGCGCTCTGCCGCCTGTTCCGCTGTCGTTTTCATCCTCTCCCCCTATTTTGCTTCCTGATACTCCCGGTACCCGCAAGGACACCAGTAGTACCACCACTTTACGATCCCCTTGTACACTTCGGCTCTCTGCATCTCTGCCTTGCACCTGGGGCACTTCATCAATACCCTCCTGATGGGGCTAGTCTGGATCATTGTCGTGAATGAGTAAGAATGTACACTGACACTCCAGGCAGGTGATAATCACATCAACTCTTGCGCCATTCGCTATCGTTGCTAATTCCTCATGACACACGGGGCACAAAAGGCCCATTTTCTTCTCCTTCATCGTGGTTCTCCTTTCAACTCATCCCATATCGTCGCCAGAAGCAGGGCACCCAGGATACCGGATAATGCACCCAGGGTGACAGTCTCGCCACGCCCGCTCAAGGTCCCTGCTACTATAGCGAAGGCGCACGTTGTCAGAGTGACTATCGCCGCCGCCAGGACTATAGTGTTAACAAATACTTTCATCTATCTACGCCTCCCCCGTTACTACCGGTATTCAAGATGACACGCGCAATTAGTTACGCATTGAGTACATCCTGAACCAGGAAAACATCCACCATACGGATTGTCTGTCACTGGAATCCACCCCATTGCTGCGAATGCCTCACAGTCTGGACAATTTTCCACAGATGGGTTTATTACCCATTGGACCTCACTCATTCCAAGCTCTTCCATCCCTCTACGATTGGCACGTTCAAAGGCTTCTCGAGATGAACGAATATACATCTGAGAGCGCGCAGCTACCTGGGCTTGCGTCAACTCCCCAGCCTCCAACTGTTCCGCCATCACTTGTAGGTACTTGTACTGCTCGGCAAGCATACCGCCCACTGAACCCCAGTCGACTTGAGTCATTTGATCCACACCACCACGACCTAGAACGTACTGGCGAATATACTCCCCCTTGAGTTCTTTGCGCATTGCCTCTTGCCAGTCAGTGGGCGAGATGGTGGGATTATCCCTGTCTACCAGTAGTGAGTAATCGTAGACAGCGGTGTCACTGCCTGCTATAGACTCGTTCACCCAGGAGAGTACGTCGTCTCGGGAAGCGAAGCGACCTGTTACCTTATCTCTATAACGGTGTATTGACTCCGACCATTGCCAGGCCATTGTATTACTTCCTCTCTCCCCCGGTGACTATGCTCCTAGTTTGAACAGGCTCCTATTCAACTTGTCCTTCTGGGCCAGGAACCAGGGAATGTCCCTGTCGTACACAAAGCCCAACTCTCTCCCCTTCCCGAACTCGTACCTGATCCCGGTAGCAGGCCCGTGCCAGGACGCGGGGGCACTGCTACCCGTGAACTGTAGTACCGTCATCGCCCCCTTGCTCCTCTGTCCCTTGGGAGGCATCCGGGCGCTACCGTGTCTCACCCGTTTACTCTGGACCCTCCAGCGCCGGGAGGTATGAGTCGCCATCGCCTGCCGGTAGAAGTCCAGCGCCTTGTATGCTACTGATGAGTAGGAGTGGATCCGGTTCACGTAATCGGTGGCAGTAGCAACCAGCTTCTCCCTGTACTCATCGTCGTCCCGGACATGGATGATCTGCTCGGTGAGGTCGTCAGCGTTGGGAGAGGAGAGGATGAGAGGAAGATCCCCGTCAATGGCAGCGCGAAGCCCTCGCAATTTGATGATCTCGTCTACACCCGCTATCACGGGCTGGCCGATGGACCAGGACTCAATGGCGGTGCAACCGTAGCCGTTGCGGAGGCCTTCGATGACAAGGTGGGCACGGCTCCTGCGTAACAGCGTCTCGTGCCAGGGAGTGGCTTCTATGATGTCCAGTGGGACACCGGCACGTTTGCAGGCTTCCACTACTACATCCGTCCGCTTCTTCTTGCGACCGGTGGGACTGTGAGCGACAGTGAAGGTGTCCGTCCTCTCAGTCAAATGGGATAAGTCTGGTCGGGTATCTGGCAACCACGGGAGGCCGAAGCGGGTGAGATCAGCAGTAGCGACGGTGGCAATCCAGCCATTGGCCTTAGCGACGGATTCATAATGCTTCGGCTTCTGCCGGTACCAGGTGCCGTGATGGGTGACGACGGTAGGCTTGTCAGAGAGGGGCTTCGGTAGCGGCCCTGGTTGATCGTGAATATGGATCACGTCCGCCCACTTCCACCAGCGGCGCAGGTCCC
>Ga0114919_10001197_pt1 | contig 20871 bp, 25 predicted proteins | sample BlataG_FD_88682 | JGI IMG/M metagenome (GOLD analysis project Ga0114919, IMG submission 88682) | Deep subsurface microbial communities from Black Sea to uncover new lineages of life (NeLLi) - Black_00105 metaG | ecosystem: Environmental > Aquatic > Marine > Oceanic > Sediment | place: Atlantic... | reverse complement strand
GCCTTACTTTTTCTGTTGCCTGCCTTACTCTGGCTCGCCTCCATCATTCTGTTGCCTCGCATTGGCTGGCTCGCCTTTCCCTAACTGTTGCCTATTTTTAACTGGCTCGCCTTCGAGAATCTGTTGCCTCACACTTCCTGGCTCGCCTTATACTTTCCTGTTGCCTCTTATACTCTGGCTCGCCTCTTTTGTTCTTTTGCCTCTCATGTTCTGGCTCGCCTTTTTCCCCTTGTTGCCTATTTTTGCCTGGCTCGCCTTGTCAAATCTGTTGCCTTACCCATTCTGGCTCGCCTCAATCTGGCTTACCACCCCTCACCATGGCCCACGGGTCGATCAAGTGCCCCTCCGGGTGCTTCAGTATGGCGAAGGCGTAAGGGGAAGGAGCCGGCAGCCCCTCAGCCTCTCGCCAGACCTGCCAGAAGTGGCTGAGGAACAGCTTGATCATGTGGCGGTAGGACCTATTGTGAGACCAGGCTGCTTTCAATTCCGAATTGATTTCCCTCTGCCCCAAATAGTACTGGTAATACGTATCCTTCTGCTTGACCAGTGATTCCGCCAGGACGACACAGCTTGACTGGAGGCTGGGGTCGTAGTCTATCTTCTCTCCCTTTCTCTTGCGCTGCCGGGTACCATCCTTATACATGCCAAAGCCGCAGTGTGCCCACATCGCGGATACTGTTTCCAGCCGGGTGATGTCGGTCTTGCCGATGAGACGGCCGACCGAGGTCAAGCCGACCCCCTTTATCCGCTCTGCCCAATCCCAGACAGGATGGTCCTGAACCATCTTTCTCAACTGTTCCTCGTAAAAGTCTTCCTCCCCCCTTAACCTGGGCAGCGCGATTTTCCTGATGTAGTTGTCATCCTTGGGGTTCGCCTCGGAGAGTTCACTACCGCACCAGGGCGCTTCAGCAGTTTCCCTGCTAAGCGGATGATATAGTTCAAATCGATCCCTTCATTTTCTAAAGCCTTTAACGTAGACGCGGGGCAGACCTCCACAATCCACGATTTATCTGGTGACGTGTTCTGCATGGGAAGAACACAGGCCAATTGGTCACGCACAAGCGGGGCAAGCACGTCGCGGATTCCAAAGTACGTCTGGTGGTTTCCTCATTTATACGTATGAATATTAACATTTTGTCAACCTGCGTTTACTTTGCTTTGACAAACTGGGCAAAACCGCAGCCGTAAACTTAATAGCCGAGGCGACCTAGGCGCTCTTGTATCGCCTGCTCCTGCCCCATAGGCTTTTTCCGCAGTGTTAATTCAACCCGGTCAGGGTCAAGATTTTTTCCCTTGAGAGCCGCGTGGTCAGGGCCATAGCGGTAAGCCCGAAAGACCTGGTTGGTCCATTGAAATTCAGTTCGCCAGCTGTAAAAGGGGTTAGTGAATTCCCAGACAACCTCTTTGTCCGGGGTAACCTCGAAGAACCTGCCCCAGGCTCCCTCGCAGATAAAGGTATTCCCGTTAGGTAGGCGCTGGCAGCCGGAGATAAAGTGTGAATAAAAACTGTGTGGCGGGTCAGCCACATACTCCCACTCAATCTGCCCTGTGGCTGGGTTTACTTCCACCACGCGCGAGTAGTCCGGGGGCCTTTTTCGCCGATGTGAGCCATTGTCAAAGACCAGGATATTGCCGTTGTCCAGCAGGGTCGGGTCATGGGGGTGCGCCAGCTCGCCCTCACCCCACCGCCATTTGATATCACCGCTATTCTTGTCAATAATAGCAATAGAATTGAGATGGTGAAAGGTGGTTAGAATATCCCCGTCAGGCATCACCAAGCAGGAATTGGCATGAGTCCACTCTCCACGGTGGGTGGTGGGCTCGAGTGTGTCTATCTCAGGGTCAAGGTGGTCATAGGCGAACCATTCCCAGACCACTTCACCGTCCGGAGTGACCTCCCGGAAGTAGTCCGTCCACATCACCCCTTCGCGCTCAGTCCCTGGTATGCCGCCCTGGACCTTGGCGGCGATGTCAGCGGGTACCTTAACCAAGCCAAGAATCATGGTATTGCCGTTATCCATACGGCAGAAGTCGTGGTGCTGGTACGGGTCTCGGTGCTCCCAGACGGTATTACCATCCCAGTCTACCTCCAGCAGTATCCCACCAGAAGCGCCACCCCAGGCGGCCGGTCCTTTTATATCTTTGGCGGCATAAAACAGATTCCCATTGGGTAGTAGCCTGCCATAGCCCCCCGGCGGGGACGGCATATTCCAGCAGTGGACAAAACGGCCTTCCATATCGATTAACCAGGTTACTGACCCCATCATTGGGGTGAACAGGGTATAGCCGTCATAGGTTTTATCTGGTGCATAGTAAGGCACCCACGGTGAGCAGGGCCGCTTAATATTATCGCTCATCTTGTTGGCCTCCTTTGCCTATAGATTCTTTGAGATGTGCTTGTATCTCACATTCTATCTCACCTACTGTATCCTGTTGATGTTCACGCGCGACTAGAGTGTACCTCGGAGCCTGGGGTCGAGCGCATCCCTCAGTCCATCCCCCACCATGTTGAAGGCAAAGACAACCAGCATGATGGCAACGCCAGGCGCAAAAGAGAGTACCGGATTGGTCAGCAGGTAATGGTAGCCCTCATTCACCATGGCACCCCAGGAGGCTTGCGGAGGGCTGATACCAATGCCGAGGAAACTGAGCCCAGCTTCAGCCAAGATGGCATGCCCAATTTGCATGCTCATCAGCACTATCAGTGGTGGGAAGCAGTTTGGGGCGATGTGCCTCAGCATCATGTGCGGGTTAGTGGCACCTAAGGCGCGTCCGGCGAGAACATAGTCCTTTTCCTTAACGGAGAGAGCCTGGCCACACATCATCCTGGCATAGGGAGCAAGCAGGGCGACCCCAAGGGCAATGACTATGTTGGTCAGGCCACCACCAAGCAAAGCAGCGATAGCAAGGGCGAGTAACAGCAGAGGGAAAGCCATCAGGGTGTCGATAAATCTCATGATAATGGTATAGGTGATACCGCCGAAGTAGCCAGCAATCAGTCCCAGTGACATGCCGATGGCTGCCGCCATACCAATGGCGACAATGCCAACCACCAGTGAGATTCGGCTACCGTAGATTACCCGGCTTAACGTATCCCTGCCCAGGCTATCCGCGCCCAAGAGGTGCTCCGCAGACGGTGACGCCAGGATTTCCTTTATACTTGGTTCATAGGGGTCGTAGGGGGCTATCCAAGGGGCAAAAATGGCTGATATGATGAGCAACATGATGATAGTAAGGCCGAACACGACCACCCCCCGGCCAAGGAATACCTGGACAAAGCGCTTAAGGGTGCTGACCCGAGGCAGTGCTTCGGCAAATTCGGTGCGTTCCTTTGCTTTCATAATTCCTCCACTCATCCATACCGTATCGTGGGGTCGAGCCAGCCGTAGAAAAGGTCAGTAAGCAGGTTGGATAATGTTACCACCACAGCAATTACCAGGATAACCCCCTGGACAATGGGGTAATCGTGGTTTTGCAGTCCTTCCACGGCTAACCTGCCCATGCCGGAGATATTGAAGACAGTTTCAATAAGCACCTGGCCGCCAAAGATCACGCGGATGTGTATCCCGGCCAGGGTAACCACTGGGATGAAGGCATTTTTCAGGGCATGCCTCATTATCACGGTGCTTTCTGTCAAACCCTTAGACCAGGCAGTCCGGATATAGTCCTGCCGGACCACCTCCAGCATCGCCGACCGAGTCTGGCGAGCATTAGCCGCCAGTGGGAATAGTGCTAGGCAGATGACGGGCATGATAAGCTTCATGGTGCTCAACCGGAAGTCATCAAATGGGGAGGTATAGCCCTGAATGGGTAACCAGCCAAGGTAGACGCCAAACACCAAGATAAGCATGATGCCAGCCCAGAAAATGGGGGCAGTTATCCCGATATTAGCCAGCACCGTAATCAGAGTATCCAGCCAGCCACCTCGCCTTACCGCAGCGATGATGCCCATGGGTATCCCGACAATGAGACTCAGCAAAAAGGCAATCACGCCGACGTGAAAGGTTTTGGGCAGCGCTCGGGCAATTTCTTGCGCCACGGTGCTACTCAGGAATATCGATTGTCCGAGGTCACCGTGAAGCACGCCCCCCACCCAGTCGAAATACTGCATGGTTAGAGGTTTGTCCAATCCGAATTGGTGCCTGAGGGCAGCGATCTCCTTGGGCGAAGTAACGGCGAGGTCATCCGCGGCGACATACATCAGTACCGGGTCACCGGGCAGCAAGCGCATCAACAGGAAGACGAAGATGGTAACCAGCACGATAACAATACCAGCCTGGATTAGCCTCCGAACGATGTAAGTTGTCACTTGTAATATTTCCTGTATTAGGATGTGTGGCAAGCCTAGGCTTGCCACACATCTCCGCTAGGCCTATATGCGGTTCAGCACTACTTGCTAATCCAAGCATTGGTGAAGAAGCTGACAGTAGGCCCATAGGTGAAAAAGTCGTAATCATGAACGGATTTATCCATGATGACCAGCCTCGGCTCGGCATACAATGGAATGCGAGAAGCGTCATCATAAAATATCTTGGCCATCTCCTTGACCTTTTCCTTGCGAACCTCGGGGTCCTTCATTTTAAGGGCTTCTTCCACCATCGGGTCAATTTGAGGTGGTCTAGCCATATCTGCGCAATGTCCGGAAGACTCGGTGAGGAAACTCTTTATCTGGTAGAGGGTATCGTAGGCCATTGGCATGACTATGTGCGAGCAACTGTTCTTCAGGACACCACCGCCCCCGAACCGTATCAGCAGATATGCAGGCCTGTCCACGGGCTCCATCTCCATATCAATCCCTACCTTAGCCAGGTAGCTCTGCACCAACTGCCACATTTCCGGCCAGTGAACCGACAGGTAGGTCAGCTTGGTCTCGAAACCGTCGGGGTAGCCAGCTTCTATCAGCAGTTGCTTGGCCTTCTCGGGGTCATACTTGCGGGGTGAGATCTCAGGGTTATAGAACGGGCTGTCCTCAGTCGTCACCTGATACATGGGTGTGTAGTAGCCCGACCCCATCTCGTTGATGGCGTCTTTGTTGATAGCGTACTCTATTGCCATCCTTACCTTCTTGTTGGCAAAAGGAGAGCCCGGGTTCACGCTGTCACCGAAGAGCCCTACCGTCACTGCAGCGTGCCTGACAAGGTTATACCCCTCTCCTAGTAGCATCTTGATATGTTCATGGGGTACATTATAGATGCCTTGTGCCTCGCCTGCCTTAAGAGATGCCAAGCGGGTCATCGGGTCCTTGATCATAAGACATTCTACGCCGTCTAGATATGGTAGACCCTTCTCCCAATAGTCATCAAATCGCACATATTTTAGTGACACATTCCGCTCATAGCTAGCAAATTTAAACGGTCCCGTGCCCACTGGATGGGTCTCCGCCCACTCTTTACCGTTCTTCTCGATTGCCGCCGGTGACGCAATGCGAATATCTTGCGACAGTTCATATAGGGTTAGAGCGCTGAACTCAGAGGCATTTAGCCGAATGGTGTAGTCATCGAGAACATCGACCGAGGTAATGTTCTCCAGTACTGCCCTTGCTGATTCCAGAAACAAGTCTATATTATATTTGGCTGCCTGAGCATTGAAGTCCGTCCCATCGTGAAACTTCACACCTTTCCTCAGATGGAGGATGTAAGACTTTCCATCCGGAGCCAGTTCCCAGCTGGTGGCCAGGACTGGCTCTGGCTCAACTGTGGGTCCTATTTTGACCAAACCTTGGAGAGCCTGGCAAGCATACTCAGTGTCAGCGGCTCGGATAGTCGGGGGGTAACCAAAAGCTGAGGCAGGTTTATCAAAAACCAGCTTCATGATGCCTCCATACTTCTCCGGGGCGGGGGCGGGTGGTGGTCCGGGTGGTGGTCCAGGTATAGGTGCCGGTGCCGGTGGTGCCGGGGCTGGGGCTGGTGGTGCGGGTGCGGGTGCGGGTGCCGGCTTAGCACAGCCGCCAAAAATCAAGGCGCTCACCAATACCATCACCAATGGGATTAAAAGAAACCTTTTCATTATTACTTACTCCTTGATAAGATTTTTTGTCTGCTGAACTTTAATACATCACCTCATCTATCACCCCCTTTTGCCTTGGCGGGATGCCACTTACCCGATTATGCCCAGAGCTGCAACGGGAGGGGTACCGCCACCCTGCCCTGGTCTCCCCTGGCAGAGCCCGCCTCGCACCTGAATGAATCCACAGTTATCTTACTTCTTGGTTAACCAAGCCTTCGAGAAATCATACCGGTCCTCGCCATGGATTAGGATTCTGGCGTCTTTAAGAACGCCCTCATTATAGACGAAAATAAACGGCGCGTTCCATAGGGGGACGTTGATAGCCTCCGAGTATGCCAGCGTCTCCATTTTTATCAGTATCTCGGTCAATTTATCCTTATCTTTGGTTACCAGCGCTTCCTGCAGCATCTCTTCAAATCCAGGAGGCCTGGCTGTCTCGACGGCAAAGCCAGAATTGGTTCCCCAGTACCAGTTGGTATCGTAAAGGGGATCCATACCACCCCCCTGGGGTTCCGACATGATGTTATCGCCCCGGCCACCCATGAATCTATACTGCGTGAACGTGGCCATAGCCAGGGGCTCTATTTCCACCATAATTCCTACTTGGCTCAGGTAATCCTGTACTGCCTGGGACAGTGTCCTGTCCTCTTGCTGCCCGACCATTAGCTTGGTCTGGAACCCATCAGGGTAGCCCGCCTCTGCCAGCAACTCTCTTGCCTTCTCGGGATTATATGTCCGGTTGGGAACACTGGGGTGCCCCGGGCCACTGTGAATAACCTCATAGACAGGGTGAGTATAGCCCTTGCCCAGTGAGCTGGATATCTTCTCCTTGTCAATGGCGTACTCCATTGCCATACGCAGCCTCTTATCGTAGAAGAGTCCATCAGGGTTGTCAGTTTGGGGGAAGAGCCCCGCGTGTATCCCCTCGGCCCACTCCACTATAAAACGCTCATCCACCTTCAGTTCCTCGGCGGTATCCGTGTTTATTGCCGATATGGCGTGTACCTCTCCCGCCATCAACGAGGCTATGGCGGTCATTTCATCTGCGATGGCAAGGTACTCAACACCATCAAGATAGGGCACACCCTCTTCCCAGTAGTCATCGAACCTCTCAAACCTCACCGCCACATTCCGCTCAAACTCCTTGAGCTTAAATGGCCCGGTGCCTACCGGGTTGGTGTCCGCCCACTTTTCCTCGTGACTCTGGAATGCTGTCGGCGATATTATGAAACATACGTTACTCCGCGCCAAATCAGCCAAGATCAGGTTACTCCACCGGGAAAGATTGAGCTTAACGGTGTAATCATCAACAACATCCACTGACTCCAGGTCAATAAGCTGGGGTATGGGGCGAGCTAAAATCCTTTCCAGGTTCCATTTGACCGCCTGGGCGTTGAAGTCGGTCCCATCGTGGAACTTGACCCCCTTCCTCAACTCAAAGGTGTAAAACTTATCATCGGGAGATAGTGTCCAGCTGGTGGCCAGCTGTGGCAGGTAACCGCCCTCTCCATCTGATTCAAGCAGGTGCTGGAGGGCTACTTGAGCATAGGTGACGTCTGAAGCTCGTACATTAATAGGGTCACCAAAGCGCACCGCGGCTCTCTTAAAAGCTATCTTGAGGACACCGCCTAATTTCTCCGGGGTTGGTGCCGGTGGTGGTCCTGGTGGTGGCCCTGGTGGTGGCCCTGGCGGTGGACCTGGTGGTGGCCCTGGCGCTGGTGCTGGCGGTGCTGGTGCCGGTGGCGGTGCTGGTTTGGCACAACCGCCAAAAATCAAGGCGCTCACCAATACAATCACCAATGGGATTAAAAGAAACCTTTTCATCATTACTTACTCCTTGATAAGATTTTTTGTCGGCTGAACTTTAATACATCACCTCATCTATCACCCCCTTCTGGTTTCTTTTCCCCCTTCCCCTTGGTAAGGGGAAGGGGTTTGCTTTCCAACCTCACCCGGGCGCCAGGATTTCGATTCTGGAGCGTTCAGTCTCAGAAACGAGGGGCTCCGCCGGTAGCAGTAGCTTGGAGCCCTCTTTTTTGGCTCTTTTCATCGGTCCCCTTTTTTATTCCAGGGTACATTACCCTTAACGAAGCGCCCTCTGCTATCCCTACCTTCTCGCACCTGCGTAAGTGCCGCAGATATTTTTGCCTTAGTCTCAGCTGTGAGATCTTTGCCTGTACAAACACGCTGTGTTTCAATTAGAAAGTCCACATACTGCTTAGCGACTCCGCAGTACCCTTTAACTCGACCGTCCGTGGCTACAACTTCAACTTGCTGACCGCAAGCAGGGCAGATGACCTGGACCCGTTCCAGCTTCAGCATTCCTTCACTAATCACCTTAGGCACGACCGGGACTAGCTTTGGCTTCAGCCTTCCGCTGCTTCTCACTTTGCGCACGACAAAGCCAGTCATTTACCTATCCTCAAAAGTACTCACCCCTTGGCTCGGTACTCAGGGTCTTGCCGACGTCTCCTCGGGAATTCCGGCTTCAAGAAAGAGCCTGGTCAGCTCTCTACGAGCCAGACGGCTGGGCCTGGCACCTTGTTTCTCCCACCGCTGAACTGTGGAAAGGCTAACACATATTTCCCGTGCCAGATCTTCCTGTGCCCAGCCCTTTTCCCTTCGTAGCATCTTCACCTTTTCCGCAAGGTCTTTCATTTTAATATTCTGTTTTCCCACGGTACATTGCCCTTCCGTAGGCCTAGTCGCGTCTCCTTCTAAGCACCAAGATAACGAAGACTACAAAGACAACTGCAACAACACCAATTATGTACCAGTAGTATACCGGCGTTGGCGGTGCCGGAGGAACCGGCAGTGGTGCTGGTGGCAGCGGTGGGGCTGGCGCAGGTGCCGGTGCTGGAGGTGCAGGTGGTGCTGGTGCTGGTGCTGGTGCTGGAGGTGCAGGTGGTGCTGGTGCCGGCACCGGAGCTGGTTCTGGCGCTGGAGCTGGTTCTGGCGCTGGAGCTGGTGGCGTCACCTTGCCAATAATAGCAAAGGTGGTGAAGTGACTAACCGAAGCCGTGATGGTGTTGTTTTCGGTGTCAACCACACATTCCAGCTCTACCCACTTACCAGCATCCTCATCGTAGTAGGCAATCACCAGGTCCTCTTCAGCTACACCTTCAGGGAGAGCTTCAGGGTCATAAGACCAGGTGAAGGTTATCGGCGGGTCAAAGGTGGCACCGTCAGGGCCGAAGTCGTAAGGCAGCCCGATGATATTAGCATCCTCAGGTTCTGGCGGTGGGCTCTCATCAACGTCTGTCGTCAGCGTAGAAAGCGGGTTGCCATCTTCATCCAGGGCAACCGTGCCCACCGGGATAGTCATGGTAAAGAAGCCATCCGGCGAGGTGGATTCTATTGTCTCCATTACTACGCCTTCGTCGCTAATCGAGAAGCTCCCCAAGGTGCCGAAGAGGTTTGTCTGCACCGGGGGCTGCGCCACTGGCGGCGGGCCCCATCCCCCTCCTCCTACTGGTATGGTCACTGAGAGGGGAAGCTCCGTAGTCTCGCCACTATCAAAAGGATAAGTCTGACTGGTGGAATAGCCATTTACAAAGAAGGCTATGGTGGTTCCCTCTTCAATATCGCCCTGGACAATAAGTCTAGGTTCAAACGGATTGGGAGTGCCGTAAATACCCGAGACTTCGGTTCTGGTAGGGTTACCCCTGCCTGGCGCAACTCCTTCTCCCTTGGCCTCTACCCTAGTTCCAACAGGGGCTGCAGTGCCATTTATCTCCACCGTGCCATAGAAGGCGTGGGGAAAGGCTGGTATGTCATTGGCATATACCGGTGCGGCACAAAGAAGTAACAATGCTATAACTATGAAGATAATCGCTTTTCTCATAACTTATCTCCTGACCAAAGGGGGGCTCTGGCTCTGCAGAGCCCCCCTTTATTTCGGTTTAATGTGGTGGTCCGGGTGGTGGTGGCGGTTGCAGTATTTCTTCAACCTCTACGATTGGCGTTGAGGTGAAGCCGCCTAACACACCATCGTTCACCATGAATACCCAGTAGCCCTTGGTGGGGAACATTGGCCAAGTGTCCAGTATCACCCCGGGCGGAAGTCCTTGGTCTTGGCCGCGCATATAAGTCCAGGGTTGCCCGTTCAGTGATGGACTCATTACCTGGCTGTAGCCCCAAAGCTCGGCCTCGCCTGTCCCATGAAGGGCGGAGGCTAATGCCGTGGGTGCCCGCATCCGATAGAGTTCAGCCAGACCGACAAAGTTCCAGCCTACCTTCATCTCTTTCTGCCAAGGAAAGGTAGCTTCTGAACTAGCCCAGATGTTTACCGTGACCGGTGTTTTCATTTTGATGTACCAGGCATCCATTGGGCTGGCATCTTCCGGAATGTTCCACCAATCTTGGGTAGAGCTGTCGAAGTAGTAGGCTGGTTCCACCAGGGCAGGATCTAGTTCTTGATGAAGCGTGTTTGCAACGGCAATGGGCATAGAAACGATGTTCCAGCCTTCAACCAGCTCAATCTGAATCAGCCAGGGGAGGTAGTCCACATAGTCGCTGACAGAGTCACCATGTGTGAAGAACTCGTAGGGGTTATGGAGCCCTGTGGTCTTAGGGGAAGTCTCGGGGCCGGCGACATCACCCCACCAGTTCAGGGCGGCATCGAGGTCATACTTCTCGCTAAGATTGCAGACAGCACCTTCGTACGTGTATGTGGTCCCGCCTTCTACATTAATCCATGCAAGGCCCGGGTTGTCGACGAAGTTGTTGTAGTGAGCCATGTTGCCTGCTCCCATCTCAGCGCCGCAGCGTATGGCGAAATCGTTGTCGTGTATGTCGTTGTACTGGATGATACTGTTGGTGGCACCGGCTTCAATTCGGACACCAGTGTGGTTATTAAAGATGTCATTGTACTCGACTATGGTGCCACTAGTACCAATACTCAAGGCAAAGGCATTATCGACATTGGAGATAATATTATACCCGAATGTGACGTCAGTACCAGCATTATAGGTGGCGATTCCGCTACTTCTGTACGTTTCGCCCAGATATTCTAGTGCGGTAATGGTGTTGTAAGTGGCTGAGCCCGTAGCACCCCTAAGGAAGAACATGCCATTGGGAACCTGTGTGGCATGCCCGCCCGGTCCAGTAATGGTGTTGTGGTGATAGTCAGCTGTCATTGTTCCGCCAAGGGCGTATATACCTGCCCTGTTGTAACCTATGACGTTGCACTTTGTCACCTCTACCTGAGTAGTTTCGGTTATAGCAGAAGCCCATATGCCGCAGGTACGACAACCAAGATTTGGGTTTCCAATGACTGTCACGTCTACGGTGCCGCTGGTCTCAAGGTAAGCGAGGCCAGCCACCCACTCACCACTTGCGACTCCTGTAGGTACTTCTGTGATCAGCGAACCATCGATCTTGAGGTCTTTTATGTTGACGGTCTCGCCAGCTGTATCAACAAAGACAATGGCCGCCATCTCTTTTTCAGTGGGGGCCCCTAGGTATATCACCCACGGCGTAGTCTTAACCGTGGTCAGAATGCCGGCTCCAGACGGCTGGATGATAGTGGTATCACCGGCACCCTGCAGCGTCAGGCTATCGCCAATAACCACCTGCTCATTGTATATCCCCGCCGCCACATTGATGGTGTCGTCAGGATCGGCAGCGTCAATGGCAGCCTGAATGGTGCCATAGCTCTCACTGGTACCCTCGTTGACTACAGGACCAGGAGGACTGTCTCCCGCCGCCGGCGTCATGGTAACCTGATAGTTACCCCCTCCCAGGTCTACGATAGCGACAGCAAACCCTGGAAACGCCAGTGGAACCGCCTCGCTTCCCCAACTCCAGTCCATATCCCAGCATGCAGCTCCACCGCCCTTAGTTGCCGCCCCACCTGGAACTTCTGCAGTTCCTGTTGCGGGGAGATAAGCCCCGGTATCAGTCTCTGCAGCATACGCAGCCAACCAGTCCATAGTCCCCGACATTGGAACGCCCATCGGGGCCTTAGGCCATCCTTCTGGTTTGGTATTATACCACGGATCCTCCGCAGTCGCGCCGGGGTGGTTACGTACAGCCCAACCATCTGATGTTAGCTCTAAACTGTACTGATACCAGTCTGGCGTGTCAGGATCAAACGTGGGCCATCCATCATGGTTGGAGATTACAACAGGAGTCCACTCCGGTCCAGTGCTTGGGTCATCACCAAACCATGCCGTAGCCCCGTTTCTGGCATAGAGGTCATAACCCCCGTCCACTACCATCGGTATAACTCCGGTGTATGTACCATCGCCGTTATCGGTCAAAGTCCCCTCAAACACCATGGTCGAAGACGCAATAGTGGTGGGGTCCGCTGCCCCCGCCGGCACTGCTGTCACCAGGCTGAAGCTAGCCAGCAGCACCAGGGTTAACAAGATACTAAATATTTTCCTCTTCAACTTATACCTCCTTTATTTTTTGCTGAATTTTTAGTCCATTTCCTCCGATAAAATCACCCCCTTTCTTTAATCATCAAAGAAGTGTGGGTAGTTCCTCTCAATTTCTCGTCTGCCAATTTCTTCAGCCATCTTGTCAGTGACAGTGACCGGAGATCGGCTATCTTTCAGCTGCTTCTGCCTCTTAATCAGGTCCTCAATCATAGTAATCAGGTCCTCATGCATTTCCGGATACTTCCTAGTGGCATAATCGCGAAACTCGGGCAACTCTTGTTCCCCATCAAGACCCTGAAGGAAAAGCATCAAGGCAGCGTTAGCCGCTGATTCAAGTGCCTTGGTAAATGTCTCTTTCTTTCTCTTGCTTCTCCAGCGTCCCCCTTTCTCGGTCACTGTTTCTATGAACTTGATGTAAAGGTCTTCTGATAACTCAACGGTTAAAGTTCTTGTTGCCATTCGACTACCCCCAATTAAGCAATGTAGTAACGGAAAGGTGGGAACGGCCACAAACCACCTTTTACACAACCTCGATAGGAGGAATCTCCGGGCAGGGGGAAATGGTCAATCCCCCCTTTGGCCTCGAAGTTGTAACCGCATAGTGCTCACATTTTTCCAACCTCATCTAGTCCTCAGGTCAACCACCAGTCGGTACATACCGAGGGCGAAGATAACCAGCAACACAGCTGGCTCTACTAAACTCTGACTACCATACTGGAAACCTGCTCCAGCATATTGCGCTCCTGTAACTGACTGTAACGCCAGATAAAGCACTAAAGCCGAGCTCATTGCCACAATGAGAAAGTCAACAACAATATTCCTCAATCTCCTTCCCTCGCTCTTTCGCTTGCAAATCCCCTTAGACCGGTGCTATAATAACAACAGGCAGTGGCTATTCCGCCATCGCCAAAATTTCCTTATTCCCCTGAAAAGACCTGTTGCCGCAGGTCTTTTCATTGTGCTCAAGTTCCTAATCGCTAACTTCTCACCCCAGTCGCATCCGAATGACTACGGGCACCCTCTCCTGCTTCTTTTATTTGTCTCCGGGTCCAGTACTCGCCCCTTTTATCCTTCCAAAATTTGACCAGCTCTTGAATCAGACCATCATAACTCTGCCCCGAATGCTTAATTGAATCTAACTCATCCTTGACTCGCCGCGAGATGCTGATACTTGACCGCTCTCCGATTTGACTAGTAGCCACTTGAAACCTACGACCTACCGAGCATTAAAAACTTGCCATTGGGATGGCATCTACGATATTATATAGATATATTTACGACATTATACATATCTATACACCTAAAACGGGATTTTGTCAAGCCCTTTAAGCTAAAATATCTACTAAAATATTTACTGCTTTAACCACGCAGCTTGAAGGGCTGATTTTTTAATGGAGGTCATTTGCCAAAGAAAGAAATAGCTGAGTTCCTGCTTCAAACGTGTACAGAGAAAGGCTTATCCTTACGCAGCCTATCTATAAACGCGGGGCTTAGCCCGGGAACGGTTCACAGTATCATCAAAAGAGAATACGACCCGACTCTATTTTCGCTGAATCGGCTAGCTGATTATCTCAGGGTAAAAAGGCAATATCTGTGGTACCTAGCTGGTCTACTAGAGGACATGGACTATGATGCTGAAACTAAACTTGGTGACCCCCGACTGAGGTTTCATTTTGCCAAAGCTGATAACTTACCCGATCCAGCGAGAAATCTGATAATCAGCATCGTGGCAACTATAATAACCCACTTTGAGATGATGGAATAGACCCCTAGAGTACTGAACCGTCAGTTGTTGTAAAGTATGGGCTCCGGCTAAAGAAATTGCTTGGAGCCTCACTTTTTGTGCCAAAACCACGCCCCCCCAGTATCCCCATGACTATTTTCCTATCTATAAAGTTACTTTTGGGTGATTGAAGTGGAAACGCACGTGGGTTAGATTATATACGATGGTAGACATTATCGTATATTCCCGTAGTTACCTCTCAAAAATACTAAAGAAAGGAGGTATATTATCATGAAGAGGTTTTTCAAACAGTTCCGATATGGCGAGAAGGGCTTTACCCTTATTGAGCTCTTGGTGGTAGTGGCTATCCTGGGTGTCTTAGCTGCGATCGCCATTCCTAACGTTGGTAAATTCCTAGGCAAAGGGCATGAAGAGGCAGCGTCAACTGAACTGCATAATGTCCAGACAGCAGTGATGGCAGCCATGGCGGATCTTAGTTCCGGTAATGTGTCATCCCCGGGCACCCTGGATGCGGCCACCGATATTGATGTTGATGGCGATGGGAGTGGGGACATAGATGAGTTTATCGTTGGTGGTGTGCTAAGACTTCAGGGTGTATATACTGTGTCTTCGGACGGAACAGTTGACCAGGTATCTTACCCCGGATATACCCCATAAATAAGCTAGGACTCGTCTAGTGTGCTTGAGGTGGCGGGCTCTGCCAGGGGAAACAGGGGCTCCAGTTTTGCTCAATCCTGGATGTGAAACCTCCCTCCCGTGTGCTGCCCTTGGCGTAATCGGGCAAGTGGCATCCCGCCTCTTCTCCATCTAAATTGACGACAGGATAACAATGATGAGAGTAGCCGTAATATCACGTTTCCCCAACACCGCTGTCACCGCAGCGGTGTTTGTGTGCCTCAACATCGCCGACGCCTGGCTGACAACCCAGTTGCTGGCTCACGACGGCGTCGAGGCTCTCTGGTGGTCCTCGCACTTCAACAGCAATATAATTATCAAAGGGGCCCTGGCCTTATTGATAGCCATTGTTCTCACTCGCCTGGGTAAAGCCAAGCTACTGAAGTGGCTCAATATAGCTATGCTGTTCGTGGTCTTATCCAATGGGCTCTGTTTTCTGGGCTATTTCAGCTCGTGGTTCTACTGGCAAACCCAGATAGCCACCTATCCTTAGCCAGTGACATCGGTAGCAACATGCTCATTAGGAGGCAAGCCGAATGAAAAGCGAAAAGGGATTTTCTCTAATTGAGGTATTGATATCTTTAGCTATCCTAGGCATGATTGCTGTTGCCTTTCTCAGTGCTTTAGCTACCAACTCCAGGGCCACCCTGATTATTGATGAACGCACTACGGCCAAAAACCTAGCTGCAAGCCAGATGGAATATGTCAAGAGTAAGAATTATACTGCCTTATATCCTCCAGCAGCAATCCCCAATGACAAGGATTACGTTGGTTATTCAGCCAATATTACCGCCGAGCCTTTACATGACCCGGACGACGGCATCCAGAAGATAACGGTAAAAATTAAGCATGACGATAAAGTGGTAACAACACTAGAGGGCTACAAGGTAAACCGATGATATTTCACAGGGGGTTAATAAACAAGAACCAGAGGGGGTTTGCCCTAATTGAGATGCTGGTAGCCCTGGCCATTACCGGTCTTATCAGCACCGGCATTACTATGACTACCTTTCAGGTGTTTAACATAAACAACTGTATCTCTCGCCATATGATTGCTATCACACAGGTAGAGAATGCGGGCTACTGGATTACCCACGATGCCAAGATGGCTCAGAGTATTGTCACTGAAACAGAGGCCCTAACCTTAGCCTGGGCGTGGGAATACGAGTCCGCCGGCAACACATGCATCGATACCTATGAAGTCTGCTACACACATGCCGATAGTGAGCTTTGGCGCCATCAGACAATAACTACTGATAAATATGATTCTAGTGGTGATCTCGTAGAGACTGATCAAAGCCAGAACTCAATGCGTGTTGCTGAGCACATCACTGCCATAACTCCATCAATGAATGTCAAAAAGCTGACTGTCTCCGTAACCGCCTCTGTTGGGGAGATTGAGAAAGAGAGAACCTACGAAATCACGCCGAGGCCAAACTAAATGAATCCACTTAGTAAGGGGGAAAGCGGACAGGCGCTTATCTTGGTCTTGATCCTGCTACTTATAGGTGGCCTCATGCTCACGCCTCTTCTGAATTTTGTGGGCACCGGGCTTAAGTCCAGTCAAGTATATCAGCAGAAGACGGATGAGTTATATGCCGCTGATGCCGGGGCAGAATACGCCCTGTGGAAGATAAAAAATGATGATCCTCCTTTTCCCCCATACCAAATTACTGGAATAAACGGACTTTCGGTTGACATTGACATTGATGAAGCTGACACCATTGCCGGTGAACCAGTGGGCGGTACCGGACGGCATGCAGAATGGTTAATAGTCACAACAAATGTTACTTACGACGCCGGTACCGGCAATTATACTTATACTATGTCAGTATCGAACAATGGATCCAGCACGGTATGGATAGCCAAGCTCTTAATTGAATTGCCACCAGGTGTAGACTATGTCCCGGATTCCACAAGCAGTGACCTAACAAACCCCCAGGATGCAGAGCCCACTACGATTAGCGGCTCTTCAGCCACCGGTATAACCCCTGTGTGGGAAGATGGAACGCCAGGGACTAAAATTCTTGCCGGCGAGACAAAACACCATTGCTTTAAACTCAGCGGTCCGCCGGGTATAGAGGAAATCGAAGGCCACGGTTTTGTTGAAGCAAATCGTCCGGATGTGGGAACAGTTTGGATTATGGATGATGTCCTCTATTCCATTAGGTCCCAGGCTAAAGACGCCTCCGGGGCAGTGCTAGCCGAAATCAGAGCCAGAGTCTGGGGAAGCAGTCAGTTGTTGGATATCAGCAGCTGGCAGATAATACCTTAATAAATCTAAAAGAGGCGGGCTCTGCTAGGGGGAGTGATGGGTCCAGTTTCTTCACCTAGATGGAGTGGCTGGCCCATTAGGGTCGTGGCATCCCGCCACTTCTTTTCTCGTCGAGGAAATTTCCTCCTCTCCTTTGAAGGAGAGGGGGAGTGATCGATTTTGACAGATGGCAAGAAAGATGCCAAAGAGGGGCGCGCGCCCCTCTTAAAACAAAGGTAGAATCCTATTCAAAACCCTGGGGAACGCCCAGATTTTGATTCTGTGAGGCCTAGACCTCAGAAAATAGGGGCTCCGCCAGCAGCAGTAGCTTGGAGCTCTCTTTTTGCCTCTTTTCAGGCCCCAAGCCTAGTGGTTAGAAAACGGGCAAAATTTAGACCTGGTGCCTTAGGTGACCCCCAAATTCCCCTATAAGAATTGCTGCCAAAGGACTTGACAAAGTGATACAGTCATTATATCATAGCTGGTATGGTTAAGTTTATCATAGAGTCAGATGACCTGTTTGATGTGACTGAGGCAGCTAAGCTACTAAAGATAGGGTACGCGACTGTCTACCGGTGGATAGCAAGCGGCAAGGTTATCCCGGTTAGAATGGATAACCGGACATTGATACCCAGGAGCGAAATAGAGAGATTAAAGCGAGAGATAAATGAACAAGCCGCCGAGCATTAATCGGCGGCCTGAGCAAGGGGCTAGAGGCTGAATAACCTCACCACCTTTACGTCATTTTACTACAGCCTCGATCCCCCCGTCAATAAACAGATTCAAATAGAGGGCGGTAATGATAAAAGTAAAGAATGACTTCTGTGATAAATGTGGGATGCAGATTGAGGTTCCTGATTATGACGAGACGCGACCAATTTCTGAATATTTCCCGAAGTGGGAGCGGGCTATTCTAAAGCATGCCTGGCAATACCACCGCGAGGACTTTCCCCCTCAATTAACATCCTTTACCCAATTCATGAAGTGGTTGAGGACTCCTGAAGGTAAATTATGGAACCGGCAGCAGGGTATGTGGAGATTAAAGACCCTCAACGGTTTTGTCACTCTATTTTGTAGGAGTGGAATATGAAGCGACACCCTGAGGGCACAACACCTAAGAAAAAGGAACAGAGATGAAAGAGATACTGGGCTATATTTGCCTTGCCGGTGCTGTTATCTCGTTTGTCATCATGTATCTAATCCCTCGCTTTAACCGCAAAAGGCCAAATCCGGCCAAGGCTAAAGGAGAAGAGCGCCTGATACGGATTGAGGAGCGCACCAGCCTCATGATACCGCTTCAGCTAATCCTCATCGGGGCGGTGCTCCTTACTTAGGGGATGAAAGGAGTTGTTGATGCAGATACGGCCACCGTTCATAGTTTCGTATAGCATCACCACGAAGTGCAATCTGAAGTGTAAGCATTGCTACAGCGATTCGGTTGACCAGGCAGCTCCTGATGAGCTATCAACCGAGGAGGCGTTTCGCCTCATGGATGACTTGGCCAAGTGGGGAATAGGTCTCCTGGTTATTGATGGGGGAGAACCTTTATGCCGGGAGGACCTGCTAGATATCGTAAAATATGCTTCCTCGAAAGGGATAAGAACCACTATTGGCAGCAACGGCACTCTGATTGACGAAGCAATGGCAAGGAAGATGCTCAATGCCGGTGTCAAGGCAGTTGCTATATCGGTTGACGGAGCTGATGACCAAACCCATGACTCCTTCAGGGGTGTAAGCGGTGCCTGGGAGCGGGCCCTTGAAGGCGTAGTGGCATGCCAGGATGCTGGCCTACCCTTTCAGTTTAACATGGTCATCAGGAAGGAAACGCTTTCAGAGTTGGAGGATATGCTGTATCTGGCGGAGGCCTGTGGTGCCAATGCCGCCGAGTTCTTTGACCTGGTGGCAGCGGGAAGGGCGAAGCAGGAGTGCAGGGCCCAGGTCTTAAGCCCTGATGAGAGGAAGCGAGCAATGGAGTGGCTTGCTCAGGCTCAGGTGGACTGCCCTATTGTGATAAGGGTTCCCGCCTGTCCCATGTATCCTCTTCTGCTGAAAGAAAAACATATTCAGCCCAAGCACTTCCCTGCGGAGATGTTGCAGAGGGTTCCTTACTACGGCAGGGGTTGTGCGGCAGGCATGCCTATGGGCTATGTGATGATTAAATCCAATGGCGAGGTGAATCCCTGCATGTTGCTCCAGGTCAATCTGGGCAATATCAGAGAGCAGAGCATAATGTCAATTTGGGAAAATTCGCCTGTATTGGCCCAACTGCGGCAGAGGGAATTGCTCAAGGGTGAATGTGGTGACTGTTCTCACAGAGCTACCTGTTCTGGGTGCCGGGGCAGAGCCTATGAGGAAACCGGTGATATGATGGCTACTGACCCGGGTTGTTGGCTCACATCTGAGGTAGCTGGAGAAAAAGAGAAGCTATACGGAAGGATTGGATTGAGGAGTTGATATGAAGCGACACCCTCTACTACACTTGACTTTTAATCAAGTTGAGTACTCTGAAATACAAACTGAGTGGGGCGGCCAATGGGCGCATTAGTTTTCTGTCTCTGCGCCAAAGAACAAAATGGGCCGTTAGCTCAGTTGGCAGAGCAGCGGACTTTTAATCCGCGTGTCGCAGGTTCGAGCCCTGCACGGCCTACCATTCAAGTTATACTAGGACGAAAGTACCAGCTATACCCCCCACTAAAAGACAAGTCGCGCCAGCTTGTGTCGGCTGGCCTTTTGCTTTCCCCCACGAGAGAGTGGGGGTATAATAATATTAGCGACAACGCTAACGTCTCCCCCTCTTCAGCGGCCCCATTAACGCTGCCGGAATATGCAGTGGAGGTGGTGTCGTGAAGACGCAGGCAGCAATCCAAGCTTTTCTCCACAATCGCCACGCCAAGAATCTCAGGCCAAAAACCATCGAGTGGTATGATGGTTTCCTCGGACGATTTGCCAGCTTCTGCCCTGAACTCCCCATGAAGCCAGAACCGATAGAGGATTTTCTGGCGCAGGTCACGGGAGAGCCAGAAACAAAGCACGCCTACTATCGTTGTCTTAAAGCCCTCTACCGCTTCGTGTGCAGGCGCCTTCGTCGCGAGGGTAAGCGAGTTCAGAACCCCATAGAGTTCATAGACCCGCCACGCTGTCCCAAGAAGATTATGCCTACCCTAGAGCCACGCGAATTGATGCGGCTACTTAACCTGGCTGAGCAAGCTGAGAACTTGAGAGATAAAGCCCTGCTATCCATTTTCATAGACAGCGGTGGCAGGGTCGGTGAGATAACTACCCTCCGCAGGCAAAACATCAAAGAGAATACCATCAAGGTAAGCGGCAAAACGGGAGAAAGGGAAATCCCCATTAGTGACGAGTCCAGACGGCTGCTCCTAACCCTGATTGCCGCTAACGGAGCTGGTGAGTATGTGTTTACCAACGTAAGGGGAAAACCCCTAACTAGGTGGGGCGTCTACTGGATAGTCCGTGCTTACATGAGAAAGGCCGGCATCCAGGGAACAAAACTCGGCCCTCACCGCATCAGGCATGCCTTTGGTAAAGGCTACCTAGTAAACGGCGGTGATCTCCGCTCCCTCCAGGAGATAATGGGGCACGCACATATTAGCACCACCCAAAAGTATGCCTCTCTCAACCTAAACGATGTGGTTGCCAAGCATCACAAGTTCACGCCACTACGGTCTGCTCATGCCGCAGCTCAGGAGAGCTTCTTAGATACCAGTGAGCTCGTAAGAGAGGCTGAAGCCATAGTAAAAGGTGAGGAGGTTAACGAATGACTACACAAGCTCAAATCCAGGGTCTGG
>Ga0114919_10001195_pt1 | contig 20887 bp, 22 predicted proteins | sample BlataG_FD_88682 | JGI IMG/M metagenome (GOLD analysis project Ga0114919, IMG submission 88682) | Deep subsurface microbial communities from Black Sea to uncover new lineages of life (NeLLi) - Black_00105 metaG | ecosystem: Environmental > Aquatic > Marine > Oceanic > Sediment | place: Atlantic... | reverse complement strand
CGTTAATAAACAACATCAAAGTCCTCGTTCTTTTTTTTGTTTATGAAATATACATTCCTTCACATCCGGAACTTTGTTTCCTTCATCATCAATGAAAGTCATGAAATTAAATCCTGGATGAACTTTACATCCATTATAATCTCCTATAAATCCTTTAGAATATCCACTATTAGATACTGTTCCTGTTGTTGTTTGATCATCTTTTTTTATGTGAATTCTATTTTTACATCCAATACACATAGATATCATTTCGACTTCTTTTTCTTTTTTACTCATAATATTTATTGTTTAATTAAGAACTGGCAGGGGGATTCGAACCCCCAAGGATTTACCATACCGCATCGCAGTACGTGTTTACCAATTTCACCATGCCAATCCCTATGTTAGGATTCTTGAATTTGTTCAGGCTCCATGTGTGGAGTTAAATCTCTTTCTCCTGTAAATGGAAAGATATCTACAATAGGAGTTTCTGTTACGGCTTTTAATTCGTAATCAACGATTAAATCTTTAAGAGATTCCTTTATTCTACTGTCAGCATCTTTAACTGAATCAGCAGAAACTAAAAATTGATTTGTACTAACTTTGCTTTTGCCTGAATCAGGATCAACCATGGCGAATTTAGTTTTACATAAATACCATACATCTGAATCATCATATGAGAAAATATCAGCATATTCTTTTTTCGTAATGGCCATGATCATAAATTCACCTCGGATAAGACTTCCAAGTTCTTCATAAATTCTAGCTTCAGCTTCTGTAAATGTCGTTGCATCTACAAGGTAAGGTTCAACAACTCTTTTTAAAACTCCACTTTCTAATTGTTTTGTGTACCTAACTTTAACTTCATACCAACTGTTCATACTTCTTTTTTTTATTTATTAATTAAAATTGATTCATTTATAAACATCTGCATAGATGCAACCAGGATCCCTATTAATATAATTATAGGTAAATAATTTATTAGCTTTTTTGAGTCCTTCCAATAAGCAATTACAATACCCCCTTGGGCGCAAAGTAATCCTGCCTTGATCATTGTTAAGACTATAAATGTTATTGTCATAATTTTTTATTTAAAATATTCTAGAAAAAATTCTTGTTCATTATCTGACTTCCCTTCAATAGCTATAACACAATTTGTAAGACATCTATTTATATAGTCAACAAATGATCCTAATTCAAAAATTGTAATATCATCCATTTGTACTTTTAGAAAAGTATCGAAGTTTGGTATCTCGGAAAAAGAAACTTTATAACTATCTACATGTTTAAAGCAATAATTGTATTCAGCTTTATCTTTAACATTAATTGCATTTTTAGATAATTCTTTTTTAGTTGAATTTAAATAATCATCTAAAGACAAGATTCTATTTGATTCCGGATCATAAATATCAAATACAATCAACTTCCTAGATTCTTGTTTGAGTTCTTTAAAGCAAATTAGTTTTATTGTATCTCCATCGGAGATTTCATTGTTGTTCCAATCTTTCATAAGTGTTTGTATTTAAATTTATAAATAAGGATTAAACATATAACCCATAGACCAAAAGCAATCAAGCCCCAATTCGACATAACTATTTAAGTGATTTTTGTAATTGATCGTAGATAATTGTACTATAGAATTTCTTTTTACCTTCTAAGATAATAAATCGATTATCATTTGCCTCTGGAATGTCTTTTAATAATCGATATACATTACGAACAGATCTTCCTATACCAACGGCCATTTCTTCAATCGTAATATATCCAGTTCTAAGTTCTGCCTTACTATTCTTATTAAGAAAAACTGAAGCGTCAAATCCACTTGTGGCTTCTGTCTTTCTCATTTCATGAATCTTCATTAAATCATTAATGGCTTCATTAATTTTTCGCAACTCTTCTTTTATCGAATGACGATCATTATTATACCTTTTTTCAAGAGAAGTTAACTTAATTTCTAAATCTTCGTATAAATTCTTTGATTTTACTTGATTAGCTATCAATGAGATTATCTCTTGATTAGCTTTCTCTAAGTTTAACTCAAGAGAATAAACTCTCTCCTTCATATCCGATACGGATGCTTTTAACTTTCTATTAAACATATTTATATTTTATTGGGTTTACTAAGTTTGTTGATTATCTCTATATCACGAATGAAAAGCTTGTGCCCCTTTTTTATTTTGTGAGCTGAATTATGCCTAGAGATTTGTCTTGATACCGCTAATGAAGTATTAGGATCTGTTACTACTGTATTTGAATTTAAATCTACGGTTAAAATACATTCTATCATTTTGTATTTCTTGATTAATGATAATGCTTTCTTATATCTAACATCATGCTTGGGTAATTTGAAATTTTCCAATTGCTCATGAGGAACACCTATTAAGGTATAATTACAATGGCATATTCTAATATCTTCTTCCATAATTCAAATATACTATAAATATATAATAATAAGTTATATTTATTAAGTATAAGTATAAAACTGTATGAAAATAGATATTAAAATATTCAAAAAAAAGAATTATCTTTGGGTATATACAAATTATATATAATAGAAATTATGTCTGAAATTCAACAAAATACTTACGTTATATATGGTCATTCAGATACGGCTATTTGCGTTACTAAAGATAATCAAGCTTTTTATTTAGATGATAACGTTTTAGAGAAAACATCAAGTTATACGATAACAGTAAGTGTTGGAGAAAGTTCTTCGGATTATAGTTTACAAACATCAAAAGTTAAAGGGTTTTGGGAATTTATAATAGACATTCCTGATGTGCATATATTTCAATCAGAAGTTATAATACATGGAACAAGTCTTTCGGATGAAACGATTCAGATGATTATTCCTGCAAATTATAATGTATCAATATTAAAGTTAACGTGAGAAAAAAGCATTGGACAGATTTAGCAATAAATTTAAAACAAGCTGACATTAAATTATTAAATTACATTAAGCATCATGCAAGTAAATCTAATGGAAGAGTTCATATAGATATTGATGAGTTCTTAGAACTATACGGATATAGTATTAGAGTATCTTATTTTAATGCAAGGAAAAGTTTATTGCAGCAGGGAGTTATTTGGGCAGATAAAGAAATGACTCAAAAGAATATTTATTTCTATAATAAAAAAATAGTAGGTTAATGTTAAGCACTATATTCGACATAGATAAAACAGGTAATGTTTTACTTCAAGATAATTCAATCGCATTGGTTCCTGCAATGTGGGAAGTTTACAAGAATAAATACATGGGATCAAACATGATTAGATACATAGCGTCTATGTATGACTATCGATCTCCGTTTAGAGAATTACCTGAAGACAGAAGAGCAAAGCACGTTGTTAAGGCCGTATGGAAGGACAAAAAAGCAACTCACTTAAATGATCCATTAGTGTTAAAAGCTATAGAAGAATTTAAGGAATTACAATACGATCCAGACATTGAAGCTTATCAGGTAATGACTAAGAAATCCCACGAAATAAATCAGGTTTATAATACTCTTAAAATAACAGCAGATAATTTAGAGGATGCGAATGTTATTCAAAAGAAAATGACTGAAGCTGCTAAAAGTCGTATAGAGTTATTAGATATTATTAAAAAATCTAAAGATTCAGATAAGCAAGTATATGGGAAAGGGAAGAATACTCAGTATTCATTGATGGAACAAAATCTTAATAAGCAATGATAAGTGCGCTTAAATATTCTCCAGCAACTAAATTCAATACTGATAGACTAGAAACTGGTTCAATAGAATATTATGATTATTGGGAAAATGAAATTGATAGATGTAAGAATGGATATAAGCCTTCAGGTGGAACTTACATTACTGGTCAGCATTATTTTTATTTGAATTATTGTAAGGTTGATGTATTTGATGAAAAGAGTAGAAGAAGAAAGAGAGGTAATCCATATTTTAGGGATCAAGAGCAAGAATATTTCATTGAAATAGAAAATGCAAAAAACGGAGGGTATGGATTAATTGTTTTAAAGGCAAGGCGTAAGGGTTTCTCTGTAATGAACGCAAATGGAATCATACTTCATGAGTATTGTTTTTATCCTGATAGTGAAAATGGAGTAGGAGCGCAATTAGAAAAATACGTTCAGGATTTTAGGGGGAGAATGTTAAAGTCATATCATGAACTTCCACCTGAATTAAGACCACAAGAACTTAGAAACCATGAAGAGTTGTTGATGTCTGGATATAAAGAGAAAACTGAAACCGGTCAATGGGTTGAAAAAGGAATGAAATCTAAAGTTCATTTCCGTGTAATGGATAAACCAAATACATTTAGAGGAACAGCTTTAACTTATATGATATTCGAAGAAGCAGGGGAGTTTTCAGCTTTAAAGAAATCATACCAAGCAAATGAAGAGTGTTTTAAAGATGGTAGTATTCAGTATGGTGTACCTATAATTGGAGGTACATCGAATCAAATGTCTGTTGAAAGTGAAGATTTTCAGGAGATGTTTCATCATCCTGAAGATTATAATTTAAAGCCAATATTTATTCCGGCCAGTAAAGTTTTAAATGGATTTTTCGATTTTACTACAGGAACAAGTTTAACTGAATCTGCTGAAAATTATATTAGAATAGAACAGTTAAAGAGAAAAGAAGCGAATGATATTTCGAATTACTTTGCTTATAGACAGGAGATGCCACTTACTCCTGAAGATGCTTTTGTTTCTGTAGGATTATCACCATTTGATTTAGAATTAATTAATGATCGAATATCAATACTGCGAACAAGCGACAAAGCCAAAGTAGAGCGTAAAGGGAGGTTGATGTGGCAAAAGAATAAAGAAGGGAAAAATATTTTCGGTAGTATGCCTACATGGCAATATGATGATGGAAGTCGTGATGAAGATAGTTCTTACGATAAATTCCCTTTTGTTATAGTAAGAGATCCTTTGCTTGGTTTTAAAAACGCAGATGTCGCTGCGATAGATCCATATCATGTTAATGATGAATTGGATGAATTACAAAAAGCAAAACCTGGAGCTGATATTAAATCAAAAAGATCTAAAGGTGCTATGTGTGTTTATAGAAACTACATAGATTTTGAAGAACCTGGAGAAATGCCAGTAGCATTTTATGTAGATAGACCTAAGAGTAAAGAGAAGTTTTATGAGAATTGCGCTAAGATGTGCGTGTTTTATAACTGCAAAGTTCTAGTTGAGTATAATGATGAACCATTAATTAAGTATTTTATAAATAATGGTATTAGTAGGTTTTTAAAAGAAAGGCCGAGAAGTGCTGACTCTCCTTATAGTAAAGCTATCAATAAATATGGTATAAATATGAAGGGGTTTCAGAAGCAATTATTAACGGAACTTGTAGATGAATATATTAAGAAAAATATTGACAACATTTTTTTCTTATCTTTGTTAAAAGAGTTTACTGTTTATGGACAGAAAAATACGGATTGGGTGATGGCTTTTGGAATCGCTTTAATACACGCTTCCGATAATGCTGTTCGTGTAGTTAATGAAAGCGAAGTAAAAGAAGTGAAAGATATGATAGGTACTAAATTAGAGCTTGATGCTTCTGGAAATGTTAAGGTAATAGGATCTGAAGGTGGTTCTAAAAGGTTCTCGTCATTTAAAGATTATGGTTTATAAAAGATAATATTATATGGACTTTCCACAACAAAACATACCTGAATCGGAAAAGAATAAGGAATGGTATAAAAAATGTTTACTTGCTTTATATCGAGGAACTAGAGATAATGAACGGTTTAATAATGAGAGATTAAAAGCTTATGAGAATTATGATTTCTATAATGGGATATTTAATTCAAAGCAATTCAAACACGTTACAGCTATTAATGGTTTAACACAACCTGCTAGATTAGTAAACTTTCCTTTAATTCAGCCTAAGTTAGATTTACTTGCAGGAGAACTTGTAAGTTCTGATTTAACGTTTACTGCAAATGTTACTAATAGAAATGCAATAAGAAAGAAAACTGAAGAGAAAATTAGTGTAACTACAGAAGCATTACTTAAACCTTTAAGAGAAGAAATAGAGCAGATGCTTGGAGCTAAATTATCTCCAGAAGAATTACAACAAACAATACCACCTAGTATAAAAGAATTACAATCTACACCTTATAGATTAAATATTGAAAGACAAATCTATGCAGGAGTAAATTATTTATTAAAGAAATTTGATTTAAAGCATGTGTTTAAACATGGGTTCTATGACTTAGGAATTACAGGAAAAGAATTCTATAGAAATATCATAGAAATGAATATACCTAGATCTGTTAAAATAGATTCTAGGTCTATGATTTATGATATAGATACTGATACAGAATTTTTACATAAATCTGCTTATGCAGGAAGTGAAAATTATTATTCGGTTCAAGAGATATTGGATATGCATAGAGATAGAATCTATATGCAATACTCTAAGAAAGAAGCAGATGATATGATTGATAATATTGAGCGTCTTGCTCAATTAAATTCAGCTACAGAACAAAGAGGTGCTTTTGATGGGTGGAATACAGATTTCTTTTTAGAAACACAAAATGGAAACCTAAAGGTTGGAGTTGTTCATATCCAATGGAAAGGCCTAAAAAAATTCAAATACAAAAGAATTGAAAATAAATTTTCACCTGAAGATCCTTACGAAAAGTTAGTTCCGGATGATTATAGAGCAAGAAAAGGAGATGTGATTATAACTAAACCAATGTCTTATGTGTATGAAGCTACGATGATTGGTGGGAAGTATTTAATTGATTGGAGAGAAAAACCTGATCAGGTTAGATATGAAGATAATTATTTCGATACAAAATTAGATTATTTTGGATGTATTAGAAATAACTTTAATGGAAAAACGCTATCAATCGTTGATGCCTTAAAGAACATTCAGATTCTATATAACATTGTACATTATCACATTGAATTAGCAATAGCTAGGAGTGGTGGTAAATCGATGGTGTATGATGTATCACAAAAGCCTTCTAATATTCCCTTAAATGATATTATGTATCACGCTAAGAATAGTGGTATGATATTTATAAATTCAGCACAAGAAGGATTAGGATCTGGATTTAATCAGTTTTCACAAGTTGATTTTACATTATCTCAATCTGTATCGCAATTAGTGAATCTTAAAATGGTATTGGAAGATACTGCTGATAAGCTTACTGGAATTACTGCTTCTAGAAGTGGTATTACAAAGTCAGGAGATTTGGTAGGAGTAAATGAAAGAAATGTAATGCAATCATCTTTATTAACTGCTCCTTATTTTGAAATACATTATAAAGTTGTTGGGGATGTGATTCAGGATTTAGCTGATAAATTAAGATTTTGCGTAAGAAGAAGTGAAGATGATTTTTATGTTGATGTATATGGTGAAGAGGGAGTAGCTATCATGAAAATAGATAGAGAAGGTTCTTATGAGCAAATAGGTATCAATATAGAAAATAGTGCGAAGGAAGTTCAACGTAAAGGCATGATGATGGGATTAATGGAGAGATACACCAATTCAGGAGATATTGATCCATTAACTGCTATGAAGGTTATTAACGCTGAAAGTTCTGTTGAGATTGAACAAATAGTTAAAGTTGGATTAGAACAAGTTCGGGCTATTAGTAATCAAAATGAAGAACAAGCAAATGCTATTGCTCAACAAACAAATGAGATTAATCAAAAACAAATGGAGATTGAACTTACTAAGCAACAAGCTAAAAACGAAACAGATATTGCTATAGCTACAATGAATAATGAAACTAAATTAAAGATTGCTGGAATTAATCGTGAATTAGCTGAAGACCTTGAGGTTGGTAAAAGAAATACACAATTAGATCTTGAAGCATTTAAGGCTGCTAATGAAACTCAAGACGAACAAATGAAGATGGCTGAGAGTGGAAACGAAGCAATGGAGTAGGAAGTAAATTTATTTAAAAAACCAAGTTTATATAAAAATAATTATATTTGTAAAAATTGAAGGTTATGTTAGAGGAAGAGAATGGAGTAGATTCTACTGTTAAAGTTAACGATAGTGAAAATGAAAGTAATGAAAGTAAAGCGTTTGATGTTTCTAAATTTTTAGAAGCAGATAGTTCTTTGAATGATGGTGATGAAGCGAGTAATGATTCCGATACTAACGGTAACATTAGTAACAATGATGAGTCTGATGATGATTCTGATTTTGATGATAGTACTAACTCTTTCACTTGGGATTCGATTAGTACCGATGAACAAAACGAAGGAGAGTCAAATGAAGAAGCACACGAAGAGCAATTGTCAAATGAGGATTCTACAGAGTCAAATAATGATCTAGAGCAAAATGCACAGACAGACGATGTAGATAATCAAGGCAACTACTATAGTGAGTTATCAAAAGATTTAAATTTAGAAACTAATGATCCAAAGGAAATCCAAGAGGCAGTTAAGAACTTAATCAAGGAGAATGAGGAATTAAAAACCAGTGGAATTAACAACAAAACAAGTAAGCGTGTAGAAAGTTTGAAAGGTTTCAAAAGTTTAGACGATGAAAAGTTAGTTGCTATTTCATTAAAGGCTGATGGTTTAAGTGATGAAGAAGTTGAAAGGGCTATAGAAGACCAACGTTCTAGAGATACATTAGACTTAGAAGCTAAAAAAATTCGTAAAAGCTTAGACAGAGAAATTGAAATTGAGTTTCGTTCAATTGAACAAAAAGAACTCAAGGAAAAGGAAGCTGCCTATGAAAACAGTAAACGTGTTCGGGAAGAATTAAAATCTACAATGGATTCAAAAGAAGAAATGTTTGGATTTAAGATTGCGAAAGATCCTACTCAATACCAAAAGGTACGAGAAGAACACTTTAAATATGTTACGGAGGGTAAATTCGCTGATGAAATTTCCAAAGATGCTGAGTCTATGATTCAGGTATCTTGGTTATGGAAAAATAGAAATGCATTGATGTCGCAATTAAAAAACACAGGATTCAGCAGTGGCCGAAGAGATGTGTTAGATAAGATATCTAATGTTATTCCTGAGAACACATCATCATCTAAGAACTATAGCCATAATGATAAAACATTTAACGCTAATAAGTTTAATCAAGTTTAAAAAATAAATAGATGAAAATTACATCAGGAACGTACGGTAAAGAAACAGTACAAGAAAATTCGTTAGTAGAGAACTTATTGAAGTATCCAGAGATTGCTTCAACTCTAATTTTACAATACCCACAGTATTCTTTGAATTACTTTGTAGATGGTACAGGTAGATTCGCAAAAGAAGAAATGATTGGGGATTCAACTTTCAGATGGGCAATCCAAGGAAGATTGAACAGACCTTCAACTTTTACTGGAGTAGTTTCAGGAACAGGTGTTGGTTTAACGCAATTCTCTATTGAATTAGAAGAGAATTATTTGAACCCAGGAGATGTACTTAAAATTGCAGAAAATAAAAATGCAATTGTAGTTGGTGAGCCAACAGTAAGTGCAAATGGATATACTTACTTGTTCAACTGGGAAAGTACTGATCCACTTTTAGCTTTAGTTGCTGCTGATTATGCTGCAGGTAGAACTGCTGGTACATTAGGTAACAGATTTGCTGAAGGTTCAGATAGAGGGTATGAGAACCATGTGTTTCCAGACTGGTATGAGAATTACATGTCTATTTCAAGAAAGGCGATCAGTATTACTGGTTCTGCTTTAACTGATGTAACATGGATTGAGAATAAAGGTCAAAGATTATGGTACTATACTGCTCACGCTCAAACAATGCAAGAGTTCTTGTATCAAAGAGAATTGAAGGATTGGTATGGTACATCTACTGTAGATGCAAATGGAAACATTTCAGCTAAGGATGCTCAAGGAAAAGCTATTCGTTCAGGAGATGGTTTATTAAAGCAAATTGATTCTGCGAATATCGATACATATAATGGAACTTTAACTGAAGAGAGAATTGTAGAATTCTTCACTCAATTGTCTTTAAATACTGGACAGCAAAGTTCTCATTGGTTAGTTTATACAGGTAGAGCTGGACAACAAGCTTTCCATAAAGCAATGAAAGATTTGGTTTACAACAACGGAAACGCTATTTGGAACATGACTTATGGAGTTGAAATGAAGTTAGGTAATAACTTTACAACTTATAATGCAATGGGTCATTCAATGACGTTGGTACACAACCCAATTTTTGATGATAAGCATTTACATGGAAATGATCTTGATCCAGTAACAGGTTATCCAAAAGAATCTTTTAGAATGGTATTTATGAACTTCGGATCAACGAATGGAGTATCTAACATCGAGAGAAAAGTAAAGGGTGCTGGTGGAATTAATCGTTCTTTGATTATCAAGTATATTCCTGGAATGGTAGATCCATTTACTCAACAAGAGATGAAAGCTTCAAATTCAAAAGATGCTTTTACTTGTGAGATGTTATCTGAGTCTTGTATCGTAGTAAGAAATCCACTTTCATGTGGACAACTTATTTTCGCATAGTAGTATTAATTTTAAAGGATAAGTTATGGTTATAGATGGAGCAAAATACACAATAGATGAAGCTAAAGAGATTCGTTCTAGATTATTAGAGGGATTACCTAAAGCTGGTATTGTGGAAATAAAGTTAAAGAATCCTAAGAAGACTGCAGGATTAGTAATTCGTTCAATTGCAAATAGACCTTTCATTACTGAAGATGGTATTGAAAAGAAGCATGTACTTGATTCGAATTTAAAGTTAAATATGGATAATGTGGAAGATAGGCTGTTATATGGACAGCTTATCAACCACACTATTTTTAATAAGAAGTATAAGGTCTTTGATGTTGTAGATAAAGAAACTGAAGCAGAGAATGTAATTTCTTTCAAGTCTTTATCTAGAGAAGCTGAAGATATTGTATTGAAGATGTCTGACAATGATGCTAGAGATTTCGCTAGAGTTATTGGTATTCAAATAGGTATAGGTAACTCTATATCAGTTTTAAAGAAAGATATGTTTGATAGGATTGATGTTGATCCGGAATCGTTCCTTAATGCTTGGAAAGATGCTGATAAAACATATAAGATTCTTTTAAAGTTATGTTATGATAATGATATAGCTAAGAAAGAAAACGGTAGAATCTTAATCAACGGTCAGTCTGTTGGAACAACTGAAGGGGAAGCCTTAGAGTATTTTAAAGCAAATAAAGATTTACTTCCTAGTATTAGGAAACAACTTAAAAAATAATGACAATAATAGAGATGCATAAATTGTGTGATATTATTCTTGATAAGAATGATGCACCATGGTTTAATCCTGAAGAAAAAGATGAATGGATTAAACTTGCAGAACTAGAGTTTGTTAAAAATAAAGTAGAAACTTATGAGGTAGATGAGAAAGGTCGTAAAGACCTTTTGACTCTAGCTTTATCTACAACTGTTTCTAATGCTTCTTCAATAAATATGTCTGTGGCTCCGTTAGATCAATTGATGTACACAACGCAAGTTGTAGGAGTTTTTAAGGATTCATGTAACAATAAAGATTACACAAGAGCAATTGCCCCTGTACAATTAGATGATGAAGCGGAATTAAAAAATGATCCGTTTTATAGTTTAGATGATGATATGCCGGGTTATATTGAAACTTATGAGAATGGGTTTAGAGAACTTATAATTAAGAGTTCTACTGTTCCTGTATCCGTTACAATGAGATATATTAAAAAGCCAAGACCTGTATTGAATGACATTATTACACCAGCTAATAATATTAATTCGGAATTACCTGATCATGTTCATGATGAGATAATTAATATAGCTACAAGAAAAATGTTAGGTTCTATTCAAGATCAGTTCCAATATCAAGTTCAACAAAATGAAGAGTCAAAAACATAGTTATGAGAGAAATTTTAGAAGAATACACAGTTAGTGCTTTAGTTGTGATTGCTGAAGCAAATGAAATTGAGGTGCCTTTATATAATAATGGTAAGTCAAAAATGAGCAAAAGTGATTTAATTGAATTACTTTTGGAAAATAAAGTTGAAGTAAAAGAAAAAGTTAAAGAGTCTGGAGATGCTGTAAATTTCCATCGTCAAAAACCAATATCAAGGTCGGTAAGGTTTAAGAGAAGACGATATTAATAAGTAACTTTTAATTTTAAATACAATGAGTTATCATGCAGGAAGAGAAAAGTTTGCTGTAATTGCTGAAGGGCATACACCAGCAAACACATCAGGAGTAGTAGATTTAGCACCTGATTTTAAAGTGCCAGCGCACACACTTAAAGCAACAGCGATTGCAATTTCGCCAGTTACAGGAGTGCCTGGAAAAATCGTTTATACATTTGCAGGAACATATGCTGTAGGTGATACGGTTAGATTAACGATTACTTCTAATTTGACTTCAGGTCAATTATGGAACAAATCGTATGTGCATACTGTTTTATCAGGAGCAACAACAGTAACGGATATTGCAGCAGCTTTTGCTTCGCAAATGTCTAGAGATGTAGCAAATGCAAATGCACCATTAGCTTCGGCTGTAAATGCTGCAGGAGTATTAACTGTTACTCAAAAGGGAGATGATAGCAGAGGATTAACTACTGTTAAGTACACTAATTCAACTGCAGGAACGGTAACACCAGTTATCACTCAGACAGTTATTTCTGAAGGACAGCCTTCTGATTTAATTGATAATGGAATTCCAGCGGAAAAAATCAACCTTGCAACTTACGATACGGTTTTAATTAACTACTATCCAGATGCAGCTACACCATTCATTGATTCAGCTAATTCAAAAGCTATTACAATGGTTTGGTATGGAACTGTTGGTGAAGGAGCTACTTTAGCTGCTTTGATTAATGCTTTATAGAAAAAAGTAAGTTTATTACATAAAGAAAGCCGAGGTTTATATCTCGGCTTTTTTTTGTAAATTTGTTTTACAACTTTATAAAGATAATATGGCAACGCTTGATGAATTAGCTTATAACATTAGGAACATTGCTCGTAACGGACAAGGTGATAATGATGATATTAATACGAGATTAAGTATTAAACAAATAAAGTTTTGGATTCATCAGTATAGAGCGAAAGCATTATTTGAACTATCTGATTACGGCAAGGAAATAGATCCTGATTATGTTCAGGATTTAGGAGCAGTTCCATTGGTTGAAGTTGATATGGCTGATCCTAAATGTCCGTGTGAACCTGTTTGGGGTTGTACAATAAAAAAATTAGGTATTCAAGTTCCGGAACTTGTTGATTTTCCTGAAAATAGAGCTATATCTTTTATAGGTAAAATTGATAAGATAACTCCGATAATTATTGACAATGTTGATACTACTTTATTTGAGCGTTCTACTCAATTTGGTAAGTTATTAAATAGATGTTATAGAATTGAAAGTAGTCTTTATTTTGTTTTAAGAGATGCGGATGCAGATATGAATTGGGTTAATTTACGAGCAGTTTTTGAGCGACCAAATGAAGTATCTAGATATCCTACTCCTGGGTGTGATGAAGTTTGCTTTGATGATTCTAAAGATAAATATCCTTTGCCGTTAAGAGTAAATGATGTTATAACAAGAAGTATTCTCCAAAGTGAATTAGGATTTACTTTGCAGACTATAAATGATCAAATGAACAACGCTAAGGATGAAACGAAGGGTTAAAGATGTTGAGGGTTGTTTAACTACTTATGGTATTTATGAGGATTGCATAAAGATGTTAAACTATGATTTAAAAAAATATCCAAAATCTATTACTAAGAATAAGTCGGTTGATTGGAGGGTGTTTAGTAAAGTTATAAAGTTATATTGGAAGTATGTTTTCATAAAAGTAATTGATGGATCTAATTATGTGTTAAGAGCAAGGTTAGGTCAATTAAGAGTGGTTAAAACTTTATGTACAGAATACAATCCTAATCGAATAGGTAAAGAGGGAAGGGTTGAGATTGATATTAATAAATATGGTGGATACTATCATTTTGTATTATTTAATTCACAATCTTATAAACGGTATAGAATTTTTCCAGTTTATAGAATACGAAAAGAGTACATGGATAATGTAGATGATGGTATGGAATTTTTAGATATTACGAGATGAAAAGAGTTTCCTTAAATAGAATCATAGGTAATGTAGTTGGTGATCTAGGTATTACCAATGTAAATAATATGGTTGATGATTTTGCTAGATGGGCTGGTAAGGCAGAATTAATGATTGGAGCAAGAACTTCTTGGGAGCATATAGAATGTGAACTTGATGTCAAAGATAATCGTGCACCACTTCCTGATGGTATTTATAGATTAAATCGATTAAAGTATGGAGCGACAAATATTGAAGTAACAAAAAAAGACTTCATGATGTTCTTTAAATCTCAGCCTAATGAATCAAAAATATTAGAAACAATTGAATTACCATGTGAAATAACTTGTGAAGACAATGGTGTTCCAATGGTTATTAGAGTGTATTTCTCAGGAGTATTTAATTATCAGGATGTAATTAACTTGGTTTTTTCTTATACTGATTGTGGTACAATATCTACCAATTCATTTTCATATGTGGTACAGCCTGCTGATACGATAGTGGATATTATTCAAAACTTTTGTGATCAGATAAATGCGATAACAAATATTGGATTTATAGCTAAACCTTCAGATGGATATATATCTATTGAAGCTGTAAATTCAGATATAAACATAAATCTAGTTACATATACTGATAGTGTTACAGGAATAGTTAAGAATAGCGTATTCGTAAAGCGAGTACCTTCTAGGGGTTCTCAGAAGGTTGGTGCTACACCAAATAACATTCCGAACACAGGTAGTAAGAATTTAGCTAATAAAACAGCAAATAGATTAAATACTGGATTAACTGCTGAAGGTGGTGGTGTAGGTGGTTATTCTGTTAGTGAACCTACATTGAAATTTGCGATAGCGAATAATTGTATTCACGTTAATAATGATGGAATTGATAAGATTGGTATTTCGTATGAAGGAATTGCTTTAGATTGTGATGGATTTCCTACTATAAATGAACTACATGAGGTTGCTGTTACTTGGTATTTAAAATACATGTATTTATCGAAGAGATATTTTGCAGGTAAAATACCGCAGCATATTTATATGGAAGCTAAGGGAGAGTGGTTAAGATATTGTTCACAAGCTAGAGGTCAATCAGAATTGCCAGATTTATCTGAAATGGAATACATGGCAAATATTTGGATGCAGTTGATTCCGGCTGTAAATAAAAATTACTTTTAATGGCAGGAATAAGAACAGATAATACCTTCGAAGGAGGGATGGCTTTTGATAGTGATAAACAAAAGATGAATGGCCAGCAATACTTAGATAGTATTAATGGAACATTATTGTATAATAAACAAGGAAGTATTAGTTGGGAAAATGTTCAAGGTAATCGACTTCACGTAACGATTGCTCCTAACAATGGTACCGACAATAGTAATTATATACCATTAGGTTATGTTGCTTTTACTCATTTTGTTGTAGTGTTTTTAACTAACGGAACAAATAGTGAGATTGGAATATTCAATGTAAAGGAAAAATCGATAGGGCAATATAAAACTATGTTTAATGATGCCAATGATCCGAATGGAGATTTATTAAACTTTCAATTTACAAATCAAATAGAAGCTAGAAATTTAGAGGAAAATGATAATTTACTAAGAGTCTATTGGGTTGATGGTGTAGCTGCCGATAGTAATACCCCTAGAGTATTTACAATTGATTATAATGAATTAATGGATCCTTTGGATATAAATTCATATTCTCCCGTAACAACTACTGTTCATGCTATTAATATTCAAGCAGAAATAAACTTTGGAATTATAAAGTTTGATCAAACAATCAATGGAAGTATCTTATCAGGAAGTTATAAGTTCTGTTATAGATTAAGAACTAAGGATGGATATGCTTCTCCTTGGAGTCCTTTAACTCAAAGATTAGATGTAACTACAGATATTGTTAGTTCTACTAATTGGAATGAGTATGAGATGGAGGGTTCTGGATTAACTACTTCAAAAGGATTTAGGCTTACGATTAAGGGTGTTGATGATAGATATGATATTTTACAAATTGCTTATGTATTTTTTGAAACTCCTGATACTGTTGCTGATGCTAGAATATTTAAAACTATAAACATCAGTAGTGATATCCAAACAATAGATTTCATTAGTAATGTTGGAACTCCTTTAAATACAGAGGATATTGCTGCTATATATACTGTTATTGGTGGAGCTAAAACTCTTAACATCAAAGATGCTGTAAGTTATTATGGAAATATCAAAGAAGGAAATTTAGATTTTACAAAAGCTGAAATAGATACAGTATTAAATTCTCTTAGTATCACACCTAAGATTAGGGATATGCGTTCTGATACTAAGAATAATTATGGTCAAGTACCACCTAATCCATATAATATAGATGGATCCGGTTTCTTAGACCAAGAATGGAGCCCACCTATTACACATCAAGTTCCTACTGCAAATACAACAATAGAAAGAAAAATACATTCTACTCAAAATGAAAGTTATACAATTGTAGATGATTACTTGAATTACAAAGGAACACAAGTAAGTCATATGTATAAGGGATATTTTCGTGGAGAAACTTATAGATTCGGAATTGTATTTTATGATAAAAAAGGATTTCCCGGATTTGTCTATCATTTAGCTGACTTTACTTTTCCTGAACAATATTCGAAAGATTATACTTGGAAAAGATTAGATTCTACAGGACAGATATTAGTTAATAATGGTTCTGCTGCTGATGAATTTTGGGTGACTAATGACTTTAATCATTTAGTTGGAGATAAGGCAACAGAGGTACAAAATTTAACTCTTGGTCATGCGTATTCGGAATTAAGAATATTAGGTCTTGAATTTAATGGAATTGATATTGGTACGATTAAGGATAAAATATCAATGGTTAAGATAGTTCGTGTTAAACGAGAAGGTAACATCGTTTATCAAGGATTGAATGTCCCTTTAGTTTTTGAGCCTAGTAATGATTCAGGTCAAGTTATGAGGCCTATGAATTCTATAGAACATAGCTGGAGACATTTTGATTCTGGACTTGCTGGAATTGAAGATTTAGCTTTATATCCTTTAGAATCAGATAGAACTAAATTGGTTCAAGAAAGCTGTAGAGATTTTTGGAATCCAGGAGAGTATGTAAACATATATAGACCTGAGAATGGACAAGCAGATCAAACTTGCGCTAGTTGTGTTTGGGCTCCTGATTTAGAATTTGATGAGCAAAGAATTCCTATAACTCAAACAAACGATAAATTAAGAGTTGTTAGTTCTTGCTTTACTTATCCAAGACTTAGAGCTTCTGATGCTAATGCTTATTGGCAATATGCTTATGGTACTCAACATGCAGGTGGTGGAGAACCAGGAGATACATTTAATAAGGATTTAAGTTTTGATGGAATGTTGAAGTTATATTTTTCAAATAACGGATATCATTTAGCTTCTAATTCTCCTGCTGAAATTTATATTAAATATGGTGCTGAAGCGATCATAAGTGGATCTAAATCTTTTACAAGTCGTTTTGAATTGGGTGGAAGGGATGATGGATTTATGGCTAACTATATTTTATTTAATGAGATTGAAAGCTATGAAGATAGATCTGCTGGTTGGAACTGGAGTAATTCAGGAGGTAATTACTCTAAGTCATATGTAAAGCAGGGAAGCTTTTATTATCGTCATAATTTTTATAGTGGAAGTCAAAATGCTTTTGCTCCCCTATTAAGACATAATAAAACTGAAGCTGATTATAATTTCGCAGCAGGTTCGGATAATGTTTTTACTGTTTCTCAACAAAACGCTTATGGTTTTCATATAGCTAATTATATTAGAGAAGCATCTTCTCCTTACGGTGGATTAGACTTTAGTGCTTTAGAAACAAACATTTTCATTGATACTGGATATACATGTCCGATAGGTAATTCATCATTTACAGATCCAGCTGGAGATATAATAAATGAAGCTGAAGTTTGGGGTGGAGATTGTTATTTAGATTATGTAGGTATTCAAGCTTATTATCCTAGAATGTGGTTAGATGAAACTGGATATCCTGAATCAGTAGGTGTTGGAGGTAATCATCAAACAAATGATAAAGTAACAACTTCAATAGGTATTGTGTTTCCTTTAGAGAGTGAATTGAATCACACAATGAGAAATTCACCTTCTGATGATAATGCAATTTACAGCGACAAAGGAGCAAGACCTGCTGCAGCTTATTATGAAGGAGATGGTGCCAGTCAAAAAGCTAGAAATTGGAAATCTGGATTGTATCAAAAATCTTCTGATACAAAATTAATTGAAGAATTCAACTTGAATGAAGTCTTGACTTTAGAAAGTATTATTAAATTTTATTTTCCTCAACCATTATTTTTTGATGAGAATTTATTTAAATATCCTACGAGATGGAGATACACACCGAATAAATTTTATGGTGATCCTGTAGATACATGGAGAATATTTTTAGCAAATGATTTTAATGATTTACAAGGAAGGCATGGTCAGATAACTTCTAGTGCTTACATTTTTGATCAGATATATTCTTTTCAAGAGAAGGCATACGGAAGGCTTAGAGCGTTTAATAGAACTGCTTTAGTAACTCCAGATCAAGGTAATTTAACTACTGGATTAGGAGATGCTTTAGATGGTGTTGATTACATAAGTACGGAATACGGAAATCAACATCAATGGGGTTTATTTAATTCGGATAAGGCTTTATATTGGGTTGACATTAATAAACAAAAGATAATGAGGCATGCACAAGATGGGGCAAGTCCTTTATCTGATATGAGAAATTTGCATGATTACATTAAGGTAAATGCTAATAAATTTATTGGCCATGACAATCCTGCTTATGGCATTGGAATATCTAGTACTTATGATTACTCTAATAGTAAATTGATTATTTCATTTATGAGTGAAAAGTTCAAAACTTTAAATGGAAGTCAATTTATAACCAATGCTGATTTTGGATTAAATGAAACTATGTTCTTTGATGTAAATGCTTTGGGTGTTGTTTTAGATATAACTACGGATTACAATATATTTTACATTTGTTTAAGCGATAATAATGGGGCTAGTGTTGTTATTAATGGAAGTTCTTTAGGTTCATTAGTTGCTGATAAATGTTATAGAATAACTAGAAAAGATCAATATGGGAATTATATTATTGAAGAAGTTTCTAAAAGTGAAATAACTCCTTATAGATATAATTTAGTTTACGCAGAAGACATGAATGTGTTTTCGGAATTTTATTCCAATAAGGCTAGAATGTGGTTTACATTTCATTCGTTTATTTTATCTGCTGGGTATGACGCTTTATCTAATGAAGGAAATAAGAATAAAGTATGGTTGCATGAGTATGGTAGTGATTATGGAAGTTTTTATGGTGAAGTACATAAATCATTAATTAAAATTAATATTGGAGAGAACGGAGCTTTACATAAAGTTTTTGATTCTATAAGAATAAATAGTGATAGAGATGATTTATTTAGTTATTTTGTATTTGATACTGATAATCATAACTATTGGATTTATTTACCAACATTTAGTCAGAGGGTTTATAAAGAAAATATTTCACGTTTCCCTATAAGATGGGAGCAACAAAAAGATAGAACTAGAGGTAAAACTTTAGGGATGAGTTTTGATATTGATAATGTTCCAAATGAAATGATTAGAATTTCAAGTATTGGAACTAACTATAGAATAAGTAATAGAGTTTAATATGGCATTATTTACAGATAAAGAAGAGTTAAGCAGGCAGGCAAAGTCAAGAGAACTTCATGTTCAGACAGATCCTAAGAAAGTGGCGATGCTTAAATTTTTAGGATATGACAATAAAGGAAGAACTACTGGATGGGGAAAGGTTGCTGACTTTATAGATCCTTGGATATTTTCTCCAATGCGAAGAGGTATTGCTAAAAAGCAATTAAAAGGAACTGATGGTGGAACTGTATTTAAGAGAACATCTGATGAGTATTTAGGAATGAATTTAGCTCAACATAAATTTACTGCAGATATATTTAAAACAATATTTGGAGGTAAAGGAATGGGTGCAGGAATGGGAGCGATGGGTGGCATGATGGGAAAAGCTGGAGGTGCTGGTGGTGCCGCTGGAGGGATTGGTGGAGCGACTGGTTCTGCTGGCGCAGGTGCAGGTGCAGGTGCAGGAGGTGGAATTACTTCAGGATTAGATTCTATTGGCGGTGCCGGTGGCGGTGCTGGTGGTGGTGGTTTTATGGATATGCTTGGTGGTAGTGGTTCGAATATTATGAAAGCAGGTAATACTGCTAGCCAAGTTCAGCAAGGAGTTTCTGCTGCTGGTGAAGGAATTGCGGGGGCAATCGATGGAGATGAGAAGAATAAACAAGAAGATGAAATAGGAACAGATGTAGCGAATGAAGCTATGAATGATAATGTTTTTGACACAGGTGAAGATAGTATGGCAGGCGGTACTGCTCCGGGAATGAAGAAAACATTTCCTTCAGGAGCAAGAATTGTAAATGGTCAAGTTGTAGATAAAGATGGGAATCCATTAGATTTAGAAGCTGAAGGAGAGGAATACAATGAAGATCAAGAAGGAAAGAATAAAGAAAACATAAAGAAGTTTGTTAAAGGTGTGACAGATCCAAATGCAGATTTAATTGGTAGTTTTACTGATATGACTACAAAGGCTTTTGATTATTATAATACTCAAGGGAAAGAGGTTAACAGATTAAGAAAGCAAAGAAGTAGTTCAACTTTTAATTATTTGTAATAGATATATTATGGCAAAGCAAGGTGGTGGTGAAGATCCAAAAAAAGAAAGTATAAAAGATTATATAAATAAAAATGGTTCTAAAATAAATTTAAAGGATATTACTTTTACTGAATTAAAAAGTATTTTAAAAGAAGCTGGTTATTCGTATTCTGAAATATCTAATTTTGAAAGTTCAGTAGCTAAGCTTGG
>Ga0114919_10001194_pt1 | contig 20893 bp, 13 predicted proteins | sample BlataG_FD_88682 | JGI IMG/M metagenome (GOLD analysis project Ga0114919, IMG submission 88682) | Deep subsurface microbial communities from Black Sea to uncover new lineages of life (NeLLi) - Black_00105 metaG | ecosystem: Environmental > Aquatic > Marine > Oceanic > Sediment | place: Atlantic... | reverse complement strand
CCTGGAGAATTCACCCTCAGGGCCTTCCTGAATGGCAGGATTGATTTAACGCAAGCCGAAGCGATCATAGACCTGATAAATGCAAAAGGGGATATGTCAGTTACCTTGGCGGCCTGTCAGTTGGCCGGGGGGTTTAAGAAAAAAGTTGAGCGCATCAGGCACGGCATTATTGAAATCCTTGCTCGAATAGAGGTTTCAATAGACTTCCCTGATGAGGAACCTACCGTAATAGAGAGATCCCGCCTAACAGATCAGATACATAAAGACATTCTAAAACCAATTAGAGAGCTTATAGGTGCTTTCAGCCAGAGAAAGATATGGCACGAGGGGGTTACGGTAGCCATAGTAGGTCGAGTTAATGTGGGTAAATCGAGCATCCTTAACAGGCTCTTACAGGAAGAGCGGGCTATTGTTACACCGATCCCTGGAACGACCCGGGATGCGCTGGAATGTATGGTCACCATTCAGGGACTCCCTGTAAAACTCGTAGATACCGCTGGTATACGAAAGGTCAAAGGAAAAATCGAGAAAAAAGGCGTAGATTTAACAAAAACCCAGCTTGCTTTATCTGATATTACCCTTCTCGTGATTGACCGAAGCAGACCCCTTAATCAATACGATCTAAACCTGATACAAGCAGTTGCTAATAAGACCGCTATAGCAGTTATCAATAAGATCGACCTCCCAGTAAAACTCAGTGAGAAAAAGATCCACTCTATACAGAAACATCTTCCTACGGTTGAGGTTTCAGCTCTTACTGGGGAAGGGTTTAAGAATCTCACTCAGGCGATAATAGAACGGATTATGGATAAAAAAGCAGATCTCTCTCCACCGCCGATTGTTCCTAATCTAAGACATAAGATGCTATTATCTAAGGTAGGGACCTTTTTACGAAATGCATCTACAAACATACGCCGGAACACTCCATTAGAGCTCGTAGCAGCAGATCTTTTATGGGCAAAAGATGCTATCGATGAAATAACAGGCAATAAAACAAATGAAGAAATCCTTGATACTATCTTCAGCAACTTTTGTCTTGGTAAATGACCGCTGAAGCGGTTTTTCGTCTTAAGCTGCGGCGGGCACTTACAATAAATCTATTGTAAATAGGTGTATAATGTTCTATACTTCAAAACGAATAAAGATTCATCAACTGACATCTCTAAACCCGATTAAGACTGTCCGATTTTGATGAAAGGAGGGTGTAAGCAAAGCGTTACGGTTTGTTGGGGGGTATAGTGTTATTCACGCCTGACGTGGAGAATCTACTTACAAAGATGCGGGCAAAGACGTAAACAGATAATTTTAATGTAAGGAGGAGAGAGATATGGATTTTGGATTATCAGAGGAACTTCAAATGCTTAAAGATATGGTCCGGGATTTTGTAGAAGAGAAGATCGCACCATTTGCGGATGAATGGGAAGAAAAACACTATTTCCCCTACGAAGAGGCTATTAAACCAATGGGTGAGCTGGGTTTTTTCGGCACGGTAATCCCTGAGGAATACGGTGGTAATAATATGGGTTGGTTGGCAGCCATTATCCTAACCGAAGAGATTGCCCGTGGCTGCAGTGCACTCAGGGTTCAGATTAACATGCAGACAACCGGGATGGCTTTTACTATTTGTCATTATGGTGACGAGGAAGTAAAAAAGAAGTATGTCCCGAAACTCGTGAGTGCCGAGTATGTTGGGGCATTCGCTATGACCGAGCCCAACGCTGGATCTGATGTTATGTCAATGAAATCAACTGCAGAGGATAAAGGGGATCACTGGCTCTTAAATGGTTACAAAACCTGGATCTCTAATTCCACTTCTGCTGATGCCATTATGTATTATGCATATACCGATCGCTCCCAGGGAGGTAAGGGGCTCTCGGCTTTCATAATAGAGCCGAAGAATTTTAATGGTGTTACCACAACCGACTTGGATAAGTTAGGGACTCATGCCACAGCAACAGGTGAAGTGATTTTAGAAAACACTAAGGTTCCAAAGGAAAACATCATAGGTAAGCCAGGTGATGGTGTTAAGATCCTCTTTGGCTCTCTTGCTAATTCCCGTCTCTCTTGCGCAGCCGGAGGTGTCGGTCTAGCACAGGCCTGTTTGGAAGCGATAACAAAATATGCCATGGAACGGGAACAATTTGGTCAACCAATCGGCACTTTTCAGATGAACCAAGACATGGTTGCACAACTAGTCGCCGAGATCGAGGCTGCAAGGCTCTCTTGTTATAAGGCAGCGTGGCAGAAAGATCAAGGGATGTTAGGTAATAATATGGAAGTAGCTCAAGCCAAGTATTTGGCTGGTGAAATAGCCTACAAAGCCTCCAGATATGCAATGAGTATCCTAGGGGCTTATGGTTATTCTACGGAATATCCAGTTGCCCGTTACTACCGAGATGCGCCTCCCTACGGAATGGTGGAAGGATCAACGAATATCTGTAAATTTATCGTTGCACAAGATCAACTTGGTATAAGAAAGGCTAATAGATAAGCTATCCCGCTCAGAAAAGCAGGATAACAAAAACTGATGCATTCGTAAAAAGTCGATCTTGCTCTATCCGTGAGCATTTTGGGCGCACTTAAGATGTTCAGCTAAAATGCTAAAATTCAGTATAATGCCCTCAGATAGTTAGCATTTCTTAACGCTGAACATCTCAAGCGCTTTTCTCCCAAAACGCTCAATCTCGTTCACAAAACAGTTTTTTACGGGTTTGTCAAAACTATGTTCAAAAAACTCTAGGGAATATAATTAATTTGTGTTTTATAAATAAACAGCAAATAATGTAAAAATATTCAACAGTATAAAAATAATACAAATATAAAACAATCAATACATTAGCAAACTTTTCAACAATAAAATACCTCTTATTATTACTATTATTAAGATATAATTAATCTTAATCATTACCAAAACATTGGAGGAGTAATGGAAATAAAAATCCAGAGAGACATCCTTTTGAAAGGTATTTCTCGTGTCCAGGGTATATTGGAAAAAAGGAGCCATATGCCTATACTATCAACAGTCCTGCTAATAGGTAAAGATGACGAGCTTGAAGTATCAGCTACAGATCTCGAGATTGGTTTCCAGGATAGGTATCCAGCTGAAATCATAAAACCAGGAAGTATCACAATCTCTGGTAAGAAACTCTTGGATATTACGAGAGAGACGGACAGTAATAAGATATATATCTCAGAAAAAGACAATAACTGGGTTTATATCTCCGATAATAACGCCCATTATAATCTCTCATGCCTCCCTGCCGATGAATTCCCTGTCTTAACAGAACCAGAAGGTATGGTGATGATAGAAGTAGATGGTAACATAGTAGCAGAGATGATTGATAAGACCATCTACTCGATCACCATGGAAGAAGCTGGGTTTAAACTATCCGGCGTATTTATGGAAAGAATAAGTAAGGAAGGGGAAGATTTTTTAAGAATGGTGGCCACAGATGGCCACAGACTCTCACTGATTGATAAAAAAGTACCTGATATCAAAAATATTGAACTCGAGCATGGTGTTATGATCCCTAAGAAAGGTCTAATAGAGTTACATAAACTTGCCTTAGAGGATGGAAATATTCTTTTGGGATCAAAACAGAATAACCTCGTAGCTAAAAAAGAAAAGGCCTTAATTGTAATACGATTATTAGATACTAAATTTCCAGACTATAAAAACGTGATCCCTCCCCAAGAGGAAGGTGATAAGAATATCATAACCGTTAATAAGAGATCTTTATTAGAGGCTATGAGAAGAATGATGATCATAAGAACCGATCAGTATCAAGGGGTAAAAATGAATGTAGAGGCTGATTATCTGGAGATGAACTCTGTAAACCCGGATCTAGGAAATGCTGAGGAGAAGGTGGAGGTAAACTACAGTGGTGAACCGCTCGAGCTAGGGTTTAACCCAAGATATTTTATTGATGCGCTGCAACCTATGAACAGTGAGGAGATCGGGTTGAATATTAAAGATAACACAAGCCCATGCCTCATTACTGGGGCACAGGATGATGGTTTTCTGGGTCTCATAATGCCCATGAGGATTTAGTAAATGGCACCAGATAAGGCGTATACCGCATCCAGCATAAAGGTATTAAAAGACTTGACGGCCGTCAGGAAGCGGCCCGCTATGTATATCGGAAATACGTCAACCGAGGGCCTTCACCACCTAGTATATGAGGTTGTAGATAATAGTGTAGACGAGGCTTTGGTAGGTTACTGCGATCAGATAGATATTCGGATATTGAGCGATAACAGTATTGTTGTGAAGGATAATGGGAGAGGGATACCAGTAGACATACATAAACAGGAGAAATTACCCGCCCTGGAGGTTGTGATGACCAAACTCCATGCAGGGGGGAAGTTTGATAACAAAAGCTATAAGGTTTCCGGAGGTCTCCATGGTGTTGGGGTATCAGTTGTAAATGCACTTTCCGAGTACCTTGAGGTGGAGGTCTACTTAAAAGGTAGTGTTTATCATCAGCGATATGAGAGAGGTATTACGGTTAGTCCTCTGGAGATAATAGGAAAAACAAAAAGGAGAGGGACAAGTATCCACTTCAGGCCAGATGAACAAATATTTAACGACCTGGATTTTAGTTTCGATATCATTTGCCAAAGAATGAGGGAGTTGGCATTCCTTAATATAGGGTTAAAGATAAACGTTTACGATGACCGGAAAGAAAAGGAAAAGAAGTTCTTTTATAAGGGAGGTATTATCTCCTTTGTGGAGTATTTAAACCAGAACCAAGATGTCATTCATTCGAAACCCATCTATATGAGTGGAGAACGAAACGGGGTCAGCATAGAGATTGCCTTTCAGTATAGCCGCTCTTATATCGAAAAAATCTTTTCCTTTGCGAATAATATTAACACAAAAGAAGGGGGGAGCCATCTGATCGGTTTCAAGGCTGGCTTAACAAGAAGCATCAATTCTTATTTTCAAGCGAGCCACCAGAACAAAGACATAAAACTCACCGGTGATGATGTACGAGAAGGAATTACTGCGGTTATAAGCGTTAAATTAAGAGAAGCACAATTCGAGGGGCAAACAAAGAGTAAACTCGGGAACAGCGAGGTTAAAGGTCTCGTTGAAAACCTCGTAAACGAGAAACTCACCAACATATTTGAAGAAAACCCGTCTCTCATAAAAAATATTCTGGCTAAGGTTGTCGAGGCTGCTACAGCCAGAGAGGCTGCGCACAAGGCGCGGGAGTTGACACGGAGAAAAGGGGTTCTATCCGAAGCATTCTTGCCAGGAAAACTTGCCGATTGTCAGGAAAGAGACCCACAAAGGGCGGAGCTATTTCTGGTAGAAGGGGATTCGGCGGGCGGATCGGCAAAACAGGGCAGAGACAGGAGATTTCAGGCGATATTACCCCTCAAAGGCAAGATTCTTAACGTAGAAAAAGCCCGGTTTGATAAGATATTTTCGAGTGCTGAAATAAGAACGATAATCTCTGCCTTAGGTGCTGGCATAGGCCAGGAAGAGTATGATCTCTCAAAGCTTCGGTATGATAAAGTGATTATTATGACCGATGCCGATGTCGATGGATCCCATATAAGAACCCTTCTGCTCACCTTTTTTTACAGGCAAATGCCCGATCTGGTTGAGGCAGGGCACCTCTATGTAGCAAAACCCCCTCTGTACCGACTGAAAGACGGTTCATCAGAGGCATTCTTTCATAACGAAGACAACTACTATTCCTATCTTATTGACAGGGTTTCCGAGAAGGAAACGGTCTGGGTAGACGGGAAGAAAAAGATATCAGGGAGAAAACTCCGTTCCCTACTTCATGCACTGATTGAGTATTTCGATACAGTCAGTAGCTTAACAAGAAAGGGTTATAGCAGCAGGTTCTTGCACTTCCTCTGTCAAAAAGAGGTTACCAAAAATTACATAAAGGACAGGGACCTCATCGCTGCCTTATCTGATGAATTAGAGAACGAAGCCTTTCTTACCGAGGAGATCAGATTTGATGAGGAACATAATCGATATGAGTTATTACTGAGGGACAAAAAGGATAGCGGTGCCTTTTTTATGCTCAACTGGGATCTGTTAGCCTCACCGGATTTCCAGAGGTTGCTGAAATTTAGCCACGAGTTAAGGGAGCTTGACGGCCCATTCTTTTTGGTTGGAGATGAAAAAAACCAAACGAAGATTGAATCAAAAGAGAAACTGGTTGAACATCTTGTGGATAAGGCGAAAAAAGGAATTGGTATTCAAAGGTATAAAGGTCTTGGCGAAATGAATCCCGACCAGTTATGGCAGACCACTATGGACCCGGAAAGAAGGAGTTTGGTAAAGGTAACGGTCGAAGATGTTATAGCAGCCGATGAGATCTTTACCTTGCTCATGGGCGACAAAGTTGAACCTCGAAGAGAATTCATTCAGAATAATGCCTTAGAGGTAACAGAACTGGACATTTAAAGAATCTCGGTTTTGTACGGCACCCCCCAGACATGAAACCATAATTGTCTGCTTAGATATAAGGTATTGGCTGCGCTTTCAAACCCCCCAGTCTATTTCCATGAAGCTTAAAGAGCCTAGCGGTTCTTATGAATAGGTGTAATGTAATCTGTAAGGAGACAAGATGAGCCCATCAGTGGAAAGGGATTTAAGCACGGTAACGATCGAAGAAGAGATGAAGCGATCATATCTCGAATATGCCATGAGCGTCATTGTTGGCAGGGCATTACCAGATGTGCGCGATGGACTCAAACCTGTGCACAGAAGAGTGCTTTTCGCTATGGAACAGCTAAAGAACTATCATAACCGGGCGTACAAGAAATCCGCCAGGGTGGTAGGTGACGTTATTGGTAAGTATCATCCCCATGGCGACGCAGCTGTCTATGATACTATCGTGAGGATGGCACAGCCTTTTTCTCTGAGGTATCCGCTGATCGACGGACAAGGCAATTTTGGCTCAGTAGACGGCGACCCGCCTGCGGCCATGAGGTACACTGAGATACGGATGAACCAGATTGCCGAGGAGTTTCTGACAGATGTGGAAAAAGAAACCGTTGATTTGGTAGCTAATTATGATGGCTCCTCGTTGGAACCAGTTTTACTCCCGACAAATATACCAAACTTACTCGTGAGTGGCTCCTCGGGTATAGCAGTGGGAATGGCTACCAACATACCGCCACACAATCTCAATGAGGTTGCTGATGCTATCGTACATACCATCGATAATCCTGATATTGAGCTCAAAGAGCTTATGGCGGATTTGCCGGGTCCGGATTTTCCTACAGCCGGGTTTATTTATGGTGAGACGGGGATTCAGGAGGCCTATTCCTCTGGAAGGGGAATTATCAAGATTCGGGCGCGGGCATTTGTTGAGAAGGTAGGAGACAACAGAGAGCGGATCGTCATCACTGAAATACCCTACCAGGTTAACAAGGCAAACCTCCTTAAGAGTATTGGAGAATTAGTTAAAAATAAGAAGATAGAGGGAATCACTGACATCCGAGATGAGTCAGATCGAGACGGACTCAGGGTAGCCATCGATACTAAAAGGGACGCTATGGCCGCGGTGATCCTGAATCGTCTGTATAAGTTTACTCAGATGGAGACCTCTTTTGGGATTATTATGCTGGCCATCGTGCATGGAAGGCCAGAGATATTAAATCTGAAACAGATAATACAGCACTTTATTACCCACAGGAAGGAAATAATCACTCGCCGCACATCCTTTGAACTAAAAAGGGCTGAGCAGAGGGCCCATATTCTTGAAGGACTGAAGGTTGCACTGGACCATCTTGACAGGGTTGTTGAACTGATTCGCTCTTCAGCTAACCCTTCGGATGCCAAGGCGAAGCTTATAGGGACATTTCAACTTTCGGAAGTCCAGGCCCAGGCCATTTTGGATATGAGACTCCAGAGGTTAACTGGTTTGGAAAGGGACAAGATAAACGATGAATATAATAGCACCATTAAGGATATAGAGAGATTTAGGGCTATTTTAATGAATGAGGCCCTCGTTTTAGATATTATAAAAAACGAAATGATAGCCATTAAAGACAAATACGGCGATGAGCGCCGAACCGAGATCATTAGAGACGCTCAGGAAATAGATATCGAGGATCTGATCGTCGACGAGGATATGGTTATCCCGGTCAGCCATGCAGGTTACATAAAGAGAAGCCCGATAAGCCTCTACAGGGCTCAACGACGGGGCGGCAAGGGGGTGTCTGGGACAAAAACCCGAGAAGAGGATTTTGTGGTATCGATGTTTATTGCCTCGACTCATGACTATCTCCTCTTTTTTATGAACAACGGAAGACTTTACTGGAGAAAGGTTCACGAGATACCTGAGGCGGGAAGGGTTGCCAAAGGAACGGCTATTGTAAACCTGTTAAACCTCCAGCCAGGAGAAAGGGTCGCCACCATTTTATCGATGAAGGGTTTTGAGCGGGGAACATATATTGTTATGGCGACTAAGAACGGTTTGGTCAAAAAGACCAATCTTTCTGCGTACAGCCATCCTCGAGCAACAGGTATTGCCGCCTTAAGGATAAATGAGGGTGATGAGCTGATAGGGGCACGGGTGACCAATGGCGAGCAGGATATTTTCTTGAGCACAGAGCAGGGGAAGGCAATCCGTTTTAGCGAGCATGGTCTCAGAAGTATGGGACGCGTGGCCGCAGGGAATACCGGGATACGGCTTGATGGTAAAGATCAGGTGGTGAGCATAGAGATCGTCAACGAGGGGGCAACCATACTCACCATTACAGAGAACGGATATGGAAAGAGAACCGATACAAAAGGACACAGGGTGCAACAGAGAGGTGGTAAAGGTGTGTTTTCAATCAAGACATCAGAGAGAAATGGCCCAGTGGTGAGCGCTACTCAAGTAGCGGCTGATGACGAATTGATGATTTTGTCAGGGGAGGGGAAGATCATTAGAATTAGAGTGGCTGATATCTCGGTTATCGGACGTCATACCCAAGGGGTAAAGCTGATAGATCTCGGTGCGGGGGAGAAGGTAGTGAGCGTAGCCAGGTTGGTGGAGGCTTAGAGGCGAGAGAGGTGGTACCGCGGGACGTACTCTGGCACGTTTTCCTTCGGTGTAGGTCTGCAACGTTAGGGTGAAGGATCCCACAATGGCTACTGAAGATGCCCTGTTATTAGAAGTAGAGGGACTTGGCAAGCAATTCGGGGGCGTTCGTGCCCTTGAGGGATACAACCTCACCCTGAAGGAGGGTGAGTTGATGGGTCTCATCGGACCCAACGGAGCGGGCAAAACTACAGTTTTCAACCTTATTACTGGTGTTCTTAGGCCTACAAAGGGACACATCTTTTTCAGGGGTAAGGATATCACTCATTCGAGACCCGATCAAAACGCGGCCTTAGGGATGGCGCGCACGTTTCAAAATATCCGTCTTTTCAACCAATTGTCTGTTATTGATAACGTTAAGGCAGGCGTTCACATGCGTCATGGTACGGGGCTGTGGGCGACGGTCCTGAACCTTCCCAATTTGAGGCGCTCCGAGCAAGCCATAGAAGAGCGCGCCCTGGAGATCTTGAGCACCTTTGGCCTTATGGACTATAAGGAAGAACTTGCAGAAAACCTCCCTTATGGCGATCAGCGAAAGGTGGAATTAGGCAGGGCCCTTGCTACAGCACCCAAGTTACTTCTACTGGATGAACCTGCTGCAGGGATGAACCCTCAAGAAACAGGAGAGATAATTCGGCTTATATCCAGAATCCATCAAGAGCACGATCTCACCATTCTTCTCGTAGAACACGATATGAAGGTGATTATGGGGGCCTGTGAGAGTATCCAGGTGATCGATCGCGGTGAAGTCCTCTGTCTTGGGACCCCTGAGGAGATCCAGAATGACCATCGAGTAATAGAAGCCTATCTGGGTAAGTCCAAGGGAGAAGGACATGCTTGAGGTTCGAGATAGTCACGCGTATATCGGGCAGACCCATGTCCTTAAAGGCGTGAGTTTGGAAGTGAGACACGGGGAGATTGTGGCCCTGATTGGAGCAAACGGTGCAGGAAAGACCACAACTCTTTCCACCATCTCCGGGCTTACTCGATCCCGCCGGGGCAAAATTTTATTCAGGCCTGACCGGGATGGAACCCAACGGGATATTACCAGGGCGCCGGCAGAAGAGATTGTAGGCATGGGGATCTCCCACTGCCCTGAGGGTCGCCAGGTCTTCTCCGACCTCAGTGTGTGGGAGAATTTACTGATCGGTGCCTATCTCCGGAAGGATAAACAGGCAATACAATCGGACCTTCGATGGGTCTGCGAACTCTTTCCAATCCTGGAGGAACGGAGGCGACAGTCAGCAGGTAGTCTTTCGGGAGGGGAACAGATGATGCTAGCCATTGGGCGAGCCCTGATGAGCCAGCCCCGGCTGCTTCTCCTTGACGAGCCTTCCTTAGGTCTTGCGCCTATCCTGGTGGAGGTCATATTCGAAATGCTTGAGCAGATTAACGCCCAGGGCACTACAATCCTTCTGGTGGAGCAAAATGCCCGTATGGCCCTGGAATTGGCTCAAAGGGCTTACGTCATGGAGACCGGTCGCGTTACACTTTCCGGGACTGGTAGAGAGTTGGCAGAAAACGAAGAGGTTCGCAAGGCATACCTGGGGGCAACTTGATGGGCGGGTATATTGCACAGCAATTGGTGAATGGTCTGATTTTGGGAAGCATGTATGCCCTTGTGGCCATCGGTTTTACCATGATCTATGGGATCATTCGATTGATCAATTTCGCCCACGGAGACATCGTTATGATCGGGGCGTTTGTGACCCTGGGACTGGTCATAAGCGGTAAAATCCCTTTTCCGGTGATTATCATATTGGTTTTCATCGCGGGAGCACTCATGGGAATACTCGTCGAGCGCGCAGCCTTCAGGCCCATGAGAGGCGCGCCCCAGGTGACCGGGTTTATTACTTCCCTGGCCATTTCCATCCTTTTGCAAAATCTCGGTATTTTATTGTTAACAGCTCAGCCAAGGAACTTTTTTTGTCCCGATTATCTTCAGACTATCTTTAATTTCGGACCGGTTTCTCTCCGTGCCATCGATTTTTCCATTGTGGTCATTGCTGTGGTTCTGATGGTCTTTCTGGTTTTACTGGTTCGATGCACACGATTAGGAATGGCTATGAGAGCCACGGCGGAAAACCTGAATGTGGCCCGCCTGATGGGCATCAACATCAATCGCAGCATCATGTTGGCTTTTGCCATAGGCAGCGGTCTTGCTGGTGTGGCAGGTATGATGTGGGGAGGGAAATATGGCCAAATCGACCCACTGCTGGGGTTTGTGCCGGGACTTAAGGCATTTGTGGCCGCTGTTATTGGGGGGATAGGATCTATACCAGGTGCCATGCTCGGGAGCTATCTTCTTGGGTTCGGTGAAGTCCTTTTTGTAGGTCTCTTGCCACCCATTTATTCCTCGTATCGGGATGCATTTGTGTTCACGACCCTGATATTGATCCTTCTTGTTTTACCTACTGGGCTTTTGGGCCGGAAGACTGAGGAGTGAGCATGATGGGATGGAATCGGCTGAGGTGGTTTTTCCCCATGCTGATTTTGGCTGGGGCGATCCTGGTGTTTGTTTTGCGCAGCACCATGAATGATTACGTCCTCTCTATTGTATGCTTTACGGGTATTAATATCATCCTGGCGGTTAGCCTCAATCTGACTAATGGTTTTACGGGTCTCTTTTCCCTGGGGCACCCCGCATTTATGGCCGTGGGAGGATATGTGGCCGCCATCCTGACCTTTCCTGTGGCTCGAAAGGCTATGCTCTTACCTGCTCTTCCGGCCTGGCTGGCTGCACAGCAATGGTCGCTCCTGCCTGCACTGATTTTGGGTGGTTTAGGTGCTACTTTTGCCGCCTTCCTCGTTGGATTTTCGGTCTTAAGACTCAAAGGACACTACCTGGCAGTTGCCACTTTGGGCTTCCTCATTATCCTTCAGGTCCTTATAACAAATCTGGAGAGTTATACACGTGGTCCTTTAGGGCTCAATGGGCTGCCCATGTTGACTAATTTATGGTGGGTGTATGTGTGGGCGGTTATCACAATCTATGTCTGCTGGAAGGTCAAGCATTCCTCGTTGGGCCGTAGCATGCTGGCCATCCGAGAAAACGAAATAGCAGCTGAATGCTTGGGTATTCCCCTGGCCAGGACACGGATAATGTCTTTCGCTTTGGGGGCTTTCTTCGCTGGAGTGGCAGGCGGTTTATGGGCTCATCTGGTGACGGCCATTACCCCTACGTCGTTTTCTGTGGTCATGGCCTTCAATCTTGTGGTAATGGTTGTAGTAGGAGGTTCTGGTAGTATTACGGGGGCTGCCTTTGCCGCTGTGATGTTGACCGTGGTGGTAGAGGTCTTGAGGCCGTTGGAGGAAAGCCTCGAGGCCTATGGAATCAGCGAGGTCATCGTAGCTATAGGACTCTTGCTCATTTTGCTCTATCGTCCCCGGGGCTTATTCGGCAGTCAGGAACCTGCCGTTGTGGCGAGGCAGAGGCAGAGGGTCTCTGGTGAGGTGGGACGTGCCCTGACATAACAAAACGGGAAAGGAGGTGTGGTATAAAATTAATCTTTTAGCCCAGGGGCTGTTCAGCGGTCAGAAGCCCGCCGTTGTGGCGAGGCAGAGGGTCTATGTGGGATCGCTGTGTTATCATAAACCAAAAGAAAAAAGGAGAGAGAACATGAAACGGACTATCTTTAGCATTTTTGCAGTGGTAGTCATGGTGGGGTGCTTTACTATGGCATCAATGGCAGCGGAGCCCATAAAGTTGGGCGCGCTCTACAATCTAACAGGTGGCATGTCTTCCATCGATGCCCCTGCCTTGAATGGTGCAAAGCTCAAGGCCAAGCTTATCAACGAAGCTGGTGGACTACTCGGTGGCCGAATGCTGGAGGTGATAGGGATCAATACCAAGACCGACCAGAAGGCCACAGCCACTGGCGCAAAGAAGGCACTTTCAATGGGTGTGGTGGCCGGCCTAGGTTATGGTGATACTACATTTGTCATGGCATCAGCTCCTCTTTTCCAGGCAAAGGGTATACCCTTTGTGACCTCCGGCGCAACCCATCCCGAACTTCCAAAGTGGGTGGGCGATTGCATGTTCATGACCCCATTTGGTGACGATGACCAGTCCTTCGCCATTGCCGACTTCACCTACAACAAACTCAAAGCCCGCAACGTGGTCGTCTGGACCGACAACTCAATGGACTTTACCAAGGCATTGTCCAAGTTCTTCAAAGAACGATTTAAAGAGCTTGGTGGCAAGCTGGTCCTGGAGGACTTTTTCATGATGGGGGATAAGGACTTTTCTGCACAGATCGCCCGTCTCAAAGCAACCTCCCCAAAACCGGATGCAGTATTCATCTCGGCCATTCCCAATGAGGCAGGTCTTACGGTAAAGCAGATTCGGGAAGCAGGGTTGTCCTTAGATATCGTGAGTGGGGACGGATTTGACACAGAGTTGGTGACCACTGTACCGGGTCCCAAACTGGCCAATGACGTCTATTTTTCAACCCATACCTATCGCGAGGACGCGCGCCCTGAAGTTGTGGCCTTTATCAAAGCCTACGAGAAAGAGTATGGCCGTCCACCGGAGAATGCCTTTGCCCCCTTAGGGTTTGATGCAGTGGGCCTGATCGCCGATGCCATAAAGCGGGCGGGGACCACTGAGAAATCTGCTCTTCGAAAGGCCTTGGCTGCTACACGGGGCTACAAAGCTGTCACCGGCGAGATTTCATACACTCGACCCAGTGGCGTGCCAGTGAAGGCCGTGGCCATAATTGGTGTGAAGAACGGCAAATACGATCTCTTGGAGACATGGGTTCCTAAGTAGTGAGATTTCTTATTGGGTAATGATGAACGGGGCAGCTTCCAATGCTGAGATGGGAGCTGCCCATTGTTGGCTCTTGCGGAATGGGGGATATCATGAAGCGTGTCAAACTTGAGGAATATAACGAGGTAACCTTTCAAAAAGCAGGATTTGATAAGGCATTCCTGGCCATTGGCTCCTGCGAGAGCCACGGAGGCCATCTCCCTTTTGGAACTGACACATTTGTGTCATATGATATTGCCGTGGAAGTTGCTCAAAGACTGGAGAACACTGTAGTAGTGCCTCCAATGTGGTACGGTATGAGTATGCACTACCGTCACAAGCCCATGTGCATTACTCTGTCCAACGATACCCTAACGCGCGTCATCAAGGAAGCTGTCCAGTCTTTGGTGTATTGGGGGATACGGAAGGTACTGGTGATTAATGGCCATGATGGTAATATCCCGTGTATCGAAGCTGCCACTCGGGATGTGAAGCTGGAGTTCCCGGATATGGGCCTTGCAGTTCTGGATGCCTGGTGGGTGACGGCAGGGAGCTTAGTCCCCGCAGATACATTTGAAGTATGGGAAGGACTTGGCCATGGAGGAGAGGGAGAGACATCTATTGCCCTGGCTATCATTCCCCATCTGGTGGACATGACCCAGGCAAAAGGAATGATACCGGATATGGACCCTCACGTGAAGCTCATATGGAACTTTCAGGAACTGACCGATTATGGGGCCAGCGGGGCACCTGAAAAGGGCACAGAAGAAAAAGGACAAAAGATGAAACAGGTCCTGGTGGACTATCTCGTGGATTTTGTCCAGCGGATGGACCGGCAGGGCTGGAGGTATGAAAAACTCCCACAATAGGTCCGGGTACGAGGGCTTGAAGAATTCACTTTGCGGTTTTTTCAATCGTTTTGGGGTTACTTGAAGAGCTGAGGAGCGTGAGATGTGAGAAGTGGGCGAGGAAGGACACATGGATATTCTTGTAAGAGGTAAATACGTCATCACGGATGCAGGTGCCGGAGAAGAGGGAATCCTTGCAGATGGGGCGGCCTTTCTCTCCGGGGGTAAGGTCATGGAGGTTGGTGAATATGAGTCATTGAAGAATAAGTATCCACAGGCAACCATTAAGGGAAACGGCGATCAACTGCTCATGTCCGGGCTTATCGACGGGCACAGCCATGGATGGGGGTTGAGCCTTACCCAGAGGGGAATTTCCTTGGATTTTCTGGAGAACGGTCTTATCGACTGGGCGTTCATGCTTGGCCTTGATCCCGAGCTTGAAGCAATGATGAGCGCGGTGCGGCACCTGCGCAATGGTTGCACTACCAGGCACCATAATAACTGGGGCGAAGAGCCTAATCTACTAAAGAACGCAGAGAAAATAATAAAGGGCTCCCAGGAGGCGGGCATTCGCCTGGCTTACTCGCCAGGGGGGCGCAACATAAACCGGCTGGCACTGGATGATACTGGTTTCTTTGCAACATTGCCGCCGGACTTGCAGGAATTTGCGCGTCCGATGGTCTACTATGACAAAGAGGCCTTTGTGGACGCGTACTTTGATCTTTTCGAGGTTCTTTACAACCGCTATAACAACGACGAAATGCGCATCATATTTGGTCCAAGCTGGGCCATGGGCTCCACAGATGAATTCCTACAACGGGTCAAGACACGTGCAGACGAACTGGGGAAGGTACAGATCCATATGCACACGCTGCAGACACCCATCCAAAAGGCCTTTGGCATTAAAAAGTATGGCAAGTCGCTGCTGGCCCATTTAGACGACATCGGGCTGGTTGACGTGAACCTAACCCTGGGCCATGCGGTTTACCTAACCGAATCAGACATCGAGCTTCTGGCTTCCAAGGGAGCATCCACTACGCATCACCCCAGTTGTAACTTTGCGGTAAGAAACGGCATCTCTCCGGTCTATTTCCTGCATAAGGCTGGTGTGAACGTTGCCCTGGGGATTGATGACAAGGGCATTAATGACGATGAAGACGCAATCATGGAACTGAGAATGATTCATCGACTCCACCGCATTTCAGGTTTTGGCCTGACTGCTACGCCCGCACTTGACGCTTTTGATGTATTGAAGATGGGCACCACCAACGCGGCCAGAGTCTGCGGGTTTCAGGGGGAATTGGGCGCAATCAAGCCTGGAATGAAAGCGGACGCCATTCTAGTAGACCTTCAGGAGATCATGGAGGACCCCTGGATGTCGCCCGACTTAAACATTGCTGAGATCTTTATCCACCGGGCTAAAGGAGTTCACGTAAATACGGTGATCGTGGGCGGAAAGGTTGTTATGGAAGAGCGAAAATTCCTTACCGTGGATGTTGATCAGCTCTACAAGGAGGTCCGAAAACAGGCCGCCAAAGGCATCAGCCCTGAACAGAGGCAATTTGCGGAGGCACTCCAGAAGATCAAACCATATTACCATAAGTGGTACAAGGGTTGGGAAAAAATGGATTTTGAACCTTTTTATGTGATGAACAGCAGAAAGTGATGAAACCAAGAGAACCATGAAAGACAAAACAATTATTTCGGAGCGGCTTGGCGGCCTTCCATAAAATCGTGGACCGATTCTATAACTTGAGGAGGACCTAACACATTGGATATAGCTTCTTTTAATGCTTGACTCATGCTTTATCAAAAAAATCTGTGCTGTCAACTTCAAAACTGAATAGTGAGATCGAGAATTTTAGCCCTTGGAGTGTTACTATAAGAAACTACCAATGTTGTATACCTTCCTGCCACACCCTTCCCTCCTCTTCGCTTTAAGAATCACAACCTTGCTACGTATCTGCAGGAACCTTTGTCCCCTCTATTCCTATGCCCTTACCGTAGGTATCTGGGTAGGTCGATCTTCCAGAATCATCTTTCATGCTGGCTGCTAACAGAAAGGGAAAATAAGAGAAGAAGTGGATTTGAGAAGAAGTTGGGATTGATTTCAACAAGTTAATAAAATATATTAAAGGTAGGCACAGAGGTTGAAGAATGAGCAAAACAGGAAGAGTTTTGATGATCTATACGGGAGGAACTATTGGAATGCTCCCCCTGGAAAAGGGCAATCCACTTAGCCCGCTTGTTCCAGCCAAATGGAAAGAACTTCAAGATTTCATTCCTGCGCTTAAGCCTCTTCCTTTAGATGTTGACCTCCATGAAATGACTTTAATAGATTCCTCAGATATGCATCCTGATTACTGGATAGATATTGCAAGGGTAATTAGGGACAATCATAAGCATTATGACGGCTTTGTTATTCTGCATGGTACAGATACCATGACTTATACTGCTTCGGCCCTTTCCTTTTTATTGGAGAATCTGGATAAGCCCGTAATTATCACAGGCTCCCAAATATCTATCAGCCAACCCAGAAACGATGCCCTACAAAATCTGGTTACTTCTTTAATGCTTGCTGCACCAAAAACATTTGATATTCCATTGGTTCCGGAGGTATGCATATACTTTAACAACGTTCTATTACGGGGAAATCGGGCAAGAAAAGTCAGTTCAAGTGCATATGCGGGATTTGAATCACCCAATTATGAAATCTTGGGCAGAGCTGGTGAACACATCGAAATTAACAAAAAGGCTATACGAAAGCCATCTAAAGAAGGTTTCTATATTAACGAAATACTGGAAAAAAATGTTTTAGTGTTTGATATTTTTCCTGGATTAAACCCCAAAGCTTTACGCAGCGTATTTGAAATTGAAGGATTAAAGGGTATTGTTTTTAGAACATTTGGTGCCGGAAATGCGCCAACCAATGAGGATTTTTTGAAGGAGATAGAGATCGCAGTTCGCAAAAAGGGTTTGGCTATTGTAAACATCACCCAATGTCCTCAGGGGATGGTAGAGATGGGTCTATATAATGCAAGTGCCGGTTTATTGAGGCTTGGTGTTATAAGTGGTGCAGATATGACCTCTGAAGCAGCATTAGTGAAAATGATGTATTTACTTGGATTCGGGTATGATATTGAGACTGTGAAGGATCTAATGCAAAGGAATCTCAGAGGGGAACAGAGCGTGAATGTCTTTAATTTTGTCTATGAGCATGGAAAAGCAGACAAAGTTTACAGGGCACCGGCAAAACAGGTACCCTCGGGATTTGACAAGGACAAGATCGTCAGCGCAAAGGTCAGAATGCATTCAGCAGAACTTCCTAAAGAGGTTTCTCAAGGGAAAATTGAATGTGCAGTATTTATGAATTATCCAAATGCTGATGAAACGACAGATACTTTCATCCCTCAATGTATCGGGACGCTTACAGGGAGTTATAATGGTGAGCCTGTTCATCTGGTCCTTGACTGTACAGAAAGAGCCAGTAAGGTATTAGGCCCGAATCGTCCTGTTCAGGTGACCATCGTATCCAAAAATGAGCATGATCTAATATGGGATGCTATATATATAGGGATCTATACAGGTGTTGAATAGGCTGTAGTCAGGTTTTCTCCTCAAAAATGACATAGTAAAACTTCCTGATAGTATGTCCATGTGAACTGATTGCTGGCTGCTGATCGCTTACAGTATTGGCAAATATTTTTCAATCTCGTACTGGCTTACGTGCACTCGATACCGATCCCATTCGATTTTCTTGTTGGCTACGAACTTATCAAAGATGTGATCACCCAGAGTCTCACGCACCAGCTCGCTGTTTTCCACCTCCTGAAGCGCCTCAAATAGATTTCCTGGCAAGGACGCAATCCCAGCGCGTTCCCGCGCTACCTCATCCATCTCGTAGATGTCTTCCTCAATGGGATCGGGAAGCGAATAGTCCTCATCAATGCCTTTTAACCCGGCTGCCAGCATAACTGCGAATGCCAAATACGGATTGCAGGCAGGATCAGGGGATCTGAACTCGATCCTCGTGGCCAGCTCCTTGCCTGGTTTGTACATGGGTACCCGAATCATGGCCGAGCGGTTGCGCCTGGCCCAGGAGATATACACCGGTGCCTCATAACCGGGAACCAGCCTTTTGTAAGAATTTACCCACTGGTTGGTTACTGCAGCAATCTCTCTTGCGTGCCTCATGATGCCGGCGATATAAGACTGTGCTATTGCTGAAAGGTGATATTGATCTTGGGGATCGTGGAAGGCATTTATATCACCTTTAAAGAGAGATTGATGAACGTGCATGCCGCTGCCATTTTCACCAAAAATAGGCTTGGGCATAAACGTGGCATAGCAGCCCTGCTGCCTCGCAATCTCTTTTGCCACTATTCTATAGGTCATGGTCTTGTCAGCCATGGCCAGGGCCTCGTCATATCTGAGGTCAATCTCGTGCTGACTCGGGGCAACTTCATGGTGGCTGTATTCCACCCGGATATCCATATCCTGGAGGGCAAAGATCATCTCTCTTCGCAAATCCCCGCCCATGTCTAGGGGTCTGTTGTCAAAATAACCTCCCTTATCAATAGGCTTCGGGCCATCCTGGCTCTCGAAACAGAAGAACTCCAGTTCTGGCCCCATGTAAGCTTTATATCCTCTTTCGGCTAATTTTTTTGTCATTCTCTTCAAGACATATCGAGGATCTCCCTCATAATGGCTTCCGTCTGGCTGAAGGATATCGCAGAACATCCTGGCTACCGGCCTATCTTGTGGTCGCCAGGGGAGGAACTGGAAGGTAGCTGGATCGGGCATGGCTATCATATCGCTCTCTTCAATCCTGGCAAACCCTTCGATAGAAGACCCGTCAAACCCCATCCCCTCTTCCATTCCCTCTTCCAGTTCAGATGGGGTGATGGCGAAGCTCTTTAGGATACCTAATACATCTGGAAACCAGAACTGGATAAAACTGACATCTTTCTCCTCCACCTGTTTCATGACATCTTTTTTTGTTCCGCAAAGCATATATCCCTCCAAATAAAATAGAGATTTTTCATAAGCCCTCAATCAGCCTTACAGGGTAGTCAGGAAGCCCACCTATCCTTCTGAGGGTATTCATGCACCTAGCATAATAATGCTCACGTGGCAAGGTGTTTTGGCAAATGGATATTCTGCCCCTTTCCACCCTCATCGTTTCGCTCAAGGGTGATTCATTAAGGCCATGTGCAAGTCCTCCGATAATTCACTGTTTCGCTTCTCACCCAGAGGCCATAACCAGGTGTTTAAACACTGATCGGGGCAAAAGATATGCTACTAACGCTGTGTGTGGAAAAAATGAGTAAATCCCTATGGATAAATGAAAGAGCTGTGCAACCTAAACCTGATAAAGGACAAAAGCGTATAAAACAAATAGCTTAGGCACAAAAATGGTTGGTCAATTTCATACCCCTTGCACTTGAGAGGGTCTGCCTGACACAGGTCCGTGCTCTCGGTCAGGCCTTGTTTACCATAATGGATGCTCATGGCTGTGTGCAGGTGGTACTCATGCTACATATGCAGCAATTATGGTTCTAAGTCTCGAGGCACAGCTTTGAGATGCCTGCTTCGGGTTCGATAGGGTAGGTGCCATTGAAACAGGCCAGACAGAAGCTGTCTTCTGGTTGGCCTGTGGCCTGGATCATCCCGGGAAGACTTAAGTAGCATAGGCTATCCAGGCCAATGAAGTTTTTGATCTCTTCCACAGAGTGCTCCGAGGCGATCAGTTCCCCCTTGGTTGAAAAGTCAATACCATAGAAACAGGGGTACCTGTGGGGAGGACAACTCACCATCATATGAATCTCCCATGCCCCTGCTTCCCGCAAGGTCTTAATCCTCATCTTGCTGGTAGTAGCCCTTATGATGCTATCTTCCACAATCACGACCCGTTTCTGATTCAGGATCTCCTTAACCGGATTCAGCTTGACCTTTACCCCGAAATCCCGCATTGATTGCACAGGCTCAATAAAGGTCCTTCCAACATAGTGATTTCTGACAACCCCCATCTCCAGGGGTATACCAGATTCTTGACAGAAGCCAATGGCTGCGTAGGTTCCAGAGTCGGGAAAGGGCATGGCAAAATCGGCATCAATCGGATATTCCTGTGCCAGGCTCCTTCCAAGCCTCTTTCGCACGGCATACACGTTCTGGCCAAAGATATTGCTGTCAGGCCTGGCAAAATAGATGTATTCAAAGATACAGAAGGTCTT
>Ga0114919_10001193_pt1 | contig 20901 bp, 18 predicted proteins | sample BlataG_FD_88682 | JGI IMG/M metagenome (GOLD analysis project Ga0114919, IMG submission 88682) | Deep subsurface microbial communities from Black Sea to uncover new lineages of life (NeLLi) - Black_00105 metaG | ecosystem: Environmental > Aquatic > Marine > Oceanic > Sediment | place: Atlantic... | reverse complement strand
TCAGTAGTATGCGTTAATCACGTCACACAACAAATTGCGAACCAACTTGAAAATGCGGTTGCTATAACGCACCCGCTAGGTTGCGGTCAATTTGGTCCAGACTTTAATTATACAGTTCGAACTTTGTCTGGTTTAGGAATAAATCCAAATATTTATGGGGTAATTGTAGTTGGTTTAGGTTGTGAGAATATCACCAGTAAATTATTGGCAAGAAGAATTAAGCAATCAAAAAAACCAGTAGAATTCTTTGATGTTCAAGACATTCAAGGAGGTTCAACCGCAGCAATAGAAAAAGGCATCAATATTGGAAAAAAAATGTCAGAAGCTGCAAAAGAATTAAAACGTGAACCGTTCGATTTCTCTCACCTCGTATTAGGTTTAGAATGTGGGAGTTCTGACTCAATATCGGGAATATCTGCAAATCCTTCTTTGGGAATTGTCTCTGATAAAGTCGTAAAATTAGGAGGGACATCTATTCTTCCTGAATTTACAGAATGGATAGGGACAGAACATTTGTTAATTGAAAGGGCAGTAAATAAAAACGTAGCTGATAAAATCCATTCCACTTTAAATCAATTTCTAGAAGGAACTAAAAGACTCGGAATAGATTTCCGAGGAGTTCAACCAACACCGGGAAATATAAAGGGTGGATTAACTACAATAGAGGAGAAGTCATTAGGCACCATCGCCAAAGCAGGTAAAGCTCCAATACAAGGATTATTAGACTATTCGGAGCCCCCAAAAGGAAGGGGTTTGTGGTTAATGATTGAACCGGGATTAGATATAGAATCAATGACGGGGCTTGCTGCTGCGGGAGCACAGGTAATTATTATGACAACAGGTCGAGGAAGTCCATGCGGGAATCCAGTTGTCCCTGTAATTAAAGTTTGTGGGAATAAGCGAAGTTGTGAATGGATGGCAGGTAATATCGATATTGACGCGAGTAAGATTTTTACGGAAAATAAAAAGATTCAGGATATCGCTGAAGTACTATGGACTAAACTAAAATCAACCTGTAATGGGGAAAGAACTCTCGCTGAAATTCTAGGTTTTGAAGATTTGGCAATTTTGAGAGCAAATACAATCCTTTCAACAATGTATCAGCTATAGGTTTTACAAAGAACTAATAGTCCTTTTTGAACTTAACATAAAATGCATTTAGATTTTTATAAGCTAAGATTTTCCAGTGGAAAATAAGTAAGGTTTTTTTTTGTAAAGAAAATTTTCCAAAAAAGTTTATAACAATTTCTTTTCTTCTGATTACTTGGTGATTATGATAGTAACAAATAAATATCTCTCAGAAAAAGAACTTTCACAAATTTTTAACTTGTTAAAACATCCATTGCGGAGAGGAATTCTTAAACAATTATCTAAAAGTCCACAAACTTACTCACAGATTTTGAAAACTCTTAACATTCCGGAAAGTAGCATTTTAAACTATCATTTAAGAGAAATGGGCGATTTACTGATTAAAAAAGATGTTAATGGAAAATATACGTTAAATGAAATCGGTGAAATTTGTTTGCAACTTGTACTTAAAGTCAAGGAAAAGGAGGATATTCATAGGTTCAATAAACTTCAGCTAGTGGTAGAAAGATTAAAATCAACAATATATTTTATTCAAATAGTATTCTTGCCACTCGTGGTTATTTTAGCATTAGAACTTTTCTTGTTAAATATTATTGATTTTGGATCTATTCTTGGAATTTTTACTTATAATGTGATTTTTAGTATAGTATTATCAACTGCTACTTTTAAAGTCAATAAAGAATTAGAAAGCGTATCGATAAGTAAATTTGAAAAGAAAGAGAAATTTGGGACATTTTCCATGCTATTTACCATTGGGACACTTGCTCAAATAATAGTTAGTTTATTATTGTAATTAGCTATTCGTTATATTATAATATAGGATTATTAAATCAAACCAATTTTATATTACTTTAAATGCTGATATTGAATCACTGAATTTTGCACCCAAACAAAAATAATTTTATTCTAAAATTAAATGAATGGATTCTTATCTCTGAATATTTTTTCTTTATATTCCTTTAACGAAGGAGGGCAGAGACTATTTTTAGTAGCTTCTTTTTTAAGTGTTTTCATGATTTCTGCTAAATCAACTCCCACAGGACACCAGTTAGAGCAATTTTCGCAGCCTGTACATAAGAATAAACCATCTTTAACAGCAGCTTCGATTCCATTATGAATATAATCTCGAACGATATTTATTGCTCCAATACCGTATTTTGATGCATATATATTACCAAATGCTCGAGAAGCTGTGCATACATAATCACAGCTTTTACATGCGATACATTTTAAAAGATCTTTATAAAATAGATTTTCTTTTGCTGCTTTAATTCTCCAGTCATCTACAAATATTATAACTACTTCTTTCGCACCATACATCCCAAATACGCGCTTTCCTTGAATATCGGAAGTATTTGATGCCGCGGATATAAAACTAATATAAGCTCCATCTACATTATTTATCCTCTCATGTATTTTAGCTACAACTAGAGCATCAAAAACATTTGGAACGATTTTTTGTATTCCCACTACAACGATGTGTTTCTCAGTCGCCCTAGTTAAAAGACTAATATTTCCTTCGTTCTCAATTAGAATGATTGAACCATCATTTGCAGCAATTGCATTAGCCGATGTAAGAGAAACCTTAACATCGTTAAGCAATTCGCGACGATAATTCTTTCGATAATAGGCTACTATTGCCTCTGCTTTCGCCTCAACATCTATTGCATATTTTTCCTTCATTTTTGCGACGATTTCTGTCTCAGTAAACTGAACTCCAGGACCTAAAGTGAAACTTGGATATTTGTAATCAAATAGTTGACATAGAACATCGCCTAAATCCGTCTCTTTAATATCTATATTATTTTTCTCTAAAACATCAATTATTCCTATATCCTTTGCTTCCAAAGATTTTGATTTGTACAATACCTTATTATCTCCTAACTCTTCCATAAAGATTTTTTGGGCTTCTTCATTTGTTTTGGCGTAATAAACCTTAAATTTATTAGTCTTACGCATCACATCTATGCATTTTTTTACATATTCCTCAATATTTTCAATGAAATCTTCACGTATTTTGGTAAGATGTTCTTTGTGTTCTTCAACAAATTCTCTACTAGTATCTTCATAAAGATATCGTAAATCAAAGGAGCGATACTTACCTAAGCTTGCTAACTTCCAAATGTCTCCAAACTTGCTGTAGATTGAGTCTTTATAGTTTAATTGTTCTATTTTTTCTTTTACTTCTTCATATAGCTCTTTTCCTTTCTCACTCATATTAGTGGATCCTCTTGATTCATTACTTTGATTATAAAATCCTCAAACTTAATTACAGGTTTTTTAATATTATTTTCTTCTTGTATTCTTTGTAATGCAGTATAACAAAATGGACAAGCTGTCAACAAAGCTTTTCCTTTCCTCATTTGATTGAAAATCGATTTAGCGTTATAATCGCTATTTTCTTTAAAAATGGCATAGACACCTCCACCAGCCCCACAACAAATACTATTAATTTTAGTATTTTCCATTTCAAATATGTCTATATTATCGATTGAGTTGATGATTGTTCTTGGTTCTTCTATGATTGGTGGAATCGCATTTCGTAGATGACAAGCATCGTGATAATTGACAATTAATTTTTTTCCAGAATACTTTAAATTCAATTTTTTTAAATTTTCAGGTGTAGCCATAAATTGTAAAAGGTGTTTAACTTCGACGTTGAAATCAGAGCCTAAATATTGTTTATAATATCGAGTTAGATAATTATAACAACCTGCGCAAATCGTAACAATTTTAGAAACATCATTTGATTTAAACCAGTTATTCACAAACTCTACATGTTTCTTTAATTCTTCGTCGTTGGAAATGTGATAAGATAACGCGCCGCAACAAGGGACACCATCAAGGATTTCGTATTCATCGTCAAGGAATTTAATGATCTTTATTCCATTTTCGCAAGTTTCTTTATATTTTGAGCTTGATAAACACCCTAAATAAATTAATTTTCTCATAATTTAATTAATTTTTTAGTTTAAATTAAGATTTGATGTTATTTTATTTAAGAATAATTGTAGAAAGACTTAAAATAAATTAAATTGAAATTTATAACTATAAAAATATTTAAATAAAATATCAGATAAAAAGTGAGTTGGTTTAAAATTCCAAAATTGTTAGAGAACGAAGAGAAGAAATTTTCATTATTTCTAAATAAAAATAGGTGTGGGGGTTGCCAAATCTGTGTCTCTGTATGCCCAACAGGTATTTTAGAGATGGGAGACGAGTTAAATATGAGAATTGCATATATTCCACGAGTTAAAGAGGGGAAAGCAAAATATTGTACAGCGTGTAAGCGATGCGAATATGGATGTCCAGATTGGTGTATATACATTTTGCAAGAATCAGAAAATGAAAATGTGGCTAATAAAGCCAAAGTATAACAAGGTGAAAAAAAATGGATATAGAAAATAATAAAAGATTCTTACCAGAAGGTAAGCATTTGATGATGGGAAATATTGCGATGTCCGAAGGCGCTATAGCTGCTGGTCTGAAATTTTTTGGAGGTTACCCTATCACGCCAAGTACGGAAGTTATTGAACATTTTGCTGTTAGATTACCAGAAATTGGAGGTGTTTGTATGCAAATGGAGGACGAAATAGCATCTATTAATTCTGTAATCGGAGCTTCTTTAGTCGGTGCTAAAGCTATGACAGCAACTTCTGGTCCTGGTCTTTCTTTAATGACCGAAACGATCTCTATGGCAGCAAATTTAGAAATCCCGTTTGTTTTTTGTGATGTACAGCGTAATGGTCCTGGAACAGGATATGTAACGGAACCACATCATAATGACATAGGGTTAATGCGTTTTGCGGGAAATGGTGAGTTTCAAGTTATAACATTAGCACCAATGAGTTGTCAAGAATTATATGATTTAACAATTACAGCATTTAATTTTGCTGAGATATATCGATGTCCTGTGTTTATTATGTCAGATGCCTATCTAGGACATCTTCACGAAGTAGTTAATATACCAAAGCAAGAGGAAGTGTTAAAGAGAGTAATTGAACGCGAATTACCAGATAATTTTACCAAAAAATTTTCTTATAGAGACGAGAACCTCGGGAAATATATTATCCCTAAACCACCGGTTATAGGCACCGATTACTGTCCAGGAATGTTCCTCTCGCAACCTCATAGTTACGAAGGTTTACCGACACCTAAACCACTTCAATTTATAGAAATGCTAATTGATAAAATAACAAACAATATAGATAAAATTTCTCTAACAAGCACTTATAAATTGGACGATGCTGAAATAGTTATAATTGCTTATGGCTTACCTGTTAGAGCTAGTTATCGCGCGGTTGATTTAGCACGGAAAGAAGGCATAAAGGTTGGAATTTTTAGACTAATAACAATCTGGCCTTTTCCAGACGAGAAAGTGAAAGAAGCTGTTAAGGATGCTAAAGCAGTTATAGTTCCTGAACTAAATTACACGGGAGTTATAGCAGAACAAGTCGAACGGGTAACTAAGCTTAACACGCCAGTTATTAGAATTCCAAATGTGTGTGAAATTCATCATCCACATGACCTTTTAAAAGTTATTAAGGAGGTGGCTAATTAATGTCAGGAATAGGACCAATGTTTCCAAACGAAAAACCGGAGAGTCCTTACGTATTAGTCTCTTATGCAGGTCATCTATTGGGTAATTATTCGTCTAGATTTTGCGCTGGATGCGGTTATGGGATCATCGGGCATATTTTTACTCGAATATTTGAAGACGAAAAACTAGATCCAAAATTATACCCGTTAGTTATTGGTATTGGATGTTATAGTCAGATGTTATTACTAGTTCACCATGCTACCCAAAAAATTTTATCGCTTCACGGTCGTGCACCCTCATTAGCAACTGGTATGAAAATGGCTAATCCTCAAATGAAACCGATAATATTTACTGGAGATGGCGATTGTTTAGGGATTGGAGGGAATCATTTTATCCATACTTGTCGCCGAAATATAGATTGCGTTATATTAATATTTAATAATAGTATTTACGCAATGACAGGTGGTCAAAGTGCGCCAACGACCCTGTATGGTGCTAATAGTACGACGACGCCATATAAAATGTTTGAAAATAGAAGTGATGGAGTGAAACTTGCTCTTGCAGCTGGTGCAACTTATGTAGCACGAACTACCGTTGCCCATCCTCGTACTTTCATGAAGTATTTCAGAAAAGCCTTAAAAAATAAAGGTACTTCGGTAATTGAGCTAATCACCCCTTGTGTTACTTATTTTGGTAGAAAAAATTTGAATAGCTTGGGAGCCGAATATTTAGGAGAAAAAGGAGAAAAAATGGATACAGCAGGTAAGATGATAGAATGGATTAAGCGGAATAGCGTAAGAAAAAACCAAGCGAAATTTATGAGTGAAGAAGAATTGTTTAATAAATACATTATTGGTGAATTTAGATACGAGCCAGATAAACCGGAGTACGCAGAAGAATACGCTAAAATACAAAAAATCGCAAGAGGAGGCACATAAACAATGGCTCGATACGAAATTCGAGTAAGTGGATTTGGCGGCCAAGGAGTTATTACGCTCAGCAAAATGATAATTATGGCAAGTTCAATCTACGAAGGGCTCGCTGCTACGCAAACTGAGGCTTATTCTGCCGCTGCACGTGGAGGAAAATGTTGGGCAGAGGTTGTTGTGGATTTAGATAAAAGTATTGAACTTATTGATTACCCGAAAGCTTTAAAACCGTACGATTTTTTAATAGTTTTGTCTCAAGAATCTGCTAATGACATAAAAGCTAATTTTGTTAAATCTGATGAAAATACGGGGTTCTTAGTTTGGGATCCCTCAACGATAAACAAATTTAGAACAGCGAAAAAAATTAGTAAAACTTTGAGCATCCCCGTGCAGAAATTAGCTGTTGAAAAATTTGGTAATATAGTATTTGGAAATGCAATTTTGTTTGCTGTTTTTACTGTACTTGCAGGGATATTTTCTGAAGAATCTGCTTTAGAAACGATTAAGAAGTTTGTGCCAAGTTCTACATTAGACACAAATATAGAAGCATTTGAGCTTGGAAAGCAAGAAGCAAAAAAATTTCTTCAAAAATTAAAGGAGGAAGGTAATTAAAATGTATATTGGGAAAACTCAAAAAGGCTGGAAAGAACTAAATGAAGAAATAATTCAAACTGGGAAATGTGTATATTGTGGAGCTTGTGGAGCTTTTTGTGCTAGCATTCAATTTGATAAAGAAAAAGAAATCCCAATAGAAGATGGATCTTGCAAAGACATGAATACTTGTAGAGATGGTTTCGGACTTTGTTATAATCTCTGCCCGAAAACAGAAATTGAAAAGATTCCTCTGTCACTATTAGATAAGTGGGTTTTTGGTAAAGATCACGATAAAATTTTGAGCCACTATATCGAAATAGTTTCTGTAAAACTAACAAATAAAGCACATAAAAAGATCCCAGCTAAAGCAGGACCTTTAACAGGATTACTATGGGTTGCTATGGAGAACGGTTTAATCGACGCATCGATTATTACTGATAAAGATGAGAACTTTAGACCTTTTCCAATAATTGCTCAGAACCAACAAGATTTATTTAAAGGAGCTGGGTATAAACCAAGCCAAGGTCCAACCCTTTCGCTTGTAGGAGATGCCATCAATAAGGAATATACAGATATCGCAGTAGTAGGCACTCCATGCCAAATACAAGCTTTGAGAAAATTACAAAACCATCCTGCTTTCGATTACGAAGCTTATGATCTAGTAACATTAGCCATTGGAACTTATTGTTTTGGAACTTATTATAACCAATTATTAAAAATGGCGTTTGAGGAATTTAACATCAAACTAAGTGACGTTGATAAAATTGATGCCGATAATGATAATTTCAAAATGAAAGTAAGCGTTGATTCAACAGTAAAAGAAATACCCCTTAATTATTTATACGATAAAGCGATTAGAGCCGCTTGTTTTTCGTGTTCCGATTATACAGCTTCGTTTGCAGATATATCTGTTGGAAAGTTTGGCAGTGAAGACGGATGGAATACTATAATTGTGCGAACTGAAAGAGGTAAAGAAGTTTTTGAGCTAGCTGTCGAACAAGGTTTCCTCGAAACAAAACCTTTAGAACACGAAAAGGAGGAATTGATTAAAGACATTACAAGAAATAAAACCGATATCGTAAAAATTAAATCGATAACGGAGTATACTCCCGATATTAAAAGCTTCATCGTCAGAAACCCGCGAATTGCGAAAGCTTACAAACCCGGGATGTTTGTTGTATTATGGCTTCCCGATATTGATTTCTTACCAATGTCCATCTCTAGCATAAATGATAATCTTATCGAAATAACAGTTCAAAAAATTGGCGAAGGAACATCAAAATTATTTGAATTAAGAGAAGGAGATTCTATAGGGATTAGAGGTCCTTTTGGAAACTCGTTTAATTACGAAAATGCAAAAAATATCCTAGTAGTTGGGGGAGGAATGGGCGTAGCAGCGTTAACTACATTAATAGAGGCTCTAAGACTAAATAAAAAGAATACTTTTGTAGCGATCGGAGCGAAAGATGAGCCCTCGTTAATATTTGCCGATCGATTAATAGATCTAATTCCAAATACGATGTGTACTACGGAAGACGGGTCTGTAGGTAAGAAATGTGTTGTAACGGATCCTATTGAAGATATAATTGAAAAGGAAAATATAGATCTAATTATTACATGTGGACCAGAAATCATGATGAAACGGGTTCTCGAAATCGCAGATTCTAAAAACATTGAAATTCAGGCTAGTCTGGAAAGAAAAATGAAATGTGGAGTAGGGTTATGTGGTTCTTGTTGTGTAGGAGAAAAGAACGATATTAGCGTATGTAAAGATGGACCTGTCTTTAATTCGACCCAATTAAAGACATTTCCTCAATTTGGAAGTTATTCTAAATAATATTTTTTACTTTTCTTTTGCTCAAATTGTTAATTACTTAAATTTTAAAAAGAAACTATTTTTTAACTAGTATCAATTAAATCTGAATTTACAAACAACAAATGGAAAATTATAATTTAAAAAAAGGATTAATCTGTGGCACCATTGGTGTATTGGGGATCTCTCTTCAGCCGATTATTGCCAATTCTAGACCACCTGCTATTGATCCTTACATATTTGCTGCAGTAACAGCTTTAATTATGGCTACACTCTTTTTTCCGCTATTTGTAATTGAAAGGCACAAATTAAAATCTTCAATAGATGTAAACTCAAATGAAAAGATATATTCCTTGTTAAACGGATGGAAAAAGAAAAACAATTTAAAGTTTCTTGCTATAATAGGAATTACCTTTTCAATTGTCCCTGTGCTATTATTTTTGAGTTTTGACCTTGCAGGGGCAATAAATAGCTCACTAACTTTAAAAAGTGAAGTTATTTTCGCTTTATTATTTGGTTACGTATTTTTAAAAGAAAAAGGTATATCAAAAGTTCAACTTCTATTCTGTGCAACCCTATTCTTCGGGTTATATATTGCAATATCACAAGGATCTTTTAATTTGCTTGGATTTAATATAGGGGTTCTAATCTTACTGGTAGATGTTGCCTTGTTCACTCTCGTCCACACTTTCACTAAATCTAGATTCGACAGAAATGAACTCTCCCCTATTCAAGTAGTTTTTATTCGGAATCTGTTAAGTGGAATAATATTATTTTCTACATATTTCATTTTTTTTCCTCTAGATAGAATAAATATTGTATTCAATCCTAATTATTTCATATATTATCTTCTGATGGGATTAGATTACAGTGTAAGCTTATTTCTTTGGTATAAAACTTTATCTTATATACAAATAGGAAAAGCTGGCTTAATAAATTCATTAACACCAATTATAACAGCTTTATTCTCTTGGATCATTCTGGGCGATGTATTCACAATCTTCCATCTAATAGGCATGATAATTATTATTATTTCAATATACATGATTGTAAGAGAAAAAAAGTTAAAAAAGAATCTTATACTTAATGAGAAAAAGTAAGTTAATCAATATTATGTAAGGGGTAAACACCTAATTTATTAGCAGCTTCAATCATCCATTTTAAACGATCAACTGTTATATTTGGATGAAAGTTAGCTGGAGATATCATAAATCCACCTCCCTTACCCATTGCGTTTATCGCATTCGCCACGGCTTGTTCTACTTCCTGTTTAGTAGCATCAACTAAGATATGCTTTGTATCAATGTTTCCAGATAAGCATAATTTATCTCCAACTTTCTTTTTAACCAAATAAGGATCAACCCAAGGAGGTTCAAGGCATTGAAGGCCATCAAAACCAGATTCAACAATAAAATCTAATTGAGAAGTAATGTCACCATCTGTGTGCAATATATATTTTCCGCCCCAATCATGTATTGCTTCTGAAACTTCTTGGTACCGTGGTAATAGATATTTGTTGAAGTATTTAGGACTCATCATTGGACCTCCTTTATGTGCTATGTCCCCTCCTTCGAGAAAAATCTTAGCACCACAATCGGAATACGCTCTAAAAACGGCTAAAACGAAGTCAGTGCAGAATCGAAAACGTTCTTCAATTAATTTTGGATCGTTTTTTAAAGCGCGAACAAAGTTATTCATTCCCATGCCTTGCCATACAGGAGGAAATACTGATGTTAAAGCATTTTGAGCTATAATACAAATATCATCTTTGATATCTCTACACTTTCTTAGAACTCCTTTATAAAATTTTTTAGCAGTTTTATATTCCTCTTTCATATCTGGTTTAGGATATTTTTCCCAATCATCTCGATTTTTAATGTATCCTCCATAGTAATCTGGATAAGGGTTTCCATCAATATTTCTTACTTTATGTCTCTTTCCAAATATATCCGTCATCTCAGTCTGACTTTCGAGGATGAATGGTATATATTGTACTCCAACTCCATCAAACCCTAGTTCATACCCCGCTCTAACTGTTTTCGAAAAGGTTGATATTTCAATATCGACAAGGATAGGATTGATTTTATCAACCCAATCATCGGGATATTGTTTTTCCATATCGTCAAATACATCAAACGCAGTTCTTTCTGGACGACCTATAACCTTATCAGCAACATTTCCATCGATATTTATCGTATGTGTTGGAATTCTATCGGGTTCTTCGAGATTTAAAGCAGCCCATATTCGTTCGAAACTATTCATGATTAATATTTCAACAAAGGAATATTTAATAGTATTTTTTCTTTAAATTGAGGTTTAGACTTTTCTATTCTTTTTAGTTGTAAAAGTTTTTAATTTTTTATAGCTTTTCTTAAATATCTTGAACAACAACTTAAAGAAAGGTTTAATTTTCGGGGTTATTGGGAATATTTTTGTAGGTTTTCAACCAATAATTGCTAACAGCCGCCCAGCTGCTCTTGATGCTCATATTTTTGCCGTAATGACCTGTTTAGTAGAAGCAGTTATCTTCTTACCATTAATTCTTATAGAGAAAAAAGTGAATCTAACTAAAAATAATAATGCAAGTACCAATCATACCAATTCCATGATTAAAAACTGGAGAAAGAATATTTGGCTCTTTCTATTTATTGGAATAATCTTTGGTCTCAACCAACTTCTATTTTTTATAGGATATGAATTAGCAGGAGCAATTAATGGATCTCTTACTCAAAAAACAACAGTCTTTTTTAGTTTGATTTTTGGATTTCTAATTTTAAAAGAGCGGATAACTAAAGTTCAAATAATATTTTCAACGATTTTATTTTTTGGGTTAATCCTTGCTATTTCACAAGGATCATTTAATCTCTTAACCTTTAGTTTAGATATCTTGAGTGGTGTGTTGATTATGTTATTTATTACTTGTTTATGGATGTTTGGACATTCAATTACTAAGCCGGTTTTTGCTCGAAATGAAGCTACTCCGACTCAGATGGTTTTTATTAGAAATATTTTAAGTGGGATTATTTTATTTTCTACTTATTTTTTATTCTTTCCTTTCGAGAACATTAACCTATTATTTGTTCCCATTAACCAATTCTATTATATCTCAATGGGAGTCGTTTATGGGGCGGGATTATACTGCTGGTATAAAACCCTCTCATATTTAGATGTTTCGAAGGCAACAATCCTTTTTTCGCCAACGCCAATTATTACTGCGATATTTGCTACGCTATTTTTAGGAGAAATATTTACAATCTTTCATTTAATAGGATTTGTTATCATCATCATATCGATCGTTATAATTGTTAAGCAAAAAAAAGAATAAACCATAAATTATCAAACCTAATTTTTAGCAATAACAATATTAAAATCCTATATCTTTCAAAGTTGTTATTTTATATATTATAATATATTCTCATATATTATATTATTCCTCAGTTAAAACATCAATTTATAAAGGTAAAAAGCTTTTCGTAACATTTATATATTGAATAAATATAGTAATATATAAGAAAATATATTTATAAAAGATAAGTTAGATTTACTAATTAATAAATAATAATAATTTTGCAAAATTTTGTTAGAGTGATGAAGAATGAAAGATAATGTAATGATTTCTGTTAATAATTTGAAAAAGTTTTTTGGGGATGTTAAAGCAGTAAATGGAATATCCTTTGATGTAAAAAACGGTGAAGTTTTCGGTCTCTTAGGGCCGAACGGAGCGGGTAAAACTACTACTTTAAAAATGTTATTAGGGTTATTAGAGCCCAACGAAGGAAACATAAGTATAATGGGCTTAAATCCAGAAACAGATGAGGTTCAAATTAAGAGCCGAGTAGGGTATGTTTCTGAAGAGCCATTAATCTTCAAATCGCTCACGCCTAAAGATTTGTTTAATTTTATAGCATCTATTCGTAGGTTAGACGCAGAGGAAACCACAGAACGAGCACAAGAGTATCTGGAAAGTTTGGGAGCCATGGAATATTATGAACAATTAGTAGCAACTTTATCCCACGGGAATAAGCAGAAAATTCAAATTATTTCGGCGATTCTTCACGACCCAGATTTACTAATTTTAGACGAACCTTTGGCAGGACTTGACGCGAAGTCCGTAAGAGTTGTTAAAGAGATATTGGATATACACATTGAGAAAGGAGGCTCCGTTCTTTTTTCTACCCATATCATGGAAATAGCAGAAGATTTATGTAACCGAATTGCAATAATGAACAAGGGTATATTGGTTGGAATTGGGACGATGGACGAACTTCGACAGCAAGCCGACAAGTTAGGTGCGAGTTTAGAAGATGTTTTCTTAAGATTGACAGAACAAGATACGAGCGTCAACGAAATTGTTAAAAAATTGCGAAAATCTTTCAACACCAAGAAATAAGGAGATTTATTTTTATGACAGAAAAGGAATTAACGCTATATAAACTGGCTAAATTCACTAATTTAGAGATCACTTTGGAGGGGCAGGTTCAATCTTCTGGAGCGAACCAAGCCCGTCTTATGGAGAAATACAAAAAAAATAAAAGTTCTATTAAACAACAAGTTATTGCTATAAAAATAATATTTGCAGTAATGCTTTTATTTATCTCTCTTTTACCAATAAGTACTTATTTCGAAGCTAAAAACGCTCTTGGCAATCCTCTAATTTCTGCAGATTCGGTCTTAATCCCTGGAAGTATTCTTTTTGGCGCATTTTTTATTATGCAATTATCGTATTTAACAATGTTGGGGATGTTCAGTATTGCGGCCATGATGTCTGGAGAGGCTTTTAGGTGGTACGAGACCCTACCCATCTCTAAGGATAAATTAAGGAAATTAGGATTTATGACGGTTTTTCGCAATTTAGATGTTGGACTTATAACTATGACTCTTGCTTTTCCAGTTATAATGTTCATCATATCTCTAAATGTAATATTAGCTTTAATTGCTGCATTTGTTTCTATAATTAACATTATGTTTTCTTTTAGCGTACTGGTTTTAATAGCAGAAAGGATTAGTCGCGTATTAAAAATTAGCGACGCAGGTTCTAAGAAAGCGACACTTATCCGTATATTTACTATGTTGAGTTATATGATCGTAATATTTTCTGCTTCGTTTTTTATTCAGTGGATAATAACTGCTGCGAGCGAATTCTTTTATTTAAGCGCTTCACTTGAAATTCCATTGGTAGTAAAAATTATTATGAGTTTAATCCCGTTTCCTTTTGCACCAGGTTATTTATTAACATTGGCTATTGAACCAACGAGTTTTTCTGCTATTTTTTGGATTACTACTATTATAGGAGTTGCGCTCTCCATATTATTAACCCGATTCGTATATAAAAGAGCGTTAAAGGCAATGTGGATAGTTACTTCTTCAGCCGCACTTGAAACAAAACAAAAAACTACTTCCAAAAAAAAATCTGATAAAGAAATAGAAGTTCTTATTGAAACACTGTCCCCTATAAAAGCTTATATCCGTAAGGATTTATCTACTACGACAAGAGATATTCAAATATTTATGTTTGTACTTATGCCTTTCATCCTCCCTTTTATGACATTAATTCCCATTTTGACGAGTGTAAGCGGAATAGGTGCTTCTTATTATGAAGATTATATTGTAATTTGGTCACTTATGACTTTATACCAACCCATGAGTTCAATGATGCTTACTGCTGGATTTTTAAATATGGAAGATTCTGGGGCGGCAATACTCTCATCTTTACCAATTAATCCTCGCGAACAAGCTAAAGCGAAATTGTTTTTATTGGGTTCAATTCAGACGATCTCTTATTTCCTACCGATTTTTCTGTTTATTGGAAATCCCGAATTTTTAAATTACTTGCTGTCGTTTATTGCGTGGTATCCCGTTATATTAACCTTGCTATTATCCATGTTCCAATTGAAAATTCGATTTTTCGGTAGAATGAAATATAAATTTGTTATTGAGGAAGTTAATCCAGAAGAAAAAATAATTAAATGGATTATGATGGGAGTTAGTTTATATTTGATTTACTTAGCATTTAGCTTCTTGGGGGGCATTTTATTAATGTTTTACGGTGTCAGTATGATGTTTTTAGTAACTTCTATTGCAGGCTTGTTCTCTTTCGGTATTTTATTAATTTCATTTAATAGCATGTTTCCAAAAGTTCTTGGAAAAAAGAAAAAGATAAGTATAAGGGAAAGCTTTAGAAAATACCCTATCTTTGGTACGTTAATTCTATTATTATTATATGCGGGATTCTTATTTTCACCAATACTTATTGAATTACCTTTAATCTTAATCGTGAATATTTTCGTAGATATCCCCTTTATTGCGTTAATATTTATTGATTTCTTCGTCTCTTTTGGAGTAATGGCATTATTTTGGTTATTAATTGTTCCACGTTCCTTAGATCTTCCAGAGGGAAAACAATCTCTAAAAGAATACATTAAAACCATTGGGTTGAAATTTGATAATAAAATAGTTCGCAATATACTGCTTGGAATTGGATGTTCAATAATATTTTTCATTAGTACTTTTATTACAGCTAATCTTTTCGGGCATTATACATTTGATTTAGAAGTGATTTTTGGAACTCCTGGTTCTAGTATTGCGTTATTTGGATGGTTTTTCTTAATTATGATGTTGATTCCCGGGATATGGGAAGAAGTAGCATTTAGGGGTGTAATCACTAAATTAAATTTAAGAAGATATTCTCAAAGAACAACATGGATAATTGTATCCGTATTATTTGGATTATTTCATTTAGTTAATTTATTAGTTGGGAGATATTTGGTTTTAACAATTTTACAAGTAATATACGCGGCTCTATTAGGTTTACTCTTCGGATACATGTTTATCAAAACTAAAAGTTTAATACCTAGCATTATTGCGCACTATCTCATAGATTCTGTTGGACAACTATTTTTATTTGTGAGTTTTGAGAATATGGGCCAATTAATTTTATTTTTGGTAATAGGTATTGGAATTATTCCGACTGTGTTTGGAATGTTGTTAGTTAAATTAGTTGTTAAAGAAAAAGACGAGAAAATTGAATTAATAAATTAAATTTTTTATTCTCTTGCAACTTTTTTTATGATTCACTAATAATATAGGAAATACAAATCTTTAAAACTTTATCAAGAGCTCCTTTTTCAATTTTATCCAAAGTGTCTGTAGGTTGGTGGTAAAATCCAAGCATTTGTTTTAAATCCATGGCAGAAATATTGGCAGCTTTGATCTTTGCTTTTGAGAATGCTGTAGCGTCTGTACCACCAGTAATTTGACCAAATAATTTTTCTAACTTACTTGATCCTCCTAATACAGATGATTGAAGCTTAATTTCGGAATTTTTAGCGGCGCTTATTATTTTTTTAACAACAATATCAGAATGTTTTGTACGAGTTGTTGGTTCAAAATCTATGATAGAAATATTATCTTTGCTTTGTATTGCGTCCATATTAACGCATTCTGCGTCATACTTTATTAATTCGTCGTAATGTTCTTTAACATATCTATAAGCGCCCCTTAAACCAGCTTCTTCGCATCCAAAAGATACTAATCTAATTTCTGTGTTTTTTGGTATAATTTCTTTATGATTTTTTAAGTATTTTCCAATAGCTAACACGATTGCTACAGCACTTAAATTATCAACAGCCCCTGGTACTTTATTAGCCTTTTTTCCAAACGATACGAAGAAGAATAACCCAATGAAAGCTGGGGTTCCTATTAAAAACAAGCTTAATACAAAAATAAAAAAGATTTCGTAGAAAAATAAACCAATTAAGGTTAATAGTAATATGACTGTTGAAACAATCAACCACAAGAACATAATACCTAAGCCTAAAAAGATAATAATGGGATAGCCTATTTTTAAATGAGTTAATAAATTAAATTGAAGCGCACTATCGTGATGGCCAGAAAAGATCACGATTTTTTTTAATTCTTCTTTAGGGTAAATTTTTCCAATAACATTTTGTGATTTTCTTGATTTAAATAATGGATCAATGAATTCTCGATAATTAAAAAATTCATTCCATATGATTAAAAACGCAATTATGTTTAAACTAAACGATAAAAATGTCATTACATAACTCCAATATTTTATTAAATTAAGCGGTATGAGAAAAAAGGTTAGAAACGACATAACAACTAAAATAATATTAACCTTTATATATCCTAAGAACGCACGAGGATTACACGAAAAGGGTTCTATTACCGTCTTATCACAAACATGTTCTAATTCCTCTTTGATTATTTCCGCACTTTGAGCCTCTTGAGGGCTACAAGGCATTCTTGGGCCGCATTCTTCGATAATCCTTTGGATTATTTCATACATATATTTTGAATCTTCGCTTGAAATTTCAATCATTAATAACACTAGTTAATTGGTTTTGAAATTGCTTTAAAAAATTTAATAATTAATTTTAGACGAATTTAAAAATTGTATTTGATATTTAAAGTGTATTTAAAATTTTATTTTTATTTTTAACGAAATGTTTAAATTTTTTAATGAAAACTTTTTTGGTATTTTTGTCTAAAAAAAATATCAAAATATTATATGGATATAAATTTGTTTTAATATAATTTTTATGCAAACTAAAAAAATAATCGTAATTTAGGGATTAAATGAGTAGAAGATTGAATCAATTTGAGGTTTCTTGTCCCAGATGTGGCGTGGGAAGAGAAATATCCGTTCCAGAATCATTATTTTTTGGTAAAAAGTTTGGCACCATTAAGATTAAAGTACCTAAAGGAGCAGTGTGTGAAGAGCACAATTTTATCGTTTTTATTTCTACTAAAGGAAATATTGTTGGATACGACATAATCGACGCTTCCGTATCGTTAGATCAAAAAGAAAAATTACCGGTTGATTTAATTAGTTTGACATTAGATGAATTAATTGATGCGTTTGGTTTCAATTGTGTTGCGGGTTTCATCCACGCTAAATTATTCGATTACACCTCCCGAATTATTAGAAACGAAGAATTTAGTCTCGACATTGAACAATTAAACGGATTATTTGACAGACTAATCCCTGTCAAGTATCGAAATTCGAATGTTATAATAGACGAAGAATTTGACTCTTATGTGTTTCCTAATCCAAATTATTACTATACTATGATTAAAAACAAACATACCAACGCGTTTTTAATCAATAATCGTAAATTGGTTATCCAAGTGCCATGGCATACACACACTGATTTTGAAAGGTCAATATTAAGCAACGCTCTGGGTAAGACAGATAAAAACGAACAATTAAAATATTTAGCGCACTATATTAATCAATTTATAAGCGATGTAGAATTTACTAAGGCGCTTTTAGAGAACGCTAAAGTTATCAGTGATAAAGAATTAATAAAAAAGTTAAAAGAAAAGTTAATAGTTTCTACGATCAATAGAAACCGAATCGTATTGATAAAAAAATTTATTAGTAGACGAATTTCGAAGGATTTAAGTAATAAAATAAAGAACTAATTTGATGAATTATTAATCATTTTCTTTACATTCTCTCCTTTACTTCTTTAAAGACATTACTTTTCTATGCAAAAGTACAAAAAAGATAATAAATTAATTATTCTCATAATTTAACAATGCAATAATTTAATTGAAAATCAAATAAAGTGAATTAAATATGGATTGGGGAATGCAAAATCGATTAGCAAGGATTATCAAACCTAAATCTGGACATTGTGTAATGCTTGCCGTCGATCATGGATACTTTGGTAATATACCTGGTCAATTAAAATGTTTTGGAGATTTAAATCCGTTATTTCAATATGCTGATGCTTTAATGCTTACTCGAGGGATGTTAAGAAGTTGTGTTTCCGCTGATTTTGATATTCCGATAGTATTAAGAGTATCGGCTGGAGCTAGCATGCTAAAAGACCTTTCAAATGAAGAAATTAATGTAACTATTGAAGATGCCATCAGATTAAATGTTTCAGCAATAACTTGCTCTATTTTTGTCGGTGGAGAGTATGAAAAGCAAAGCTTAATGAATTTATCGAAAATAGTAAATTGGGGGCAAGAATATGGAATTCCTACCTTAGCGGTCACCGCAGTTGGTAGAGAAATGGTTAGAGATCACCGTTACTTAGGAATGGCTAGTAGAATGGCCGCAGAGTTAGGTGCTACATTTGTAAAAACATACTATTGTGACAACTTTGAAAACGTAACAAGTATTTGTCCTGTACCTGTAGTTATTGCGGGAGGGAAAAAAACACCGGAGAGAGATGCATTACAAATGGCAAAGAATGCTATTAATGCTGGAGCTGTCGGCGTAGATTATAATTATTATTCATAATTATAAGCGCACATATGGGAAGAAATATCTTCCAATCTGACAAGCCCATCGGTATGATTAAAGCAGTTAGAGCTATTGTACATGAAAATGCTTCAGTTGACGAAGCTTTTGAAATATACCAAAAAGGCCCAGTTGGCCTTTAAATATTTTTTATTTTTTTTTTATTTATGTTTATTTTAAGAATATTTTGTGTTAAGATTAAGTTCTTAAATATTTCATAATTTTCCTTTATAATTACTATAGAGATTACACTCGCACTAATGTCTTTACCCAATATTGATAATCTTCAAATTTCTAAGGTTACTAAAAATTTATTATTAGTTCATCAAATCAAAGCATCAGCCGTCTTTACAAGGTGCGACGGTTTAATTAAACTACCAGAAAGGGGTGTAAATCGGCACGCTATTATTATAGATCTTAATATTGAACCACAGTTTGCAAATGTCGTTTACAATTCGTTTAAGCCCATTACGGATTACATATGCAGTCATACACATTTAGATCACGCAGCTCATGTGCATGTTTGGAGCGAAAAAGGAGTTAATATATATGTTCCTGTTCCAGAACATACGAATTTGTTAGACAGTTATAATTTTTTAAATAACTTCGGATTTTTAAAGGATATTGACTTAGAAACTGGAATGAGCTTTGTTAATTCAATGGGTTATAAAAAATGTAATGAAGTTATTTCATTTAAACCCGGTGACACATTAAGATTCGATAATTTCGAACTGCAAACTATTTCTTTTCCAGGGCACTCCTTAGGTCATGTTGGATTTTTTTTTCCATCTGAAAAAATTTTACATATAAGTTGTATGGGATTTGACCAAACTCAACCAGGAGTAAATGGTTTTGGCCCTTGGTATGGATTTAGGGATTGCTCTATTGAGCAGACTATTAAGGATATTAATCTTGCTGAAGAACTTTTTCTTAAGAAAACAATTCAATTAACTTCGAGTCATTCATATGTAGTTAAAAATCCCGATAGAACACCGTTTAATTATATGAGAAAAAAAATAGAAGAGAATCAAGAAAAAGTTAATTCTGCTCTAAAAACACTTGATTATAAACTTACAATTGGCGAGAAAACAGAAGCGTTGCTTAAATTAGATATCTTTTTTCCTAAAATAAAAATGAAAGGAGCAATGCTAAAAATTTACGCTTTTTGGGAATCTTGGATAATAAGAAAACATATTGAAAGAAGCATAAGAAAAAATCTATAAATAACTCATTCTTTATTGGGCTCTAAAACAACTTTTAAGGATTCTTTTGCTTCACAAACAACCTTGAAAGCCTCTCCAGCTCGATTTAGAGGGAATCTATGAGTTATTAATTCTAAGACTTTTATTTTCTTAGATAATATCCATATATAAGACTCCTGAAGATCTTCAGGTGCTGCCCCGTATGATGTCGTTATTGTTATCTCATTTCTCCAATACTCGTTTATAGGGACTTCCAAATTAATACCGGGGGCAGGAACTGCAAAAAATATAATTTTACCACCAGGAGCAGCACATTTTAAAGCCTGATTTGCTGCTGATAAAGCGCCAGTACATACGATAACAATATCTGCTAATCGATGATCATTCAATTCCATAAGTTTTGAAGGGATAACCTCACTAGCATAAAAAACCTCATCAGCCCCAAACTTCTTTGCCAT
>Ga0114919_10001192_pt1 | contig 20915 bp, 16 predicted proteins | sample BlataG_FD_88682 | JGI IMG/M metagenome (GOLD analysis project Ga0114919, IMG submission 88682) | Deep subsurface microbial communities from Black Sea to uncover new lineages of life (NeLLi) - Black_00105 metaG | ecosystem: Environmental > Aquatic > Marine > Oceanic > Sediment | place: Atlantic... | reverse complement strand
TGGTATAGTCGGCGATAATAACGTTCTTGACACTTTTTGCGCCGGTTATGTCCCGCAGGAAACCTGAGCATCCGCAAACACTGCTTATCACACATATCCCGCCGAAGGTCAGCGGTTCGAGCTGGGCAATCCCGAACGGCTCATAAATACTCTGGCCGAATTCGACGTCGCTTCCCTTGCGAATATCCATAAATTCCATATCTTCAGGCATTCTCCTGCCGCAATTTTTTGGCTCAAAGCCGAACTGGTTGATAAAAATGATTTTTATATTGCGGCTTTGCGCATTGAATTCCTGCACCGCCGTGTAGAAGTTTGCCTCACCACCCGAAAGGTCGGGCCAGCCCTCGCGGTGGGCCACAGGCCAATTATATGCCGATTCCATTTTGTGGGTGTCATAGCCGCGTCTTTGGGAAACTTCGGTCGACAGCAAAAACAGCACCCCGGTTTTGTCCTGGGTTCTAAACTCTCTTTCTATATGTTCAAGCACACGCAAATCGCGCCACAGCCCTTTGCTTTGTACCATTCTTGTAACGTGCGTGAAGACAAAATTCGGCTTATAACCCAACAGGTTTTCACAATATAGTTGCAGTTTTTCTTTTGATGTAAGCTTCTCGGCGGTGCTGATTCGATATGCAGGTATGCCGTTATAAACTATATCGATGTCGGCAGTTTCGAATTCCGGTGCGAGGAACCGCAATTCGTGGAGGACATAATCGCCTACCGCGTATATCCCGTCGCAGTATCTTGAGGCTTCTACGAGAGCGTGTTTGAAAAAAGAGCTCTGGTCGCCGAACACTTCGTTAACGTAAAGATTGTCGTTGTGAGCCTGCTTGATAACATTATAGAACATCGTATCGTGGCCGGAATGTTCTTCTACGATGCGGCGCATCGTCGCTACTTCGTGAGCATAAAAAACCGTTTTATAATCGCAGGAAGGTTCGAGAATAGCTGCCAATACCGTGGGCATTCCCATAAACTCGTGAGAAATAACGACCGTCGATTCTTTAGCTGCGCCGATTGCTTTTAGTGCAGCAATTGCAACAGGCGCCAATCTGATATATTGTTCGTAGTCCCACAGGTTTTCGTATAAATGGCTGCGGATGCCGAATTCCTCGAACAGGCGTTTTTTGAATTCGTTGACCACCCCCTTGTCCAGATGGCTTACGTCGATAAGCAGCACCTCCGGGGAGCTCTTTATGCCTGTCTGCTTGTCGACAAATGTTCGCCTGCCGTAGACGATACCTGTATTGTAGAAACTTTCAATCTTACGAAAGGCAGGAGCATATCCTTCGTTTACAAGTCCGTCAACAGTTGAATAGAGCACTTCACCATTTTCGCCGAGGCGCTCTAATACCGTGCCTTCGGTGGTAAACAACGGGCCGACGAGGATTGACCTGTCAACTGCTTCAAGATAAGATTTGCAGGTGAAAAGGCCTTGCAGGACGGCGCCTATACCGCCGATTTTCCCCACTGTCTCGTGGGTAACATGCACTACCGTGGTCTCATTGGCCATATTAGATTTCCCTCCAAGTTGTATGAAGCTCAACCAGGTTGTTTTTACTGTCTCTCTGCATAAAATATAAGAAACAGTTTCATTACAGCCAAATTAGAGGGATTTGTCCGGCCTGTTGTTTTTACAGACCGAGAAAATCGTGGAGATTGGCCTCGCCACAGCGGGTATCTACCGACGTTTCGACACTTGGGGAAGTGAGACTTTTGGGTAAAATTGCCATAATGGCTTGTTGCACAAATAGTTAGTGATTTGGGGAGGTAAATTCCAGAATTGGCACTTTTTATGCTTTTTGATAAAAAATGTACCTATTTTGAACAAAAATTTGCAAAAACGAGCGCTTTTTATACCAAAATTGACCACGCCTAAATATCAAGCCAAAAATGAGGGTCAAAAAGTCAAGGGCAAAAATAAAAAAAATCTGAAAAAATATCGATGTCGAATGCTCGTGGTTTGTTGAGAAGAACAACTATCAAAATGAAAAAAGGGCCGGCTAAAAATAGCCAGCCCTTTACTCCAATACGCCAAGCTTTCTTTATTCAAGCTCTGACTTAACCGCTTCGACAAATTCCCGCCATTCATCTTCGGTTATGACCTTTCTGACTTCCTCATCAAGCCAGATCTCATCAAGCCACTTGAGTATTTTCTTAATATCGATTTTTTCAATCTCCAGAGCTTTTCGCCTGCCCGATATCGTTGTGGCCGATGTAATATCGTAAAACTTCTGGCTCTTGGCAGCAAGTCTTTCAGGTCTCCTGGCCTTACTAACTTTGGCATCGATTATTTTCAAGCTGTCGATTTTCTTTACCTCTACCCGCTTTACGGTTTCAAGTGATTCAGTGCCAAGCAACCCGCCGGCTAAACCGTCAAGACCGAAACTGCCGCCACTGCCGCCCATCATCATCCACCACTGCGAATCATCCCAAGCGACTTCCCACAACCAATCTTCACAGAACAAGGCAAGGTCCTTATAGTCAATCGAGTTGTTATCTTCCAAGTCGCAATCTTCATTGTAATTGTCGTCATTCGACTCACTTTGCCAGGCATTAGCAAACATAGCGTAATCGATGAAGTTTACAATCTCGTCGCCGTTGAAATCAGCGGGGCTCCAGTAGTATTCATCGGCGCCCATATCAACATGGCCATACTTGATGCGAGCTTCACCGTCGATATCAGTTTCATCACCATAGTTACCATTGGGGTCACCGTTATCTTTGCATGGCGAATCTCCGTCTATATGGAAATCGTTCGGGTCGGTTGGATTCATAAACAATGGGTCGCTGCTGATGTTTCCGGTGCCAGAGTAGCCACCTTTAATACAGCTATACTTTACGTTCTCTAAAGGTTCACCGTTGTAGGTGCCTATTTGTGCTCCGTTTTCGTAGATTATACAGTTGACGACATTTGGCTCAGTGCCGGAATACGAATAAATTCCGTATCGAAGGTTGTCTATAATCGTGTTGTTTCTGACTAAAGGTTGAGAAATTTGGCCATTAAAAAAAATTCCACAATCGTAATCACCATAGCCATCAGCGCCATTATTGTGTATCCAGTTGTTCTTTATTGTCGTGGACAACGTATCCAGAAGGTATATCCCGTAATTATTATTGAAGCGAATCACACTGTTAGTAAGGCTAAGTGTCGAGTAAGATAAACAATATATACCGGTACCGGCATTGCGTTCTATCACAGAGTGATTTATAATCGGGTTGGAATTAGAACAAGATATACACGAGGTATTGTTTTTTATACAACAACCCTCTATCTCTATGTCAGTATCGTAAACACATATACTGTTACCGGTGTGATTCTTCACTGTACAATCGGACATTTCGATAACAGACGCCGAAGCATATATAGCACGTTGAGTTATATTATTGCCATCAAAGACGCTATTGGTTATCGCCGGCCTGGAGCGGTCACAATACAACCCGTAAGTAGAATTGTCCATAAACAGACAATTGTGTATGTCAGGATAAGAGGATGTGGTAGCGGTAGCATAAACACCATAGTTGCCATTATCCTTTAGTTTGCAGTTGACAATTGCAACATCAGCATCGTCAAGATAAATACCGGCACCGCTGTAACTACCTCTTATAGTAAAGCCATCCACAATGGCATCTTGAATGTCTTCTGCCCTCACAATATATTTAACCGCTTCATAGTAATTCTCGCCGATTTGACCTTCAAGGATGGTTTCATTGTTTGCATCGGCAAAGTTACGCTGGTCAGTACTGGTTTCATAGGTTCCGATACCACCGAAATGACCGAATAGGCCGACATCCTCAACAAGTTCAAACGTCTCAGTGCCATCAAAGTTTTCTGCGTCCCAGGTTGACTTGTATGTCCCGGCTGCAACCCAGATTGCCGTCACCGAAGCACCGCAGTTTCGAGCACCGGTAAGGCCATCCTGCAAATCCGTATAAGCATCGTCCCAGGAAGTGCCATTATTGTAGCTGTTTGGGTCATTTGCGTCCTTATCGACGTAGATAATTTCGCTGCCCCAGTTACAAACGTTGGTGTCTATAATATGCCAGGAAAGATATTCGTCACCCTCTATTTCAACTTTATTTGTAATAACGCCACCGGGTCTTGCCCAATAATTAACTCCGACACGAATCTGAAATTCATTGAAATCATTTGCACCTATATCATTGAGATCCCATGTAACAGTATGTTTGTTGCTATCGTAAACACCACCGTTAGAAATCAAGTTCGGCTCATCAACTTCTTTCGGAAGATAATCAACGACTACAACATTGCTGTCGGCATAGCCGTCAGCGTCCCAGGCGATATTATAATAAAGCCAGTTGTAAGGTGTTCCCATCAACTCATGTTCTTCTTCACTGATCAAAGGATAAACACAATCAACGTCATTGTTGTCTTTTACAAGCGTAAATAATGGGGCCTTGTACCAACCACCAACAGCCACTCCAGCAGGGCCGGAAATACCATAAGTTTCGGTATCTTTCAATACGAGATTGCTATCATAAACCCTGAAGTCATTGTGATAGGTAGTGCAGTAAACCAGCCCTGTATCTTCGTCAACGTCCACACCTATCAGCGGTTGTGAATAATAATCGCCCTCGATTTCTACTTCAATACTGGTATGAGGGCTACTTGTACTGGTTCTCACCAGATAATTATGGTACTGCCAGTGTCCGGTATACAGATAACCACGTGTCGCATCAACTGCTATTCCGACTGCTGGTCGGTCGGTACCACTTACCGAAATATCTATGCTGTGGTCGTGACTCCAATCGGTGGTATCATAAACGTGTACTGTTTTTGTGCTGGTTGATACGTAGAGTAAATCATTTTCTTCATCAAGAGCAAGACCCCAAGCGTATAGCCAACCCGATGGAACCTCTAAGTCATAATGATTATCTAAAACCACTGTATTGTTTACATCATCAAACGAATAAACATACAAGTCATCGTAACCTCTTCGGACGGCGTATATTCTTTCCTTATCCTCATCCACAACAATTCCAGCGGGGTTATCTATGCCTGTATCGTATTCGCCTACTTTTTGGAGTGTTTTAGTAGAGGCCCAAACGACCATCGGCGACTCTTCATAGGTTGCAAACATCAATTCCTTTTCAGGCCAAATGGCGTTACCAACAGCACCATAGCCAGAGTTATAAGTGTCAATATCAACTTGGGCTTGATAGGTTACTTGGTCGCCGTCAATACTGAACGCCTCGGCTTTGCTTGGACTGCCATGTTTGCTGATAATAAACACAGACTTATTTGCTTGGGCCGTACCGATGAATCCAACAAAGGTAAACAAGCACAGCAGAGCCACAATAAATTTCTTTCCGTACTGCATTTTTCTCTCCTTAAAAATTGTTCCTGCTTTTTTGCCATTTTTTCTTTCTTAGGAAAAGTCCTCCTAAACCGAGCAATAGCAATGCTGCCGGTTCAGGGATAACATGAAAAACCAAATGGTCATAAGTAACAACTCCACCACTATCGTTCAAGTGAATATCGAAAGGAGTACCATCGGACCATAGCCCCGTCAGTTCGCCACCACCAACACCTTCAACATAGTTGAAATTGTAACCGTAAATATGCACGACGCTACTACCTTGAGCCCAAAGCCCGTGAGCTATAGTGCCACCGGTCAAATGTATCGTAGTATCGTCGATGGGTGTTAAGTAAAGCGTCTGCCCACGAGACATATTTATGACGCTTCTGCAAAAAGCGTTTGTATAATAGATTGACCCGCCCATGATGTTAATGATGCTATCACTGTGAGAACGCAATTCAAATATGTCGCCACCTGATATGTCAGAGACCGTATGGTTGTAAGTTGTCAATGTATGTATATCACCGCCCAAAACATCTAATGTGACATCCTGAAATATACGAATTTCGTTGTAATTATCGCCCTCTAAAACCTCATGATGGCCACTTGTCCATTCAACATCAAGAGCTTGAACCGGACAAGCTCCACGCAGCATTAGCACTACCAAAATTGTCAAAACTATTTTTCGCATTGTTTTCCCCTTTCGCAAAATGTTATATTGTGTTCTGAATTATAAATCCCCATCAAGTTTTTTCTTTCATAGACCACCCCTTTCCCCGCACTCAGTCGGTAAAGCCAACATCAATTATACCACAATTTCATCCTACAACCTACAAAAAATTCCTGGAGCGCCAACTGTATAGCACAATAATCAATCAAACAGGTACTGCCCGGCCTCAAGTGGCTAAACTCACCAGCTCTCAAGGGCGCCCGAGCCGTCAGGCCGGGCAGCTATCCTCGCCGAGGACTTTCCCAATATATAAGAGCAAAGATAAGATTGGCGTTTTAGATGTGGCAATAAAATAGGGCACTGCTACATCATGCCCCACTGAGGCCCGGCAAGGCCCACGAGAGAACATGCAAGCAGTGCCCCAGAGGGGGCACTGACTTTTGTGCATTTCTCCCGTTAAAAAACTCGCCGGTTTCAGTGGGAACGCCAAAAGTTCAGTGAACTTCAATATTCAATTGTCTTTAGCTATATTAAAACTTCCGGTTCATTCTGTCAATAAAAAAATCAGCTTATTCGCGTGCGGAGGTTTCTTATAAGGCCCGAAAGCACCTGTGGAGGGATATCAGCCAATTCCGGCTCAGGCATTTCGCTAAGCGCTATTCTATCGAGAATTTCTACCGCCTGGAGACCATAAGGTGCTATCAAATCTGCGGTTCTCTGGGCTTCGTCCAATTCGCCGTCCGCCATCAGCCGTAAATAGACAATTATATTTTTCGTCAGCTCCTTATCGCTTATCTCAGGTGCTGACGCGGCGGCCCCGGGCGATCCATCCGGGACCTCCCTTTCAAGCAAAATCTCTTGTGTAAGCTTGTGCGTCTCGTCCATTAGTCGTTTTTGCTCTTCCAGGTCGGTCGCATCTATTGGCGCAAGTTTCAGGTCTTCATCAGCACTGAGGCCGGGGACATACACTTTGTTATGGCATGCCGGGCACTTGCCCCATTTGCCGCCGGCACTGTCAGACGCTTCTATTTTTTTGCCGCAATGCTCGCAATGAAATATTATCGCCATTTTGTCACCTCTGACGAAAATTTTGGTTATTTATCCGTTTTATATTCCGCAACTACCTCGGTAGTGATTCCACCGCGAGGTCTAAATCGAGAGGTAACCTTCATCCAGCGGGGCTTACAGGCACCACTCAAGTCATCCAGTATATCATTTGTCAGTGCCTCATAAAAAATACCCTTATTACGGTAGCTTTGCATATAGAGCTTCAAGCTCTTTAGCTCGATGCATAATTTGTCGGGACAGTATTCGATGATAATCTCGCCGAAATCCGGCTGGCCCGTTCGAGGACAAACACTGGTAAATTCAGGACATCTGATTGTTAAACAATAGTCCCGCTCGGGACGAGGATTATCGAACAACTCCAATTTTACCCGTTCGTTCATTACTTGACCCCTCTTACAAATCTTGTCATACCAATATAATCCAAACCCCAACTTCAGACAAGCAATAATCAATGGCCGAGAAAATAAAAAAACTGTTCACCAAAACATCTGCAAAAAGCAGATTTTGTTGTTTTTTTGACAGTACCTGAGGAAATCGGTAAAATGCAACTGTTGTAAATTTTTTGATAATCAGTCTTTATTGCGGAAGCACCCAGCAGAGAAAAAAGGAGGATATTAAATGGAATCTAACACTATAGTTTTCAACAGGCGCCAATTCTTAACCGCTTTCGGTGCGGCGACAGCGGCTGTAACTTTGCCGTCGTGTGCCTTTGCCGCTAAACCTGCGGCAAAGGTGAGGAAACCCAATTTCGTTTTCGTTTTTGCCGACGACCTGGGCTGGGGCGACCTGGGCTGTTACGGGAATCGGCAGCTCAAAACACCCAACCTGGATGAACTCGCTAAAAATGGAATACTGTTCACGCAGTTTTATGTTAATGGTTCGGTCTGCTCACCTTCGCGAGCGGCAATTATGACCAGCCACTTCCCCGCACGCCACGGTGTTCACGGTCATTTTTCATCTACAAGGTCAAACAAGGCGCGTGCAATGCCCGACTGGCTCGACCCCAAAGTACATACAGTAACAAAACTTCTAAACGATGCCGGCTATACCACCGGGCATTTTGGCAAATGGCACCTGGGCTCCGGTACCGGTGCTCCGACCCCGGGCGACTACGGCATCGACGAGCATTGCACAAGGTCTTCTTCGGGCCCGCAGCTCGAGGGCCCGAGCGTCCCATATTTCCGTGCCAGATCTACCGCCCAGATCGTTGATAGAACCATAGACTTCATCGAGAAGAACCGCGACAAGCCCTTCTATGTAAATGTATGGACACTCGTGCCGCACGCAACGCTGCACCCCACCGAGGAGCAGATGAAGCCCTACCAACGATACGCCCCCCAAGGTGTCCCTTATAAGGGAGTCAAGCAAATATACTATGCCTCTGTCTCAGACCTCGACCGCCAGATTGGCCGGCTGGTCAAGAAGATTGACGAACTTGGCCTGGCTGATAATACGGTTATCGCTTTTTCCAGTGACAATGGCCCTGAAGACTTTGATATCCGAAACGCCGTCCACAGCGGCATTGGCAGTACAGGGCCGTTTCGAGGTCGAAAGCGAAGTATATACGAGGGTGGCATTCGTATGCCCTTTATCGTCCGCTGGCCCGGCCACGCGCCAACTGGCAAAGTAGATAACACGACCATTGTCGCAGGTGTCGATTGGCTTCCCACTGTTTGCAGTTTAGCCGGTGTTAGACTTCCCAAAGACCTGAATCCCGACGGTGAAGATATGTCGCCTGCTTTGCTCGGCAAACCAAAACCACGCACCAGGCCTTTAATGTGGGAATGGCGATTCCGAATCTTTGGCGATATGGCCCATAAGTGCCCAATGTTGGCCATTCGCGACGGAAAGTGGAAACTGCTGATGAATCCTGACCGCAGCCGTATCGAGTTATATGATATTCCCAGGAACCCAACAGAGCTGGACAACGTCGCCGACCAATATCCTGACATTGTGAGGAAACTTTCTGAAAGGCTGCTGAAATGGCAAAAGACGTTGCCCGACGGGCCCATCGATAAAGAAGCTGGCTCAAATGCCTATCCCTGGCCGAAAGGGCAGTAACCGCGTAAAATACGAGGCGAGAAAACTCTCATATATAAATTTTGATGGAGTTGACCGGTGGCAGGTAAAAAAGCAGTAGTTTTGCTAAGCGGCGGCCTTGATTCGGCTACAACTCTGGCCATTGCCCGCAGCGAGGGATTCCGGTGTTATGCCGCCACTTTCAGGTATGGCCAGCGGCATCAGCGGGAAATCGAGGCCGCAAAGAATGTAGCTGAGTCTCTGGGGGCAATTGAGTTTCGCTACATCGACATTGATTTAGCCGCGTTTGGTGGCTCAGCCCTAACTGATGTAGCCATTGAAGTGCCGAAGGATAGAGCCGATTTAGGTAATCCGGCTCAAATTCCGCCAACCTATGTGCCTGCCCGCAACACAATATTTTTGAGTTACGCACTTGCCTGGGCCGAAGTGCTCGGTGCGTTTGATATCTTCATCGGCGTCAATACGACCGACTACAGCGGCTATCCCGACTGCCGGGCCGAATTTATATCGGCCTTTGAGAAAACCGCCAACCTCGCAACTGCCGCGGCCGTCGAGGGAAAAGGCAAATATCGTATTCATACTCCGATTATCGATATGACAAAGGCCCAGATTATTCTTACCGGAACTAAACTGAAGGTGGACTACTCCCTGACGCACAGTTGCTACGACCCGGATGAGCAGGGCAGAAGCTGCGGCCGATGTGATTCCTGCAGATTAAGACTAAAAGGCTTTGCCGAAGCAGGCCTAAAAGACCCCATTGAGTATGTGAAAAAATAATGAATATCGAGATACGAAGCACGAAATACGAAACAAATATGAATGACTTGTCATTCCCGCGAAAGCGGGAATCCACCTTGCTGGAAAACGAAAAATGCGCGTAAACGAAATTTTCTATTCTTTGCAGGGCGAGGGATTTTTGGTAGGGGTTCCCAGTGCGTTCGTACGTCTTGCCGGTTGTCCGCTGCGCTGCCGATGGTGCGACACAAAATATGCCTGGGACCAAACAGCAGGAGCGCATTACAGCGTCGAGAAAATTGTCCAGACCGTTCAACAAACCCAGAGCAAATTCGTGATAATAACCGGCGGCGAGCCGATGATAAATCCGGATTTGCCGCAATTAGTGCAAAAGCTAAAAGCGTCTGGTAAACATATAACAATTGAAACAGCAGGGATTGCGTTTATACCGGCTATGCCCTGTGATTTGATGAGTATCAGCCCGAAATTGAGCAACTCTACGCCGGACGACCCGGAGCTTGCTGCGATTCACGAGGATTCGAGATTGGATATAGCCGTCTTGCGCGAGCTGATTGATAATTACGAATATCAACTAAAATTTGTCGTTGATTCGCAGGACGATTTACCGGAAATACAGCAGACAATAGAACAGATAGGGAACGTCGATTCGGAAAAGGTGATGTTAATGCCGCAGGCGTGCACGAGAGATGAACTCTTAGCCAAATCCCCTATGGTAGCTGATATCTGCAAACGCACCGGCTTTGCATTCTGCCACCGTCTGCAGGTCCTGCTCTGGAACAACCAAAAAGGCACATAGAGTTGCTTCAGACAGCGTCCAGCGGCAATAAATCTTCTTTATGCTAAGGTTAATAGCGCAAAGAGAAAGCCAACCACAACGATAAATGAAATAGTTATGACGGTCGCTTTACCAAAGACATCCGGCCAAGAAATTACGCCCATCACAAACGCTGCTATCTCGCAAGCAACACCAAGAAAGAACCAAAGTGCGCTCACACTATGACCAATCTCAGGCGTTGCTTGCGCCATTATCTCCGCCAGGACAAAAAAGAGAGCTGGCAGAATAATTCCCACCAACATTAAAATAAAAGCAATCTTACCCAGCTTGCGTTTGGATTTTGCCTTGTCTATCTCTGGCATAGCCGGCTCAATATGAACCTTTGTGGCTTTTTGTAGCGAGTCAAGCAGGTCTTGATATTCGGCCTCAGTTATCTTGCCTTCATTGCGAAGCTGCAGCAGTTCTTCTTCTGACGATATATTTGATACGTTTTCCATTTCTTAATCTCCTGAAAGTTTTTCGAGTTTTTCTTTGGCCTCGGCGACACTGATTTCTTCTGTTCGCAATTGCTCCAGGACGGCCTTTTTCTGAGCATCCATTTTTTTAAGTGCCTTGTAGTTGGCAATCAACCTGTCCAACCTGGAGCGTATCGCCGCATATCCTAATGAGCCGGTCTGCTCTAAGGTTTTGATACTGAATCCGGCTAAAAGATATTGTTCGAGGAAATCCTGGTCTTCCGGAGCCAGTTTACCAAAAAAGCTCTCGCTGAAATTGCCTTCAATTTTGACCCCGCAAGCTGCACAGGCCATTGCCGCTGTCTGCATCGGCAGGCCGCAGGAAGGACAGGATGTTGAAAGCAGTTTTTTTGCCATATTTACAAATATTAGCACATTCAGCAGCAAAGTCAAGAAAAATTCGGAAAAATTTGAAAAAATCCTAATTTTTTTCGGGATGCCAAATTCGCTTAATTTGCCCTTTTTTACTGTCATTTCTGCTAAGCAGCAAGGTGATAACCCGCGGCATGCCCATTTTTCCAATCTGTGGATTGACAATTGACAATCAATATTGTAGCGTAGCGGAAATCCGGCGTTGTTTGACGGAATCGATATTGTAGCGTAGCGGAAATCCGGCGTTGTTTGACGGAATCAATATCGAAGATCCGCCTATGGCGGAATCAATCGAAAGGCCCGGGTGGCGGAATAGGCAGACGCGCTAGCTTGAGGGGCTAGTGACCTTTGGGTCGTGCTGGTTCGACTCCAGTCCCGGGCAGTGATTAGTTTTGCCGGAACAATGTTTGTTGGAGGAAAATCTAACATTCGATATATCTATGCTCTTGCTTTGTTGGTGTTTTTGCCGGCCGTGGCGATGCTTGCTGAACCGGCCGCGGGTGGAAAGTCTATGCCCCCCAGGGAAAGACAGGTCGCGCTCCGGGCAGCGATAGAAGACCTTGTGACTACGTTCGGCGACCGTTATCCCGGGGGCAGAGAATATCTGACGAAACTGGCTAATATCGAACGCCGTATGAATGAGGCCGGCCAGGCCGATGTCGCAAAAATCCAGGCCGAGTTCACATACCTGCAGCGTGAAGCACTGATTGCCAATCCTTTCGTCAGCGGTCAACCAATCCTTTTTATAGTGCGACGCCAGTATAAGGAAGACCATCACAACACCGCCACTATGTTCAAGACCGGCGAGATCAACACAAACAGCTTTCGGGGCGGCGGAGCGATAAAAACCATCGACTTTGCCAGGGGTGGCCAGGTCAAAATGCTCATCGAATCCTCCCAAGGCCTCATCCGCGACCCCGATGTGCATTTTGACGGCACAAAAATTGTCTTTTCGATGCGCAAGAACAAAGACGATGATTACCATATCTACGAGGTCAACGCCGATGGTACGGGTCTCAAACAGCTCACTTCTGCCGTGGGCGTTGCTGACTTCGACCCCCTCTATATGCCTGATGACACAATCGTTTTCTCTTCGACACGCGAGCCGAAATACTGTATGTGTAACCGTCACATTATGGGCAACCTCTTCCGAATGGACGCTGATGGTGCCAACATCCACCAGATCGCCAAAAGTACCCTGCACGAAGGCCACGCTGCACTTATGCCGGACGGCCGAATACTCTACGACCGCTGGGAATATGTGGACCGCAACTTTGGCGACGCCCAGGGCCTCTGGACCGTAAACCCCGACGGCACCAATCACGCCGTTTACTGGGGCAACAATACCTGGTCGCCGGGCGCCGTAATTGATGCTCGTGCTATTCAGGGGACGCAGAAGGTCCTCTGTGTTTTTAGCTCCTGCCACGACCGTCCCTGGGGAGCGCTTGCCATCATTGACCGCCGGCTGGGCGTCGATGGTAGAGAACCCGTCGTCCGTACCTGGCCGGCTGACGCGATTAACCTCGTAAAGAAAAAAGGGCCCAGGCCGGACGCCTATGGCTTTGACAACTTCAAACGCGTCAACCCAAAATACGAGGACCCCTATCCCCTGAATGGTAAGTATTTCCTCTGTTCCCGCATGACCGGCCGCGGCGAACAAATGGGAATATACCTGATTGACGTTTTCGGCAACGAAATTCTTCTGCACGTCGAGCCGCCCGGCTGTTATGACCCAATGCCATTGGGCCCGCGACCGCGACCGCCGAGCATTCCATCCCGACGCAACTTCAGAAACGAGCAGGGCTGCTTCTATGTCGTCAATGTTTACGAGGGAACACATATGGAGGGCGTAAAACCTGGTACGGTCAAGTATCTGCGCGTGGTGGAGTCACCGGAAAAACGCTTCTGGACCCACACGGCTTGGGGTGGTCAAGGGGTGCATTGTCCGGCTATAAACTGGCATAGTTTCGAGAACAAACGTGTCCTCGGCACCGTCCCGGTCGCCGAAGACGGCTCGGCCTACTTTGAAGTGCCCTCCGACAAGTTCGTATTCTTCCAGCTTCTTGATGAAGACAAAATGATGGTTCAGTCAATGCGCAGCGGCACGATTGTCCAGTCGGGCGAGCGAACGGGCTGCACCGGCTGCCATGAGAGTCGCCGCAGCGCACCGCCCCAGTTGAATACAAAGATGCCAATGGCACTCCGGCGCCCACCGAGTAAGCTACGGGGCTGGTACGGAAAGCCGCGCTTGTTCAGCTACATAAGCGAGGTGCAGCCGGTTTTCGACAAGCACTGCGTTAGCTGTCACGACTATGGCAAAGATGAAGGCAAAAAGCTAAATCTCGCCCGTGACCGGACGAACACATTCAACACCTCCTACAACGAGCTGTGGCGAAAAAAGTACATCAAAGCCATCGGCGCCGGACCGGCCGATATCCAGCAGCCCTTTTCGTGGGGTTCGCACGCAAGCGAGCTTGTCAAGGTGATCCGCGAGGGACACTATGATGTCAAGCTCACAAAGGCCGAATTTGAAAGCATCGTAACGTGGATAGACCTCAACGGGCCATACTACCCGCGCTACGACAGCGCCTACCCCAACAATCTGGCTGGCCGCTCTCCACTGGACGGCAAGCAAATCAATCGCCTCAGCAAACTAACAGGCGTGCCTTTTGCCGGACTTGCTAACCATAGCGCTAACTTAGGGCCGCAGGTTAGCTTCGACCGTCCCGAATTCAGTCCCTGCCTGCAAAAGTTCGAAGACACCGGCGACCCTGAATACATTGAAGCCCTGGCTATCATCCAGGCCGGCAGCCGGATGCTGCAGGAACGTCCACGGGCGGATATGGACGGCTTCCAGGCCTGTCCCCTCGACCAACGGCGTCAGAAAGTCTATACGGTGCGTCAGCAGATTGAATCTCGTAACCGCCGGGCAATCCGCGAAGGCTGGAAGCTCTACGAAGGCCGTTCACAATAGCCGACCTGACCGTCTAATACCAATTGCATTAAATTACTGCGCTTCGCGTATTTGGCACAAACGGGTGGCAGCCTCAAGCGCAGCTTCTCGTGCTACGTAGCGTTGCTACTACGCAGAGTAACAGGGGATGGCTCGCTACCCTTTATGTAAAGCGCAGCATTTAATTACAATTGGTATAATACCGTATGACAGCGTCAATTACAAAAATTAAGCTAAATGAAATGAAACGCCGTACTATAAAGGTAACAGTACGGATGCAGGCTTGTCGTCCTGTTGCCTACGGCAAATTGGCCTTTTTTATTTCTATACGCCCATATTCGGGTAATCCTCAATATTTTTTAGCTATGCAGGCCGTTTTTTCTTGACCTTGCCGCCAAAACCGCTATAATGAGGATAGCTTTTTCATTTTTCTGTAACCCCTGCTTTTCTCCTCTTTCTCCTCCCTCCGCAAAGCAGGGGTTTTTTATAGGACCACCTTACATAAGGGATTATTACCCTTTTTCCATAAACGCCTTAAAGGCCGTTCTGTGCGTTTCTATGGCCTTCTAACTGTACTTCCAGAGGGTTTTTGCATATTTTTTTGCTATATATGGCATTTTTTTCTTGACCCCACTAAGAGAACGGCTATAATTCCCGTTTTCATACCCCTGCTTTATTCGCTTTCTCCCCTCTCTCCTCCTCCTCAAAAAGCAGGGGTTTTTTTATTAAAAGCGCCTAACAAAACTTGTACTGTCATTCCGAGCGCAGTAGGGGCAGGCCTATGTGTCTGCCCTGTCTTTTAACGTTGGTCGTGTGGAACCGTAACGGCCGGGTGGCACCCTCAAACTTGTTTGGGGGTGCTTCAGCCCGTCATTTCGAGCGAACCCGAAGAATCTATTAGAAAAAGCCCCCCACGCACTAACACACTCTCCCCATTTCAGTATTTACTTCTATCCCTGATTTTACTCTACACCAACTATTTATATAGTTCAATAGCTTCTTCTTTTGGAATTATTTCTTTTGAAGTCTGATCGATGAATTGGCCGGTAGTGCTATCGAATTCAATTCCCTCCTTAATTCTATATTTATCATAAATAGCCCTTTGTTTCTCTACAATTTGGCCTGTTAGTGTATCGAATACATAATAATTTTCATAATTATTATTTATTCTTATCGATGGTAAGCTGTAGATTGTCTCTCCCAGCATATTTTTTATCACTCCTACATAAGGATAATAAATCTCAATCTGTTTCGTCTCAGAATTGATATACACTACCCCGCTTTTTTTACCAGGAGTTACATATTTCTCATATCTGTCTATAACACCATTTCTCTCCTGAAGTTCAAGCTCTAATGTTTTGGGGTCTGTATCGCCAACAACTGTTAATTTCCCACCAATATAAACATCTCCTGATGTTGTTAGAAATCCATTGGACATCAAACCACAACCGGCTTCAATAAAAGCAGCTATAAAACCACAACCACCAATATCAATATCATCACTTGCATTAGAACCATCAATTGCTAAATAACCAGCGTTTATTTCTGTTCCATTTCTTGTAATTGTTGCTCCTGAAACATCTCCTGTTGCATCTATATTTTCCGCCTCTAATGTTCCTTCTTTAACTATAACATCTCCTGCAAGAACAATGCCTAAGCAAACGACAACCAAAATCAAAATGCCCGCCACTAAATTGCTTTTTCTTAATACCTTCTTCATTTCAAGCTCCTTTCAATTTCTTATTTACCTTTTTGTTTAATTTATGGATTTTGCTCGGATAATCCACCTATCAAATACAGGTCGCCGGTCTTACTAATGTAGGCAACATCGTATCCACTACTGTCCTGGATACGAAAATTATCATCACCGTCAGTAGGTGCTACCCAATTACCCTGTGAATCCAATTTCAATGTTCCCTTAATGCGCATATTGCCGTTAGTCGTATCAATTATCGCAACGTCATAGCCGTCTGAATCTTGAACCCTGAACTCATCATGGTCCGGATCTTCTTCGAGAGGATCCACCTCTATTGCCAAACTTCCCTTTAAGAAAAGATTACCAAAGGTATCAAACCACGCGACCCGCTCATCTGCGTCATTTTTTACGCAGAATTCCCGACCAGTCCATATTTCAACTTCAGGGTCGCCTAATAAATTCAATGCATAATAAGACCATTTTGTCGTACCAGAGATGAAAAAAAGTCCTTCAGTATCCTGTTTCGAATCCTGATGTGCCTTACCAATCTCGGTAATACCTTCACCAAAAATGGCATCCCAGAATTGCCTATCAAAACGCTGAGTCGCACCGTTAGTGCTGCCCCTCATATACCAGCCAAACCTTGAATTCATTATAACTGCGAAAGCCCCGTGTGCTGAAGTAACAAAATGCTCTCCTATCGAGTCACTCATTGTATATCCACCAGGATAAGCAGGAGCAGGAGGATCTTCGGATTCGGGATAACTATAATGCCAGTTGTCAAAAGACCCGGGATAACAGCCCTGGCTATAGATAAAACAGTATTTGTTATTTATAAGGTCATCAACATCGGTACAACCACTCGGAGCACAGTATGGCCCTACCTGGACAAATGGAGCGTTACATAATTTCATAACATATAAAGTGCTGGAATGACCCAAATGGTTTATAAGATGAGTACCATTATTTATTATAGCGATTATTTCACCTTTTGGCCAATAATTACCGGGATAGTCACGGTCATATAATGTGCTGACATCAAAGCCCTGCGGAAATCCAAAGGTAGTATAATCCCAGTTATCTGAGCCATCTTTGATTTCATCTTTATAATCCCCACCCCACGTTGGGCGATTATCAAGGCACTCTCCAACCATCCACCCTTCCTCCAGATAAGGCTCATCTGAACTTTCATAGGCTATCGTCTTCATTATAAAATTGGACACCTCCTGCTCCGAATCAACCGGAGCCCTTCCCACATAAACCTCCGCATAAAGGTCCTCTTCTCCAAACTCCCCCCAATAATCATCTTCGTCGTCGTTCCAATTGTTCCAACTCCAATTCCCATCTGAATAGCTACCTAAGGCAGCATAATAAAGGTCTGCTGGTATCTGGTCGTCATGTGGATTGGGGTTAGGATTGCCGGGCCAGATATACGTAAAAGAGTAAAACGTTCTTGCGGGAATTATGTTATCTCCACTCTCACCTCCAACATCTGCCCCATCACCATCACCTCCTAATAATACATACTCAATGCCCCAATTTTGATAAGCGTCTTTTATAAAATTTCTGATATGCGCTGCAGTATCGTTAAAGAATTCAGAACCATCGCCGTACTCACCATTCCATTCGTAATCCGGATCGGCTTCAATTTCCTCAACGGTGACAATGGTCGCCTTAACCCCTTTTTCCGCTTTCTGAGCAACCAAATCTTGGAATGTATAAACACCGCCGGAATTTTTCAAGGCGTTGTTGGTAATTATTACATAATCGTATGATTCTGCAGGGTTGCAAATACATCCTTTATGAGACCTTTTCAGTGTTTGAATGTAAGTATTTACTACACCGGGATTGTCCACCTTCCTTGTAACTGCTGCTTTATCCTTTGGTAGCTTCCTGAATAAAGAACTTATTTCAAGCGTTGGTTTCAAATTTACTCTCACGGTCATATCTTCAAAATATGATATTAAACCTTCTTTAGGTATATATTGAACAGGATGGAGATTTAAAATAAGTATCTTATAACCTCTAAAATTTTGTAATGGGAATTCTGAAAATAACTTACCCGGAAATGGACTTATAGAGGAATATATTGTTTTATTGGGCTCAGTTTCGGGGCGTAATTTAAAACCGCATACTATTGGGATCTGATCCTTGCCACATTCAATCCTATACCTGCCATCTAACTTAATTTTCTTTCCGGTAATTATCTCAATACTCTCTAAGTCGCCATCCTGCGGAAGCAAGATTTTAACAGTTTTCAATGGCATGATAGGCTCGCCGGGTGCACCATATCCATCCAACGACCTTACTCTGATTGAATCGTATGTTACATTCTCATAAGTAAACACGTTTTTAACAATTTTTGGCTCCGGAAAGTCAAATCTCAGAACAATTGGACCAGGTTCCGCATAAACACTTTCAGATAAGAAAACTATACTTAACAGAACCAGAAGTGTTAAAACTGATTTATTTCTCTTTTTCATCTCTTATACCCTTTCTTTCTCAACAAAATTAAAACAACAAAACCAGCTCCTGATAGGGTTAATGAGCAGGGCTCTGGGATTATAGTAATGTCCACAGCAACAGTGCTATCTACAGCGGAACAAGAACAAAAAAAACCTGAAATCCTATATATTCCTGGAGAAACTTGAGTATCATCTTCAATCTCCCACGTACCCATCGTGTCAATTTGTGGCCAAATCACACTAATGTCTGCATATCCATTTGGTTCTAAACGAAAAGGTACAAGGGCCAGAGTATACTGCTCACAAGGCCAAATTTCATTGAAATTTTCTCCTTCTCTTTCTTCAACAATAATAGCCATTACAGGAATGAAAGCACTAACACTCCATGTCTCATCCCTCAAATTAGTCACTCTGTACAGTATCTCAACGCTTTCACCCAAGTCGTAAACAGATTTGTTTGTCTCTATGTAATATTCTATGCCATCTTGGAATACAGAATTTGAATCAACGAGATTTGCCCTCGCACATCCCGCCACGGCTAATATAACCATTCCAGCACAAACCACGCTCTTCATCCTTTTCTTTGTTTCCCCGCTCATTTTTTTACCTCCTTTTTTGCCGTCCATTCTTCATTAACGCTATACCAGGCGCATACATTCTTCCTTTCCTTTTTTGAACTGATAGGATAAGATTTGCCCGAATACGACTCGCTCTTATGAGTGGGCGCGAAAATCATCTCTAATCCTTACTCATAAAAAACCCTTTTGACTACTTCATTATCCCAAATCTTTCGAGAACTGCAATAAAAAAACAAAAAAAACAAAAAAAAATGCAAATTTATATGGCGTAATTATCCTGACTACCCCGCTTCCCAGCGAAATGCTCCCAAAATGGACAAATTTACTAATTTTTTTACTGATTTAGCGATTTTTACGAATTTTTACCCAATTTTTGCCCGCTTTTTCCCCTCAAACCAAATCCGTGGCCAATTTTTCTCTGCGCCCTCCGTGCCCTCTGTGGCTTACCAATTTTCAATCAAATCTGCAGGTAGTTGGAACCTAAAATCGAAAAATCTAAAAAATTTTTATCTCCTTTTCTGACAAGCTCTTATCTCTGTCAATCCCGTCAAAAACACCCCAAATTTCGACTCAAACGTGCATATTCGCCCAATTATAGAGGCGCGTTGTTTTACCGCCGAGAACAACGAACTATGAACAACGAACTAAGAACAACGAACCACGAACTATGAACAATGAACTACTCACAAGCATCGAGAATCCAACTTTAGCTCACTTTAGGCACTTTAGCTCACTCTTCACTAACTTTCCCTCTACATCTGTAAAGAGTCCTCTACAAATCGCACCTTTTTTATGCAAAACAAACCCAATCTTGTCCGCCGTAGGCGGATTGCAAATGAACGTAACTTCTTTTATAACAAAGTATTATGAAAATAAATGGCAGCGGAAAGTCCGAAAAAACAAAGCCAATTCAAACCCAATCAAAGCCAATACAAAGCCAATCAAAGCCAATACAAAGCCAATCAAAGCCAATACAATGCCAAAACAAAGCCAAAACAAAGCCAAAACAAACCCAATTTCCGAAAAGCCCAAAATGAACGTAAACTTATATGTTATAGAGGATTACGAAAATGAAACCACCCTCAGGCCCCAACAAAACAAACCCAATCAAAGCCAATCAAACTCGAAGCGAATTTATCCCTAAGGGAGCGGAGAACCCTACGGGTGAGCTTCTCGGAATCCTCAAACCGGGGACCAATTTCAAAGGCAAAAAAAATGCTGCGGAGTTTGTCCAGAGGATTTTTGCGAGAGAAAACAGGCAAAGACGGACATTGACGTAAATGAGCAGACCTGATAAAATTCACTTTTTGGTGGGGGGAAGAGTTGTGGTGAAAGTAGCTCAGTTGGTTAGAGCACTGGATTGTGGATCCAGGGGTCGGGGGTTCGAGTCCCCTCTTTCACCCTTTTTCAAAGCTGATTGTCAGGACTTATCCGGAGGGTGCCGCTGGGTCGTGGCTGTTTACATAAAAGTTCGTCTATAATTTTAACCACGGCCGCATAAAGCGGCCGTGGTTGTTTTCGTGCTGGGTTTGTTGTTAGCTTTCCCAAACCCAGCGAATAGGAGAAGAGAGCGTTAATATTATTTATCGTTATCACGGCCTCGCTGTGCTTCGTTTTTGCGAAGCAAAACAAGGCGGCCCGTGGTTGTTTTCGTGCTGGGCTTGTGGTTAGCTTTCCCAAACCCAGCGAATAGGAGAAGAGAGCGT
>Ga0114919_10001190_pt1 | contig 20924 bp, 35 predicted proteins | sample BlataG_FD_88682 | JGI IMG/M metagenome (GOLD analysis project Ga0114919, IMG submission 88682) | Deep subsurface microbial communities from Black Sea to uncover new lineages of life (NeLLi) - Black_00105 metaG | ecosystem: Environmental > Aquatic > Marine > Oceanic > Sediment | place: Atlantic... | reverse complement strand
TCTTCGTCGTCATCGCCCTCACCGTCGTCCTCGACCTCTCCATCGGCTGGAGCAGCGACCGGGGCGGGCTCGGCAGCTGGCGCGGGTTCCGGTGTGGTCTCGGCGGGCGCGTCACCCTCAGCGGCGGAGACGTTCGCATCGCCGCCATCGTTGACACTGATGTTCACGTCCTCGGTCTGCAGGGACTCCCACGGCGGGCCGCCGCCAACTTCACCATCGTCGTCTTCGTCGCCCATGCCACCAACAGCCGTGACCTCCATCGAGGCGACAGCCACCTCGTCGTCCTCTTCGCCACCCTCTTCGGCGATCTCGGCGAACATCTCGCGGACGGCCTGCTCCTGCTCCTCGCCGAACTCACTGCCCTCGGCTTCGGCCTTCTCGCGAGCGACCTGCAAGACTACGTCGATGCCAGCTGCAGCCTGCGCGGCGATCAGCGACATGATGGTGTCATCCAGCTCACCGCCCATCTCACCGCCCATCTCACCGCCCATCTCGTCACCTTCAACATCCAGGTCGGTCTCTTCTTCCTCGTCGCCGTTGCCCGCGTAGGACATCACGTCATCGAGGAAGTCTTCCTGCTCCTGCAGCGACTCGGCCTGCCCGCTCTTCAGCGTCTCCTTGCCGGACAGCGCCGTGCTTGGGGCCTTCATGCTGCCCTGGCCACCGAGGCCGTCGCCACCCTGGTCACCGAGGTCGGTGCCCTTGTGCTTGCGCTTGGCCGGGCCACCCTGCTCCGGCTCGACTTCCTTGGACTTCGCGCCCATGGGTTGGCCAGGCTCGTTCGCCGACGTCTGGACGCCCTTGTGGTACTTGCCCGAGTTGTCGTTGTTGTTCGGGACCGTGCCCGAGCCGGTCGAGGTCATGGCCTTCTCGCCTTCCTCGATCGCCTCGTCGAGCTTCTTCTCGTTCGCGTCGTCGTCATGCAGGAACGCGAGTCCGCTCGCCTCGGTGATCATTGCGAACGGTGCAGTCGGGTCGGTGAACTGCTGGTCCTGGCGTGAGACGATAACGAGTCCGACGTCCTCGTTCTCTTCCAGACCCTCGATGCCGTCGACGCCTTCGAGCATCGCCTTCACCTCGTCGCGTGTTTCCTTGTCCTCGAAGAGGACACCGAACTCGAACAGGGAGGTGCTCGTGTCTGCGACAGCTACCTTCTTGTTGAACTCAACCAGTGCCACCGACTGCTGACCGTCACGTTCGGTGAGCCCCTTGATACCTCGCATGTCTACCTCCGTGTCCTGATCGAATGCGTATCCATCCATCTTCGGCTGACTCGCCGCGCCTGACGTCCTCGACTCGACCATGCGCTGCGCGGTCGCCGGATCGATGCCTGCTTCCTGGAAGACGTCGAACTCGTCCCCTCCCCCGTGCTCCGAGATCGGGTCGAGGTCCTCACCCCACAAGCCATCGTCCGGGTTGATCTCACCGGCAGATTCGAGGTGACGACGTCGCTGCTCCTGCTGCTCTTCCAACGCGAGCTGGTCAGGAGTCGGCCAGCCATCCGGATCGGTGCCGAGCACCTTTGGGTGCTTGATGGTCTTCTTCGACTCGCCCTTCTTCGACGCGCCGACGGTCTTCGGCTTCTGGATGTACTTGCCCCTCTCCGGCGGCTGGCCGCCACCGGCTTTGGGCTTCTGGTTGTTGGCAGGGAGAGGCGCGGGGGACTTGACCGCCGGGGTCGATGTCTTCGAGGGGTCGACGTTGTGGACTTCCTTCTCCTCGGACATCGTGACATTCGTCCAGTCGAGGTTGCCCTTCTCGTCGCATGGCATCGAGACCTTCATGGCGTCTCGGCCGCCGCTCGAACTCTTGAGGAAGGCGATTGTGGCACTGACGATCTTGCCCTCCTTCTCGCCTTCCATCTCCTTGATGCTGATGCCTGTGACTTCTACGTCGACGCCACTGGCCAAGTGCTGCTTGTAGTACTGCTCGATCGCATCCTTGGCCTTCTCTTGTGTCATGGCTTCCATGCTTCGATCTCCCTGATAAGCAGGTGAATGATTACACTTGTATATATGCGCGAGCGCTGCAACGAAAGTGCGATTTCGGCTTGGTGGGTGCGGGTCCCCCAGCAAATGTGAGGGACCCGCAGCTAGGTTAGAACTTCGAGCGCTGACGCGCTAGCTGTTCGATCTCATGAATTGTCCGACTGAACTGACGCAGGTACTGCCACATCGGATCTTCGGGGAAACCAGTGATCATTCCGACCACCGCAGGCTGCTTTGTGTTCGCGTACTCGATCAGCGCCGCCAGCTCTTCCCAGCTGCGCACGTGTACGGTGTCGATCTTTGTGCTCACGTTCTTCAGGCCGTGGAGTCCAGAACCGCTACTGGTGATCCTGTTGACCCGTATGTCGATCGCCTGCCAGAAGGGTTCCTCTTGCTCTGGCATACACGGTCCTCGTGAACCAGACGCAACCCATGAGTAGGTGTGCTCCTTCTGCATAGTTTTCGCAACGCGGCCGAGCGCATCGGCCGAGTAGGACTTGACCAACCCCCTGTCGGTCTGGGGACTCGTCTTCTTCGGATCAACAAGATCTAGCGTCTTTGCCACGCCCGTAACCGTGACATCGTGGTTGCCGATCGTGTAGACGGTGTCGTACTCGCTGAAGACCACATCCGACAGCACAAGACAGTGCGCGGCGCCGAACTTCTCCTCGATCATGAGCGTCGGTACACGGGTGTGCTCGCGCTCGTGGCAGAGCAGGTCGAAGAGCTTTGGGTTGTCTCGCTCCAAGAAACGGGCCTCGAACTTGATCACTCTCCCCTGCTCAACGACTACGTATGTCAGAGATGTACACCTTACCGGCTGCTCGATGTCGATCCCTGCTTCGCCCAGCTCACACTTTCTTGCGGCCTCGCTTGCGCTGGGATCGCTCTTCAGGACAGCGAGAGGAAACGAGTCCAACGAGTCGCAGAACCCACCGAGCTTGTAGTACAGGCCAGTGAGGTGCTCGACGTGTTCAATGCGTGCGCACCTCAGAATCAGGACCCGGTCGCTCTTGCTGCCTTCAGTGCAAACGTAGAGATCCCCTGCATCGAGTGTGTCCGACGTTGGCTTCGTGGTCGATGGATCGATATCAGGAGCTTGGCGGAGAACGGCGAACTCCTCGTGACGTCGCCGCGAACTTTGGAGCCACGTCAGTTCGTTGTAGAACGATGGATAGTCCACGAGGTTGACAACGAACGAGAAGTCGATCGACGCCGTCCGGCTCTCGCGGTGGCGCTCGAACTTCTCAACAGTCACTGGTCTTTCAATCATGCCGTCCCCCCTTCACCGAGGCTTCTGGACCCTAGAAGACTCAGCGGCCGTTCCCCCTGAACCCGGGGCCAGGCATCGGACCCGACGGACCCGACGGACCCATTTCCTGGCCAGGAGTCCACAAGCCAGGACCCGCCCGCATCGCTGCGTTGATCTGTTCCTCCAGTTGAGCCCGAGCTATCTTCAGCGACTCGCGCTCAACATCGTCGCCTGTCTCTTCGATCTCCCGGAATGCTTCCTCGGGGGTCTTGGCCTTGAGCGCTGGTACCTCGAACTGAACCGGAACCTGGCCCATCGTGTCCTCCAGCATCGCCGTGCGCTGGCTGATGAACCGGGGGAAGTCGGGGAGTGGGGTACCAGAGGTAATCCGTCGTTCGACGATCACAGTCTCAGCGATCAGGTACGTCTCGGGGTCGTCCGGGTTCGGCTTGTAGGCTATTCGGACGTGGCGCACCTGCTCGTACGTGAACTCGGCGGTCTTTCTTCTATCGCTCACCGCAGTCCTCCTCTTTTTTAGATCTTGTCAAATCCCCCTGATAAGTGAGGGGACAAAGATCATCTCTTCCTTCGTCAATCGCGCAAGGGCGATTTCGCCAGTCTTTGTGGTCGCACATCCCACCCAGGGAACGGTGTGGGCACTTACTCGTACCGATCATGTCAGTGTCTCCTCTGGACCCAACGGAAAATGAATCGTCTTCTTCCAGTTCACTCGCACGGTGGCCACCCCCCAACTGCCACGTGCGTTCGGCGTCATCATCCCCATCGCGAACTTGCCTGCATGACGCCTGAGCATATCTACGTGAGATTCCCCCACGTTGTCATACACAGTACCCACAATGCGCTCGGCATTCGTGTGCCCAATCGGTTCGACCCAGAACTCCTTCGGGTATGCCACTCGCTTGAGACCGATCGCCTCAGCCCGCCGAGCAATATCCCAGTCCTCGGCACCCCATGTGTTCATGTCCTCGTTGTAGCCGCCCATCGCGACCAGGTGCTTCCGCCAGAATGAGACCCGGCCGTAGTAGTCACCACGAGGGCATCCCTCCGGCGGCCCGTAGCCAGTGAATATCTTCTGCTTGCCTATGTGCTTCTGGTACAGAGCAGAGAGCCACTTGCCGAAGCCCACACCCGTCCAGTTGTCAGCATCCACGTTGCATACTATGTCGGTACCCGCCGCCCTGACCATGATGTTGCGTGCATGCGAGTGCTTCCACTCGTCAGCTGACTGCTCGTGGATGTAGAGAACCCGACCACTTGGTATGTACTGGGCAACCTCAGCCTGCATCCAAGCATCCATGTCATCCTCAGAGTTGTAGTTAAGCACGACGAACCGAACGAAGGGCTGGGGATTGTCCTCCAGGTTCTTGAGTAGTGTCTCTTTCAGATGGTGGACCCTGTTGTGACAGGCCGTCATCATCGTGACCGTGGGGTTGGACACTACGTCACGCCTCTCTTGATGTTCCATGGCTCAGTCCCGGCCAGAACCTTCCCACAGCAGGTGCTGGTCTTCAAGGCGCACAGGCGGACGGGGCGCCTCAGTTGCCCGATGCTGACGAGGAGGCTCCTGAGTCGGGTGGCGCTTGTCTCCCTGCTTCAGCAGGTAGTTGAGGCCCTGGATCACCAGCGGCTTCCGCTGGCAGCTCTTGCAGTGCAGACCCTTGAAGACCACCTGGCCGATCCGCTGCCCCTGCAGGAGCACCGTCCCCGTCGAGTAGTATGTCAGAACAAGTCCCTTGTATCGGAACCGTAAAGCACTTTCGTGGGTCTTCTGGCCAGAAGATCGCAAATCTTGGAGTGAGACAGCAGGGTGTGCGTTCAGCCACTTTCGTACGTCCTCCTCGTGCTTGAGCTTCACTCGATGTCCTCGGCTGGCTTCGGTGGGGTAACCTTCTGCAGCTTCTTCACGTCCTCCAGGAACTCGATCTGCTGTAGCGCGGTGGCGAATGCCACCTCGGGGTTCTCGTGATCCTGCGGCCGACAGCTCACGCCGCGATCGTCGACGTACGCAATCGCCATCGGCTTGCCACGCGAGCACCACACGTCATCGTATGGCAGGTCGTTCACGGCCAGGTAGTCGCTGATGATCTCCTTCAGGCGAAGTGGTGCGACGTCGGGGTGGTACCGTGGTGAGAGCCTGGTTGAATGAATCCAGACGTTCCAGCGATCGCTAAGTACCGAGAGGAAGCTCTTCGCGCCCTTGATCGGGTCACCAATCAGGTCGAGGCCGCCCCACTTGTTGTACTGAGCGATCACGCCGTCGATGTCAACGGCGACCCAGTGCCTGCGCCTGCGCCGGATGACCTTCTCCAAGTCCTCGGCACTCAGCTTCTGTGTCTCGTCAGGATCGGGCACCGGTCTCTCCTGTCTCCCCCTTGCAGCCCATCGAGTAGTCTGCCCCCTTGAAGCCCATCAAGTAGTTCGGGTTGGGGCCGAGGCACGCGCTGACCGTGTGCATGAAGACATCGTCACCGACCACGCCGTCCTTGTCGATGGTGCCCTCGGCCGAGCTGGTGAAGAAGACCTCGCCACGCTCGACGAGTTCCTGAAGGACCTTGCCCTGTGGAGTTGGGAGGACCTCGATGCGAGCCACGAGCGCGTTGTCCTCGACACCGACGTCGGTGACCTTGTGCGACATGTCCCGCAGGCGCGTGTAGTCGGTGTCGACTGCCGGGTCAAGGAAGCCACCGAGTACCTCGCCCTTCGCGATCCGTTCGCGTATCTCGGCGGCCATCTTCTCCAGCACGCGCTTCGGGTAGACGTGGCCATTGGTCGTCGGCCTGTCAGCGTCGAAGAGCTTGGCACAGACAGCATGCGACTTCGCGTCCCATCGCTCGCGCTCTTCGCGTGCTCGTCGTTCTTCTCGGGTCTCGTCGTCGTCATGCATACTTGTAGCCGCTCCTGTCGATCTCGTACTCCAGCATGTCGTGCAGGTCAGAGTTGTCTTCGACCCGGATCTCGCCAACATCGAGGAGGTCGAAGCCTTTGTCCATGCGGTCGATGACCCCGAGGATCTCACCGTCGTCCTTCGCTCGCTCCTTGCAACGATCGGCGCCGACAGTCATGGCCTTGAAGTAGGTCGTCCACTTCCCGGCCTCGACCCAGAAGTCGCGCCGCGCCCGGGTCGTGTTCGTCTCGTCGAGGATCACGATCTTGTTCCCCGCGAGGAACAGAGATTTGATCATGTAGAGCGCGTGGACCTTGACCAGTGCCTCGGCGTCCGAGATGAAGCGCTCACCGTGCAGCGCCAGGCGGATGGCGTCGCGGTTGACGATCGGGTAACCGGTGGCCTTCGCCCAGGTCGACTTGCCTGAGCGCGGGAGACCGACCATCGCAATCAGTGTGTGGCCAGAAGAGATGACAGGTTTGACGTATGGCATTGGACCCTCCAAGAATGGCCTGGCGAACTCGGTCATGGTACACGACCCTGCTATTGTGTCAATAAGGAAATCAAGTCAGCGTGGTCGAAGTGCTTTCCCGTGTGTCTCTCCACCGCGTACTTCGCCTCGAAAATGTCGTTGAGTCGCTGCTCGTTGCGCAGCGCGACGGTGATGTTCTGCATGACCGCGATCAGGTCGATGCCGTCTCGCTCGCTCGGTGTCGACGAGCCACGCCACGTGAAGGACATCTCCACATCTGACTCGCCCCAGGCCCGGAACATCGGGATCGCGTGCAGGTGGTCGTGGAACCACTGGCGCAGGTTGTTGATAGAGACACAGAGAACCTCGTCGTACTTGTCGCGCACATCCTTCGGCGGATCGTTCTGGATGTCCTGTGCAATCCGGTTCATCACGCCCTCGAAGTCAGGAGGCATTGCGTAGCCCTTGTACCACGGGTCGGCGTTCAGGATTCCCTGGGCACACAGGACGACTAGGCTATGCCGATGCCAGTACTTCGGCGTGGAAAGCTCCGGGTCCACCAGGCACTCTGCTTCTGCATGCGCCTGGGCGCGGTCCATCAGATTATTGAGATCTTCAACCGTCTCAACGTCCTCTACGTTGACTACGATCGGGATCTCCCTGAGCATTCTGTCGGCGTGCGGGGACATTCAGGATGTCTGCCCAGGAGATCGCGTGGCAGTGCTTGCGTGCACATCCGTTATCAAAGATACAACCGCGACAGACCTCCGGCTTGCTACTGGGCATTGTCATGCTACTTCACCCCCAGCTTGAACGCGTGGCCCGGCTCCACGAACCCAGCGAAGCCGTCGTCCCTGAGCGCGAGGTCCTCGTCCTTCACGAGCTGGTAGTGCATCAGCCACATCTTCTTCTTCGTCTCGTCGGGCAGTTCCTTCAGATCGTCGTAGTGTGCGTGAACGTTCGATCTGAAGGCAGCTGTCTCGCAGTCGTGGAAGATGATGTCCGCGTCCTGGTAGAAGTCCAAGAGCTGGCGAGGAGCGAACTGGGTGTCGGCCGTGTAGAAAGCCCGAGTACAGTGACCGTCCTCCCGAGCCACCCAACGCTCGTGGCTCCCCATGTCTGGCGCGAGGTCGATCATCAGCCCGTAGCTATAGACGATCTCCATACCGTTCATGACGTGGACCGTCTGCACTGGGGTGATCTCGGCGCCGCCCCACTTGAAGGACCCGTTCGGATACACAGGGTGGCACTCGAAGTAGTCGGTCAGGTTGCAGACCTTCTTCTGCACAGACTCCAGGCCGCCGCGCAGTGACTTGTCCCATAGTTCGTGCATGAGCGAGTGGTTCGCGTAGAGCTTCGGCTGGTTGATACCGGGGTTGAAGTAGGTCGAGAACGCGAGCCACTCCATTCCGCCGATGTGGTCTGCAGCAGGTGCGAGATGTAGACACTGTCGACCTGCTGCAGATTGAGGCCCTGCCGGAAGAACGTGTGGCGACAGTCGCTGCCACAGTCAATGAGAAGAATGTTCTGGTTCTCCTCGTTGAGCAGGTACGCGTTCGTCTGACCCAACCTCGTCACGTCGAATGCACTACCGGTGCCCAGAAACTTGAGCGTGAGCATGCTGTCCCCTAACTGATCATGTCCATTGTGAACTCTACAAGCCAGCCCTTCTCCAGGACCTCGGACTTGTGTTGGTGGTACTCGAACTCCCTCTCAGTGATCGGTATGAACTCCAGCGGCCGACCCTTGGCCGCGCAGCTGATCTCGTCAGCATGCTTGTCGATGTATGCCCTCAGCTTCTTGTGCTGGCGTTGGACAGCAGCAGTCGTGAACCCCAGGCGGAAGGCCGGTTGGCCATCCTCGTGCGACTGCCACACCTCGAAGTAGTCGGCCACGGGCCGGAGGTTCTCGCGGTGCTCGAACAGCAGGCATGAGAAGCACGGGATCGAATCCTTGTTGGTGTAGCGCGTGTACCTGTGTATGCAGTAATCACAGCCACCGCGCCCCTCACTCGTGCCCCAGTTGAAGTTCTCGCACAGCTCTTCCATCTCATGCTTGCAGACGAAGACGTGCGTGCACTGGCAACAACGGTCGTCGCGTTCGACGTCCACGTTGAAGTAGCACTTGCCATGAAGCCAGTGTTCCTTGACTACTGAGCCCTCAGCCATGATTGGTCCCCCTTCACGTGGTTGATGAATGCGAAGATCTCATACGCCGGGCCATACAGCTCGAAGGTAAGTGTCTTCCTGAACCAGCCAGTCACGGTCTTGGTAAGCACGGCATCGACGTCGAAGCGTGAAGCCTCAAAGGGCAGGCGGCCCTCGATCGGCACCCACCTCCACGCCTGGATCTCAACAGTGCTAATGATGCAGGACTGCCCGTTCATTTCAGGAACTCCGGGTGGTACTTCTTGTCATACTCCAGACGCAGATCATCGTGGCGCTTCTTCAGCTCGTCGGCCCAATCACGACACCACTTCGCTGGTTCGTCGTGGCCACCAGCAGCGAAGAAGTTACCAGCGTTTCGCCGGAACTCTCTTTCGAGTTGTTGGAGCATCATGAGCTTGCCGAGTTCTACGTTCTCGTTCGCGTACTCGTTGCACTCTTCTTCTGTGAGCTTTTCGGTCGCCGCGTCGACGAGCTTTTGCTCCGGGGTCTTCGTCGGCGGTTTCCACCCCATACGACACTCGCCCTCGATATCGAAGTCCGCGTCCTTCTCCAAATCGAGGGCGCAGACAAACCGGAGCGGGCAGGCCGAGTGCCCACACCGATCGTTGATGTTCTTCGACTTCGGGATGTTACCCGTGGGCATCGGCTTCCTCCTTGTCGAGCACCTTGATACACTGTGAGACCGCGTACTCCTTGCGACCAGCTTCGATCAGCGCGGGGACATTCAGGATGTCTGCCCAGGAGATCGCGTGTTCGACCGCTTTCCACAGCGACTCTTCTTGCTCGGCGATCGTGGCCCAGCCTGAACGGAGGTCCGCCGCGTTCTTTTGCAGCAGGACGTACCAGGTCTCACAGTGGCGGCAACCGTAGATGTAGAGGCACGGTCCCTCGTGGCTCGACAGCTCGACAATCTTCAGGTAGATGCTCTCGTCCTCAGAGCCTATCGTCTGTGCGGCGCTGGTGCACGCCGACTCGCAACTGCTGCAGCCGTGCGAGTAGTCAGGCTGGCCGATCTCCAGTTTGGCCATCAGTCGCGAGGTAAAGGACTCGCCACCGATCACCCGCATGACCAGCCCACCCTTCTTGATGTGGTGGTCGTAGACGTCGCGGCCCTCCTCGAAGGACATGAGGTTGCCCAGCTCGGCCTCGTCTGGGCTGTACCACTCGTGCGTCGGGTCGAGATCCTGAGGCACGCGGTAGCGGGAGGATTGGGCGTCGCCCCCCTCGCACCATGGACAGGGGATCACGAAGGGCGTGACGCCGTCTACCCGATCGACGGTGATCGTCTTGCGCCCACACTTGAAGCACGTATATGCGTTGATCTTGCCTTCACTCATGGGTCACCGGAGTGTCACAAATGCCCACGCCACCGAGCGGCAGCTGGCCGATCCCGAACTGGTCTCCTTCAAGTGTGATGTACGCGACAGCTGTGTTGACTGCGCGTGCGTAGCGCTCAGTCTCGTCACGCTCGGCCAGAGCCTCGATCAGCTCCAGGTTGTTGTCGGCATCTTCGAGAGCACAGTCACCACGCGTGGTGTGCAGCGGGCAGAAGCGGATGACGTGGACTGCATTGGGCTTGGTCGTCTCGGAGCAACCATCCCGCGTCCAGGTCTTCTTCTTGACGAATGTGTGCGTGGCCTTGTTCGGGCAGCCAGGCTGTGCACAGTACTCGGCCTGCAGGCGGTGGTCGGGGAAGTGGATCATACCCTCGTGCCCGGAGCCGTTGATGTGGATGATCTCGTTCATGTAGTCCAACCAGTGGTCGAGTGTGCGCGTGATGTGCTCCATGGTCGACATCGAGTGCGAGCCGATCAGGAAGCCCTTCCACCACACGCGGGCGCGGTAGCTGAAGCGCCACTCGTCACCGGACATGTGCGACTGCTTGTACCTGGGGACGATGTCGATCTCGACCCTGTCGTAGCCCGTGTCCTCGCGGTGGCGGTCGAAGTAGACGTGAAGCCACTTGCCCGGCTTCTGGTACTTGTAGAGGATCTCGTCGTGCAGCCGGTAGTAGTTCGGGTAGAGCTTCCTGCCCTCGGCCAGCTTGCGCTCGCGCTCTGCTTCACGCTCGGCCCGCGACGCCTTCTCTTCCTCGGCCTCGACAGGCTCGCCCACCTGGCCACCAAGCGCGTCGGCGATCTGCTTGCTTGTTTCCTTCTGCTGCGGAGTTAGTTCCTCTGGCTCGTTCATTGGTCGTCCCCTTCTATAATTAGACCCGTCCCCATACTAGCCGGGCCGTATCGAGAGTCAATGATTTTCTTATGAAGTCTTCCTCAGCTCGTGCCGCCGGAAGACCATGATGATCCGCTTGCGTACCATACCTGCCTTCACCCAGAAGGCGACGGTCCAGGTTCGATCACGTCCGCGCACGCCAAGGATGCTGCCGACTGTGTACCGCCACTTCTTCATGTTCTCAGGAACGTGGCGCGTCACCATCACCTTGTCGCCGTGCTTTAGTCTTGGTCGCCTGGTCGATTTCTTTGCGGAGGTTCTGCGCGTCGGCATAGAGATACCCTCTCAACGATTGTGGGCCTGAGGACGGTGGCTGAGTCTTCTTCGCATCGAGCACCCAGGCCAGCGCTTGGACCGCTCCACGAATACGCTCGGTGCTGACCGGGTTCGGGTCCTCGCCGGAGTAGCTCTCCCTGATCCTCAACTCTTCGATCAGCTTGACCAGCTCGTCACGAACCTCGCTCTTCGAGCGCATGACCCTGGGCATTACTCGGGCACTTCCCTCTTGAAGAAGCCTTTCTTCTGGAGGAGTACTGCCCTGGTGTCGTCGTCCATCTCGTCGAGCAGGAGATCCACCAGCCGCTTGATCGCGTCGCCTTCGAGGTCGTAGCCCGAGGACTTGATGTCCTCGAAGAGCGAGTCACCGTCGAGCCCGGCCAACAGGACGTAGAGGATCTTGTTGCTGTCGTCGTACGTCAGGTCATTGTCGAGCAGCTCACCGATCTCCCTGTAGTCGTCGAGACTATCGTCCCAGTTCTCGATCAGATCCTTCAGGGCTCCGCGCTGAGACTTGTGCTGTGTTGCCTCGATGGAGCCGCGTACCATGCGGCTGATCGCCGCTACGAAGTCTGACGTGGTCATGGCCCCTCCAGCATGTCGAACACGACGTCCTTGATCTTCACCTCGATCTCGTCAAACCCCCTGCTCGACCAGACTACCTTGCCGTGCACGTCCTTCACGAACGCGTACCCGTTCGACGGTTTGCGCTTCTTCGCTACACGGATCGCCTCAGACATCTTGCCGTAGCTGTGGTGATGCCAGGTCTCCAGGCTCCACGACATCAGCCATACAGCGTACGGACCGGCCTTGCCCTTGTTGCTCAACAGTCCTCCTAGAACAGTGCCGGATCATCCTCGTCTTTGTCCGGTCGCCAGCGGAGAAACGTTGGAAATCTTAAACTCCCGCCGGTGCCGTCAGCCTTGAGCTTCGTCTTCTCTTGGTACTTCACCTCGACCACTCGGCCCAGGTAGTCCTTCCGGTTCTGCCAGATGTCTTTGCGATCGGCGTCGGTGAATCCCGAGCCCACCTCGACGTTGACCTTGCCCACACTGATCACCAAAGCACCGAGCGTCTTCGAGTACTTGCCCTTGCCGACGTTGAACCCAACGACCTTGAACTCGTCGGTGAACATCTCCTTCACCTTGATCCAGTCCTTCGATCTCTTGTACGAGTACATCGAGTCGAGTGGCTTCAGGATCAGGCCCTCGTACCCGGAGTCGCGCATCTGCTTGAACAGGGTGAGCAGTGGTTCGTGATCCTGCACCAGGCAGCCAGGTGTCTGTGAGACTCGGGCCGGGCAGCCAACCATTGCTTCAGCCAACATCTTCTGGCGTTCCCACAGTGGCCGCTCGCACCCTTGTGAGCGGAACTCGTCTACCTTCATGCAGTCCCACACACAGTACGAGAGCTTTGCGTCGTCACGGCCATCCTTCGTGTGCGCCACCTCAGCCACGTCGTCGAAGGTTGCACCGAAGACCTCGCCATCGAGCACGAGCCCAGCAAACGGTTCGTGCTGAGCCAGGACCTGAGTGATGTTCGGGTAGTTCTCAAACTCACGGCCGTAGCGGCTGAAGAGTTGGATGCCCTCGGTCATGTCGATGATGGCGAGTGTGCGGATGCCGTCGTACTTCGGCTCGGCCCACATAGGAAACTGGAGCAGCTCGCGACCCTGAACGATCTGGCCATCGACGATCACCAGGCCCTCGTCGGCCAGCGCGACCTCGAACGTTGGTATGAAGCCAGAGTACCTCTCGTTTATGGTCTTGGCATGCACGCCGCACCGCAGGTCCTTCTTCAGGATGCGCTGCATGATGGGCGCCGCGTCACCGAAGTTGGCCGCCGCCTTCTTGGCTGCCATCCCCGTCAGCTGCCTGGTAGCCAGGCGTTCGAGCAGCTCCTTCATCTTCGGCCACTGAAACTGGAGTGCCTCGTCGATGTGCTTGGCCTGCGAGGCCGTCTCGATCTCGACGACCTTCGCAGGCTGCACACCATACGTCCAATACGGATTCAGCGCGTGGTAGAAGACGTTGAAGGCGATCTCGTCACCCTTGAGATCAGCTAGGATCTCCAGCTTCTCCTTCTTACTGGCTGTCTTCACCAGCCGAAGCAGGAGCTGCGCCGTCTTCGTCTTTGGCTTCCCCACGTACTACCTCCTTCTTCGGTGCGTGCGCGGCATTGATCTTGTTGAGCAGTTCGACCGGCGTGTTGGCGGTCAACATGCTCAACAGGTTGACCAGAGCGTGCTGCATCTGGCGGCCAACCTGAGAGACTGACGCGGCGACCGGGTGCTCGAAGTCCTTGGCGATCTCCGCAGCACACGAATCGTCAATGCCAAGCGAGAAGAGCGACTGGCGGAGTATGTCGCACAGGTCCAGCACGCGCTGAACTGTGATGAAAGCTCCGAGCAACGTGTCGTCCGGGTCCTTGTCGACCATGTCGTGCTCTGCCGTGATTACGGCCTGGGCCAATCCCCCAAGCGCGTTCGCGATCAGCTCAGGCGCACCCAAATCCTTCAGAATCTGCTCCAGCGTCCTCACTTCACCCACGAGAAATCTCCTGGTTCATGATAGTCGTCCGTGTCCATTGTGTAGTTGCAGGTCGGATACCCACCGCACCCGATGAACAGCTCCTGCGTCGAACGGTTACGCCGGACGATCAGTTGGTTCTTCTTGCACTCGGGACACTCGCCGACGGCGTCCCCCTCTTTGAGCTGTCTTGGCATGGCTAGTAGGTTTCTTGGTCCATCGGAAGGCCACCGTTGGCAAGCACCCACGCGAGCGCCTTGGCAACCCCACTGGCGTACGCTGCGCGGGACTGCGTGCACACGGTAGATATGCTCTTGAGGGCTCGCTCCTGCTCCGCCTTGATCTCCTTGCGCGATCGGCGGCGCCGAATCTCCTCGCCTGTGCTGCCGGTCGGGATCGCCGCTGAGTAGGTCACGGCCTTGAAGCCAGTGACCGAACACTCACGAGGCTCCCCTCGCGCACCAGGCCGAGCTTGCGCATCTCGGACATGCGGGAGGAGACCGAGTTCAGGCGCAGCGTGGAATTCGCTTGCTGCAGCTCGCCGGACGTCATCGGGCTTCCTACGTGCATGAGTGTGGAATAAAGCTGCTGGTGCATCTTCGTGCGGATGGCACCCCGCACACGCTCGAACGCTTCACGACTTGTCTGCTGGGCTGCAAGTGTCACTGTCGCCCCCTTTCGATTGGACCCGGCCCAAGACTGTACGGCTACGAGCTTATTGCGTCAAGAAGTTTTTCAAATCATCTTCGTAGCTTCGTGCCCCCTCTTTCCTCCACCTGACGCTTTCTGACTGCGTTGTACGTATCGCGCATCTGGTCTATTGCGAGGCGTAGCGGTTCCGTGATTTCCGGCGAGTTTGCGCTGCCGCCAAGGAGTTGCAGGAACCCGTACACAGCGACAAACATGTCGTTGAGGTCCATACGTAGTACATTGGTCCGGTGCCCGCGTGGCGACTCCCGCGACAGCAGCACCGCGCCGCAGTTGCTGTCCGAGCACACATGGTCTACTTGGCTGCGCATGGCCATTGCCGCTTCGGTCGCGCTCAGTGCTCCCGTCATTCGGCTGATGTCACCCTTCGCCGCCACCAGCTCCTACCCCTTCGCCGCCTCCGCCGCCGCCAGCGCCTTCGCCTCCAGGTCCGCCCGCTCCTTCGCCCTCGCCGCCTTCGCCTCCGCCTCCGCCACCGCCAGCGCCAGCGCCGCCTTCTCGACTGTCTTCTTCTTGTCCGGTGGACGCTCTGGTGACTCGCCGTATGCGTCTTGTCCTCCGCAAATGGAACACGTCGAACAACCGTCTCGATAGACAGCCTTCAACTTCGTACACATACACCAGGGCTGATTCACTTCGCACCCACCTTCCTCATGTCCTCGTCTATGCACTCTACTGTTATGGCAGTCAAGGCTTATTACGAAGATAATAGCTCGACCGGAATCTTCCTCGCGAGCTTCTTGCGCACCTTGTACCCGCACATCCCGAACACGACCACGTCCATGTCGAAGTACAGATCGGACCCGTGCTGCTCGATCAAGGTGAGCGTCTTCTTCGTGTGGCTCACCTTGTAGACACCCAGGCGCGGCACTGCCCACATGCCGTTGTCATTGATCCTGGACAGGAAGTTCTTCGCCCAGGCCACGTCGTCGACTGTAGGCACGTACATGTTGATCTCCTCACCAGCCGCGAGCATGTCTCGCAGCGCATAGGCCATCCCAACGACCTGGTCGACTACTTGTGCTTCCTCAGCTGAACGTCCACCCGCTTCTCGCTGAAGCATCCCTCGGCACAGATCGCACAGTGGCCGAGCTGCTCCTCCCATGTCTTCGGGCATCGGTACATTCCCTTCGTGAGTCCTTCTTCCAGCCCCTCTTCGCCGAGCACCATCTGGTCCTGGTGTTCGTTGTGGCCAACGTAGAGTATCGACCATCCACAATCGCGCAGGTAGTCGAGCGTGTCCTGGTTGCCCACTGATGGATCAACCGACGCCATGACACGAGCGTTCGGCAGTTCGAGCAGGCCGTAGTCCTCGATCGCCGCTTCCATCTCCGAGTCCTGCCAAGCCCGTGTTGGAATCCAGAAGGTGGTGTCGGGCATGCGATCACAGATGCCCCGCACCTTCGACACGTCATCGACGCACGTCCAGATCTCGCCCTTGACCGAGAAGCGGAAGCGGCTCGGGTTGAACGGGATCTTGACCACGACCTGCTCCACAAACTCGTCGACCGTGCAGCTCTTCCACCACTGGTTGTCTCGCTTGTCCCACTCGATGTTGGCCCAACCCATCGCATAGAACTTGTTGAAGTAGCAGTTCTTCTTGCACCAGGTAGTGCAGTAGACGCACGTCTCCTTGCCGCGACTGAACGCGTGCATGGCGAGGTCGTCAACGAAGCGAATGTACTCGGCCATCACAGCTCCTCGTCGTACGGCTGTTTGAGATATATGAAGAACACCACCGCGATCGCCCCGGCGATTACTGCGAGCCATTCTTCTGGTGTGATGTTCTCCATGCTCTTCCTTATAACACAACAGTGTTATGAAGTCAAGAACCTTCCGGCAGCTGTGGTGGCCGCATGTCCACCATCACCCTGTACCGCCTGCCGTCAACCGTGGCTTCGCTAGGTCCTACCCAGCTGCCCTTCACCACGACGGTACGACCGTGCACGTTTGGCCAGAGCTTATCGTCGTTCGAGTACGTTCGCAGGTGTGTTCGGCGCTCGTGGGGCCTCCGCCGCACGCCACCGGGTTGTGTAGGTTCCGGCAGCCTCAACTTCCGCCGGATCTGCGTCGGCTTGAGCACAGTGTACTTCCGAATCTCATGCGACCGGCAGACACGAGTCTTCGCCGCCTTTGATCGGGCGCGTCGCTCGAACTGAGTAGGGATCTCTTCGACAATGAAGTTCGACGGGTCGTTGAAGTACATGACCTCTTCGATCGCCGTCAGTGCATTTGAGAGCTGCGAGTTCGATATCTTCACAAGTGTGTCACGTCCGAAAGACTGCAGGAGATTCTTGTGGTCCAAAAGGATCTCCCCGGTCTGGGCATCCTGGAAGAACAAGCTCTCAATGCCGCCAGCGACCCAGGTCTTCTTCCCCGGGGTTGGAACGACCTCAGAGATGACGCCCCAAGTCACAAAGATCATCTGCCGATCGCCAAAGAACTCGGATACCAAACCGAGTGCATCCCTGTTCTCGTATGTTCCACCTTCGCGGAAGTTCTTCATGTCCGCCTGGCCTGGCATGAACTCGACCCACTTCCTCGGTGACTTCAGACCGCGAGCGTGCTTCTCCACATCGAACAGGAAGATCAGCGAAGCCTTGTCCTCAATCGCGGTGTATCGGAAGGGCAGGAAGAAGTTCTCCTTGTAGAACTCGCACTGCTCCGCTGTGTAAGTCTTCGGAAGGAAATCCTGTGGCGCGGCGTCGATCGTGAACAGCCTGGTCTTCTGCATGATCTGCAGGAGGGTCGGTCCGAATCGCTCAGCCATCCGCGCCACAGTGTCCCAGATCATTTCCTACTCCTTGCGCATCTCGAAGCTGATGTCCTCCGCGATCAGGACCTGGCCAACCGCGATCGCGGCCGAACGCTTGGCCGCACGGACCTCGAACTCCTCGTAGCCACCCTCCGAGTTGCCTCCGCCGACCACGACGTAGGGCATCTGGTTCAGCATGCCCGCCGCGTCGATCTCGCTGCCCTTGAAGCTGAATACGTAGTGCTCACCCATTACGCACTTCCTTTCATATAGTACTTCCGCTCCACTATCCCATAGACCCACTTGGTCAGTGAGAACCACACCCAGAAGAACAAGCCTACTATCAGGCCGGTGAGAGCGATTGCGGCCGCCGCCCCCCAGAGCACCGCGCCGACCATGACGCAGGCGAACCAGTAGAAGAGGTAGAGGACCCCGAGCCCGGCGAACAGCTCGAACATGACTACTTCCTCTCCTTGTCCCAGCAGTCCCAGCACATCCCCATGTCCTGTTCGTCGACATCATCGATCAGCTTGCCGCACCCCGAACAGAACTCGCCAGCGCCGCCCAATGCGGCCTGCGCGATTCCTTCACCGTCATGCTCGCTCTTCTCCAGCTCGCGCTCGTAGAACTTGTACTGGCTGTCCGTCTCGATCTTCTCCTCGGCCTTGTAGATCGCCTCGGAGTGCTCGCGGCACAGGTACGAGTAGACCTGCGGCCACATGTTGCGGGCGGTGTGCAGCATCGCGAGTTGCTTCTTCTCGCGCTCGACCACCTTGGCCCACTTGTCGATGTCGCGGTATTTCTTCACCGCGTCCTCGACCAGCTTCATGAGCACCGGCGGGTCCAGGGCGTCCAGCTCCCAGCTCAGCTTGCCAAACTTGTCGACGTACCCACGCGCACGTGCGTCGGACATCTTCGCCGGGTTCGGCGGCGGCTGATACTCGTCCACCTGGTCCATGTTGAGCGCGAGCCGCTCGACGTAGACCGACGCGCCGAAGGTCGCCATGCTGTCGCGGATGTCTCTGGTGATGTCGATGCCGCTGGGATCGTGGTCACCGAAGTAGAGAATGACCGGCGCCTGCCCGGCTTTCTGGTAGTTGATCATCCGCTGGGATGCTTCCCACTTCGCGGTCTGCGACGGGTAGCCCTTGCAGGCGAAGTACGGACAGTCCCACCTGTTCGCGATGCGAGCGAACACACCGATCAGCGCCTGCTTCTCGCACCACACCTCGACGCGGCACTCCTGGTTGGCCCAACGATCGAGGTGGTACGAGTCGGCCGCCGCCTTCATGATGTGCTGCGGGTCCTTGAAGGACGACTGCGATTGCAGGCTGCGCGTCCTGTCCTCTATTGCACTCCAGTCGATCAGGCCGCACATGCGAGCATCGTTGAGGATCGAACCGATGCGTTTGTAGCTCTTCTCGGTGTTCGGGATCAGATCACGCGAGACGAACTGGTAGTAGAGCTGACGCAGGGTGAGAGTCAATCCCTGCTCCTGGTAGCCCTCAATGATCTTGGTGGCGTGGGCCACGATCCGCAGGGTGGGCATCGAGAGCTTCTTGTAGATGTAAGGTATCTTTGGCATCAGTCTTCCTTCCAAACCGTCTGCACCTTGTCGATCGACATGTTGTGCTCAGCCATTCCTCGCCGCCTTCTTTGACTGGGCCTTCTCGTAGTAGTGGACCTTCCGCTTCCACTTGGCCACGAGCTTCTTCTCGCGCTGCAGCTTGTTGAAGTGCTCGGCCAGCTTCTTCTTGGCGTTGGCCGCTCGCCGCTCCTGAGCTGTGGGTGCAGGTTTCTTCGGCTCCGGACGCTGCAGGCGGATCACGAAGCCCGCATCGATCAGACGATCAGCCCACGCCACGTCGCGCTCACGGTCGTCGATCTCACGATGACCGCGCACTCCATTGTTGTGCTCGACCTCGTGCGCCAGGGTGACGCCGAGCTGGTGGAGGAACGCACGACCGTCGAGCTGCAGCTTGGTGTACCAGCCGTTGGGGAACTCAAAGGACTGACACTTGAAGTAACGAGCGAACCGACCTCGGTCGTAACTGTTGGTGTGATAGTCGAGGGTGTGCAGCCTCTTGACCGTGTTGCCCTCGGAGTCGACGCCTGTGGCAACCGTCGTGTAGGTCCGGCACTCGTGGTGCGGCAGGTAAAGCATCATGTGACGGCGGCCGATGTAACCACGGCCGCGCACGCCCGAGCGCTTGGTCCGGATGTCAACGACGTAGGTTCCCCACCACTCACCGACCTCGGCCTTGAGTCCGGCCGTGATGAAGCGGCGGAGATCCCGTGTGTCCCACTTCGTCTCGTTAGTGACCCTGATCTTGCCCATCACTTTACCTCCGTCGTCTCGGTCCGCACAGGTAGCTCGCCGTGCAGGCCGAGCACATGCGCCTCGAACTCTTGCTTGGTTACTTCACGTAGGGCACACCCCAGCATGCACAGGCAGAACGGCCCACGCTCGGGCGCCGACTCCTTGCCGGTGACCGAGTTCTTCCGGGGGTGACCAGGAAGCCAGTAGGTGTGATGGAACATGCTGCCCGTCCTTTCCCGCGAGCAGTATACATTATGCTGTTATGTCTGTCAAGGATCTTATGAAGAAAATCAACGACCCCAGCGCAGGGCCGGGGTCGTTGATTTTCGCGCTTGATGGCGGACAACTTTCGGGACCTCAGTGCCTGCAGAGCACCTTGGCCCCGGCTCAGGCAGTGGCTCCCGAAAACCTCCCGCTCCGGATATTAGCGCCGTCGATGGCGGGGTGTCTATTGGACTCGTACTGTCGGTTGTCGCAGGAAGCGGCCGTAGCCTTAACACCTGCTGCACCGGACGCCGAGTAGGTTTCCTCGATCTGGCGGTTCGTGGGCAGTACCATAACATAATCGGTTGCACAGGGCTCGACCTCGACCTGGTAGGTCTCACTGAGGTCAAGACTGGAGACGACTTCGAGGTCAGTGCAGAGCACCTCCTCGGCCTGGAGTTCCAGCGACGCCAGACACTGCGCTGTATCGTAGTGGCACTCGCCGCTGGCCAGCGCAGCCGACGCGCTGAGCAACAGGAGCATTACCGCGACCAGAGCAGCAACAACCCGGTCAAACATGATCCACCTCTCCTTCCACATGGTCCTTGGGTTCTTCACCCGTATCTCAATACTACTATATATGCTCCTCAACTGCAGTTGTCAATTGAAAAATCTGATGCTTATTTCAAAAGAGCAGCCAATTCCTGCTCACGGCTTCCGCGAGCGACAGCATCGATGCCGAACGCCCGTCTCTTCGTCGTCAGTCCACCTTCAGCGTTGTGATCCCCAGCTCGATCGCTTCCTTGATGCACGAGTCGCGATCGTCGACGACGAGGTCGGGCTTGACCTCCTGGTACATGGATCTCTTCTGCGGAGTCGAGGACTCGATGCGCAACTCGTCAGGCCGAGGCAGGCCGTGCTCCTCCAGCTCGTCCCACACAGACTGGAACGTCGACTTGCTCAGCGGCCGGTACGTGGTGATCACGACCTTCCACTCGGGCGAGGCGCAGAACATCTTGTACAGCGATCGGAGTGCTGACCAGTTGCGCTCCTTCGAGCCCGAGATGTACACGGGCCGGAGCACGCCGCCGATATCGAAGGCGACTGTCTGCAAGC
>Ga0114919_10001189_pt1 | contig 20924 bp, 18 predicted proteins | sample BlataG_FD_88682 | JGI IMG/M metagenome (GOLD analysis project Ga0114919, IMG submission 88682) | Deep subsurface microbial communities from Black Sea to uncover new lineages of life (NeLLi) - Black_00105 metaG | ecosystem: Environmental > Aquatic > Marine > Oceanic > Sediment | place: Atlantic... | reverse complement strand
ATCTCTTTCCAACCGACTGAAACTTGTGCTTAAGCACCCGTAAGCCCGAGCCGCGCCAGAGTTATTAAGAACAATTCGTCGCTAAATTATCTCATTGATTTTTTAAGTCATAATTTCATTCGGCTCAGGCTAACGCGTGCTAACGCCCTTCAAACAGTCAGTCGGTTTCCAAGAGAAACACGCCGTCGCTACGCTGTACCGAAATCAAATGTTTTTACCCTGATTTATGGCCCCGGGCAAATAAAAAAAATCACCCCGGTTAAACAAATTTCCGGTTTAACTGGGCAGGCTGAGTAAAAATGATAGGTGAGCTTGTCCTGAACGAAGTTGAAGGAAAGAAGTTTTTTACAATTTAAACGGTTTATTTCCGCCCTTACCCCCAATGTTCTCTCCGAGCCGTAGGCACTACGAGCCGTAGGCCAGCATTTCATTCTGACGGCATAGAAAAGGTTACCAGTAAAGAATCCTGTCCCAGAGTATTATGATTTCAATATTTAATTAAAAGACTTGTGATTTCAACAAGTTGTAGAATTTCGGAGACGTTTAATTATTTATGGTGCCGAAGGGGAGACTCGAACTCCCACGGAGAAACCCCCACTAGACCCTGAACCTAGCGCGTCTACCAATTCCGCCACTTCGGCATTTAAAACCTGTAATCTAAAAAAGATTGATTTAAAATGCAAGTTGTTTTATATTAATTCTTTATTAATTTTGTCAAGATTATTAACCGATTGAATTTGTAAAAACTGGAATTCAAGCATCATAATTGGATGGGAAAGGTTAGAATGGATCTCGTTGAACATATCGATAAGATTGAAAAACCGTATAAAAACGCCGTGATTACCATTGGCAATTTCGATGGTGTTCACATCGGACATCAAGCTCTTTTTCATGAGGTGATAGAAAAAGCCGACGCCATTGACGGTACATCAATAGTCATGACTTTTGAACCCCACCCTGTACGGGTATTAAAACAAAACGGCCACCCGCCATTAATAACTCTGTATGAACAGAAAGTCGAGCTTATTGAAAGCTCAGGAATAGATGTTCTTATTTGTATTCCCTTTACTTTGGAATTTGCGGCCATATCGGCAAAAGAGTTTGTTGAGGACATACTGTTGACACGTATCGGTATGAAAGCCATTGTCGTAGGAGAAGATTATACTTTTGGTAAAAATCGTAAAGGGGATATCAAGCTGTTACAAACCTATGCTAAAAATCATGGATTTGAAGTAATCGTGGCCGATTGGATACTGACGTTAAATAAAAGCCCTGATAAAATCAGCAGCACCCGGACGCGCGAACTTGTAATAGCGGGCAGGGTAGCTGAAGCCCAAAAACTGTTGGGGCGTCACTACCAGATCAGAGGTGTTGTTACAACCGGACGCAACAGGGGGGGGAGGCTTCTAGGGTTTCCAACTGCAAATATTATCCTTTATGATGAACTATGCCCAAAAACCGGGGTCTATGCCGTCACCGTGGAATTCGGAAATCAAAGACACAAAGGAGTTGCCAATATCGGCTACAGCCCTACTTTCGGCGACCATTTATTTTCCGTGGAAGTTCATATCCTGGACTTTAATGAAAATATATACGACCGGAAAATCCGTGTTAACTTTATACAACGCATCAGAGATGAAAAAAAATTTTCAAATATTTCCGAACTGTCTGATCAGATTAAAAAAGATATTGTAAAGGCACGCAAAATCCCGTCTTGATAATCCTCAAGCTTTCTTATTTTGACCAGGTCTTTTATATCTCTTATGAAAAAAAACATAACCATTTCTCTGATTATAGGGATGACAATATCCGCCCTGGCACTTTATCTGACATTCAGAAACGTGCCGGTGGCCGATCTTTTGGTTTATCTTATTTCAATTAATTATTTTTGGATATTTCCGGCTGTTTTGGTTCTTTTAACAAGTTTTGTTTTAAGAGTATTTCGATGGCAGATCATACTGGAATCGGCAGGCAAAGTAAGTTTCTGGCAGGCATTTCATCCTTTGATGATCGGTTTTATGATAAACTGTATCCTTCCGGGCAGGGTCGGAGAAGTTGCAAGACCGGCTGTTCTCCAGAAGAAGGAAAATATACCCTTTTCAACAGGGCTTGCAACGGTTGCTGCCGAACGGGTATTTGATGTCAGCATCCTGCTGATACTTTTTTCGATACTGCTTGCAACGGTACCTATAGATCCAAACCTTGATATTGTTTTTGGTAAGTATCATCTCAACAGAGAAACTCTTGTTACAGCAGGTGGAGGGACCTTTAAGCTGCTTATACTCCTCATCGTTGGGATTATCATGGTCAGTTTCGGCAAAACAAGAACGGCAATAAACCGCTTAATCATGTCGATTCCGCATCTGTTTTTCTTTTCCGGGTCCGAATTTAAAAAAAAAATACAAAAAAAAATTTGCGAGCCTATTGTGAGTGTTGTCGAAAATTTTATCTCCGGTTTTGCCCTGGTTAAGTATCCGTTTAAGATATTTATTTGTTTTGGGCTGTCTGTTTTTATTTGGGCTCTTGCAGCTTTTTCATATTATATAATGGCTCAAGGGTGTCCGGGCATAGAACTGTCGTTTACTGAAATCTCAGCGCACATGATCATAATCTGTTTTTTTATAGCGCTTCCCTCTGTACCCGGCTACTGGGGAATTTGGGAGGCAGGCGGTGTCTTTGCGCTGGTCCTTTTCGGGGTTTCTTCAAAAGATGCTGCCGGATATACGCTGGCAAATCATGCAATCCAGATATTTCCCGTTATGATTGTCGGCCTTGTTTCAGTTATGATCACAAGTGTAAATATATTGCAGGTCTCATATTCAAAAAGAGAAAAGGATGTTCCTCGTCCGGACGGGCCTGAACCAGATTAGGTTTAGAAATGTTAAAGATATGAAAGAAACGATTGCGATAGGAAGATTACACTAAGTTTTTTGCCATAAAAAGCCCAAAATTTACAACCAAAGAACTCAAAGAGGTCACACTATGGAAACACTGAACATATTGACATATCCGGACAAATTTTTGAGTGAGCCTACGAAACCGGTTGAAAATATCGACGAAAAGATTCAGAATTTAATTAAAGACATGGCGTCCATTATGTACCAGGCGGCGGGCATTGGCCTTGCTGCAATACAGGTAGGAATTAATAAAAGTCTTTTAATTTATGATGTTTCGCCGAGAGACGAAAAACGATCTTTACAGGTCCTGATTAATCCCAGGATCGTAGAAAGTGAAGGGACGACAATTTCTGAAGACGAGGGGTGCCTGAGCGTCCCTGATTTTAGGGCAAATGTTAAACGAGCGGCTTCTGTTCTTGTTGAAGGTTTTGACAATAAAGAAAAACCTCTGCGTATAGAAGCGGAAGGATTATTAGCTGTAGTGCTGCAGCATGAGATTGACCATTTAAACGGTATCCTGTTTATAGATCGAATAAGTTCCCTAAAAAAAGAGATGTATAAAAGAAGTGTAAAAAAGAATTTGAAAAACAAATGAAGAAAAAGGCTAAAATAATCTTCATGGGCACCCCGGAATTTGCAACGCCCGCATTAAAAGCTCTATATAAAAGCAACCAAAACGTGGCTCTGGTGGTAACGCAGCCTGACCGGCCAAAAGGGCGGGGTCGCAAAGTCATCCCTCCCCCTGTAAAGGAAGTTGCCATAAACCTGGGATGTGAAGTCGATCAGCCGGCATCTATCCGAACCGTGGAGTTCGCAAACCGGATAGCAAACCACAAACCTGACATCATTGTCGTGGTTGCATTTGGTCACATTATTCCAAAAAACATCCTTGCAATACCCAAAATAGCCACCATAAATATTCATGCATCGCTCTTGCCCAAATATCGTGGACCGGCGCCTATCCAGTGGGCGATTATAAATGGAGAAATAGAGACGGGTGTCACGACTATGTTAATGGATGAAGGCTTGGATACCGGTGATATTCTCCTGTCTTCAAAAATTAAAATATTTTCTGACGACACTTCAGGCACCCTTCATGACCGCCTGGCTAATCTTTCGGCAGATGTTTTGATACGGACCATAGAACGTATTGAAACCGGTGACATAACGCCTTTTTCACAGGACCATACCCAAGCCACCTACGCACCACTGCTCAAAAAAAATGACGGTCGTATGAATTGGGAAATGTCGGCCCAAACTTTAGAGGCATTCGTTCGCGGAATGACGCCATGGCCCGGCGCATTTACATTTCATGGTAAAAAACGTCTTAAGATCTTCAAGGCCATGCCCATCATCATTGATACGGTTGAACCTCCGGGAACCGTGATTAAAAGATTTCCTGACGAATTGTACGTTGCAACCGGAAAAGGAGCCCTGTCTGTGATTGAAATTCAGGGTGAGTCGGGAAAACGTCTTTTGATCAAGGAGTTTCTGCAAGGATATAAGATTCCTCCCGGAACAATTTTAAGTTGATGCCTGACCCGGACAAGCCGGAACCAAAATATGCATTGAATATTGACGATTGAATATTGACGATTTGTAAAAGGAGCTCCCGCCTGCCATTGCAAGGCACGAGCGGGCAGGTCGCTCCACTGTTTTGATTGAAATTGTTGTCTTAAAATTGGCGGAATTCCTTAAATATTCAATCTTCAATCGAAAATTTTCAATTATTTTAAGATAAAAAAATTGTACCAGTAAAAATATATTCCAGAAAAAGCAGAAAATTTACAACCAAGGACCTAAAGTCTTATACCCATGGCGGATGACGTCCGTAAAACGGCTCTGTATATTTTGAACACCCTGGATAAAGAGAACAACACTCTGGATAGCCTTTTAGAGGATGTTTTCCGGGAAAAGACTCTTTTTTTAAAAAAGGATCGGGCCTTACTTCAAGCTCTGGTATACGGGGTTCTGAGGTGGCGAGGCCGGCTCGACTGGATCATAGACTATTTTTCTAAAACCCGCCTGAATAAAATCAATCCTAACGTTTTGAATATTCTGCGACTCGGGCTTTTTCAGGTAATATATTTAGACAGAATACCCGTATCCGCCGCGGTAAATACATCGGTTGAAATGACAAAGGCTGTTGCTGCGCCCTGGGTTGTGGGATATGTAAACGGTCTCCTGAGAAATGCCGTCAGGGAGTATGGAGACGTTGTTTTTCCTGATGTTAACAAAGACCCGGTAAAAGCATTGGCAACAAAAAAGTCATTCCCGGGATGGCTTATTAAAAAATGGCTGGATCGGTTCGGATTGAAAGAGACCGGGCTGCTTTGTGATGCAATCAACACCATCCCTCCCATAACCGTGCGCTGCAATACCCTTAGGATAAACCGAGAAAAACTGGTCAAAGCTCTTGAGGGTTATGCCGAAAAGATTGACATCACAAATTATGCGCCGGATGGCGTCTTTTTTTTTAACCCAAAAAAATCTATCCCAAATATAGAAGCATTTAAAAATGGTCTATTTCAGGTCCAGGATGAGGCCGCCCAGCTGGTTACCCTTCTTTTAAATCCTCAGTCTGGTGAAACTATTTTAGATGCATGTGCAGGCCTGGGCGGGAAAACCGGGCATATCGCCCAGATAATGAAAAACAGCGGAAGACTTGTTGCAGTGGACAAAGATGAAAACAAGCTTATGCGGTTAGAATCTGAAATGCATCGACTTGGCGTTTCCATTGTGACAACCCGTATTCACGACCTAACCACCCCCTTAAATCGGGAACACTTTGGAAAGTTTGACCGTATTCTTCTGGATGCACCCTGTTCGGGCCTGGGTGTTTTAAGAAGGAATCCGGATATAAAATGGAGAGCGTCACAGCAAAACCCGGCATATTGCCAAAAAAGACAGGCTCTATTTTTGGATAACCTTGCACATTTTGTCAAGCCGTCCGGTGTTTTGGTGTATGCCGTCTGTAGCACGGAACCCGAGGAAAATGAATCGGTGATAAAAGGTTTTTTGAATAAACATGCTAAGTTTGCTATAGAAAAAAAATCGACAGGATTATCCTTTGATGCCTGTTCCCTTGTAACTCGTGACGGATATTTAAAAACCTTTCCTCATCTTAACAACATGGATGGTTTTTTTTCAGTCTGTATGAAACGGAAAAAGTGATTTCACGAATATTAAAGCTTGGCGCCTTGTTTTTTTTGTTGGTCCTGATCGTTGGTGCAAGTGCTTATCTCACTCTAACGCTTATTATAAAGGGCGAAGATACTGTGGTGGTTCCTGATCTTTCCGGGAAAAATGTAGTCTATGTTCTTGAGTTATTAACCGATTTGGGGCTTAATACAAAGGTTAAAGGATCAGAATATAGCGCCGACGTTCCTGAAAACAACGTTATTTTCCAGGAACCGGAACCGGGAGCGGAAATAAAAAAGGGACGTGACGTCAGAATAATAATTTCAAAAGGTGCAAAGTCTATTTTGATTCCGAACCTTAAAGGGCTTTCTGTACGACAGGCTCGGATTATCCTGGAAGAAAACAGCTTGCGCAGGGGAGAAATATCGAGTACGTACAGCAATACTATAAGAAAAGACGAGGTTATCGCCCAGGTTCCTTCTCAAGGAACCATGATAACAAGAGGCGAAGGTGTGAATCTGCTTGTGAGTATGGGGATCAGGCCCCGGGCTTATAAGATGCCCGATCTTATAGGGCTGTCTCTCAATAGTGCGATTACTATGATTGAGAGTATGGATCTGGTTTTAGGAGAGATAAAAACCCATTTTTACAAAGGCAAGCCCTTAAATACCGTTGTGGCCCAGGAATCGCTCTCCGGCTATTGCGTAACCCAGGGGAGTACTGTTAATCTTGTCATAAACAGGAAACCCGTACAAAAAGGGCATAACTATTTAAATGAATCCCAAGGGGTCGGCCTTTTTAGATACCGGCTAAAAGACGGGTTTTTAAAAAGACACATCAGGGTGCGCTTAAACAGCTTTGGCGTTTCAGCCGATCTTTTTGACGATTTCATGAAGCCGGGAGAAGAAATCTGGCTGTTAATACCCAGAAAAAATGATGCAACTGTTTTTCTTTATGAAGATGGTGAATTGTTAAAAACTTTCGTTTATGACGCAGGTTAGATTATCTTGATACTTGGTTCCGATTTCGTTAGGTAACGACAATGATATCCGATGATCCTCAACATTATGTCCAGGGCGTTCTGGAGTGCAACCGGCGTGTGCTTGCAAAGACAATTACATTGATCGAAAGCTCGCTTTCTTCTCATCAGGAACTGGCTCGAACGATTATCGATTTGCTGCTCCCATACACAGGCAATGTTGTACGCCTTGGAATTACAGGCGTGCCGGGTGTGGGTAAAAGTACGTTTATTGAGAACCTCGGAACAATGCTTGTGGAAAAGGGACATCGGGTGGCGGTACTTGCCGTTGATCCCAGCAGCAAAAGAAGTGGCGGGAGCGTACTGGCAGATAAGACTCGTATGGAAAAGCTGGCTGTTGAGGAGAGAGCCTTTATCAGGCCTTCACCTTCAGGCGGCACCCTGGGAGGGGTTGCAAGGAAAACCCGGGAGACAATGATTGTTTGCGAAGCCGCCGGTTTTGATGTTATGATTATTGAAACCGTGGGTGTGGGCCAGTCCGAAACGACCGTGGCATCCATGGTCGATTTTTTTCTGGTGCTGATGATTGCGGGTGCGGGGGATGAACTGCAGGGGTTAAAAAAGGGGATACTGGAACTGGCGGATGCCGTTGCCGTTAACAAAGCAGACGGTGATAATATTGAAAAGGCAGAGCTTTCAAGAAAGCAGTATGAGACCGCCCTGCACTTTTTAACGCCGTCGTCACTTGCCTGGAGACCGCCGGTTTTGAGCTGCAGTGCCCTGGAGATGATCGGAATTGATGTGATCTGGGAAACTGTTTTAGACCACCGAAAAAAATTAACCGGTACCGGAGAACTCGAAGCCAACCGGAAAAGACAGGCCGTTGACTGGATGTGGTCCCTTGTAAAAGAGGGTCTAAAAGAAAGGTTCTATAAAAATCCAGAGGTTAATAAGATGTTACCCGGGATCTTAAAAGAGGTTGAAAACGGCACCACTGCATCCACAATAGCGGCAAGCCGATTGCTTTTTTTGCTTGACAATAATCCTTGTATATAGAATCAAAAGAGAGGTTGTCATAAAAGGATTTTTACGAGTTCATCAAAGTAAATGTTCAACGGTTTTGGTTCTTTGAGACCTTTAAAAAATGTTCAATTTTGTTCAAGGCCAAGGAAGGCGAAAATTTTAACCACAGGAATACATTGAGTATTTCGAGGATTACAATTTGAGCCTGACGCCGGTATTGGGCAAAAGGGGGCTTTTTTCAAAGGTCTCTCTTTACTAAAAGTCAAGTGTTCACTTTTTTACGCAACCATCAAAGAAAGGAGGGTGGTAAAATGGCGGTAAAAATAATCATTAAACGGATCGTGCCGGAAAACAAGGCGGAAGCGCTAAAGCCTCTTCTTCAAAAGCTCAGAAACCTGGCCATGCAACAACCGGGTTACATTTCCGGTGAAACATTTAAGAGGATCGATCGACCCGGCGAGAGTCTTGTGGTCAGCACGTGGCAATCCATGGAAAACTGGAGGGAATGGGTTGTTAACGACATAAGAAAAGGAACACAGGAAAAAATTGATCATTTGCTTGGGGAAAAGACCGAGTACGAGATCTATTCATATGATTAAGCTGCGCATTTTGAAGTAAATGAACGGTCTAATTAACAGTAGAACACTTCAGTTATAAAAATGCGTCCTGTCACGATAACGTTTCTAATTTTTTGAAATAAAAGGTTTCTTTCTTTTTTTTTCAAAAAGAAGTGTTGTTTGACCTGATTGATCAACTGCTATTTATTCATCAATCAGGTTGATGTGGAGAGATGAAAGGAATTTGATAATGGGTATTATTGAAGATAAAATTAAGGATCTAAAAGAACGGGAAGCCAAGGTCCTGCAGATGGGTGGCGAAGAAGCGGTTGCCAAACAGAAAGAGAAAGGCAAACTAACCGCCCGGGAGCGGCTCGGTATTTTTTTCGATCCCGGCACATTTCGGGAGCTCGACATGTTCGTTACTCACCGGTGTGTGAATTTTGGCATGGAAAAAGTTGATATTACATCAGACGGTGTCATCACCGGCCATGGTCTTGTGGACGGAAGGCCGGTATTTGCCTTTGCCCAGGATTTTACGGCCAGGGCCGGCAGTCTTGGCGAGATGCATTCAAAAAAGATTTGCAAAATCATGGATATGGCGTTAAAAGCCGGCGTGCCGTTTGTGGGTATGAATGATTCCGGCGGTGCCAGGATTCAGGAAGGTGTTGATTCCCTTTCCGGATACGGGCAGATTTTTTACCGCAATTCCATGTCTTCGGGTGTCATTCCCCAGATTGCAGCAATAATGGGGCCCACGGCCGGGGGGGCTGTGTATTCGCCGGCCATGCAAGACTGGGTTTTCATGGTAAAAGGGAGCAGCTACATGTTTATTACCGGTCCGGATGTTATCAAGGCTGTGACCGGCGAGGAGATCACTTTTGAGGAGCTTGGGGGCGCCATGGCCCACAACGAAAAGAGCGGGGTGGCGCATTTTGCCTGTGAAAGCGATGAAGACGCTATCAACCGGATCAAAAAACTTTTGTCTTATCTGCCTTCAAACAACATGGAAGATCCGCCTGTGGTTAATACCGGTGATGATCCCCGGCGAACGGACCCTGCCCTTGACGCCATTATTCCGGACAATCCCAACCAATCTTATGACATGAAGGAGGTTATCCGTTCAATTGTGGATAACGGAGATATTTTTGAGCCCCATGAATACTTTGCCCGGAATATTATCGTCTGTTTTGCCAGACTGAACGGAAGAAGTATCGGTATTATTGCCAATCAGCCCCAGGTTTTGGCCGGATGTCTGGACATTGACGCTTCGGACAAGGCCACCCGGTTTATCCGTTTTTGTGATGCCTTTAACATTCCCATGCTGACCATAGCAGATGTGCCCGGCTATCTTCCCGGGAGTCATCAGGAGTGGGGGGGTATTATCCGTCACGGCGCAAAACTTTTGTGGTGCTATTCAGAGGCAACGGTTCCAAAAATGCTTCTGGTTACCCGCAAGGACTACGGAGGGTCTTATCTTGCCATGTGCTCAAAAGACCTGGGCGCTGACATGGCGTTTGCCTGGCCCAGTTCGGAAATTGCGGTTATGGGCGCTGCGGGGGCATGCAATGTGATTCATCGAAGGGAGATCAAAGCGGCTGATGATCCCGAGGCCAAGCGCCGGGAAAAAGTCAAAGAATATGAGGATCTTTTTTCAAATCCTTACTGTGCGGCCAGCCGGGGTTTTGTGGATGCCGTGATTGTTCCGAGTGAGACCCGTCCGCGCCTGATCGATGCGTTGGAAATCATGTGCAGCAAGCGGGAGGTGAGTCCTCCCAAGAAACACGGAAATATACCGATGTGATTTATTATTGAATATTGAAGATTGACTATTTAATGTTTAGAAACACCTTGTTTGATTATTCAATTTTCAATAGTAAATGGTCAATTTTAAATGGTGAAACAATGGAAAACACAAAGAAGATATCGGCCGCAATATCTGCGGTGATGAATTATATCAGAACAGAGGAAGAGGCGATCTGTATACAGTCTCTGGCTGCACCTGAAGTTGAACCGGCACAAGCTGCCTATGCTGCGGCTATGGCGCCGGTAAAACTGTGGGGAATGAGCGGCCGTCAGGCCCAGATGCGGATGCGAAATATGATGCAGATGAGAACCTTTAAATAATTGAAAATTGAAAAATTGAAGATTGAAGTTCCAATACTCCATCTTCAATTAAAAAGAGGAGACCATTAAAATGAGCGATCACAACCAGGTGAAAATGACGGCCATGGATTACAGCAAGGACCGGCCGGCGGCGGATAATCCCGTTAAGATACAGGACCTGACCCTGCGCGATGGTCATCAGTCCCTGTTCGCCACCCGGGGACGGACCGAAGACATGATTCCGGTAGCCGAGAAGATGGACGAGGTGGGGTTCTGGGCCATGGAAACATGGGGGGGCGCTACCTTTGATACCATGCACCGTTTTTTGAACGAGGATCCGTGGGAAAGGATCCGGACATTAAAACGGTACATAACCAAAACACCTTTTTCCATGCTTTTGAGAGCTCAGAATCTTGTGGGCTACAGAAATTATGCGGATGATCTTGCCCGGGCCTTTGTGGATCGAGCGGCGGCAAACGGTATGGATATTTTCCGGACATTTGATGCCTTGAACGACTACCGTAATTTTGAAACGGTTGTTTCCGTTATCAAAGAGTGCGGAAAACATTTCCAGGGATGTATCTGTTATACCATGACCGAACCGCGGATGGGCGGAGAGGTTTACAATATTGACTATTATGTTAAGAGGGCCAAGGATCTGGAGGCCATGGGTGCCGACAGTATTTGTATCAAAGACATGGCCGGCTTGATTGCTCCTTATGATGCTTATGAAATTGTCAAGGCCTTAAAGGCCACGGTGAAGCCTCCCATCCACCTGCACAGCCATTTTACTTCAGGGATGTCTCCCATGAGCCATCTGAAGGCCATTGAAGCCGGTGTTGATATCATAGACACCTGCATGTCGCCGTATGCCTACCGGACGTCCCATGCGGCCGTAGAACCCCTTGTGATGACGCTTTTAGGAACCAACCGGGACACAGGATTCGATATCCGGCAACTGGCGGAGATCAATGAAATACTGGAAAAGAAAGTCTTACCCAAGTATAAACACCTGCTGGATGATTCCAAGGTGTCGGTTATCGATATCAGTGTTCTGTTGCACCAGACTTCCGGAGGCATGCTTTCCAATCTGGTGAACCAGTTAAGGGAAATGGATGCGTTGCATAAGATTGATGAGGTTTACAAAGAACTTCCCAGGGTCAGAAAAGAGCTGGGTCAGATTCCGCTGGTCACACCCACCAGTCAGATCGTTGGAATACAGACGGTCAACAATGTTCTGTTTGACGATAAAGATGAACGCTACAAGATGATTACCGGCCAGGTCAAGGATTTGTGCTACGGTTTATATGGCAAGACTGCCATCCCCATAGATCCCGAGGTTCAAAAGAAAGCGCTTAAAGACTATCCAAGGGGAGAAGAACCCATTACCTGCCGGCCGGCCGAGGTTTTAGAGCCCGAACTCGAACAGGCCAAAAAAGATACCGAGGGCCTGGCCCAGGACCTGGACGATGTTCTTGTTTATGCGCTTTATCCCATTACCGGGAAAAGGTTTTTGAACTGGAAATACGGCATGGAAGATCCGCCGACCGAAGTCAAGCCCAGGACCTTAGAAGAGATTAAAGCAGAAGAGGAGCTGGTCAAGTTGGCCAAACTCGGCCACCTGGTTAGAAAGGTGGAAAAGAAAGCTCCGCCCAAGACCGATGCGCTTCGCACATTTAACGTATTTGTGGATGATGAATACTTTGAGGTGGAGGTTGAAGAGCCCGGAGGATCGCCGGTTATCAGCTATGTCCAGCAAATGCCGGTTCGGCCGCCGGTTTCAGCACCGGCACCGGTTGCAGCTCCATCGCCCCCCAAACCGGCGGAACCTGCACCCCCCAAACCGGCGGAACCTGCACCCCCCAAACCCAAGCCTGCACCGCCCAAACCGGTGGAGCCTGCAAAACCGGAACCGGCTCCTGTGGCTTCTGATGTTGAAGGCACTCCACTGAAAGCACCCATGCCCGGCATGATTGTCAAATATTCCAAACAGGTGGGAGATGCGGTGAGCAAAGGGGACACGGTGGTCATCCTGGAGGCCATGAAGATGGAAAATGCCCTTCCGGCTCCTTCGGATGGTACGGTTACGGCAATAAATTTTTCCAGCGGCGATAGCGTAGGCAAGGACGATGTGCTGTGCGTTATCGGCTGAAGCAATTGAAAATTGAAGATTGAATAACTATTAGGGAATAAAAACAGATTGTTTTTTACTTTGTCAATATTCAATATTCAATCGTCAATTTAGAAAAGGGAGGATCAGGATCATGAAGATCCACGAATATCAGGCAAAAGAACTGTTCAAGAAATACAACATACCCATCCCTGACGGCGGCGTTGCGTTCAATTCTGATGAGGCCAAACAGGTTGCTGAAAATTTAGGCCAATTTCCGGTTGTGGTTAAAGCTCAGATTCATGCCGGTGGCCGGGGCAAAGGCGGCGGGGTAAAGCTTGCGGGATCAATGGATGAAGTTACCGGCATTGCCGGTGAGATCATCGGAATGAATTTGGTTACCCACCAAACCGGGCCTGATGGGAAGAGGGTCAAGAAAGTGCTGGTTGAGCAAGGACTCAACATTGCAAAGGAACTTTATTTGAGCATTATTCCGGACAGGGCAACTGCTAAGATTGTTATTATGGCCAGCGAGGCCGGAGGAATGGATATTGAAGAGGTTGCCGCCGAAACTCCCGAAAAGATCATCAAGGTTTTCATTGATCCTCTTTTGGGTATCCAGCCCTTTCACTGTCGTGAGGTGGTTTTTGGATTAAATCTGTCATCTTCTGTGATGAGGCCGTTTGTTTCCATGCTTGGAAGCCTTTACAGACTGTTTGTGGATTACGACTGTTCGTTGGTGGAAATTAATCCTCTGGTCATCACAGCCGAGGATGGGGTGATCGCCCTGGACGCCAAAGTGGATTTTGATGACAACGCCCTGTATCGCCACAAGGACATCATTGAATATCGCGATATTGACGAAGAGGACCCTTTGGAAGTTGAAGCCTCCAAGTTTAATCTCAATTACATCAAACTGGACGGCAATATTGGAAATATGGTCAACGGAGCCGGCCTGGCAATGGCGACCATGGATATCATTAAACTGGCCGGTGCCGAGCCTGCCAACTTTCTGGATGTGGGGGGCGGCGCCAGTGCGGAGATGGTCGAAAACGGTTTCAGGATCATGCTCGGAGATAAGAATGTGAAGGGGATTCTGATTAACATTTTTGGTGGGATATTACGCTGTGACGTTCTGGCAGAGGGGGTTGTCCATGCAGCAGAAAAAACAGGCATCAATGTTCCTGTAGTGATCCGGATGGAGGGGACCAACGTAGAACAAGGTCGAAAAATTCTGGCTGAATCTGGTCTTAGCCTTATTACCGCTTCAGATATGAAGGATGCGGCGCAGAAGGTGGCACAGTTGGTCACCGACTGACGGCAGAAGACAGAAGGCAGGGGACGGAAGACAAAAAGCGAGGAATGAAAAGTGAGCATATTTGTTGATAATAACACACGACTTTTGGTTCAGGGAATTACAGGAAAAGAGGGGCAGTTTCACACCCAACAGTGTGTGGCCTACGGCACAAACGTGGTTGCCGGTGTAACTCCGGGCAAAGGCGGTCAGAAGATGGACGATATACCGGTATTTAACACCGTTAAGGAGGCCGTGGCGCAGACCGGTGCCAACTGCAGCATGATTTTTGTACCTCCTGCATTTGCCGCCGATGCCATCATGGAAGCCACGGACGCCAAAGTCGATCTTATTGTCGCCATAACCGAAGGGATTCCGGTTATGGATATGATAAAAGTCAAAAATTACATGGCGGGTGCACGGTCGCGCCTCATCGGTCCCAATTGCCCGGGTATCATAACGCCCGGCCAGTGCAAAATCGGTATTATGCCGGGTCCGATCCACAAACCCGGTGGGCCGGTGGGTGTTGTATCCCGTTCCGGAACGTTGACATACGAGGTGGTTCATCAGTTAACCCTGCAAGGAATCGGGCAGACCACCTGCCTGGGTATCGGCGGCGATCCCGTAAACGGCACCGACTTTATAGACTGCCTGGATGCTTTTGAAAAGGACCCGGAGACCACGGGTATCGTTATGGTCGGGGAAATCGGCGGAACTGCTGAAGAGGAGGCATCCGAATTTATAAAAAAGCATATGACAAAACCGGTGGTGGGATTTATTGCAGGCCTGACCGCGCCTCCGGGCCGGCGTATGGGACATGCCGGCGCCATCATCAGTGGCAGCAGCGGTACGGCCCAGGCAAAGATTGAGGCCATGAAGGCAGGCGGAATTCATATCTGTGAGAATCTTGGTATATTTGGGGAATTGTGTTCGAAGGTTTTTTGATAAATTTTTATTTTTGATAATTACAACGCTATCAATTTACGATTTGAAAATTGCTGGTTTGTTTTAAGTGATAATAAAATCAATATTTAAAAACCGCTCTACGTTCAAAATCAATCGGAAGCCTAAATCCCTTTTTATTTCTACGGTCTAATCCTTTCCTTCTTTCTTTACCCGATCCTCGCTCCGGGATATGGATGGTGTATAAAAATACCCGTCTTTCAATTCCTGAACGCCTACCTGCATTGTCTTTGATAAATATCACCATAATTCTTAACGTCTTGGAATTTCATCAAGTTATTGAAATTACAGATTGTTAAGTCGTAACAGATTTGTATCATCTATTTGAAATGATGGAGTGATGGAATAATGGATTCCATCGGGACTTCGGACGCTACATACTGACTTTGAAACGGAACGTTATTGGTTGTTCTTTAAACGTTTGTTTTAATTTTTTTCAGAGGCGTTCTGAAGAACGTTTAAGCCAAAGTAAATATAGTGAAGTCCGGAAGTTATCGTTAACCCGGCCGTAATCCAGAACAGCGATGATTTAATTGTGTGGGCGCCTGGAATTTGCGGATCAAGAAGAATTAAAAAGATGGTGAACAACTGGGCAACCGTAGTGCATTTACTGACAAGACTCGGTTTCATTTCAATATGGATATCCGTAATTGCAAAAATAGAGATTCCGGTCACAATCAAGATGTCACGGCTGATTACAATAACCGTCAGCCAGGGGGGGATGATTTTAAGAACAGCCAGGCTTACAAAAGCAGAGACTAACAACAGCTTATCCGCAATGGGATCAAGATAGGCGCCTAATACGCTATATTGGTTGAAATACCTTGCCAGCAGGCCGTCCAATCCGTCACTGATCGCTGCAATACTAAAAACCAGAAGTGCAAATGAAAACATATCTCTTAGAAGGAAAATTACAAAAAGAGGGGTAAGTAATATCCTGATAACGGTTAAAATATTTGGAATATTTATGCTCAATGATTTATTTTTCCATTAACCAGGTAACGGTTCAATCTCGAAAATATTTTTAAGAGACAGATCGTATTTAGGGTTAACCGGGCATTAGCTCAATTCTTAAGCGATCCTGAGATACTTCGTAAATGTTAATACCCATGGATCCAAAGGTTTTGAGCATCAAGGTATCCGCAAGCTCTTTGGTAGTTCCCTGGAAATCGACGATGATGACGACCTCATCAGGCTTAAATTCCTTTATTCGAAGATTCTTCACCCCTGATATATTATTGAGAATACGACGGAATTTTTCGAAGTTTGCAATATCGCCGGTACCTTCAACTATGATTTCAAGAATGTTGGATTGTTCTTCTTGTTTCTGCCAGGCGGCAACTATTTGAGAAGCAAGGTCTTCACCTGCAAGAGATCCGGCTCTTGAAAGCACATCCCGGCCCCCGGCAATTTCATCGGTGTCCGTTGTTACGGAGGTTTGCATTGTAGTTGCGATTTCTGCGCCCGTATCTGTCCGAATTGCCCGTGCGGATACAATTCCTTTAAAAGACCTTATGTTTTTACCCATAATATTAGGGCCTCTACTTGCAACCGACTTTCCGACGATTACTACCCCTGCCTGTGAACTGAGGCCAAGGTTAATCGCTTCAATATCATTAAGATCGGGTTTGTCGTATATGGGATTAACCCGGGTATTTTGAGCGATGATATGGTTGTCGATGATCGGGAATCCCTTTGTTTTAATGGTTTTAACCAGAGCATTTATCGAGAAAGATTCTGAAAGATATTTCTTCTGTCCCCACCAGTATTTTGGCAGACGGTCTTTCAGATTCTGATCTGAAATTAAAACCAGAATTCTGGGCAGGGGTTTTTCTTCAAGTAAAATTCCGGCGCTTGACATGAGTTTCTTCAAGGTGTTGATGGAAACGGTTGCTTCCACCATTACCCTGTAATTATTTGTAGATGGAAACTCTGCCAGTACTTTGTAATCTTGGATGAATTTATCGGTATGACCATAAATCATTTTATTGAAGGCCTGAAAGTTTCGAACCAGTGATTCTAAAGGAAAAAGTTCCACTGCCACTCTGTTCACTGCTGAAACAAGGCTGCCGGCGATTGCCTCTTCTCTTGCCCTGGCAGAGTCCTCGCGATGTATTTTACCTGTGCCCGTCACCACAACAGTTTTTGTCGGAATTTGGTTTTTTGCCTGAACAACAGCAGGCAGATAAAGCACAACTAAAAAGAAAAATACTGCAAAAACAAATCGGATGATAGTTTTAGAAGATACATACATATCTTTTTCATCTCCTCTAAGGATGTTTAATTTTATTTAAGCATAGTTACATGTTGCGGGTCAGAGTATAATCGGCAATCATCAAAAGAGTTTCTTTGGTTTTTGAATTGTTAAAGACCGTCAGTGCATCCTTTGCATTTCCGACATATTTTCTTGCCAGTTTTTCAGTATGTTTTTGCCCGCCGTATTTTTTCATCAGTGCGGTCAATGTTTTAAAATCCTCAACAGAGAAATCTTTATTTTTTATTATTTTTTCCATCTGGATACGGTCCGTTGTATTCGCAGCTTTGAGTGAATATATGACCGGAAGCGTAAGTTTTCCTTCTTTGAGATCTGCTCCGACCTCTTTTCCAAGAATGTCGGTATCCAGGGTGTAGTCGAGAAGATCATCGACCATCTGAAAAGCAATTCCAAGGTTTAAACCGTAATCCGACAGGGCGGTTTCCTTTTCCTTTGGGGCACCTGAAATTAGTGCACTTACACGGCATGTTCCCTGAAAAAGAACAGCGGTCTTGCGCCGTATGACTTCCATGTACTCTTTTTCGGTGAGGTCTAAACTTCCTTTTCTCATAAGTTGATGAATTTCGCCTTGGGACATGTTTTCTGTAATTTCTGCGACTATCCTGATAACATCAGGCAGTTCTGTCTTAGCGGCGATGGAAAGGGAGCGGGCGAGGAGGAAATCTCCAACAAGGACGGCGCTAGCATTGCCCCATATTGAATGGGCCACGGGATTGCCTCTCCTCAATGTTGCTTGATCCACAAGGTCATCGTGCAACAGGGTGGCGGCATGCAGGTATTCAAAAATAGTCGAGAACGTTTTGTCATAGTTTCCGTTATACCCGCAAATCCTGGCTGAAAGGACCATAAGCAAAGGTCTTAAGCGCTTGCCGCCGCTGAACAATATATGTCTGGCGATTTGGGACACCAGGTCTAAATGCGGACTTAAATTTTCCTCCAGGGCGGTTTCAATTGCGGCGAGGTCATCTTTAACCAGGGCAAGGATCTTATGCTTTATGTCGCGCATACAATTTCTCCTGTAAGATCATATTCAAGTGCATCTGCAACCCTTACCCCGACAAATGAGCCGATTTCCAACTGCTCGGAATGAATGTAGGTAATGCCGTCGACGTCCGGGGCCTGAAAAAATGTGCGGCCGTTGAAAAGATTTTCTTCCGTGGTATTTTCCACGAGAACATCATAAATCCTGCCGATATGCTTTTGGTTATTGTCCAAGGATATTTTCACCTGGCAGGACATGAGTCTGTCCTGCCGATCCTTGGCCACACGTTTCGGAATGTGGTCGGGGAGTTTGTGAGAACCGAGGTCTTTGAAATCAGAATATATGAAGACTCCCAGGTGATCGAAACATATATCCTTCACGAAGGATAAAAGCTCTTCAAAATCTTTATCCGTTTCTCCCGGAAAACCGACGATAGCGGTTGTCCTTAAAGCGGCATCAGAGACAGATGACCGGATTTTATCAAAAAGTCTACGAAGATTGGCAGATGTATAATTGCGCCCCATCTTTTTTAAAACACCGTCACTTGAATGCTGAATCGGAATGTCAAGATAAGAGCATATGTTTGGGTGCCTGGAAATAGTTTTGATAACAGAATCTTCTATAGTTTCCGGATGCCCATACAACAGTCTGATCCATATTCTTTCGGATATTTCAGAAATACTTTCAAGCAACCGGCTGAGAGGGACGGGCGGGCACAGATCCATACCATAAGATGTGGTATCCTGTGCAACCAAAACGAGTTCCTTTACCCCCGATGAGATCAAAAAACGCGCTTCAGCAACAATATCTTCCAGACGGCGGCTTTTTTGCTTTCCGCGAAGCTTTGGGATAATACAATAGGTACAATGCCGGTTGCATCCTTCCGCAATTTTTAGATAAGCCATGTGAGAAGAACTCCGTATTCTTAGGACTTCCTGCTGTTGAAAGCCTGTCAAATTCGGGTCCGGCAAAAAACACCCGGCAGCATTCAAAGATCCATCCACAGCATCTACAATTTTGTCAAATGCGCCGGTTCCCAAGAAGAAGTCAACCTCAGGAATGGCAGTGACGATTTCTTCCCTGAAACGTTCAGGGAGGCATCCGGCGACGATGAGACGACGGCAGAGCCCATCGTGCTTATACTTTGCCAGAGCAAGGATGGTATCGATAGATTCGTTTATAGCAGATTCGATAAAGCTGCACGTATTGATGATTATGATATCGGCTTTTCCGGGGTCCCGGGTGTTGGTCCAGCCGGCGTTCATGAGCCGGCCCAGCATCAGTTCACTGTCAACAAGATTTTTAGCACAGCCTAAGCTTAACAGGTGCAGTTTCATTAGAATCGTATACAGAATATTGTCATTAATCCGGTTAAAAGTCAAAAGGCTCCCGGAGTTGTTCGGTGGCCTTTAAGCGCATAAAAATAAATTTTTTGCATTGGCGATAAATTTATTTTTTAGACCCGGGTCCGGAACCGGAGACATATTTTGGATTCAGCCTTTTAATTTCCTTACTTCTTCTGCAATTAATGGCACGATTTCAAAAAGATCGCCCTCAATGCCGTAATCAGCTTTGGAAAAGATAGGCGCTTCCGGGTCCTTGTTTATGGCCACAACAACCTTGGATGAAGACATTCCGGCAAGGTGTTGAATAGCACCGGATATCCCGCAGGCAATGTAGAGATTTGGCGAAACAACTTTCCCGGTTTGCCCAACCTGGTCTGAAGCGGGCCGCCAGCCTTCATCTACCGCAGATCGCGATGCGCCAACAGCACCATCGAGCAGTTGAGCCAGTTCTTCTATTACCGTAAAATTGGCTCCTGCCATTCCCCTGCCGCCGGATACAACGGTATCAGCTTCCGTGAGTTCAACCTTGCCTGTATCGAGACTTTTTTCAATAAATTGCAGCACCGTGTTACCGGTATCTATATCAAGTTTTTCAATCGATCCGGCTCCGACAGCGTTTGCAATGGTCATTGCATTCGGTCGAATCGCCAAGATCTGTGGATTTCCATCAAGCGCTACGTCTGCCAGAATTTTGCCACCATACATCGGACGTGTTGCGATGAGATTATTATCCTCGAAACGAATAGCCACGCAATCCATAGCAAGAGGAGCATTCAGCCGAGCGCTAAGACGTGCCGACAAATCCTTGCCCTGCGTGGATGCGCCCAGAATAACTACAGCCGGATTTTCTTTGTTTATGCAATCCGCAATTACAGTGGTATACGCATCGGTCAAATACTCGGAAAGGGCAGGGCTTTGGGCGACAATTATCCTGTCAGCTCCGTATTGATCAAGCTCTTTTGAAATATTTTCAATGTCTGCTCCTAAAATCAGGGCGGTAAGCTCACAATTTAGACTGTCAGCGATGCGCCTCCCCTCACTTAATGCTTCGTAAGCAACTTTTCTGAAAACTCCCTCTAACTGTTCTGCTATTGCCAGTACACCTTGTGACATCGTTATCTCCTTAATTAGTTTCCATCCAGAAATTGCCCTTTTCCGCAATCTCTGCGTCAATCTGCGGAATTACTTGTGCGGCGTACCACTTGTACGCCTCCGCGTAATTCCTTGATTTCCTTGACCTTGCGAAAAATT
>Ga0114919_10001187_pt1 | contig 20929 bp, 13 predicted proteins | sample BlataG_FD_88682 | JGI IMG/M metagenome (GOLD analysis project Ga0114919, IMG submission 88682) | Deep subsurface microbial communities from Black Sea to uncover new lineages of life (NeLLi) - Black_00105 metaG | ecosystem: Environmental > Aquatic > Marine > Oceanic > Sediment | place: Atlantic... | reverse complement strand
TGTGAGCGCATTCCGTAGATACAATTGGTTGTTGGTATCAAGATGAGCTTCAAGATAGGCCAGGGCGGCCTCTGCGTTTTCCCAGAGGTAGGCTGTGTCCCAGCTTTTTTCCATATAGAGCAGGCCCTTTGTCCGGACGCCGTTTCGGTCGTCGGTCATTTTGAACTGGTCGAGGCCGGCCAGGCATTTGTCGTATGCAAAGGCGCGGATTTGGCCGTCGTCGAGCAGTTTGGCCGCCTGACGCAGGACCCTAAACGCAACGGAGTAGGCAACATTCTCGTGATGGTCGTAGGTGTCGTGATTGATGCTGCCGAAGATTCCGCCTAATTTCATAAAGACTTTTAGTTTTGCCTTGATTTGGCCAGTGAAGTCGGCGAGGTCCTTTTTGGTAAGCTCGGTCATAAGCTGGACTATGAAGAGAGCGTCTGCGCTTTTTTCAAAGAGGATGTCCGAATCGCCATAAGCGTTGTTGGGGAAGTGTTCGCCGGATGGTTTACATCGTCGCGGGTACCAGCCGTTAGGGGTGGGTTTGACGTTCTTTTCAATCCAACGGGCGTTTTTAAGGGCAATTTGACGCATCTTTTGCTTTCTGGGATTGTCCAGAAGGTCACTGAAAATGAGCAACTGATATGCGATTTTGGCCATCGAGCCGGGGCAGAACCAGTTGCTTTTGTGCTGGTAATTGAGGCAGAACTTGTTGGTGGTGGTGAGTCGGTAGCCGGTGATGAATCCGGTATCGTAGTCGATAAAACCATCTTCAAGGACGTGGTCGAGCAGCAGAAGCGCCTTTTCGGCGAGGCGTTTGTTTTTCGTAAACCCGGCGAAGGAGTATAGCTCGAATGCTCCTCCGACGGCGTTTGCGGCCCAGCCCGGTCCTTCGAGGTTTCCGAAATCGTGCCAGCCCATTACGCTGCCGGCCTGATCCACGAAGCTGGACTTGCAGGCCAGCCTGCCGTCAAAAGGGACGAGGGTGCCCTCCGCAAAGCGGACCGAATCGCGCACGGAATCGAGGATTGTATAAGACGGATTCTCCGGCAGGTAGAAAGCGGAGGAGAACTCTTCCAAAAGCAAGTAATCGATGCCGAACATATACTTCTTAACGGCTTTCTGATTTGCACCAACAATCTCAATCTTCAATTTATGCTCACCCTTTTTGAGCTCGTGAATACCCATATCCAGAACACCGGTAGGAATTACACCATTGTTGTAAAGGTCGATTGGTCTGCCGAGCTTTTTGCCATCCAGATAGAGTTGAACAATACCGTAGTCAATCGCTTTAGTGAGCTGCATTTTCAATCTATACGCTGCGGTTTTCTGCACGGGCACGGCCAAATCGAGCGTGTCACCCGGCTTACCATCAATCCACCAAAGATGAGCCTCGCCGCTCCAGTTTACGCCATATATACTCAGGTCCTGTTGGGCCGCGGTCCCTCCCGTCTTTGAGAGAATCCTGAGCTTTTCTCCTTCCAACGCCCCCTTGACTTTGAAAACCTTTATTGCGCTCCAATATCCCTTACGCTCGGTAACAGGTGCGGGCTTGTAAGGGTCAGTTTGGCCGGCAGCCTGATACCAGTATGCTGTGGCGGCGTAAAGTGTGGGCTTGCTGTTCGGATAGTATTTCTCAATCGCGGCCTCAAAGGATTTCTGGAAGGGGACATTATCGGTGATGTGCCATCTGTTGACCGAGACATGCCCTTTATTGTTCATGCTTATTGTCTGATTGTGGTAGCAGTTTTGGAAGAGTGTCGGGTTGCACCAGGCGTAGCCGAAGTAGTCCTCGGAGCCGGTACCGATAGTAGAGGGGAATTTTTCGCCGTCGACGAAAAACTTCTCGTCTCCTTCACCCCACCATCCGCCCCTCGGGTTCCATACATGCAGCATAACGCCGCAGAAGCGCCCCCTGCCCTGCGTTTTGAGCATTGTCCAGTCAATTACCCGGCGTTCAGGCTCCTCGGGCAAAAACGCATCCCGATGCCACTTGGCGTGAAACCTTCCGAGCTTCTCGATTGGCTTTGTAACCGGCGCGTGTCTAATCATAAAGGTAACTGTGCGTTCTTTATCACCATCGTTGGTTAATTCCATTAGGGCACCGTTCTTGAACGGCATATACCAGTGGCTATAGAAGCCATGTATGGTCATCCCCAGTGGGAGAGATTTATATTTGTTAACGCCGGGAGCGGTCCCGAAGAAGTCTCCCAATGGTGCCCAGACGCTCGGCTGCGCTTCGCCGTCCCAGGAGATGCGCAGAGCAAGTTCGCGGAGCACATCACGGTCTTCGTCAGATTCAGGTAAATCCATATCGAGATGTATGCTAACTATGGCTCGCGGTCCCCTGAAGTGATGAACCGTCGCTGTGCTGTTGGGAGCGACCTTAACAACCGCTCTTAAAGAGGTCTCGCCACGACCCCTATAAATTGGGGTAGGCTGAGCTTGAGTGAGCAGTTCATTTGCTCTATCGAGGGCCTTTGATTCAGCCGAAGAAAGATTGCGTTTGAACGTCGGCAGAATTGTCCCCTTTGGATACGTTGTGTAGGTAAAGTGGTAATATCTTCCCCAATCTCCCTCGGCGGTTATCTTACACGACTTCTGATACGGAATGGGCACATAACAGTTCTGCCCACGGGCTGTTTCATGAACGAGCGCAGGGCGTATGAACGGCTCATATTGGCGGTTAAAATAGCCTATAAAAGGCAGGTCCACGGCGGGCTCGGCGGCACCGTTGAGGTAAATCTTAACATGGCCCTTGTTGGCCAGTGCCGACCATATACGCCATATAACGCCGGGGCCTTCCATCTCGGCAAAGACCTGGGTATCGCCCTCTTTGCGGATGATACCGGTGCCGTCGCCGTTGGCGAACCAGCCTACGTATTTGCCGGATGCCTTGTCGTACTTACTCGCCCTGTCGTAGCTGGACCACTGCTGGCACTTTTCGCCCGGGGCGGGTAATGTCGCCAACTGCTCTAAATCGGTAAGCCGGTTGATAAGGTCAATATATGTCAGTTGCTCTTTATCCGCAGCGCGCGCCGGCTGCGTACATAGCGCAGGAATCAGCAATGTGCACCCGTAAAAACTGCAAGCCACAATCATCCAAAACTTTTTCATATTCACTCCTTCCTTGTGCTGGTTTTTTTAATATGTACTAACCGGCTCCAACGCTATCGGAGCATTTCTTACTTTACAAGTTGTTTTGTGCCTTCATCTTATACTAAATTTCTGTTACTTATGCAAAGGTAGATACGCAAAATTCCTGTGGATAATCGTCCCGGCTCGCCGGATTGCCCTAATGCCTTATTACTAATGAAGTTAGCCAAGCAACCTTCAAACAGAAGTGAAAAGTCCGGGTTTAATGATTGCGATTCGCGGCTAAAGGTAAGAAAAGGCCGCAAGGCCCAACTACATCGGAACTCACAGCCCTTTTGTGGTCAGTTTACTCTATGCCAACTGCGTTTTTAAGTTTAACTATTTCACCCTTAAGCGTTTGATTTTCCTGTTTCAATTCAAAAACGCATTGCCTTAACCAGGCTACTTTCATACTCAAATTACTTCTTAATTCTCGATGTGTTTGATAAGTTCGTTCAGTTACATTTTTCTTTAACACATCATCCCAGACTTCTTCTTCCGTATATTTATCATAATCTTTTACAGTAACGTATTTCTTCAAGAATACCGGGTCTGCTTCGTGGTTATATTCTTTTTTGCCTTCAGGATTTACTTTTATTGTCTGTGAGCTATCTTCCGAATGATCTAATGCGTTTCCATAAAGAGCCTTGTCGTAAAAAGTTGAGTGTTCTGAATAAGTATTCGCATCAACATCGTAAGTGACAAATAAGTCTTTATGAACGGTAACTAATTCACTTTCTACCGAGAAATCTTTCTGATCGAATCCAACTGCAAAACTCTCCTGAACGTTGTTAAAGAAACTCTTTCCAATCGCAGTAGTGTAGTTTGCCGGACCTGCTGTTGTGAGTACTCCCAGCGCTGTGCTGAAGTCTCCACTTGCTGTTGTGCTTGCTCCCATTGCTGTGCTGCACCATCCACTTGCTGTTGTGCTCAATCCCATCGCTGTGCTGTACCATCCACTCGTTGTTTCATATCCCATTGCCGTGCTACACGCTCCACTTGCTGTTGCGTAGTATCCCATTGCTGTGCTCCCGATTCCATCTGCCGTTGTCAAGTCTCCCATCGCTGTGCTAAAGTTTCCACTTGCCGTTGTGTTATATCCCATTGCCGTGCTGTACGGCCCGCTTGCTTCTGTCAGGGTTCCAAAGGCGACTGCTTTTGTTCCGATTGCCGTGCAGCCTGTGGATTTAAATTTTACACCTTCTACCACTCCTTGTTTGACTATCACATCTCCCGCAAAGACAATTCCTAAACAAACTACAATCAAAACTAAAATACCCGACACTAAATTGCTTTTTCTTAATACCTTTTTCATTTTAAGCTCCTTTTATTTCCTCTTTTAAAACTGTTTTATTTTTATCCACGAATTTTTATTAACTTTTAATCTGTTCTCTGTCTTCTATCCTATGTATTTATTTACGGATTTGGATGCTGATATAATTTGCCTTTCAGATACAGGTGACCTTCATCACTAATATAAGCAACTGGGTCATCGTTGGAATTTCTTATAATAAATTCATCTTTTCCTTCAGAGGGTGTATGCCAGTTTTTATGTAATCCGGAAATATACATATTCCCATTAGTTGCATCAATTATTGCAACATCATTGCCTTCTGAATCTTGAACCCTGAACTCATCATGAGCCGGATCTTCTTCAAGAGGATCTACCTCTGTTGTCAAAGTCCCCTTTAAGACAAGGTTCCCTCTATCACCAAACCAGGCGACAGTCTCGCCTGAAGCATTTTTTATATAGAATTTATCCGTATCAGGATTAACTAAGGTTACACCATAAGCAAGGTTTTGTACCAAACATTCCCAAAACCCGACCTTGAAGTATCCACCAGGGTCGTGTGGTGGCCAAGCTGGTCCCCAGCTGTTCTTTGCTATCCAATAATCATCTGTTTCATCCCATCCTGCTAAGATAACACAGTGGTGGTACCAAGCGTCTGGCTTACACCTCCATATACCATTTTCATCGAAATCTCCGTTCGCCCAATCCAAACATACGCCGACAGGACCTACGTTATAGATGTAAGTTTTGATTGCCTCTACAGTATTGTCAACATGCACCTTACCATCTATTTTCCATAGTCTCGTTTGCCACTCTGCACATCTGTATTCTTCAGAACAGTTAGCATTTGTACACCCAAATGTACAACCGCAGACCCTATACACGCAATCAGAATCCACATAAGGGAAGCATGCTTCATCGGTTATCCCAGAATCTTTAATAAAATCGAGGGCATCGTAATGCCAACCGCCATCACAGTCCCATTGAGGAAAGCAAAGTGACACAAGATGCTCCTCTGAAAGGTCTATATCATAATCCGCCCAATCCCAGAAGATATTATATTGTGCTTCAACCGTTCCTACAGCGGTAAAAGCCCAGCAAGAACCACAGTCACCCTGGTACTTAACAGGAGTCATCCAATCTTTTCCATTTACATCTCTCCAATCAAAATGGTCTGGTAACTGTGCCAGTGTTCCAGAACTTGCAAGTGTAACCACACAAATTAAGCTAATCAGTTCGGACTTTACCATCTTTTATCTCCTTAGTTCTGGCAAAGATTCGCCTTTCAAAAACTTATCGACGACCAAATCAAAGACGGTCCCTATTTCCGCCTTCGTAGTTCTTTCTATACAAATAGCTCCTTTAACAGCTCCTTCATACGGCCGCAGATCTTTTAGCTCGTAGCCACATCGCTTGCAGTATGACCACTTTTCCCCGCACTTTCCTCTATAAAAATCCCAAGCCTCACACTTACTACCATCTGTAAAAATACACAGCCCATACTGGTTTCCTTCATCATCCGTGACTACCTCTAGCTCATACCCCAGCGCCTTACAATAAACGGCAGAAGGGTCTGGCATACCAATCATTAGTTGTTTTTCCCCACGTGTGTTTGCTGGATTTTGCCCCGCGAGTTGGTTTTTCTCAGGAAAAGTGCAACCGAATAAAATAATGCTGGCTGCCATTATAACTGAAAAAAATTTTATTTGTCTCTTCATGATTTTAACCTCCTAATGATGATAAACGCAGCATAAATATTTAAATCCGCTTCATTTCAATGATAATTACCTTTTCTCCCGTCTATTTGCTCGCTAGAACATCAAACGTAAATGTGTATTCACAAAGCTTATCATTTACCCAGTCTTTTACATAAATATCCATTGTTACTAAACCCTTCTGTTCACTCTTAAACGCTCGTAAACTACAGAATGGAGCCAGAACTGTGGACTCTCCGGGTCGAATCTCGCAGATGCCCCCGCCAGGGGGACAAGAAGAACCAATAACTTCCACATGATTCTGTGGAGAAAAATCCCACGAATATCCACAACCAAATACATGCTCTGTAACATCTCCAAAGTTATAAACATTGACGTATATGATAAAAACATCTCCGACTATTAGTTTCTCAACTTCCTCTATTTCTTGGAACCGACCTTCGACAAGCTCACCCCTAATTATTTTAACGTCTGTAACTTGAACTCCACACTCTGGCTCGGTGCCTGCAAGCCAGTTGCCCGCGAGAATCGCGAGGTCCAGCAGATTGACCCGACAGTCATGGTTCAGGTCACCGACCGGATACGGATGATCCGGGTCGCCACAGTACGGCACAATCCTATAACTTTGAAGTTCAAAGTTCTCATTGTAAGTAATAGCTTCATGTCTAATATTGCCAACACCTGGTGCTAATGTCTCATAAAATTCTCCGCCATCACACATCTGTCCATACCAGAATTTACAACAATTATCGAACTGCCCCGCAGGAACTGTATAACTAACCCCAGTTTCAATTAAAACATTTCCACAACCCCACATATGCCCTGAAAAATCATACCGTACCTCTTCCTTAATAATTATAGGGCACCACTCAAACACTTTATCTGAGTTTGGGTCATATCTAAATAAGATATCATCCCCAGGAAAGTGCCCTGGAAAATCCAGCATCGCAAAATAACTATCAAATCTATAGTACGTATGCCCATGTATCTCTTCTTTACCAATAATTGTAAAAGTCTTTGTTGAACCATCATTACAGTCAACGTATGTCCATGAATTACCAACGTTAAGGGGAAAATAATTCTGGTGAGATTCGGCTCTTGCTTCTCTGACCCATCCTGCTAAAGCTAGCGTAACTATCCCCGCACAAACCAGCTTCTTCACCCTTTTCCTTGTTCCCCCAATCATTTTTCTGCCCTCATTTCTGACCAATGCGGTCGTTAAATTTTCGCAATAGTAGCTGGTGTCGTGTCGTGTTGCAAAAATCCCAAAACATCTACGTTAATCCATTCTGATATTATTTTATTGCCTAAGAGCATCTTTGTCAAAACAAAAATTCGAAAATTTGAAAAATTTCCCCATTTTTGGCGTCAAAACGGCATGCTGCATAAGCTCAACTAATCAGCCTTGACAGGCAGAGAACTTATCCCCTATACCAAGCAATCCCTCGACTTCGCTCGATATGGTGAGGGCTTCGACTGAGCTCAGCCGAACGTCCCTGTCGAACCATTAGTACGAAAATAGTCTGTCTCCGCAAAAAGTCCCTTCCGCGTGAAACCTGAGCACAATATGGTTTATGTAGTCTATCTGTTCGAGAGAAAGCTATCAAAGGGAAATTATACGCTTCCTGGGAAAATGGAAGCAGAAAAAAACTTTTTTTGGAAGTTCAAAGGGCCATCGCGGCGTAGATTTCGGGGGTTTGAGGGCGGTTTTAGACCATTTTGGGGCATCAATATGAACATTTGGGGCAAATTTGGCCCGAAAATTACACAAATTTGGCAAAAAAATTATTGTCATAGGCAAGTTAGACGATTATCATAATAAGTTTGGTTATAAGGATTAACGGCTACCAAAGCTAAACTTTAAATTAAGGCGGCGCTTGAAATGGTTTTGACGGGACTAGCGAACAGTGCAGAGTAAACGAACAATTGACCTGCGCGACTGCACTTTTGCGCATATGGTGGCTTGGAAATCGGTGTTTCTGCTTCACTGTCGGGAAACGAACGAGGTTTTTTGCCGGCTTCCTATTTTGCGACATACGGCAAAATGGGGGCCACTGGAGGAGACCGATGTAGTGTAAGGACAGACTACAACCTCGACGCGTTTTTGGCATTTTTCGAAGTGGAAACTATTCAGGTTTCCACTTTTTTTTACATTTGCCAAAGAAGCGTAATTTAGGAAAAGATAAAGAATGAATCAGGAACTAATCAGAATTGTCGACAACATTTCACGCGACAAAAATATCGACAAGGAATCCATATTTGTCGACCTGGAAGAAGCTATGGTCTCAGCGGTGCGGAAGCATTTTGGCGAGCCTGAGAGCACAATAGTCGTACACATCGATAGAGCTACCGGGCAGGTTGCCGCTTCCAAGGACGATGAACAAATCGATATAAGGCGGCTCGGCCGAATCCCCGCTCAGACAGCCAAGCAGGTAATGATCCAGAAGATAAGGGCCGATGAGCGGGACAGTATCTATGCCGAGTTCGTCCAGCGAAAAGGGGAAATCATAAGCGCCTCGGTTGTGCGATACGAAAGTGGAACACTGATTGTTAATTTAAGCCACTGGACTGAAGGCTTCATGCCAAAAGGCGAACAGATAATGGGCCAAACACATCGGCCGGGCGAGAGAATTCGCTGCTTGATTCTTGATGTAAAGGAGACTTCGAATCAGGTCAAAATCATTCTCTCTCGAACACACCCCGATTTTATCCGCCGGCTGTTCGAATTAGAGGTGCCGGAAATCGCAGAAAACATTATCGAAATACGAGTATTGGCACGAGAGGCGGGCTACCGAACCAAAGTCGCGGTGGTCTCGCTCGATGACAAGGTCGATCCCGTTGGAGCATGCGTGGGTGTGCGAGGCAGCAGGATAAAGAACATAGTTGATGAGCTCGGTGGGGAAAAAATAGATATTGTCCGTTGGAATGAGTCATCACAAGTGCTTGTGGCAAACGCGTTGATGCCGGCAAAGGTCAGCGAAATCGCATTGTGTTTTGAATTGGGAAAAGCGACAGTGGTTGTGGATGAGGACCAGCTTAGCCTTGCTATCGGCAAGCACGGCCAGAACGTTCGTTTGGCTGCGAGACTGACCGGCTGGGACATCGATATACTCATGCCGGAGGAATACAATCAGGGCATCGAACAATTGACAAATTGTATCAAGAACGTAAAAGCCGCGGACGATACGATGGTCGACAAGCTGATAGCGCTGGGTGTTATATCCCTTTTGGATTTGGATGATGTAGGAGCAGAACCGCTGATTAACGAGCTGAATATTAACTCGGAAACAGCAAAAGAAATTGTTGCGGCGGCAGCCGAAGAGACGAAGCGTTTGGCGGCTGAGTCGAAACGACAGCAGGCGGAAAAAGAATTGGCCCAGCCCGCTGCGGCGGAGCGTCAGCGAGACGAGCAGACAGAAGCAGCAGGCAATGGTTCGACAGGCTCACCATCCGGAGCGAAGTCGAGGGACGAAAAAGAACCAGCAGATAAGGAATAGGAAAAATATGTACGGGCAACCCCGTGTGGTTGCCCTGGGCAGGCACGCAGGCCTGCCCCTACCGCTATACGGGAACCGGAGATTTTTTTTGGCTACTACAAGAGTGTACATTTTGGCCAAGGAGCTTGGCGTAAAAAGCACTGCTATTGTGCAAAAGTGTCAGGACGAGGGTCTGGACGTTAAGAACCATATGTCAACAATTTCGGCTGGTTTGGCGGCGACTATTCAGGAGTGGTTCAGCGAGGGAGATAATATCACAACGGTTGAAACCACCAAAAGAGTGGACTTGAAGAAGGTACGAATTAAAAAGAAGAAAAAGCGAAAGCCGCCGGCGAAAAAAGCGGAGGAAGCGAAGAAAGCAGTAAAAAAACCTGAGCGGACTAAACCAGCCGCCGAGACCACCGCGGTAATTGAAGAAGAGGCAAAACCCACAGAAGAGCAGAAACCCGCGGAACCGGAACAGCGAGAACCAGAGCCTATATTGCCTGCCGGGCCGATTTTGGAAAAGCCTAAGCCGGCTCGATTAAGCGGACCACAGGTAATTCGAGTCGAGGCACCAGAGCCGTTACGACGACCACCAAAGCCGAAGCCGAAAACCAGATATGACACGCCTGTCACCGAGCCGTTGATGTACAACAAACAGGACCAATTGACTGTGGCTCCGAGCAAGGAGAAGAAAGGGCCGGCAAAGCGAACCAAAGAGAGAACACATGGGCGTCGGCGAGAGGAACCATCTGTTGAAACTGCTGGGCGGCAGCCTAAATCCATTAGAAAATGGCGACAAAGAGACATTGAAGAAAGACAGGCACGTCTTGATGCAGCTCGTGGCGAAGGTTTACGATTAAGACCGGTACGAAAAATCGCTACCAAGTCCGAACGCGAAGTTTCCGCACTTGTCAGGCCGAAAAAAGCCGTTGTAAGTGAGCCGATTACTGTAAAGGATTTGTCTGCAACTTTGGCGGTTAAGTCCGCGGATATAATCAGCAAATTGATGCAGCAGGGCGTGATGGCCACAGCTAATCAAACTATCAGCAGTGACGTTGCGGAACTGGTCGCCCTGGAATTCGGCACCGAGCTGGTCGTGGAGCGCAAGAGCAGACTGCAAGAGCAGATACGGACTGAATTTGAGAGTCGCCCGCGAAAGAACCTCAAGAAGCGGTCGGTAGTGGCGACAATGCTCGGTCACGTTGACCATGGCAAGACCAGCTTGCTGGATAAGATCCGGTCAACCCAGGTAGCAGCCGGGGAGGCAGGCGGCATCACGCAGCATATCGGCGCATCCGAGGTTACGTGGGACAACAAAAAGGTGACATTTCTTGATACTCCGGGACACGAAGCCTTTACGGCGATGCGGGCCAGAGGCGCCAATATAACCGACGTGGTGGTGCTGGTGGTTGCGGCCGACGACGGGGTAATGCCGCAAACCATCGAGGCGATACATCACGCCGAGGCCGCGAGTGTGCCGGTAATTATAGCGCTGAACAAAATAGACTTGCCAGGCTTCGATATAAATCGTGTTTACTCACAGTTAGCTGAGCAGGAGCTGACACCAGTTGAATGGGGCGGAAAGACGGAAGTTGTGAAAACCAGTGCAATTACCGGCGAGGGTATGGATGATTTGCTCGAACACCTCGATTATATCGCCGAATTGCTTGAACTCAAAGCCGATGACACGGTCCCTGCGACCGGATGGGTCGTTGAGGCCAGGATGTCGGCGCAGCAAGGGCCGGTAGCAACTCTGTTAGTTGAGGAGGGCCGACTAAAGAAGAGTAACGTGGTGCTGGCTGGAAGTACTTTTGGCAGAGTGAAGACGTTGAAAAACAGTTACGGTAAAACCATAAAGTCTGCCACAAGCTCGCAGCCTTGCGAAATTACAGGTCTAAACGACGTCCCCCAGGCCGGTGATAGATTCTACTGCCTGGATGACATTAACAAGGCCAAGGCCGCCGCTGAGGAAAACCAAATGCTGTCGCGGGAAAGTACGCTGGCAAAACGAACACAGGTAACTCTGGATAATTTATTCAGCCAAATAGAGGCAGGTAATGTGAAAGAATTAAACATTATCATCCGTGCCGATGTGCAGGGTTCTGTGGACGTTTTGACGAAATATTTATCCGAGCTCAGCACAGACGAAGTGAAAATCAAAATTTTACACGCAGCACCAGGTGGAATTACAGAAAGCGATTGTTTACTCGCCGAGGCGTCGAACGCCATTATTATTGGTTTTAACGTTGTCAGCGAGGAACACGTTGCGAAGATTGCAGAAGCTAAAGGGGTCGAGATAAGAGGCTACAAAGTAATCTACCGTATAACTGAAGACCTGCGAAAATCCATGGAGGGTCTCCTTGAGCCGGAAGAGACAGAGAGGTCGGTGGGCCGCGCTGTGGCAAGAGTTCTGTTTAAGGTCTCAAAAGTAGGTGCGGTTGCCGGCTGCTATGTCAGCAGCGGCACCGCGGACAAGAACGCGAAGGTACGCCTGATACGCGACAATATTGTCATCAGGGACAACTTAAACATAGAGTCTCTAAAGCATTTCAAAGACGACGTCCGCGATGTCAAGGCGGGGCTGGAGTGCGGCATTAAAATAGCAGGATTCGACGATATTAAAGTCGACGATGTTTTTGACTTCTATGAAATCGTCAAAGTAGCCAGGACCCTTTGAATTGAAAATTGAAAATTGAAAATTGACAATTGACTATTGGAAGAGAAGTCAAGAATCCGAAACAATAGTAAATAGTCAATAGTAAATAGTAAATTGTCAGATGCCGACGAGAAGACAGGAAAAAATAGCCCGCGTGGTAAAAGAAGCGGTCAGTGACGCTATTACCAACCATCTTAACGACCCGCGAATTGAAGGCTTTGTCAGCATTACAAGAGTTGATATGGCCGCGGACTTGCGCAATGCCGATGTATATCTCAGTATTTTCGGCAAAGATGATGCCGCGCAGAACAGGACTTTTACGGCAATATCACACGCAAAGAGCCGAATACAATCGCTGGTCGCTGGTAAAATGCGGAGCAAATTCTGCCCCGTTTTGCATCTTTACAGGGATGAAAAATTCAAAAAAACGCTGGAGACTATGAAGCTGATAGACGAAGCGGTCAATAAGCCGGAAAAGAATTAAAAGAGAATAATTAGACGCAGATTACGCTGATTAACGCAGATGTTTAATAATTTTTTATCTTTTGCTGCTCTGCGAAGCGCTGCGAAGCAGGAGCAGCGCAATCTGCGAAATCAGCGTCAAAAAAATAAAAATGCGTAAGCGGTTAGACGGTGAGACAGTGACCCGTCCCCACCGGAGCTGATATGAAAAATAGCAAAGAGTATTCGAAAAAAGTACATGAGCTGTACCGCAGATTGAAGGCCAAATACCCAAAGGCCAAAAAGATTATCTACGATGAGCCGGCGGACGCACTTGTTTATGCTATCGTTGGCGAAAATATGAGTGAGCCTGCGACTGAATCCGCGATTAGAAAATTTGGTGATTATTTCATTGATTTGAACGATTTGCGTGTCTCGCGAGAAGAAGAAATTGTAGAAGTGTTGGGCAAGGATACACCTGTCACAAAAGATATAGCTTTAACAATTACCATGGCTTTAAGGGCCGTATTCGAAAAATATAATAGTGTCAGTTTAGAGGCCTTGAAGAAAATCGGCAAACGTCCAGCCAAACAGGTTCTTGAGAAGATGGACGGTGTCAGCCGTTTTGCAGTCAACTATTTGCTCCTTACATCTCTGCATGGACATGCCATACCGCTCACAAAAAGGATGATAGAATACGTAAGAAGCAACAATCTGGTCCATGCTGACGCTGATGAACAACAGATAGAAGGCTTTTTAGCCAAGCAGATACCGACTGAAAGTGCATACGAGTTTTACGCTCTTTTGCGACGTCAGAGTGAATCACGAAGGCACAGAGATAAGAAAAAAATGGTTCACAAAGCAAAGGCAAAAACGGCGTCTAAAACCAAAAAGAAGAGAAAATAAGTCAGGGCGACCACGCAGGGGCGCCCCTACGAACGAGATACGAAAAATGGCAGAAAAGATACTAAAATTAGGTATTCCCACGGGCAGTTTGCAAAAGGCGACTATTGAGCTTTTCAGCAAAGCCGGGTTCCACATTTCGGATTTAGAAAGAAGTTATTCCCCAACTATAGACGACGAGCAAATCCAGCCGATTTGTCTTCGTGCTCAGGAGATGAGCAGATATGTCGAAGACGGGGTCCTGGATGCCGCCATTACCGGCTACGATTGGATAATGGAAAACGGCTCAGATGTAGTGCAGGTTGCCGAGCTTGCCTACAGCAAGGCGACAAGCAAACCTGCCAGATGGGTACTGGCTGTGCCTGATGAATCGAAAGTAAGCTCGGCCCAGGACCTGGCGGGAGGTGTAATCGCAACTGAGCTGATTAAGGTGACGAAGAAATATTTTGCAGAAAAAAAAATCGATGTACGAGTCGAATTTAGCTGGGGCGCTACCGAGGTAAAAGCCCGATTGGTGAACGCAATAGTTGAGCTTAGCGAGACCGGAACGTCACTGCGGGCAAATCATCTGCGGATAATAGATACCGTGATAACCTCTACAACAAGACTCATCGCAAATAAAGCCGCCTGGCAGAATAAATTCAAGCGGGAAAAAATAGAAAATATCTCCATACTGCTTAATGCCGCCATTGACGCCGGCAACAGAGTCGGTCTGAAAATGAACGTAAAAAAGGCCGATTTGGAATCGATACTGAAGGTACTACCCGCTGAAAAGAGCCCGACAATTTCGAGTTTGGCAAACTCGGATTACGCCGCAGTAGAAGTGGTCATCGAAAACAAAGTGGAACGGTCACTGGTTCCGGCCCTGAAACGGGCAGGCGCCTCAGGCATAATCACTTATCCTCTCAACAAGGTAATCCACTAACAGAAATGATTAGGGATAAAAGATTATTGATTAGTGAAAAGGCAGGACCCAAAAATCGTTTATCAATATCGAAGATCCGGCCTTCCTTGGACGGAATCAATAAACATTACATAAGGAGAGTAGATACGATGATACCAAACCGGACCGTAGGGGCGGGCCTGCGTGCCCCGTTAGAAATTTCAGATGGGACAAGAAGTTCTGACACAAAGCGAAGATTTCTAACGGGGCGTGCCTGCCCAGGGCAACCACATAGGGTTGCCCCTGCGTTTTTTCTGGGCCTGTTAATTGCTCTTTGTCTTTGCTGCCGGGCAAAGGAACAGCAAGCAGAGAAAGAAGCCGAAAGCAGTGCGACTGCTGAAACAAAAGAGGTGGAGACTTCGACGGTGAGCTCAGTCGAGCCGGTCAAAGCCCCCCCCGGGCTACCAAATGTCGTTGCAAAAATAGGCGATTACGTCATCACAAAAGAGGAGCTTGAGACAAGGCTAATGATGGAGCTTCGCCCCAAACCTTACGAATACAGAAGCGATGCCGAGCCGCCTAACGCCAAAACATTGCTTCTGGAAATGATAGCAGAAAAAGCGATGATAATAGAAGCTCGCAAGGAAAACTATCTGGAAGATGAAGCAATCCAGGCGTCGCTGACGCGCTTTAAGGAAGAAATACTTGTAAACTCATTGGTAAAGACTCATCTGCAGGGCAAAATAACGGTTACAGACTCAGAAATAGATGAAAAGATAAAAGCCGAGCCCAAGCTGGACGCCGAACGCGCAAAGGCAATGCTCACAAGGGCAAAAGCCAACAGACTCTTCAGCCAATATTACAATGACCTGTGCAAAAAGTTCCACTTTCAAAAGGTGAGCGATAATTTCCCCAAAGCAGGCCAAATCCATCAAAGATTATTATTTCGTCCCCAAAAACCCCGCAAATTTGGATTTATTCGCATCAGTCAAGTAAAAGACGAGTTGACGCCGGAAGAAAAAAACATTGTTCTGGCAACGTATGATTATGGAAAAGTAACGTTGAAGGAATGGTTCGATGCATTGTTTGAATTTTCTCCGCCGAGTCGGCCCAAAGACTTGAATACTCTAATGGGTGTTGAACGATTATTAGACAGAGCTTCGAGGACGCCGGTTCTTGTCTCTGAGGCAAAGCTGCTCGGACTTGACAAGGACGAGAATTTCCTAAAGCAAGTAAAAGAGTCCGAAGACAGGATATTACTCAACAAAATCAGGAGCGAAAAGCTCAAGGACATTAAGGGCCCAATAGCCGAGGAGGAGATAATCGCCTACTTCAACAAGAACAAGGAAGCATTCGGGACGCAGAATACGCTCAAGATTGACCCAATCTGGTGCCAGGAACTTAAAACCGCCCGGAAGGCAAAGGCCGAGCTGAATAACGGCAGGGATTTCGAGTCAGTCAGGCAAACATATTCTTTTGAAAAAAAATCCGATCCCTTTAACACCAGTCCCGGCAGCGAGGGAATGTTCTTCAAGGAGCTATGGAAAGGCGAGCCAAATGAGATAGTCGGCCCGATAAGGGGCTTTTTTCACAGTGACGGAGTCAAGTGGCGTATCGTTAAAATATTGGAAAAGAAGCCTGGCGAGGTAAAAGAATACTCGAGTGATATGAAAAACAATATCGAAGCGAAAATGTTGAACAAACGAAGGAACGAAGCCCTGTCAGAATACAGAAAAGAAATCCTTGAAAAATATTCATACGAGATTTATGACGAGAGAATCAGAGACATTGACCCACTGGATATACCCTAAAGACCAAAGCATCACTAAATAGTACCTGTTGCGGAAAGCCTCTTTCGCCATGTCACCCCTGCGAAATCGAAGTCGAAGATCCGGCATCTGTTTGACGGAATCCGGCTTTAGACGGAGCAGGGGTCTACAACCTAAAAACTGGATTCCCGCCTGCGCGGGAATGACAATTGTTGTTTCCGCAACAGGAGCTAAATAATCTATGAGACAGTATGCCGGGGAAGCAACGGAAACTACCCAAACAGCCGGCAGAGAATTTTGTTGCAAAACAATATCGTATCGGGTATATCGCGTTGTGTGTTTTCTTTATGATACGTATCACACAATACGAGATGCCTGATATGGTTTTCACACTGCATAGATATATATTTCGGGAGCTTTTGAAAGTTTTCGTGCCTGCCGCGTTAGCTTTGACGCTAATCCTGAGCCTTGGCAGTATTCTGCGTCCTGTGCAGGAATACGGCGTAGGCCCCCGCCAGGTGGTTCACCTCATGGGCTATTTTCTGCCGATAGCGCTGACGTTCGTATTGCCGATGGCGGCTTTATTCGCAGCAGCTTTAGTCTATGGCCGATTCGCAAGCGATAATGAGCTTGATACCTGCAGGGCAAGCGGAATATGTCTGCTGACACTGGTTTATCCGGGAGTGGCGCTGGCGATTATGGTGGCGATAGCAAATTTGATTTTGAGTTTCCACGTGGTGCCGACTTTCGTACACCGCGCCGAAAGTGCTCTTAAGGCCGACGCCAAACAGATACTTTTCCGCAACATCCAGCGAAAAGGTTTCTATAAACTGCCGCCGGAAGGCCAATATGTAATTTATGCCGACCAGGCCAATCTGAAAAATGATACGCTTTCAGGCGTGGTCGTCGCTGAAGTGAAACACAACGAAATACAAAATATCGTCACGGCCGAAAGCGCCAAAATAAATTTCGACCCGCATGAAAGATTCAATGAGGTCCAGATAACTGCATATAACACATACAAAATAGGCACTGAAGACGAAGGAGGCTTCTCCGCGGAATGGCTGCCGTTGACGATGGAGTTCGGCTCGCTGTTAGGCGATGATATAAAGTTCAAAAAGATTGGCGAAATGAAGGAAATCAGGGACATTGACCTGATGCTGTTTTATCCGATTGCAAAATTAGCCCGCGGCATTTACGCCCAATTTACCGTGGAGTCATTAGCAGAAGATATTGCCGACAGGATAACCGATGAACCCGGCAGCTTCTATAAACTGCACAGTGCCGAGAAGTTTGTCGAATTTACCGCCGGTCACTGCAGCGCAGGGGACAGAAAAGAAGTCGAATTGTCGGGCGAAGTCGTAGTGGTTGAATACGATACGGCCGGCAAGCAGCGTTTACGCACTTTGCAGTGCGAAAAGGCTTCGCTGCATCTCGAAGGCGATGAGATGGCGCCAACTTTGACAATGGAGCTTTACAACCCTACTTGGCACCGGGTGGAGGGGCCGGAAGGTTTGGCGATGGGCTGGCTTCGTATTCGCGGCTTGATTATGCCCAAAGCAGTGAGAGACGTAACAAATAAATTCGCAACCGAAGATGGTCTGGATGCTAAAAAACTGGCTTCGCAGTCGGCACTACAAAAAGGGCCAAGCTCGAAACTCAAGGCCCTGCAAAATAAGCTTCAACAAACAATACGGAATACGTTAGCTGAAATAGAGGCTGAAATACATTCTCGGCTGGTATTCGGAATAGGCTGCGTGTCGTTGATAATGATTGGCATTGGTTTGGGTATTATTTTCCGGGGCGGACATCTGCTCAGCGCTTTCGGCGCGAGCTCGGTGCCCGCAGCGGTGCTGATTGTGTGCATAATGATGGGCAAAAATATTACTAAAAACCCCAAAGTACAGACCGGTTCGGGCATAGTATTGATGTGGGCGGGTCTGGTGTTCTTGTCCTTGTTGGCCGTAGGGATATACCGAAAGTTGCTGAAAAATTAAGTCATATGAGATGTGAAATACCAAATACGAAGCACGAAACCATGGAAAGCACGAAGCACGAAATTCGAATCACGAAACAATATCAAAATTCAAATGTTCAAATTTTCAAAACTTATTGTTTTGGTCATTTGAATTTCGGTCATTTGGATTTGTTTCGGATTTCGATATTCGAATTTCGGATTTAATAGCATATTTGTTTCGAATTGCGATATTCGATATTCGGGTTTATACGAAATACGAGACTGATATGAAGATACTGGACAGATATGTCGCCAAGAACTTTGTGATTGGCTATTTGATTGCTTTTTGCGTGCTGATAGGCCTGCGAATAATCATTGACTTGTTCGTGAATCTCGATGAGTTTACCGAGCATCCCGACCTGGCTCCCCTGGCGGTTATTAAAAACATATTGAGCTTTTACGTTCTGCACAGCACGCTCTACTTTCGCGATTTCGCGGGAATGATAACCATAGTTGCGGCGGCCTTCTCACTGGGCAAAATGGTGCGCTGCAATGAATTAGTGGCCGTGATGGCTTCGGGAGTCAGTCTAAAGCGCGTGATTGCGCCGATAGTGCTCCTTGCATTACTGCTGACGGGTCTTTTGGTAGTTGACCAGGAACTTTTAATACCCCCGCTTAGCGATAAGCTTGTGCGCGGCCAGGACGCTATTCGCGGCCAGGAATCTTATGACGTATGGTTTATAACTGACGCTAATGGCTCACTAATTTGCTCACCAAAATTCGACGTAAAAACATCAACGCTGTATAATCCAACTATCATTGCACGTCGCAAAACAGCCAAGTCAGGCATTTGGGAAACAACCGGCCGGATATCAGCAGAAAAGGCCGTTTACGATCCGAATACCAGAGAGTGGGTCTTAACCAATGGGCGATTTACTGAAAAAGACTCCAGAAAGGTCGCCCAGCCGATTGCTTCTTACCCCACCGACATCACTCCGAAAGACATTCCTGTCAGACGCAAGTCCCAGCACTTAACTTTGCTTAGTTCTCGACAGTTAGCTGTTCTTGCATCCCAAAGAACAAAAATCAAAGACCTTGCCCAGCTTTACAGCCAGAAGCATTTTCGCATTACCGAGCCGATTATCAACCTGGCAATGCTTATGGTGTGTCTGCCGATTTTGGTTTGTCGCGACCCAAAGTCGATGAAATCTGCTGTTATGATCAGCTTCGCCACGACGGCGGCTTGCTTTATCACAACTTTTGTCTGCAAAATGCTTGCCACAGAGGTTGTCTTTGACAGAGTAATGCCGGAGTTGTGGGCGTGGCTGCCGGTTTTTATCTTCCTGCCGACAGCCTTCATCGAGCTGGATTCGATGAAAACATAGTAGGGGCGGCCCTGCGTGGCCGCCCTAACCCTGACAATGCCAACAACGCATCAGGGCAACCACAGGGGGTTGCCCCTGCTAAAAATTGAACTTCAGCTGAGTGCCAAGGACATTGGCATCTTTCCAGTCGTCACCGGATTCGCTCGACTGCCAGAGGTAAAAAACATTACATTTGATACCCTCTGATAACTTAAAGGAAAGTCCCGAATACAACCTGTTTTTCTTGAAACCATCGCCATCGAGATTAAAGAACACCTCATCGGCCACATAAGGCTGCAATTTAAGCTCCGTAAATTCGAATGGCAATTTTAACGTGACCTTGTTCCTATACCTCCAAAGGTCCTTGTCGTCTTCTCTGTCGCGATAATCAAATCTTGACCTGCTGCTCAACCCAAGGTCGAACAGCTGGCCTTTGAACGTAATATTCAGGTGCGGGCGATGTTCCTCTGTCCACTCACTTTCGCTGTCTCCTCTTGCGAACACCTCCCTGTAGTTGAAACCCAGGTCTATCCAATCGGCCAGGCTCTTGTACACAAAACCCACATCTGAATGATGATAATACAGCTCCCCCGCGTCGTCGCCGAGCCGAAGTTCCTCCTCAAAGGTACATTTCCAGTCTTTGTTAATGTCAAAGGACGCACCAATTGAACTCCAGGATTGAAAATCCCCATCATCGAAGGCAAAGCAAGCCTCACTGATTGACAAGACGGCTATTAGCGTTACAGCAAAACACGTCCAATTTGCTGCTTTCATTGAGAAAGCCCTACAATATAAAACACCTTGCCGGCCCTTTTGGTATTTATTAGTCGGTAAAGATTGTCTCTTTCAATGCCGGCGGTAACATCAGGTATTTTAGTTGGAGCCGCGTGGTACCGCCTTGGGCTTTATTGCCTCGTGGATCTCTCTGTTTATCCTGACACTACACCACTGTTGGCCACACATAGTACAGTAATCGGCAGAGGATAATTTGTCTGCGCCAATCTCTTTACAGGCCTCGCGGTGCATCGCTTCGGCTGTTTGCGGGTCGAGCGATTCATCGAAGTGCGTCCTCCAATCCAGATTCGTCCGTGCTATGCTCAGTCTTTTGTCCCGCTCGGCAGCACCCTTCAAACCGCGAGCAATATCCGCTGCGTGCGCTGCTATTTTCGCGGCAATAACACCGGCCCGGACATCGTCGGCGTTCGGCAGGCCCAGATGCTCTCTCGGCGTAACATAGCACAAAAACGATGCGCCGTAAAAGGCAGCGGCGGTTCCCCCTATCGCCGATGTGATATGGTCGTAGCCGGGAGCAATATCGGTTACAACCGGCCCGAGGACGTAGAACGGA
>Ga0114919_10001184_pt1 | contig 20956 bp, 16 predicted proteins | sample BlataG_FD_88682 | JGI IMG/M metagenome (GOLD analysis project Ga0114919, IMG submission 88682) | Deep subsurface microbial communities from Black Sea to uncover new lineages of life (NeLLi) - Black_00105 metaG | ecosystem: Environmental > Aquatic > Marine > Oceanic > Sediment | place: Atlantic... | reverse complement strand
TCTCGCTCAAAGAGATGGACCACATTACCGTGGGAATCGGCGAGTATCTGAAACTCCACATGGCGGGGTCTTTGCAGATATTTTTCCAGATATATAGTGGCGTCGCCGAAGGCGGACTCCGCCTCTCTTGCCGCTCCCTCCAGGGCTTTGGCGAGCTCCTTTTGGTCAGTCGCCACCCGCATGCCCTTTCCCCCACCGCCGGCTGAGGCTTTGATGAGCACCGGATAGCCGATGGCGTCGGCTTCTTTGGCGAAGGCTTTGGCGTCCTCGGCGGTTCCGCTCATGCCGGGTATGACCGCAACCCCCGCCCGGGATACAGCCTTACGGGCATCCAGCTTGAAGCCCACCAGTTTGAGCGCTTTCGCCGGGGGTCCGATGAAGACCAGTCCGGCTTTAGCCACCTTCCCGGCGAACTTGTGGTTTTCGGCGAGAAAGCCGTAGCCGGGGTGGATTGCCTGGGCGCCGCACTCCTTGGCGCAGGCGATAATTTTCGCCATATCCAGGTAGGATTCAAGCGCCGGCGGAGGTCCAATGCAGTAAGCCTCGTCGGCGAGCTGGGTATGGAGGGAGTTGACATCGGCTTCAGAATATACGGTAGCGGACCTCACGCCCAGCTCACGGCAGGCGCGGATTATGCGCACCGCTATCTCGCCCCTATTGGCTATGAGAATTTTGGTGAACATTTAGAATTTTGCACTGCTTTTACCTTTACAATTAAAAAAATCAGCTCCATCAAGACAAGCACCTTCAAAATTTGCACCTGTAATATTTGACCCCCTAAAATTTACATCTTCAAGTATGGCATCTTTAAAGTTTGTTCCCTGTAGCTGTGCTCCCCAAATAACAGCCTTGCTCATTTTGGCACTCTCAAAAGAAGCCTCATAACAAGTAGTTCTTATCATATTTGATGCACTTAAATCTGCTTTTGAAAGATCTGCGCTCTCCAAAACAGCCCCTTCAAGTTTTGCTCCGACAAGTTTTGCTCCGACAAGTTTTGCTCCGCTTAAATTCACTTTAAAAAGGTTAGCTTCTGACAGGTCGGCCCCAGAAAGATCATAACCTTTAAGGTCCACAATTGATAAGTCTACTTTGCTTAAATTTGCACATTCTCCTTTTGATTCATCGCTTAACCAATCTTTATGCTTTTCTATTATCGCTATAATATCTTTCCCACTTAATTCTTCTCTAGGCTTCTCATAATCTTTAGAACGAGGAGCCCATCTTCTTCCACAATCCAAGCAGGCAAATTCTATCTTCTTTCGACCAACCAAACCTCCTAATAAACCAACTGGTCCCAATAAGATAAAACCTGCTGCAGATTTTTTAAGACCGAAGCCCTTAGGACCAGTTGCTACATTCATTGAGCCACATTTAGGGCATTTCGCAGGAATACCTGGTAAATTAGTTCCGCAATGGGGGCATGTAGGTGCTTGCCTTGCCACTTCTTTACCACAGATTTTACATTTTGTTAAATCACCCATTTTAGACCTCCTATTCAATTAATGTTCAAATTATATTAAATTAATCCTACCCCGCCCACTTGGGTTTTCGCTTCTCAAAAAATGCGCTCATCCCCTCCTGACCCTCCTCGCTAACCCGCATTTTGGCGATTGCCTCTGCTGTGAAACCCTTGACCTCGGAGATGGGTCTGCCCGGCACCCTCTGTAGTAGTTCCTTGCAGGTGGCGATCGCCTCCGGTCCGGAGGTGAGCAGGGCGCCGACTATCTCCTCAACCGCCGAATCCAGCTCCTTTGAAGGAACCACCTTGTTTACCAGCCCGGCGGACAGAGCCCGCTCGGCGGTAAGACGCTCCCCGGTGAGGAAGAACTCCCGTGCTTTGGATTCCCCCACCCGGCGGATGACATAGGGGCTTATACAGGCCGGCACCAGTCCCAGCTTGACCTCGGAGAGAGAGAGCACCGCGCTCTCGGCGGCGACGGCGATATCGCAAGCGGCTACCAAGCCGGTTCCCCCACCGATGGCGGAGCCGTTCACCCGGGCGATGGTGGGCTTCTTGCAGGTGTATATTGCCTCCATCAGGTCGGCGACTTTGTTGGACTCGGCCAGGTTCTCCTGGTAGGAGTATTTGATTATCTCCCGCATCCAGTTGAGGTCCGCCCCGGCGCAGAAGGACTTGCCCTCGCCGGTGAGCACCACCACCCGCACATCGTCGTCTTTCCCCAGCTTGGCAAAGGCGTCCAGCAGGTCAAGCAACATTTGATAGTTGAAGGCGTTATGCACCTCGGGGCGGTTGAGAGTGATGCGGGCGACGCGACGGTCGGTTTCAACTTTTATGGTCTCGTAGGTCATGGACTTCATAATTTCAATTAAACAACCACCCCATCTTCTCTAACATTTAATAGTAATGGGCTATTATAGTTTTCATACTTATCTTCAGTAGTAGGAAGCAATGTGAGCAAAACACCATATTTCACATTTAACTCGTAAACTATATCACAAGTCGCTTCTATCTCCCTGGAAGCCCCGCCAGGACACATCTCCTTCAAGACCACCAGCACATCAATGTCCGAGTCCTCGGTCGCCTCTCCGCGGGCGTGGCTACCGTAAAGGATTAGTTTGACTAACCGGTCGCCGTAATGCTCGCTTAACCCTTGCTTCAGCTCGGCGAGTATATCCTTTATGTCTTCCACACCTAACATAATCTACCTACATCCTGAATATACCATACCTGGTCTCCGGGATGTCCGCATTCAAGCTCATGGAGATGCCCAGCGCCAGAGCGGTGCGAGTTTCAGTCGGCTCTATTATGCCGTCGTCCCAGATGTGGGCTGTGGAGTAATAGGGCGTGGATTGGGCTTCATACTCATCAATTATTGGCTTGCGAATCTCCTCTATCTCCTTTTTGGTCAGCTTCTTGCCCTGCTTCTCCAGTTGGCGGACTTTGACCGTCGCCAGCACATCGGCGGCTTGCTCCCCTCCCATCACGCAGATGCGGGAGTTGGGCCACATCCACAACAGCCGGGCGCCATAGGCTCGTCCGCACATGGCGTAGTTGCCGGCACCGAAGGATCCGCCCACTATAACGGTCAACTTGGGAACATCGGCGCAAGCAACCGCATGCACCATCTTGGCGCCGTCCCGGGCGATTCCCCCGTGCTCATACTGCTTGCCGACGATGAAGCCGGTGATATTCTGCAGGAAGATGATGGGTATACGCCGCATGGTGCACAGTTCAATGAAGTGGCTCGCCTTCAGCGCCGACTCGCTGAACAACACCCCGTTGTTTCCGATAATGCCCACCGGATAGCCCATAATGCGGGCGAAACCGCAGACCACCGTGGGGGCGTAAAGCTCTTTGAACTCCTGGAAGCGAGAGCCGTCAAAGATGCGGGCGATGATCTCACGGATGTCGTAAGGCTTGCGCACGCTGGTGGGGATGATGCCGTAAAGCTCCTCGGGGTCGTAGTGAGGGTCCTCCGGCTCGGTTATATCCAGCGGGAATTTGCTCGGACGCTCCAGGGCTTCAACGATGTTTCTGGTGATCTCAATTGCATGCTCGTCGTTCTGGGCGTAATGGTCGGAGACGCCGGATATGCGACAGTGGACATCGGCTCCGCCCAGCTCCTCATCGGTGACCTCCTCGCCGGTAGCCGCCTTCACCAACGGAGGTCCACCGATGAAGATGGTGCCCTGCTTGCGCACGATTACCGACTCGTCGCTCATGGCGGGCACATAAGCCCCCCCGGCGGTGCAACTACCCAAAACCACCGCAATCTGGGGGATGCCCAGAGCAGAAAGACGAGCCTGATTGTAGAAAATCTTGCCGAAGTGGTCCTTATCCGGGAAGGTGCCTTCCTGCAGGGGGAGGAAGATGCCCCCGGAGTCCACCAGATAGATGCAGGGCAGGCGGTTCTCCATAGCCACCTGCTGGGCTCTGACATGCTTCTTGATGGTTATGGGGAAGTAGGTTCCGCCCTTCACGGTGGCGTCGTTTGCCACCACCAGGACCTCCCGCCCGTGCACCACGCCGATGCCGGTGACCATTCCGGCGCAGGGCGCTTCGTTGTCATACATATCGTAAGCGGCAAAAGCAGATAACTCCAGGAAGGGAGTGTTGCGGTCAAAGAGGAGTTCCAACCGCTTGCGCACCGGGAGTTTCCCCCGCTCAATGTGCCTTTCCATTGATTTGGGGGGTCCCCCCTTGCGGATGGTTGAAAGCCTCTCCCTCAACTCATCTTGCAGGCGGAGATTCTCCTCACGGTTGGTGTTAAACTCCTTGGATTTTGTGTCTATTTTGGACTGTAAGCGATACATTCCCACTCATCCAGAAAAAAGGGGACAATAAAGAGAGGATATTAAAATTTCCTCCCCTCTAATCACTTAAATCTATCCAGAACCGCCTTGTAGCCATAATGGATTATCCCCGCATCCCCCTCCTCACCTATCTTGCGAAATTCAATGGTCACCTTTGCCCCTATCTCAAGTTCCTCCGGCTTAGCGTCGGCTATTTGACAGGTCAGCCTCACCCCGTCCTCCAGCTCAACGATGGCAACGATGTAGGGCACCTGTTCCACGAACTGACTGGGGGCTACACGCACCACGCTGTAGGATACAACCTTACCCTTGTCAGAAAGGCGATGGGGTTCAAACTCCTTGCCCCCGCATTCATCGCAGATGAGCCGAGGGGGGAAGAAGAGCTTTGAACATCCCTTGCACTTCGCCGCCTCCAGGCGGTAGCGCTGGGGAATCTCCCGGGTATATCTTGCAGATGTGGACATTTTATATCGCCTCCAGTATGTGCACCACACTACTTCCGCCGGTGCCGCCCATATTCTGGGTCAAGCCGTATTTTGCCCCCTCCACCTGTCGTTCCCCACACTCTCCACGCAACTGCTTGGTCACCTCAACCAGTTGAGCCACGCCGGTGGCTCCCACCGGATGACCTTTGGACTTGAGACCGCCGGAGGTGTTGACCGGGATCTTCCCTCCCAGGGCGGTTGTGCCCTCTCTAGCAGCCGAACCGCCCTTGCCTTTCTCCACCAAGCCCAGCGCCTCAATGACCATTATCTCGGCTATGGTGAAGCAGTCGTGCACCTCAGCGCAGTGCAGGTCCTGAGGTTTAATGTCGGCTTGCTTGTAAGCCTGTTCGGCGGCTCTCGCCGTGCCCTCAAGCCAGGAGAGCTCCTTGCGCTGGTGGAGGGCGATAGTGTCGGTGGCGTGACCGATACCCGCCACCCTGACCAACGGCTTATCGGTGAACTTGGACGCTAAATCCAGGGGGCATATAATTGCCGCCGCCGCCCCGTCGGTTATCGGAGAGCAATCGTAGATGTGCAAGGGGTCGGCGACCATAATTGAGTTCAACACCGCATCAACGGAAATCTCAAACGGGAACTGCGCCAGGGGATTCTTGGCTCCATGCTTGTGGTTCTTGACCGCGACATGAGCCAGATCCTCGCTGGTGGTGCCATAAAGATGCATGTGCTCTACAGCCATCATGGCATAGAGCGACGGGAAAGTGACCCCGTGATAGACCTCGTATTCGGCATCCGCCGCCGTGGACAGGGCATAGGTGGCTCCGTCCCCGCCTACATCGGTCATCTTCTCCACCCCGGCGACCATTACTATATCGCTCGCCCCACTGGCAACCTCAAAGTAGCCACACTTGGCAGCCAACGCCCCGGAGGCGCACGCAGATTCAATGCGAGCGGTAGGCAGGTGATTCTGACCCAGGTAGTCGGCAAGGAGGGAAGCCAGATGCTCCTGTCCTATAAATACTCCTGAGGTCATACAGCCCACATACATTGAGTCCAGGTGGTCCACTTTTGTGTCCGCAATCGCCTCCAGAGCCGATTCCACAAATATATCCCGTAGAGGTTTTCCCCACAGCTCCCCCCATTTGTTTATTCCCACTCCGATTATTGCTACATCGCGCATGCTCATCACCTCTATAAAATTTGGGGGGATTCGCTCATAATTATCTTTCGCCTGAATTTGGCATATGTGCCATAATCCAGATATATTTGGTTCTTATCCAGATAATCCCGGGTCTTGGGAGCCAGGTTCTGAACTTCCTTTATGCGCTCGGTCACCTTCCAGATGAAGGCGTCGGAACCGGCTCCGGAGCCGTAGGAGACCATAAGGATGCGCTCCCCGGGCTCGGCTACATCCAGGATAGCAGTCAAACCCATGGGGCTTGAGCCGGAGTAGGTGTTACCCAGCTTGGGAACCAGCCAACCGGGCTCAATCTGCTCCTTGCTGAAGCCGAGCATCTTCCCCACTTTCATAGGGAATTTCCCGTTGGGCTGATGGAAGACCGCATATTTGAAGTCGCTCGCCTTCGCCTTCGCCCTCTCCATAATGGCACGACCGGCGCCCAGAATATGTTTGAAGTAGGCCGGCTCGCCGGTGTAGCGACCGGCATGCTGGGGATAGTATTGATGCTCCTTGCGCCAGAAGTCGGCGGTATCGGTCATATATACGTCGGTAAACTCACATTCCGCCACCAAGTTCTCGCTTCCCATGATGAAAGCCGCCCCGCCGGCGCTTGCCGAGTATTCCAGAGCATCGCCTGGGGCTCCCTGGCTGGTGTCCGTCCCAATACCTACAGCATATTTCACTGCTCCCGCCTGGACCAGGTTCAAGGCGACGAACATTCCTTCTGTTCCGGCTTTGCAGGCGAACTCAAAGTCAGCGGTATGGCAGTATGGGGTCGCTCCCAGCGCTTCAGCAACGATGGTCCCGCTGGGCTTGACCGCATAAGGATGAGACTCACTGCCGACATACAGAGCCCCTATCTCTGTGGGGTCAATTTTTGCCCGTTTGAGCGCATTGCGAACCGCCTCCACCGAGATAGTGACCGTGTCCTGGTCGGGACCGGGGACCGACTTTTGCTCCATCAAAAGCCCCGCCTTATAAGCGGGCGCATCGGCACCCCAGATTTTGGCTATCTCCTCCAGCTTAATGCGGAAGCGGGGGATATAAGCCCCGTAACCGACGATTCCTACCATTTATAACGCCTCCCAATTTACCAGGGGAACGGTGGCTTTATTCAGGTTTTGTGAAAAAATTAGCTAACGGTAAGATTAATATATCCTCACCTAGCGAGGAGAAAAGGAAGATAAATTCATTTGATAGATACTCTAACCTGTGCACTTTGCAAAGCACGGGGCCAATCAAAACCCGCCTTGATAGTAATGTTTATACTACAATATTAGTAAAAGCCAAGTCAAGAATATTCTTAATTTTAGAGGGGATGTGGCAGTTGAATCATGAAATTTTAATCGATTCAAAAACTACTCCGAAGGATAAAATAGGTTAATAGACCTACCAGTAACGATACGAGAAAATTTATTCATCTTGCGACAATACCCTTGTAAAAATAAATCCATTGTGATAATGTCGGTAAAAAGTTAGATGGCATCAACTTAGAGTAACTGAGAAGCAACAAAGCCAAATTGTGGGTTTGTTGAAGTTATTCTTATCCTCAAACATCCCACTAGAAAGCGAACTGGGTATGAACTTCTTAAAAAGAATACTGGTCATAATCGGTATCCTATGCGCATTCTCAGTCGTAACTGCGATCATAGACGCAATCACCATTTCCCCACCCATCCTAACCCCCATAGCCAATCTCCATCCCGTCGCCAGATTCCTACTCCTGGTTGACGGATACTTCCTTTTCTTCCTTCTGGGACTCATCCCCTTTGTGCTGTTGTTTCTCCTGTCCAGAATCAAGGGCTTGAAGTTCCTCTTCAGGGAGGGGGTTTTAACTAACCTTACCGCCTTCAATGTGATCCTCCTAATAGTGCTCTACATAATTATCCCAATTGAAAGTACGAGGATATCACAAAAAACGCCCATCTGTATTCTACTGTCAATAACCATCCTCCTCCTGCTGGTAGCCGGCTATGTCGCCTTAAGGAGGCTGTTCCAGTGGTCAGCGGACAGACTAAACCATAGATTAAAGAGGATTGCCGGGACAAGTATAATTTCCCTAGGTTTTCTTTTAATAGTAGCAGGCCTTGTAGTAAGGATATTCCTCAGCATAGGCCCTCTCCAAGGGGGAGATGACCAAAGACCCAATGTAATTATCATCAGCATAGACACTCTGCGCAAAGACCACCTCGCATGCTATGGATATGAGGGCTGCCAGACCCCCAATATAGACCAGTTTTCCGAAAAGTGCGTCGTTTTTGAGAACTGCATCGCTCCCGCTCCCCATACCGTCCCCTCTATGGCGTCTATGTTGACTGGATTCTATCCCACCGTCCACGGTTGCCGTTTCGAACCATCAATACCGATAAATGAGGATGTCACCACCCTCTCCGAAATCCTTCAACAAAGCGGTTATCACACGGAGTCTTATACCGCTAACCCACTAATGAGCCCCGAACGTGGGTTCAGCCGGGGATTTGATTATTACCAAGACTTCTCTTTTACCGGAGACCTTCGCTACCTCCTACCTCAGAGGGTTCACGAAGTGGCAGAGGATATACTGATATTCATCGGTGTGGAGGACAGGTTTAGATTCTTGAATACGACGGAGTGGCTGAGAAGCAGGTCCGCCGATAGACTTGTGAAGTTAAAGAAGTATTCGCCGTTCTTCGCCTGGTTCCACTTCTTTGACCCACATTTTCCATACTTCCCGCCAAAGAATCACATTCCTGCTGAGGGAGAAGACCGGGAAAGAGCTAACTCAATCAAATACAAACTGTTTGAAGAGGGATACGCCAATTGCAAAGACAAGGTCTGGGAGATAGTAAAACTGTATGACGGTGAAATCCAATATGTGGATTATGTCCTAAAAGACCTGTTCACAATAATGGAGGAGGAAGGGATATTTGAGAACACCATTGTAATTTTCACCGCCGACCATGGGGAGGAATTCTGGGAACATAACGAATTTGGACACGGACACTGCCTGTATCCAGAAGTAATTCACATCCCCTTGTTCATCTATCTGCCCCCGTCAATGGGATGCACATCCGGGCGTATCCCCGATTATGTCAGCCTGGTTGATATAGCGCCCACAATCCTGGAATATCTGGGACTCCCCCAGACCTATGGGATGAAAGGGAGAAGCCTTACCCCGCTGATTGAATCTCTAAGGGACGACTCCGATAAAGATGAAGTTAGAGGAATCAGCCACTCCGTCTTCTCAGAGTTCCTGTACTTCCCCTTGAAGTTCAAAGTGGAGAAGAAGGGAATCTACAAGGACAATTATCATCTGATATACAGTACTACATCGGGAGAGAAGGAACTCTATTACCTAGAAGGCGACCCCGGTGAGTCCAGGAATATATCCCCCGAGAACGAAGAGGTAAGAGATAGTTTATATTCCGAGTTAACGGAGTGGTATGAAGCAAACCAGAAAATTGCTGATAAACTCGCTCCCCAAAAAGAGATAGAGATGTCCAAAGAGGAGAAAGAACTGCTCAGAGGGCTCGGTTATATAGTTTTGGACTAGAAATTGCTTTTTATATACATTGTCCTCACTCAAAGTATAAAAATCTGCTCCCGCTTCCAGAATTAAACGGTGCACGCTCCTGCAAGTATCTCTCCTACACCCCCCTTCCTTTAGAATACCACAAACTGAATAATAACCCCCAAATAAGGGGGTTAGATTATTTCTACATCGGCTGTTCCCTAGTCTCAGACCTCAAAGGGATAAAATGGGACTACTCTACCCAATCCTCCTCCGATAAGCCTCAACGATTCCCAGTGTTGTGGAAACCATCATTCGGTGGTTCTTCTTGGTGAAGAACTCCAAGTCCGAGGTGGCGACGAAGATGGGCTGGTCATACTCCCCGCCTGCGGTCAAACCCGCCCTGACCGTATCCCTATCCGAAGAGATTTTTAAAAGACAGCAGACATCATAGACATTCTCGCCCTTATCCAGCACCAGTGCAAGGGAGATTGTCTCCTCCACCGCCTGTGGGGGGATTCCGCACTCCTCGTATAGCTCACTTATCAGTTTAACCCGGTAATCTACGCTTCCGTCGCCCAGAGCACACCCCCTATCTATACCTCCCGAGGGGACCAGCTCCAGATAGCCGGCATACCGAGCGACCCCCTTCCCCCTGCGGGCAAAAACGGTGTATTCGCCCTCTTCCTCAGAAAGAATTATCATCCCACTCACCCCCACCGGACAAATGACCTCCTTCAGGTCCGGGTATTCCCTACTAGCCAGAAAAAATCCATAATTCACAAATTCGCCGATAACCTCTATCCTATCCCCATCCTCCTCTATCTCCACCAAATTCAGAAAAGTATCCCCTGGAGCGCTATCCGCCACCTCATCGGTTATCCTTCTCCTTAAATCCTCCTCTAAATTGCCCAAATATGGGCGAAATTTATCCTTGCCCACCACCCACCTCACCAGGATATCCCCCATCCCGACTATCTCGTAATTTGCACCGCCTGCTCCCACTGGCGTCCCTCAACATTTGGGAAACTTATTAGCGAAAAAACTGCCCCATACCGCAAAAAAGTGTTTCCGACACAACATCAAAATCAGATCATACTTTCCCAAACCCTTACTCATAGTCGTTCTCCTGAATGCCATCCCCCAGGGGGATATCCCGCCTGGCACGTTTTCCCACGATATCCATCATAAATCTGGGGTGGAGACCGGCTTTCTGCCTACCGGGGCGTAAAATCTCAATATTCTCCCCCTCCACCAATACCTCCCCCTTCTTGACCTCCCTGGTCGCCTGAATAGCCCGGTGAGCATACTCCCTGAGCTCCCTCTCCTCATCCAGCACCACCTTTTCAGCCGAACCCAGAGCCTGCTCTGTCTCCCGCACCACCCGCACCATCGCCTTCAACTCATCGGGGAGTATGGAATAGGCGTGGTCGGGTCCAGGAAGTGTATTGTCCACGGTAAAGTGCTTCTCTATCACTGATGCCCCCAGAGAGACCGCCGCTACCGGCGCGGTGACTGGTTCCCTGCTATGGTCAGAGAGACCTACCGGCAGACCGAAGCGAGCAATAAGTTGGGGTATGACCCGAAGGTTCAAGGTATGCGGGGGAGCGGGATATTTTGCGGTGCACTGCATCAGACAGAGACTATCTCCTCCGTGCTCAAAGAAGAGAGCTACCGCCCACTCTATCTCCCCATAGGTGGCGCCGCCTGTGGAAAGAATCAGGGGTTTTCCGCTTCCTGCAAAGAACTTCAGCAGATGGATGTGGCTTATCTCGTAGGAGGCGTTCTTGTGAGTGGAGACGAAGGGGTTAACAGCCTCCGCATCCTTAATGGAGAAAGGGGTGGACATAAATTCTATGTCGCACTTCTTACAATGCTCAGCCAACCGGGGGAGCATCTCATAGGGCATAGCCAGGTCCTTAAAAATGTCAACGATGGAATCCTTGATGCCGGCCCGGGAGAGGTAATCGGAGTCACCGGCGTTGGGCACATAGACCGTCTCCGCCCGAAAGGTCTGGAACTTGACCGCATCGGCTCCTGCCTCTGAGGCGACCTCAATGAGTGCCTGCGCCATCTCCAGGTCCTTCTTTGGGTTACCCACCCGCCAGTTGGAGCCGGCTTCGGCGACGATAAAGACCCCGCCGGACCGAAAACTCGGCGCTTCTGGCAACTCCCTTTCCTTTTCCTTGGTCAGGCGGTAGATGGGGACCGCTCCAACACCTTCCACCTCCCGCACGGTGGCGTCATAGAAGAGATATCCCGCCCTCTCAAATGCCCGAACTGAGGGTATATTCTCCCGCTTTATCTCCGCCACCACAACAGTGAAACCTCTCTCCATTAACAGCTCCGTCCCCCGCCTGATGACCTCCACACCCAGACCCAGACCACGAAACTGCGGGGCAATGTTTACGCCCTCCTCCACCGCCTCCTCGCCCTCCTCCCCGGTCAGGCGGTAAGGACGGAAGCGTAGAAAGCCAATCCTCTCCCCCTTATGCAGGGCAAACAGAGGAGTCAACCGCCCACCCGGAAAATACTGCTCACAGTATTCGTGCAAGAAGGAAGGCCAGGTCTTCTTCTCCATGTGGAAGGAAAATTTGAGAGTGGTTGGGTCGTTGCGCCACTCCATCACCAAAGCGGCGTCCGCCTCGGTCGGCTGGGCGTCCTGGAAGGTTATCTGCTGCATTGGAAATCCCCCATTGTGTTCATCCGTAAGCCATCAGTTCTACAACTTAATAAACATAGCACAGACGCAGGATGCGGACAAGGAGGAAGGCAAAGGCTATACTTTGGTACAGGCTAACCCCCGACTTTCTCCTTTACCATCCCCTCACAAAGTTCAGCTACCGATTCCACAGACCCCCCTGTAAGGTTTGACAGATAGTAGTCATAGAACCGCCTGCGCGAGGAGAGGAGCCTTTCCCTCACCCCGGCGTCCTCAATTATCATGCTGAGTGCCGAAGTCAGCTCATCCTTATCTCTAGCGAGCAGAGCCGACCCGCATTCTACATAAGGAATCATCTCCGGTAAAATGGTCAGGTTGACCATCACCAGATACCGCCCGGCAATTAGAGCCTCTATGCCCACGCCGGAGTTGAATGTTACCACCACCTGGCACCGCTCCAAAGCTTCCGCTAAAGGGTGGTGCGAAGAAAGGAGCTGAAAGCGTCCGGTTAGCCCCTCTATGGAACCCAGGACCCGCTGGTGCAATGCACCATCCTCGCTGGGATGGGGCTTGACCAGCAGAGTAAGATGGGGCATATCCGCAACAGCCCTGCCCACTAACTCCAACACCCGCACCACCTCTGTGGGCGCATAGGGACTGGTGAGTAGAAGAACGGTGGAGATCTTGCTCTCATCAACAGGCTTTATCTTTCCCAAACCCTCCGCCAGACCCTCCATCCTGGGCGAGCCACAGACCACCACCCTATCCTCAGGGGTGCCCCTCTCCACCATCCACCGCCGAGCCGCCTCACCCCAGGCGGAGAAGATGTCAGCGGATAAGGGAATGAAGCCATACTCACCACCGACTGCGCCGTTTTGCAGATTTATGCTGGGGATACCAAGCTCCCTAGCCCAACAGGTCAGCGCTCTCCCCCGGGGATGGGCGTCATCGGCGAGCAGGAGAATGCGGGGGCTGACCCGGGAAAGAAAACCGCCGTAGATGACTATGAGTCTAAGCAGACTGGCGAAGTTGCGGGGGGAGGTAAAAGGCGAGCACTTAGCCATAACCTCAGCTATATCCCCTCCAAAACCGATATCACGCCACACCCTCTGCAACATAAATCGCCACCGACCGAGGAACCTTACCGCCAGAGCTAAGAGGGAAAGGATATCGCCAAAGGAGAGTTGCTCCTCCAGGTTCGGTGCTCGTATCCCCTGCGCCTTGATGTAACTTTCCGCCCGCTCGCTTGCGGAGACGATGCTCACCGGACGAAGCGGGCTTGAATCTACACAATATCTAAGGACCGGCAAGACGGTCTCCACATCAGCCCTGCTATACTGTGCGACCATGAGCACGCCACAGGGAAAAATTCGCCCCCGGGGGAAAAGCCGTCTGATAGTCCCCCTGAGCAGACCCATCAAGGGCCGAAAAAGGAGCGCCTTAGAAACCTCCCGGATACTCCCCCCCACTCTCATATCCCCTCTTCTCCCAAGCCAGGTCAACCTGACACCACATCGGCGCGCCCAGGTGGGGAGTAGCATCCTCAGATGGAGTGGAAGACGGGGTGAGACGAGCAGGGCGCCGGGCGGGCTCTCCTCCCCCAACGCCTGCAGGAACATATAGAAGAGTAATGTGGGATAAAACCAGAAATAGAACTCACAGCCGTATAGGAAGCCGAACTCCATACCGGCGATTGCATCTTTGCGCCAGAGGGGACTTTCGGCGGTCATCCTGGCAAGTCCATTAGCCCACTCCCCAGCTCGGGACACATCAGCCATATCCATCATGCTGATGTAGCTATTCTTATCACTTGAGGGCGTGAAGTAGATAACTCGGCAAAGCTCTGCACCCATCTGCTCGGCTTCCCGCTCTGCTCTGTCAAGCTCCCTCTCACTTGCCAACAAAGCCCAGAGGGAGGGTCCGTCTCCTCCAGTTGCGTCCAAAGGCCTAGCCATCGTCCCTCTCTCCTCCCTGCCTTTTGCGTCCAATTAATTGACGCATATCCTTGAATATACCCGTCCTGCGCTCCAGAACCCACATCATGGGGAGCAAGAGGAACACAATAAATAACAGGCGATAGACAAGACAGGTCAGATGGGGCATTAATGTTGCTATGCCGATCACCTCTGGGGCGGGAAGGAGCCTGACGGTGGCATACAACGCTGACAGGGAGTAAGCCAACGGCAAGATTATCTCCAGAATATAGGTAACGACCGCTTTGGCGGGCATGGAGATAAGGCGAAAGGTGTAAGTGGAGACGAAGACTGCATAGATGGCAAAGCCAACGACCATAGAGCCAGCAATTCCAATTATGCCCATCTGCATCAGACTGGAAAGGAAGCAGAGCATACCGGTGAGTAAGATGGAGACCAACTGGATGAAGAAAATATTCAACTGTCTATTCTGGGCGATGAGGGTATTGGCGGGTCCGATAATCACCCCCAAGAAAAATACCGCCACAAGGAGCAAAAAGGTGGTGCCCATAGCCGGGATATAATGATTGAGGAAGACATATAGGACCAGAGGATAGAAGCAGGAGGCTAAAGCGATGAGCACCGCCAAGGTTGTTGATATTACTGCTGTGGTCTTGCTGACATAGTCCCTTAGGGTCTTCACAGACTGTGTTTTTCCGTATTCCAGAAAGAGGTTCTGGGCTAAGACCTTGGATATGTTAACCGGAAGGAGGAAGACGAACATAGATATAGTGACCGCGATGGTGTAATATCCCAGCTCAGCGGTGGTCAGATAATAGATAATGAAGAAACGGTCCAGGGTCATAAGAACGGTGCCCCCGATTCCCATCAAGAACATAGGAAAGCCAATCTTCAACATCCGCCAGAACTCACCCCTGTCAAAATAGAGTATCGTCCGTTCCTTGCGGATAATAAAGAAGATTACCCAGACGAATATAGATACACAAATTGCTCCCGCATAGAAGCCATACAACCGCCAGAAGTACACCAAGGGGACTATCACTAATAGAGTTGCCGCAGAATTTACCACCACCATAACGCTGACCGCCCCAAAACGACCCCGACCACGGAAGAGGAAGCGGTAGTAGTCACTCAGCCTGCCGAAGATGACCAGAACGATGAAAGCAGTGAAGCCCCACAAGGCTTGCAAGGTCAAAGTAGGCATAAGGAGAACCGCAAGAAGCACCAGAAACAAAGAATATATGAAAGTGGTGAATAGATTTACTAAAAAAGCGGTGCTCTTGACCCGCTGAACTGCCTCCTCATCGCCCGAGCCGGTCAGCATGGGCACCTCCCGCTCCATAGCCGGCAGAAAGCCCACATCCAGATACCCGGCATAGCGGGTGAATAGGTTCAGACCGCCTAAAATGCCGTATTGCTGGGGGTGGAGTAAGTCAGGGATGATAAGGCCGCGGAAGAAGGCGAAAATCTGGCTGATGAGAGTTGAAGACCACATCTTGCCCGAGGCTGTAATGATTCTCTCCTTGCGCCCTCCCCTATCCACTATCCCTCCCTGCGGATACAAAAAACCCATCCCAATATCCCTTATACAATTTGCTCATAGACATCAACTAAACTTCTTTCTGGCGAACGGAGGCGTTTATGGCGGCGACATGCGGATTCTTTCTCAGAAAATCGCTAATATCATCCAGGGTAAACCGGGGGTTTTGTGGGTAGAGTTCCTGGATTATCCTTTTCACCAGCTCAAAATCTGGTTGCTCATCCACACAAAGCCGCCAGTGGGGGTCATAGGAAGCACCTTCCGGGGCGGAACATTCACTGACCTGGAAGGGGGTGTCCTCCTTATATAACGCCAAGGTAACATGCTCCCGATAACTCCCCTCGGTGCAGTTCCGGTTGAGCCAGCCCAAGACCTCAAAGGTCATATACTCCACATCCATCCCCCGTGGGAAGCCCAGAGTCCGGTCTATGATGTTGCGAGCAACATAGGCACCGGAGAATTCGGCAAACTTTATCACTTCGTCAACCAGTTGGGGGTCAATCAATGGGCAGTCGCCGGTAATCCTTACCAGAGCATCTGCACTAGCCTCCGAAGCAGCTCCGTAGAATCGTCCCAATACATCCTCCTTGCTTCCCCGATATAAACTGATTCCCTCTGATCTGGCAAAATCGGCAAGGGGGTCATCGGAGCTAGCGACCGAGGTCGCCAATATGGCATCATCCAGCCCCCGAACGTATGAAATCCGCTCAAAGAGATAGGCGATTAGCGGGCGACCTAGCACCGAAAGCATGGTTTTGCCCGGTAGGCGCCGGGAGTCCATCCGCACCTGAACTATGGCAACTGTCCTGGGGATGAGCTCACCTCCAGATCTATCTTACACCCCGGCAGGTTGGGTCAGTGCATAAATCTATACCTAGATAATACCAAGAAAAGAGCAAGTTTTCCAGAGGGATAGATGATAAATCCAACACCCCACATCCTCCTCCTCTTTCCCTTGACAATAGCAGTTCTATCTGCTAAAGTTCACAATTGATATTACATACAAAGGACTTCATGATAGCAAAATTAAGGAAATCAAGTTAGCACCGTCCTTTGTATCTTACGATAATAGTTGATTATCAAGGGAAACAATTACTTATTTATATGGAGGTATCTCCATAAAGCTATTGAAATAGGAAGATTTTTAACATATTATTTTCCACACAAAAGCTTAGAATAAAGAAATTTTTCTTAACCAAAAAATAAAAGAAAGGATATATCCATTTTTTTTCTTTCAGTTCATATACGGTGCTGAAATGTTCGAAAAAGCCTCACCAAGATCCGGAGAATTAGTATTGCAACATATGCCCGAAGAGAGTTTTTACTCCTTCATTCCGAAACCTTTGCCCCCTTCGCCGGCGATAGAGTATGACAATGAGATGACTTGTCTTTTGGAACAGGCGAGCGGCGCTCTTTGCAGATTAGATGGAGAAACAGATTTACTACCAAATCCTGATATTTTCATATATACCTATGTAAGGAAAGAAGCTGTCTTGAGTTCGCAAATAGAGGGGACTCAAACAACGCTAATAGAGTTCCTTGAAGCGGAAAAAAACTTAGAGAGAAAAGCATCTGACTTTAGTATAAGGGAAGTATCAAATTATATTGAGGCTATGCATTACGGACTTGAGCGCTTTAAGCATTTGCCGATATCAAATCGGCTTATAAGAGAAATCCATCAAAGATTGGTAGTAGGAACTCGTGGAGACAGGAAGTCACCTGGGGAGTTTCGTAAAACACAGAACTGGGTTGGGGGAACAAGACCAGGTGATGCCGCTTTTATCCCTCCCCCCGCGAGCGAAATTACCTCTGCTATGGGAGATCTAGAAATATTTCTTAACGATAGAGAACGTCTCATCCCAGTTCTTATAAAAGCAGGCTTAGCTCACGCCCAATTTGAAACCATCCATCCATTTTCTGACGGTAATGGTAGAGTAGGGAGATTATTGATAACCTTTATACTTTGTATAGAAGGTGTTTTAAAAGACCCCCTCTTATATTTAAGCCTATACCTAAAAAAATACAGGTCCGAATATTATGATCGCCTTAACGCAATCCGCCGTGACGGAGATTGGGAGGGGTGGTTAAAGTTTTACCTCAGGGGTATTTGGGAAGTTTCTAAACAAGCTACCGAAACCGCAAAAAAAATCGTCAACCTGCGAGAAGCAGACAGAGGTAAAATAAGCACTTACGGTAAATCTGTTAAAAATACTTCAAAACTACTAGAACTCCTTTATAGCTGTCCGATAATAACGACCCCAGAAACAGCGAGATTATTAGATGTATCCTCACCGACTGCAAGAAATACACTTAAAACCTTAGAGAAAACAGGGATTTTAGAGAGTAGTAAAGGGCCAGGTAGAACTAGGATATACCGCTATAAAGCGTTTATCGATGTCATTATTAGGGGTATTGAATCGTAATCCTGCCATATTTTATTGATGGTAGAATACCGCATCGCCGATATCTGCCTATTCTGTTTACTCTTCCCGCTGACCAAGCCCCCCTTCCCCTTGACAAAATCCCCGCCCTGTGCTAGACTTCACAATTGCTGTAAATTTCCCCAGCGAGAGTGGCGGAACTGGCAGACGCGCTGGACTTAGGATCCAGTGGGTAACACCGTGGGGGTTCAAATCCCCCCTCTCGCATTTTTCACAACCGTATCCCATACACTTGCTAAAGACAGGAGAGCACACTTGGAATACGATATCAAAAAGGTTGATGCCAGCAAACTGACCGCCAACATCACCATTGAACCGGATGAGCTTGCCGAGGAGGAGGCAAAGGTCGTCAAGCGTCTGACCAAAGAGGCGGAGATAGACGGATACCGCAAGGGAAAAGCACCCGAGGAACTTATCCGCAAGCGCTATCAGGAGAGCATTCGGCGGGATGTGAGCGGAAAGCTCATCCCCCTTGCCTGGGAGGATGTGACTGGGGAGGAGAATATCAAACCCCTGGAGGACCCCACCTACCGCTTAATCAGCTATCCGGACGGAGGGCCACTGGTTTTTGAGGCTGTCGCCTATCTCCCCCCGCCCGTCGAGCTTGCCGATACAGAGAAGCCCAAGCTGGCTCCCCGCCTATTCACCATCTCCGATGAGGAGGTTGGAGCGGTTCTGGCTCGCATTGCCGAGGAGAACGCCGAACGCAAGGAGCACCTGCTCACCCCCGCCCAGGAGGGCGATGTGGTCACCTTCAAGTGGGAGGGAGAGCCCCCAGCCGGCGGCTCCAAAGAGGAGATGGAAGCCCTCATCCCCACCGAGAAGATGACCGGCTCCATAGGTGCGCAGTTGATAGGGGTGGAGAAGGACGCTGTGCGCACTATCACCATCAAGTATGAGAAGGATTTCCCCAACCCGGAGCTTGCCGGCAAATCGGTCAACGCCAAGGTGCGCATCGTCAAGGTGGAGGAACGGATAGTTCCCGCTGTTGACGACGAGCTTGCCAAGGACCTGGAGTTTGAGAATCTGGAGGTGTTCAAGGAGGCGGTGAAAGATGACCTCATCCGCTCCCGCAGTATGGAGGACCGCAGACGATTAAGAGATCAGGCTCTGGAGTGGTTGATCACCAAAAGCAAGACAGAGATACCCAAATCGCTTCTGGAGTGGGCTCGTCTCGGTGAGCAGGAGGGCACCGAGAACCCCCCAACCGACGAGCAGATAATAAACGACCTGAAAGCCCGTTTCATCATCTCCGCCCTGGGGCAGAAATATAAGATAAAAATAGAGGAGGATGAACTACGGCTGGAGGTAAACGCCGTCGCCCACCAGCTGGGGCTGACCGAGGTGGGAGAGGGCTTTGTGCGCACCGTCTGGGCAAACATCTATCGCCGTAAGGCGTTGGAGATGGTGGTTCGGGAGGCGTTGGGGGAGGAACTACCGACGGAGGAAAAGAAGGGGGAGGAGCAAGAAAAGGGGGCAAAAGTGCAAAAGGAAGACAGTCCTGGTAAAAAAGCCTAAAAAAATAGTTTTCCAAAACTATCCATTCACTAAAGACGATTGACACAAGGAGTATCATCATGACCCTCGTTCCCTGGGTAATTGAGCAGACCGCACGCGGAGAGCGCAGTTACGACATCTACTCCCGCCTGCTCAAGGAGCGCATCATCTTTGTGGGCACACCCATAGAGGATCAGGTAGCCAATACCATCATCGCCCAGATGCTCTACTTAGAAAAGGACGACCCGGATAAAGACATCCTATTCTACATAAACTGTCCCGGCGGACTGGTCACCTCCGGTATGGCTATCTACGACACCATGCAGTTCATCCGCTCGACTGTGGCTACCTACTGCATCGGACAAGCCTCCTCCTTGGGCGCCTTATTGCTCGCCTCCGGCACCAAAGGCAAGCGCTTCGCCCTGCCCCATTCCTCCATCCTCATCCACCAGCCCTCAGGGACTTTCTCCGGGCAGGCTGCGGACATTGAGATTCACGCTGCAGAGATAATACGCCTGCGCAAGCGACTGAACGATGTCCTTGCTCTCCATACCGGACAGCCGATAGAAAAGATTACTAAAGACACCGACCGTGACTTCTTCATGAACGCCGAGGAGGCAAAGGAATACGGCATAATTGACGAGGTGATCACCAGCCGAAAGATGGAGAAGAAGAAGGATAAAAAAGAATAAGAAAGATAAATTTGAAGAAAGGTAGAAGCTAGGAAATGCTCAAAATACCCCCCAAAGAAGGAATAATCTGTTCATTCTGTGGGCGCGGCCAGGAGGAAGCCAGAAGGATGGTCGCCGGACAGGAGGTTTACATCTGTGACTCCTGCGTGGAACGTTGTAACCAGATTTTGGCAGAAGACGCCTTCTTGCGCAAAGAAGAACTGTCCACAAAGAAGATTTCCAAGCCCAAAGAGATAAGGGATTTTCTAAGCCTCTATTGCATCGGGCAGGAGCGGGCGAAAAAGACTTTGTCGGTTGCAGTATACAATCACTACAAGCGAATCAGCCACCAACAGAAGCCTGGCGACGAGAGTGTGGAGCTGGAGAAAGCCAACATTCTGCTCATCGGTCCTACTGGCTCGGGCAAGACCCTGCTCGCCCAGACATTAGCCAAGTTCTTATCGGTCCCCTTTGCCATCGCCGATGCCACCGCTCTCACCGAAGCCGGCTATGTAGGTGAGGATGTGGAAAACATCATCCTCAAATTGCTCTTAAATGCCGGCGGAGTGGTGGAGAAAGCCGAACTGGGCATAATTTATATAGATGAAATAGACAAAATCACCCGTAAGACCGACACCCCCTCCATCACCCGGGATGTCTCCGGCGAGGGAGTGCAGCAGGCGCTGCTGAAGATCCTGGAGGGTACCCAGGCCTCGGTTCCGCCGCAGGGCGGCCGCAAGCACCCGCACCAGAAGTTCATCCAGATCGACACCACCAATGTGCTGTTCATCGTGGCGGGTGCCTTCGCCGGCCTGGAGAAGAT
>Ga0114919_10001183_pt1 | contig 20971 bp, 18 predicted proteins | sample BlataG_FD_88682 | JGI IMG/M metagenome (GOLD analysis project Ga0114919, IMG submission 88682) | Deep subsurface microbial communities from Black Sea to uncover new lineages of life (NeLLi) - Black_00105 metaG | ecosystem: Environmental > Aquatic > Marine > Oceanic > Sediment | place: Atlantic... | reverse complement strand
TTCAAGAAAGAAGAGGATAAAGATTTAAAGCTAAGTTCAATAAAAAGATACATTACTAGAATAGAATCGTTAATCGATATGAATGAAGAAGAAATTATTCTCCAAGAAATATTAACGAAAGAAGGAGAAATAGCAAATGCACTAAATCTCCTCCAATTTAAGCAGGAGAATATTCAGACCTTGGATGAAAAATTGAAAAATTTAGATGAAATTGAATACCCTGAAGAATCAAAACAGATTGAAAAGGAATTATATTCCCTGAAAGCAGATTGTGCTAAATTAGAAAAAGAAACAAGTGATATTCAAGAGGAGATTTTACGTTTAAAGCAAATTATTGAGAAATGAATCTTAATATTTTCCTTGATCTGTTTAAGGCATTAATTAGATTAAAAAGTTAAGGTTTTTACCTTATGTCATATCCATCTTTTTCTTTTGAAGTAATACAGCATTAAAATGGCGATTATAACCATTACTAATATTAAGATTGGGTATCCGAAGGATTGGGAAAGTTCGGGCATATATTTGAAGTTCATACCATAAAATCCCGCTAAAAATGATAAAGGGATGAAAGTTGTCGAAATTATGGTGAGCACTTTCATAATATCATTCATCCTGTTGCTTACACTAGATAAATACATATCTAACATTCCAAAAATTATATCACGGTAGTTTTCTATAAGATCCGAAATTCTAAAAATATGGTCATAAATATCCCTTAAATAGACCTGCAAGTCATCAGTGATTAATTTTGACTGCTCTCTTTGTAATTTATTTAATAACTCTCTCATCGGCCAAATAGATTTTCTTAAATCAATTGATGATCTTTTTAAACGATAAATTTGTTGTAAGGTTTCTGGATTAGGATTTTTTATTAGATTATCTTCAATATCTTCTATATTTTCCCCCATTTTTTCTATTACAATGAAATAATTATCAATTATCACATCTATTAATGCATATAAAAGATAATCAGCCTTCATTACTCGTACTTTTCCTTTAGGAACTTTTATTCTTTCATATATCGGATTAAAAATTTCTGATTCTTGCTCTTGGAATGATATTACATAGTTATCCCCTAATATCAGGCTTATTTGTTCATGATCGAATTCATCTAGGTTCTGATTCCAAAATATATTTCTAAGTACGATAAAGATATAATCACCATAATCTTCCATTTTTGGTCTTTGATTTGGACTTAGAATATCTTCTAACACGAGGGGATGTAAATTAAATTGATTCCCTATCTGTTCAAATACATTAACTTCAGCCAAGCCAGAAATATCAATCCACTTTATAAAAGAGTCTCTGGTTTTTCCAAGATCAATCTGAAAATCTTTTAATTCCTCTATAATATAGGTATCTTCATTGAATTGTGTCATTTTTATTTTAGTCTTTTCTTTTGGTTTGTCTCCTATATATTTTAAAGTGCCTGGTGGAAGACCAACTTTTTCTTTTCTTTTTGTTGATGGGAATACTTTTTTAAATGGTTTTGTTATTCTTCTCAAATTTTATTACCTTACTTTCTGTTTTAATACTAAGACAATTAATATTACCAATAAAAATTCCATTAATTCTTAATGTATCAAATAATTAAAATCATTATATTAAAATTATTATTATCTTTAATTAAAGTAAAAAGATAGAGAATTAGATATATATCACATTAAGTATGATTCTCAAATTAATAAAAAACTTAGAGGTAAATGTGTTCGTATGAAAAGAATTTATAGAATTATAATATGGATTTCAATTATAGGAATTTTTTTGTTAGTTTATTATTATTTTGGTTTTGAGATATTATTATTGAATATATTACTTTTAAATATGGTCGCTTATGTCTTAAGATCAATATTACTTGATGTATTTCAAACTTTGATTAAAAACTTATTAGTTCGATATATGTTAATGATAATTATAAATATCATATGGCTAATATTTCCATTTTGGTTGATTTTTATTATTTCACCGATTTATTTTGTAGCAATTATTTCATTTCTGGTTGTAGCAATATCTTTAACTTTTCAAAATATAATTAATAATATTGCTTCAGGAGTAATGCTTTTATCATCAGAGGGTTTTGAGGCGGGTGATCTAGTTGAAACCAGTGGAACTGAAGGAATTGTGAAAGAAATTACCTTAAACAGCTTGAAACTAGTAGATTATGATGGATCTATCACCTATATCCCTAATAGAATTGCCTTTAATTCATCAGTAGTTCGTTATACTCATAAGCCAATAAGAAAAGAAAAGAAAATAGAAATTTCTAATGTAGTAAAAAGTCTCGGAAAAATTATCACTGGTGGAAAAAAGGTAACTCGTTATATTAAAGTAGTTGAACTTTTAGGGTCAACAGATCCAGAGCTACTTGAAGAATTATTAAAACCAATATTTGACAAGTATGAACCGATTTTTGGAGTAAGACCATATTACTATGCAAATAATACAATCGTAAATCGATTAGGTATTACCATTCACATTATTACAGAGGACCCCAAATTGATCCTAACATATATAAATCCCTTATTAAAAGAAATTCTATTTAAAATTTATGATAAAGAAATAAATTATGGATGGAAACCTAATGAAAAAAATGATCAAGAAATAGTATGGAGATAACTTAAAAATGCCGCCACTTTTTAACACTGATTTAGAAGCGTTAATATATCTTTTAGTTTTCGGGGTAGGCTTTTATCTTTTAAATAAGTTGCTCTCAATAACAATTGGCAAAAGTGAAAAAATACCTCTTAAGCAAAAAATTATTATTAATTTTACTTTAAAAATTGCTGCTGTTCTTATAGTAGTATTTTTTATTATTGAAGGATTTCCCCTCATTTCTCTAATTGACCCAACTTATACAGCCGTACTTACTGGAGCAATTAGTACCGCGATTGCATTCGCTTCTAGCGGTATTTTTTCAAATTTTTTTTCGGGAATTGTCATAATGTTAATAAGACCTTTTGAAGTTGACGATTTGGTCAAAATTGAAGGAGATAAAGGTATTATACGAGCAATAAATCTAACAAAGGTGAAATTAGAAACATTTGATAATATAATAATTGAAAAATCAAATGGGCAAGTTCTTTCTTCAAAAATAGTAAATTATACAATCAAACTAGGTAAAAAGAAGTCTTTTAAAGATTTTAAAAGTAAGATCTTTGCCCCTCAAGATATTGGTTTTAAAGGTATTTATGAAGATATTTCGAATTCTAAAAAAGAATTTGAAAATAATCTAAAAAAAGCATACGATTCCTTTTCGACTAAGAACTATCCAAAACTATATAATTTTACTTTTAGAATGGATTTTCCCTACAAGGGATTTCGAGTTATTATCAATGAAGTAACAAAACTTTGCGATTTGTACAATCAGAAGAACTATTTTAGAATTAAACCCCAATTCGATATAGTTGATTATAATTTAAGTATAATAGTTAAATTTCGATTATTAACATTTAGTCCACAAAAAATATTTGATTTTCAGCCTAAATTTGCTAAAGATGTTTATAATATAATTTATAAATATACAATTTTGCTAAAATAGTTAAATTTTATAAAATCAGAGTTTAATTTTTTAATTAATCGATCCTAGTTCGGTATAATTAACTAAATTAAAATTTATCCCGGTATTACATATAGCTTATATTTATATATTAATCTATTTTCTTCGAATTTTACTCAGATATTTTTGTTTTTTTTGCTCCAATGGTTTCAAAAAACCAAGTAATTCATCAAAAACTACATTTTGGTGCAATTGTGGGCGAAAAATGAACTTATAATATTTTTTTTTCCAATAGAAGCGCAGGCTATTGAGATATACTAGAATTTCTGAAATTTGTTGAGGATTTATTTCTGTATAGGAAATTATTATATTTTCCTCAGTATTAGATTCGATATTCCTTTTTAAAAGACTACCCTCTGTTTTTAATATATAAATTGTACCGTTCAAATAGGCCTTTTGATCCTCATTATAAGTCAATCCAAGGTATTGCGCATATAACTTAAAATATTGAGTAACTTTAGCACCTAGATAATTTTTTTGAATAACATCTCGATTTTTATTTTTTATTAATTTCTGTAATTCTTGGTCTTCCATCTGGCTTTTATTCACTTGGAGAAATTCATAATATTTAACCTGTAGGTTAGTAAAGATTAATGTCTCTATGTCCTGATAAAAATCTTGAACCTCAACTGCTAATATCCGGTCATCTTTGATGTGGTCCCATATTATAATGAAAAGCACTGCAATTGAGACTACTAAACTTAAATATACAAGTATATCCTGTGGATTCATAAGATTAAGATAATCTTTTCTATATTTTTAATGGATTTGTAGTATAATTTAGTTATTTATAGATATTCATTGCTTTTAAATACATCATTCATATTTTTTTAGGGAAGGAAAGCTTCGTATTACAATTATTAATGAGGATAGAACATGGATTCAAATTTTATTTATGGGGCGTTCTCTTTAAAAGATCAATGCAAAAATTCCTTACTATGAAATATAATGGTGAATATATAGACGGAATAATGTCAAATCAACCAGATAGATTAGTAAAATTCCGTAATGAAATTCAATACTAAAAATTTCTTTTGTTTTCTATTTTTTTTAACAGATATTGAATTTATAGAATAAAGGCTTAATTTTGATTTGAAATTTAATTTTTAAAAATATATTTTAAATACTTGGAAATTTAATAAATAAATAAAAAGGTGTTTCAGTGTCCGTCTTGGACTCCTAAAACGACTAAGGTTTCAAGACATTTTATACCTCTTATTTCATCAGCTTCTATAAAGATAAAATCATTTTTTTTCAGTTTAAATTTTCCTTTCTTGTTTGTAAATATTCCTGAACCATCTAAAACTAGAAAGAAAACAGCGTAAGGTTCTGGGTGGGGTTCTATTTCCAGTTCTTCTTCTAAACAAATGCGAACTATGTTAAACTTCTTTTTTGATTTAACAATTCTCTTTAAAGCCGGCTTCCCTGATAAAAATTCTAAATTTTTTAAAAAATCCGCCATAATTACAACACCCTTGATGCTATTGTATTTTTTTTCATCATCTTCATTTTTTTCTTAGTTTTTCCCGTTTCTGCCAACCTTTTAGGCATTGTTCTTTTATGTGTCACATAACCTACAATAAATAATACAACAATCCACATGGTTAACAAGACGATATCAAATTGATACGTAAAGAAATTGCTTCCGTCTACGCAAAATCTAAATAAGTCCGTTAAAAAGGTTATTGGTGAAAAAAAGGATAACAATAATAAATAAGGGGGCAAACTATGAAGAGGAATAAAAATTCCGCTCATAAATAGTAAAGGGAACTTAATAAGATTCATAATAATCATCACATTAGAAGTCATATCTGTAGGATATGCTGCAACTAATAGCCCCAATAGAGAACCTAAAATTGACATTAAACCAATCCCTAAGAACATTAAAAAGATCGTTGCAATTGAATTAAACACAATTGAAAACAATAGGATAAAGATAATGGTTATTACTGATGTAATTATTAATGTGTAAAGAGTCGAAGCGATGACTATCCCTAATAAAAGTTCGTTTAATGAAATCGGAGAGACTAAAATTCTTTCTAACGATTTTTCACGAGTTTCAATTGGTAAAACAACGGGACTAATTGCTGTTGCTGTGAAAAAAGAAGTCATAGACACAATTCCAATAAATACATGATTTATAGTGATGGCTCTACCAATAGCCCAAGAAAGCGTCATAAAGAAAGGAAATAACAACCCAAAAATTAAAACGGGACCTCTTTTTATATAGAGCGTGATGTTTTTCTTACTTAATATCCAAATTCTATTTAGACTATCGTTTATCATTTTTCTAATCCTCCCTTAGAAATTGAATCTTCTTTTATTAGATGGATAAACACTTCCTCTAACGAAGTTTCTTTCACTTTAAAATCAAAAATTTCTAAGTTATTCTTTTTAGAATAATTATATAACTTAGATATATCTTTTAAAATGTCGTAGCTAGAAATAGAGTAATATCCGTTTTTTTCCTTAATACTATCGAAAGTGTCCGTCAAGGAGGTTTTTTGATCGTTTGATAAAATACCATCAATTTTAAATAGGATCGTAGATGTAGGTTTAAATCGTTCGCGAATATTATCAGGACTTTCATCAGCAATGATCTTACCTCTATTCATAATTAAAATTCTATCGCAAATGGTTTGTGCTTCTTGCATGTCGTGAGTAGTAATTAAGATCGTTATACCCTCTTTCTTCAATTGAAGAATGCGGTTTCTCATTAGTTTAACGGAAATTGGGTCTAATCCACTTGTAGGTTCGTCTAGAATTAGAATAGGTGGTTCATGAAATAACGCTAAACAAAAATTAAGACGCTGCTTAAGCCCTTTTGATAGCGCCTTTGTTTTGGAATGCATTTTATCAATCAAGTCAAATTGTTCTAGCAGTTCCTTTGAGCGCTTTTCAATCTTTCTCTTTGGAAAACCATATATACCGCCTGAAAACTTAAGATTTTGCAATACAGTAAAATCTGAAAAAGCATTACTAACTTCTGGCACGATTCCAAAGTTTGTTTTATATTTACTTAGGTTTTTCGTTATATCCTCGTTAAAAATTTCAATTCTTGCCTTGCCTTCTAATTTAAAAATACCCGTTAATAATCGAATAGTGGTAGTTTTACCAGCACCATTAGGACCAAGAATCCCTACGATTTCTCCTTCAAAAATTTCAAAAGAAACATCGTTTACAGCGATAAGATCCTCAAATCTTTTAACAAGGTTAGAAACTTTAATTGCAATAGATCTCTTTCCCATATCTAGTTCTTGGCTAATGTTATTCGTATCATTATTTTGAAAAGTCATTTATTTCTCACAAAATACTTATTCTATTCTGATTAGATAGAGTTTATTAAAAGAATTTAATTTACTACTTTACACATAAAGTAGATTAAAAAATTTTTTAGAATAAATTAAATTATGGATTTTATTTTATTAGTCTTAATTGCAATTGCTTTGGCAATGGATGCGTTTGCAGTTTCAATCTCTAGTGGAATCATTATTAAAGATGTTAAATTAAAACACTCGTTAAAAGTTGCTTTATCCACAGGTTTTTTCCAAGGATTCTTTACATTTTTAGGTTGGCTTGGAGGAATATATATCGCACATTTAATATCGAATATTGATCATTGGATTGCGTTCTCTCTACTTTTAGTAATTGGAACTAAAATGATTTACGAATCTAGAAAAACTGACTTAGACGAGGATAAAAAAATCAACCCCCTCAAATTTTTCGTTTTAATATTATTAGGCATTGCAACAAGCATTGACGCGTTGGCTATAGGATTAAGTTTTGCCCTTTTGAGTGTCTCTATTTTAGTTCCAATAATTTTAATAGGAACTACAGCCTTTGGTTTTTCCGTCCTCGGAGTTCTTATTGGAAATAAAGTTGGTCAATTTTTCGGGAATAAAGTCGAATTGATTGGTGGGGTTATTCTAATCGGTATAGGAGTAAATATATTGATTGACCATTTATTTTTTGCGTGAATTCTTTCCATAACTATTACTTTTAAATCTTCAATATTGTAATAATCAAAATTTTTTAGAGGTCTAAAAACTTATTTTAAATTGAATGAAAATTTACCATTAAGTAGCCAAATAATATGTGATTTTTACTATGTTTGATAAAGATTATTTAGAAAAAATTAAATTAGAAAAAGAAAAATGGGAAGAAAAAATAAAAGGGTCAAAAGAACGCGATGTCAAATTTGTAACTGATTCTGAGATTCCAATAAAAAAGCTATACACTCCATTAGATGTAAAAGGAGATTATCTAAATAAAATTAACTTTCCTGGACAAGAACCTTATACAAGAGGAGTTTATCCTAACATGTATCGTGGAAAATTATGGACTATGAGGTTATTTTCAGGCCACGGAACTCCAGAAGAAACTAATCTACGATGGAAGTATTTATACGAGAACGGTGAAACAGGGTTCAGTGCTGCCGTTGACGCTCTTACTTTTAACGGAATTGACCCTACCAACCCCGATGCCGCACCAGAGGTTGGTACATCTGGTGTTCCGCTTTATTGCATTGACAGCCTTTTTGCGCTTACAGAAGACATACCCATAGATAAAATTAGCGTAGCTTTAGTTGTTGAACCCTTTACGTGTGCTCCTGTGTGTGCAATGTATTTCAACATGGCAAAAATGCGCGGGTATGACTTAAAAGATTTAATGGGTACAACACAAAATGATATACTAACGATGACCGTTGGCTATATCCCTTATAAAAACAGTCCACCAAACCATTTGTTGCGAGTGGCTTGCGATTTTATTGAATGGACAGTAGCTCAAAAGAACGTTCCAAAATGGCATCCCATTAATTTTACCGGTTATAACTACCGCGAAGGTGGCATAGACGCGGTTCAAGAATTAGGTTTCGTATTTGCGAGTGCTTGTTCTCATATTGACAACTTAATCGAGAGAGGCTGGAAGGCTGACGATTTTGTTGGAAGATTAGCTTTTCATTTAGCAGCTCATAAAGATTTTTTTGAAGAGATCGCAAAATATCGAGCAGCTCGGAGAATATGGTATAAATTGATGAAAGACAAATACGAAGTAAAAGACCCAAAAAACCTTGGTTTCCGCTTTCATGTACAAACCGCCGGAAGCTCTTTAACGGCGCAATTACCTATGATAAACATTGTTCGAACAGCAATTCAAGGCTTAGAGGCTAACATAGGTGGATGTCAATCGCTCCATACAAATTCTTACGACGAGGCTATTTGTCTACCTTCAGAGAAGGCCGCCTTAGTTGCGTTAAGAACTCAACAAGTAATTGCAGATGAAACTAGAATAACTAACACAATAGATCCATTAGCAGGGAGTTATTACGTAGAGTGGTTAACTGATGAGGTTGAAGAAAGAGTATGGAAATATATAGACAAAATTCAAAAGGTAGGTCCCATAGATAAAGCTTTATCTACGGGTTGGCTCTACAAAGAAATGAGAGACGCGTTCCATAAGAGAAGAGTACGCCTTGAAAAAGGGGAAGAAATCATGTTAGGTATCAATAAATACCAAGTTCCATACGATACAGTCACAGATGTCTTCAGAACGTCGCAAAAAGCCATAGATATTGAAGTTGCTCGGATTAACAAGTTAAAAGCACGGAGAGACAACGCCAAGTTAGAGAAGATTTTAGACAAACTAAGAAGTGTCTGCGAAAAAGAAGAAAATGTGATGCCTATAATAATGGAAGCTACAAAAGAAGGGGCAACAGTAGGTGAAATATGTGATATTTACAGAGAAATATGGGGTATTTGGGAACCCCCATTAGCAATTTAACTAAGGTGTTAAATATGAGTGAAAAAAAGATTAGAGTATTAATGTCTAAACCAGGAATTGATGGACATTGGAGGGGCGGAATAGTAGTATCAAGAGCTATAAGAGACGCAGGCATGGAACTCATTTTCGGAGGTTTTCAGAATGCAAAACAGATCGTAGAAGCAGCAATTCAGGAGGATGTTGATGTTCTTGGTTTATCCATACACAGCGGGGCTCATTTCGCATACACAAAACAGGTGATTGATCTTTTAAAAGAAAAGGGTGTGTTTAATGACATCCTCATCTTAGTAGGAGGAGTTATTCCCGCTCAAGATTTTCCAAAATTAAAAGAGATGGGTGTAGGTAACATTTATGGACCTGGATCGATGACAAATGACATTGTTGAGTTTATTAAAACTCATCTCAAAAAATAAAAAAAACATGTTTTATTTTTTTATCTAATAAATATTTCATATCTAAAATTTATCTGAGGATGTATCTTATTGACGAATGACGATATTATAGAATCATTAGTTAACAGATTAAAAAAAAAAGATAAAATTGCTTTAGCTAGATTAATAACTATTGTTGAAAACGAACCTGAGAAGGCTTCTAAGATTTTCAAGCATTTTGAAAACATAAAACACGACTCTTATATTATTGGACTTACAGGTTCTCCTGGTGTTGGAAAGAGCACTTTAACTGGGGCCATAACTCAAATTATGTTAGACGAAGGAAAAACTGTAGGCATTATTTCCGTAGATCCAACATCTCCTTTTAGTGGAGGAGCTTTTTTAGGGGATAGAGTTAGAATGACTAACATTTCCTTACATCCTAACGTTTTTATGCGTAGTCTTGCATCAAGAGGGTATAAAGGAGGAATTTCAAGAGCAGTTTTTGACATTAGCATGCTATACGAAGCTTTTGGCATGGATATAATCCTTATTGAAACTGTTGGCGTCGGACAAGCTGAATTCGATGTATACAATTTAGTTTATACTGTTGTTGTTATTTTAGTACCTGGTTATGGCGACGCTATCCAGATGCAAAAAGCAGGGATTATTGAAATAGGAGATATTTACGATGTTAACAAAAAAGATTTAGGAGGAGAAGACATAGCCGTACAAATTGAAATGATGCTCGACGATACAATATTTCAGAGCGGGTATCGGCCCCCAGTTGTATTGACTGACGCAATCAATGGCGAAGGTGTTGATGAACTTCTCCAATGTATCTGGGATCATAAAGAACATGTTGAACTTTCAGGAATTATCAACGAAAAGAAAAAAAATCGATTTTCTTACAAAATTAAGGAACTCATTTTTACTAAAGTCGAAAAACTTATAATGGAAAATTTCGTAGACGAAAACGAAGTAAATGCTATTGTAAAAAGTGCTTTAGAAGACGGTAAATTTAAGCTCTATAATTCTATTCATAAAATTTTTGAAAATGTAACCTTTGAAGTAAAAAAAAAGAATTAATATTAACTTGTTTTTCAAATTATAGTTTAAACAATTTAATTTTCCAAGGTCTAATTCTTAGTTCATTAGACTCTAATAATGAAATTTCATTATAATTAAAATCAAGTTCTTTTAATTGATTTTTTATTAATTCTCCGTCTAATTGGATATTTACTTCTTTATTACTTGGATTAAATAGTCTTAAATATGAGCTATTTTCACGGCGCCATAAATTTGTAACAGATATAGGGGGCTTAACAGAAAGGAAAGAATCACTGATTTTATTTAATTCAAAATTTCCATCAAAATCAATTCCCGATAATTTAAAATAAAACGAATTCACATAAAACAAGGGAGATGTTGAATCAGTTTCATCTGTAATAGATATTGCGAATTCAAATTTTCCTTTTGTAAATAATAAGTTCCGAGTTTCAAAATTCTTTCGATTTATAATAAATTTTTGACTATTTTTCTGAATATATATTATTCCTTGCTTGTATCCTTTTAACCACAGGAAATCTAAAGTCTGAATTTTCGATCTTTTCGTCTCTTCAATTCCAAAGGGATAGTTAATAAAAGTATTTTCAATTTTAAATTTTGGCGTGAGAATGACTTCTTTTAACGAATTAGAATCAATAAAAAATTCAAGTCTATTCACTTCATTATATTGAATTATTTTAATTTTGAATTTATAATTCTTAGTCTCTCCTATTATTACATAATCTTTTTCAACATTATCCATATATTCTTCTTTTAAAAGTAATTCATAATTTAGACCAGATTGAAATTTTAATTCATATACTATAGAATTCTTATATTTGATTTCAATTGTTTTTAAGTCCTCTAAAATCTTTAATTCGTACGGGAACGAAGGCTCAACTATTGGTTTTTCGTCATTTTCTTCTATAAATGTATAAATTTTACATCCAAATCCAGGGATATCTGAAATGAATTTTAAAATTGAATCATGATAATAATAATTAATTCTTTTATCTTGATCAACGAGATTTTTATTTGCTTGTTCCTCAAATTTTAATTGTACTGAAATTAAGTCTTTTCTTGAATATGGAGTTGGATTAAAAACTAATATGTTTTTTGAGGTTTCATTTAAATCCTGTTTTTCTTTATAAAATTCTTCTGATAAATGTTTAAGTGAATTTTTAATAAAACTATTGCATTGTTTTTGAATATCTGCATGAATTTGGAAACAAAGTTCAGAAATGGAGATATTACTTTCTGTAATATTTAATTTATCAAATTCTTCTTTATTTAATTGAGCTTGAGAATAATCACCAGATCGTATGAAAGGTACAGCATAGCAGTCATGAGCTTGCGTTAATAATAATTTTTTCCATAATTCTTCTAAAAATGAATCATTAGATTCTCTATTAAAAAGCCCTAGAATACAATTTAATATTTCTGATGTAATAATGCTAATCTCAGAATTCTTATTTTGAAGAAACAATTTAGAAGCAATAAATATAAAATTTCCGATTAAAAAGTCGTCTCGATGATATTTATATTCTCCCTCTTTATCAATTAACTGAAAGAATTCTGAAAATAGTAGAAATTTACCAAAGATTTCCGAAAATTGAGAGACTCGCCAGATTTCTTCTTGATAGGGTTGAGGCATAATATAATCTTCGAATGAAGAATATATAATATAATCCATAAAAGGACGGGCAACAGCTTGAAACAATAGATTTGGTATCTCTTTAAAAAACGTGCCGTGCCAGTATTCTCCATTAAATACTCCAGATTGGTCTATAATTGTATTGATTTTTGTATCATCCAATCCAACCCAACTAATATTTGCCGAATTGGAGGTGGGATTTACACCCATTAGCCGAGTTTTTAATGAACCCCTCATAATATTAAACATTCTTAAGATTTGAGGTATTTGGGGGTGAATTGAGCTTTCTGAGCAATAATAAACGTTTGAACTTAACCCTAACTTCTTTAAATTTTTCAATCCATATTCAAATTGTTTTATATTAGATTCAGAACCTATAATTAAACTATAAGGTTGAGAATATGTAGGATTTATTATTTCAAATCTCCCAAGATTGAATAATCTTAAAAATTCAGAAAATTTATCAGAAGAGTTTCGACTTAGCCACTCCAAACAACATATAGCAATTTCAAGGTTGTAAGGCATATTTGTTTCAATAGCTAATTGCATTTTCTTTAATAGAATATCTATGGCATAATCTGGAGAATCAAATTCACAGAACCCAATATCATAAATAATTACTCCGCCATGAGCTCCTGTAATAAAAAAGGTATTGATACGATTCTCACGTTTTACTAGTAAACTTAACTTTTTTAAAATGCTATAGTATTGTTTTCTTTTCTTCTCATTATCTCCAATTCCTAAAAATTTTAAAGAAATTGCTTTTTTCTTAATCTCACTAAAGTTAACTTTGTACTTTTTAATTATATTCTTTCCTATAAATTCTTCAATTAAATCAATAACTTTGATTAACGCTAAAATATCATCTGAATTTATATTTAATTTATCATCCTTCATTGGAAACTAACAAATTGATTAAATCTTAAAATACTTTAATTTTATTGAATATGTTTATGGTAGAGGTTTTTCTTTTTCGATATCTGCGGGGTCACGTCCTTTTTCTAATTGTTCAAACCACCATTTATCAGTAGAAATCATTTCTTTTGCTTTATTCAAAACTTCTTCAATTTTATCAGATTTAACAATTACCACGCCATTAATATCACCAAATACTAAATCTCCGGGATTAATAATTCTTTTACCGCAAGTTATTGGTGTCATTACAGAATCCATATCAACTACCATCCTGCTACGAATTGAAGAACAGATTATACCTTTAGCGAACATTGGAAACTTCAAAGCAATTACTTGAGCCATATCTCTTACTGGTCCATCAACGAGACCACCTTTAAAGCCTAAACCTTGAAGAATTCTGCTAGTACTCTGGCCTAAACCTGCGGCAATCATTTGATCGGACATATTAACACACATAATTGGAAATTTTGGGACTCTTTTGATAAATTTAACCATGCGAGCAATGATGTCTCTATCAAGCGGATCATCGGATAAAACCATTTTCATGGTTCCGGCGAAGCCAGCCATTCTAGCCCCAGTCCACATTGGTCTTATTCCCGCATCAAGAAAACCTGGCTCAAAACCTAACTCATCTATTGCATCTGATACGGCACATGTATATAATTTTGAATACTCGTTTAATATTGATTCCATTTTTTCCTTATTCATGATTTTCACCTATTAAAGATTTATTAATAGTGAATGTTAAAAAATATTCTAATAATGATATTATTTTGATCTAACCTCATATATAATTAATAGTTAATTCAAAAAAAATGAAAAAATATGACTGAAAAAGAATTTGAACTGAAAAAAAGAAGCAATAGTATTTTTGAAAGTGTAAAAGATACTCCCTTTAAATATGTAGCACTGGGGATAATTAAAGGATTAGGGTTTGAGGAAAAAGAGATACATGAAAAACCTTTTATTGGTGTTGTTAATACCTGGAATGAGTTAAATCCTGGACATAAACATTTAAGAAATCTTGCAGAAGCAGTTAAATACGGCATAATTGAGGCAGGGGGTATTCCCTTTGAATTCTGTACAATTGCTCCTTGCGACGGTTGGGCGAATGGTAATATAGGAATGCGCTTTATACTACCCCAACGAGAGATTATCGCAGATTCTATTGAAGCCATGGTGGAAGCACATCGATTAGATGCAATGGTTACCTTATCCAGTTGTGATAAAATTAATCCAGCAATTTTAATGGCTGCTATACGATTAGATATCCCTACTATTTGCGTTCCTGGAGGCCCAAACTTGTATGAGATACGATTTATGCCAGATTATAAAGGAATTGAACAAAGTATTTATGGAGATTTTATTCATAAATTAAATTGTATAACTTGTGCTACATATGGAGCTTGTGAATTAATGGGAACAGCTAACACAATTCAATGCTTAACGGAAGCTTTTGGAATGACATTACCCAATGCTGCTACTATTCCAGCACAAACAAGAATGAAATACATAATAGCTAAAAATTCGGGAAGACAAATAATGGATTTATTAAAAAAAGGAATAACTCCTTCTCAAATAATGACAAAGAAATCGTTAGAGAATGCAATTATGGTTGATGTAGCAATAGGTGGCTCGACAAACTCAGCTCTACATCTTCCAGCAATCGCTAATGAAATGGGAATAGAATTTGATTTAGAGCTATTCAATGAATATAGCAAAAAAATCCCAACAATCGTGAATGTATCGCCGTCTGGAGATTATGGGATCGTAGACTTATATAAAGCAGGGGGGATCCCTGCAGTCTTAAGGAGATTAAAGGATTTTCTTCACTTAGATTGTTTGACTGTTTCAGGAACTACAATAGAAAAGCAAATTCGAAGAATAAAAATATTAGATGAGAATGTCATTCGTCCATTAGATAACCCTGTTTACCCCGAAGGGGGAACAGTAATATTAAAAGGAAATTTAGCGCCAGATGGAGCTGTTGTAAAACAGTCTGCTATTAAAGACCAAAGCATGTTGCAATTTGAGGGTTCGGCAATATGTTTTAATTCTGAACAAGAAGTCATTGATGCTCTAACTTCAAATAAAATATCAAACGGTTCAGTTATAATAATTAGATATGAAGGACCAAAAGGTGGGCCTGGTATGCCAGAATTATTAGCCGTAACAGCAACTCTAATGTTACGTCGTAATTTAGATAAAGTAGCTTTAATTACTGACGGACGCTTTTCAGGTGCTACATCAGGACCATGCATAGGGCATGTGAGTCCCGAAGCATATATGGGCGGTCCCATTGCTATTGTTAAAGATGGAGATATGATTTTTATCGATATACCTAAGAGGAAACTTGATATTAACCTTTCTGACGAAGAAATTGAGCAACGATTTAGCAATTGGAAACCACTCGAAAGAGAGATTAAAAGTAAAGTCTTGTTAAAATATAAAAAATTAGTTACTTCCGCATCTAAAGGAGCAGTATTTAAATTATAAAAATTAAAATCCTTACACTTTTTTACATTTCAAAATAATTTCAAAAAATAAAGGAAAGAAAAAATTAAATTTGACTATTCAAATTGAGCTTTCTTTTTTTCATGAATTTCTTTCAGTTTTTCCTTGATGTTAGCTAAATGTTCACCATGTAAAGGATATTTATACATCGCTATAATAATAACACTTAAAGCAATTGCTGGAAACACAAAAATTAGAATTCTTAAACCCATTATTACTTCTTGTGTTACAGATTCAGGTTCATAAATTGTCCATCCTACATTTGTGAAAATGAGACTGATGGAAAAAAATACAAAAATATTTGCCAAACGTAAGAAAAATATATAAATACCAAAATAGCTTGCATCTCGTCTTGTTCCAGTATTGACCTCATCTTCATCAATTATGTCAGATACAATTAGATCTTTGCTATATAAAGATCCTGCTAAACCGATTCCAACCAAAAAGAAAACAATAAATCCTGACCATTTATCCTGGATGAACATAAAAGGAAAGAGTAGGACCATCCAAACTGCGGAGGATATCATCCACATTTTCCTTATTCCAACCTTTCGAAGTATGGGTTTCCAGATTAGAGTAATAGAGATTGCTGCTGAGATAAAAGTAGCAGCAAGTAATAATGATAGTAATAAGGTTTCACCTTCCCCTATACCAAGTACATATTTGCCATATAATGGAGCCATCATCGGGAGCATCGTGTCAACAAAAAAGTCACCCATAAAAGCGGGTATTGCCCATCTAAAAGATTTATTTTTAAGACATGTTTTGAACGCTTCAAAAAACCCAGGAATGTTTTTGTAATCCTCTTGAAACTGTGGCTTTTCTCGTGGTGTAAATTTCAAGAATATTACACCAACAATAATTATAATAATTGTTAATGTTATTCCAAATAGTTGGTATTGTGGCAAGGCAGCTGGATCTGAATAATCACTAATGAAAAAACTAGGTAGGATAAAAGCAAAAATCAGCCCAATTATTGCAAACACTTGTCGTATGTTATTAGCTTTTATTCGGGCTTCTTCTGTTATAAACACCTCTGGCAACATTGATGTGAGATTTATATCATATGTTGTATAACAGAGTTCAAAAATTATAATTATGATGACAAAATACATGAAATTGAAAACTATTTCTGGTATTCCGTAAGAAAGAGGTGGAAAGAACAAAAAGAACATGACTACGGCAAGTGGAACGAGAGCAAGCATGATATAGGGTCTTCTGCGTCCCCATCTAGTGTGCGTTCTATCACTTATGTAACCCATGACTGGATCATTGAATGCATTCCAGATTGACCAGATTATAAAGCCAACTGTAATAAAATTAACATCAATTCCAACAACTGCAAAATAAAATGTAAATATTAAGAATGTAAATGCTTGGTAAGCAGTGATTAGTGATATTTGGCCAAAACTGTAAGCAATAGCATCTCTAGTAGAATATTCTTTAGATCTATCTTCATTCATTTCAATCGCATTTTAAAATTTTTTTTTATTAAATTTTAAATAGAGTATTATTCATAACTTTAGATAACCATATATATATAGTTATACTTGTTCTTCCCTTGTATCAATAAACAAATATCAAATAATTGATATTGAGGTTGTTGAAACTTCAAGGTAGTTGAATGCTACAAGGAAAAATACCAACTCTAGGGGATTTGCCGTAAAGATTTTCGAGTTCTTTTATCATATCATTAAAAATTTTTTGAAAAATAGTTCTCTCAGGATAATAATGAAGCATATCTGCTTTATTTATATTAGGCGAGAAGATTCCAAATATCTTTTTTTTTAAAACTGCTTTAAAGATTATTGTATCTCCCCAATTTTGGTACAGTCTTCCGCCTGTTTCTCCCTGTAATGAATGAAAACCTCTTCCTTCACTAGCCGCTGTTAAAAAAATAACTGCTCCACCTTGCTTAATAAATCTTTTAGAACTGAGGTAAAAGTTAAGTCCTTTTAAAGCTTGGGAAAGTTCAGTATCTTCTGGATAAAGATTAAAAAACCCTACATCTAAATTTAAATTAGGAGGCAATTTAGTTTTATAAATTTTTTTTGCCATTTCTATTGCTTTCCTGTGGGCTTCAATGTAATGACCTGCAAAGACTCCCGCGAATCCTCTTTTCATTGAAGATACAATATTAACAGAAAAATCTAACCCTACTTTCTCACACACATCTTCGATATCTCTTCTTAAATCTGTAATAATTCCTAAACCTATACCGATTCCTCTAACTCCTGCTTTGTGGTTTGCCTCAAGAGTCTGAATTCCGCATACTCCTGGTAATATTACTTTAGCACCACCCCCAAATCCTGCTAATGGATGTGGTAATACAGAGCCAATAGCAATTTTTACTTCCGCATCGTAATAAGTTTTATTTAAATAGATAGGGGTACCTTTATTAGATTCTCCAATATATACCAAATTCTCATACGGGTGGTGATTTTCAATTTGTATTCTTTCCACTATACTAAGTCCTACTTTTTTAATAGAATCTTGCCTATTCATTGGACGGTGAGCGCCAAGAGCATATATCAGATTAATTTTATCATCGGTTATACCTGCTGTATTTAACTGATTTATGATAATATTTAGAATATGTTCCAATCGAGCTGGTCTAGAAATATCTTCAACGACAATAACAACATTTCGTTTTCCTTTAGCAATTTCTTGAATAGATGGTGTACCTATAGGATGATTAATACAATTTACGATTTCCTTTTGAGAAAGTTCTTTTGCATCTTTCATACGAAATAAATTAACATCCCAAGAATCTGGAAATTCAAGATTTAAGTCATTATCCCCATACCAAGCAGCCCAAGGAATCTTAAATTTCTGTACCATATATAAACCTCACATAAAAGTTCTTACAAATTAAATACAATGGTATTCATAAAAATTTAAAAATAATCTTCGATATTTAAAGATTTTAATTTATCTTTCGTAGGTTTGCCAGTTTCATCCCATCCTCTGAAGTGATAATACTCCTTTAACATTAAATCAATGCTTAAAACTTTATTCCGTGCTCGTCCATTTGATAAAGGTGTTTTTAACTTTATTGGGATTCTATCGTCTTGTTTTGTAATTCCACATTGAACATTAAATAATCTTTTCAAATTGAAAATTCTTTCTCCAATTTCCATGAGTTCCAATAAGGTTAATGATATACCTGTTAAATAATAAATTGCCTTAATTAACAAATCAAAAAGATTTTCAACTATTTGAGAACCCGAAGATATAGTTTGACGGCAAATCCCTAACGAATTATTTATTTCTGAAAGATTCTGACAAATTGCAATATCCCTGGCAAATTTAGGATTATCAATCGTCCTCAATCGAATTGGGACTCCTTCGTTTATCTTCAATGTTTTATTAAAACCAGTAAATCCAGAATACATATCGTTACCGAACCCCCTTAAATGACATGCACCTCTATTAGAGGTAGCATATTGTAAACCTAAAGCAAAATTAGCTCTTGGTTCATGCATAGGAAGATCCAATCCTTTAATTTCTGCTGTTAATCGATTAGAACCCTTTCCAATTATTTTAGAAGCCATTCTGGTTCCTTGACTTAGTATTTTACCTATTCCCTCATTATTACAAATTAATTCAGTTAGTTTTACAATTGCGTCTGAGTCACCCCATTCTAAGGAAAAACCAATATCATCTTTAGTTAATATTCCCTTTTCATAGCAATCTAAAGCAAATGCAACAGTACATCCGGTAGAAATCGTATCAATTCCCCATTTATTACAATAATCATTTATGTATGCTATAGATTCAACATTTGAGTTTAAACACATTGACCCAAATGCAGCTGTAGTTTCATACTCCGTTCCCGCAGCATTTTCAATTTTATAAGGACCTTCCTTTATTTCAATTTCCCGACCACAACTAAATGGACATAGATAACAAGGTCTTAATTTTACTAGCATTTTTTCAGCTACTACAGCTCCAGATATTTCGTTAACACCTTTCCATTTCCCTAGTGATCCCCAATTCTGATGTGGGACATCTGCAAAAACTTCAAAATATTCAATTGCGTTTGTTCCAATTTGTCTCAAAGTAGTTGCCATAGCCGAATTGCTAAAATCTTTCATCAACTTTCTTGATATTTCTTTAAATTTTTTCTCGTTATAATATTCTATTTTTTTCGTACTTTTTACTGCTATAGCTTTTAATTTCTTTGATCCCATAATTGCGCCCATCCCACCTCTTCCCACTGCTCTGCCATGATCATTCATTATTGAGGCCATTGGTATTATTTTCTCTCCAGCGGGACCAATACAAGCAACTTTAAATTGTTTGCCTAATTTGGATTGAAGGTTCTGAATTGTAGTTTTTGTGTCTAAACCCCATAGTTCAGAAGCATCTTTTAATTGATAGTTATTATCGTCAATTATTAAATAAACGGGTTGTTCAGCTTTATTCCTAAATATTAACCCATTAAATATTGGTCTTAATTCAGCGCCGAAAAATCCACCAGAGGCGCCTTCTCCATGAATGTTAGTTAATGGTGATCTAGCAGATACAGAAAAAAAGGCAGAGCAAGGATAGGATGTTCCTGTTAACAATCCTGTCATAAGTATTAACGGGTTTTTATTATTGTAAGGATCAATATTAAAGACTTTTTCATTCATTAGAAAGTGAATTGCAAAGCCCGGTCCGCCCAAAAATTCTTTTACTAATTGCTCGTTATAAAAATTTTCTTTAAACGATTGATTCATTAAATCTATTTCTAAAATCTTACCAAATTCTTCTTTTCCCATGCAGAATAAACCTTTAAAAATTATTTAAAGTCTTTATTCATATTTATTTTAAGATAAAATAAAATTGCACTTTTTTTGCTACATTAATGTTTAATAGGTGAAATGAAAAAGCGAAAAAAATCTTATATCTTCTTTTATTGATAAATTAAAAAAAAAATTTTGATTTTATTTAAACATAAAGGATGTAGAATCGAATTATTTCCTAACAAAAATTTTAACTAAAAATTGTTTTAATTAATTATGTCTCAAAAAAATAAAGAGATCTCTCTTGAAGGCAAAATGGGTGATTGGGGACCATTTGGCGAAAATGAAGGAAAATGGTTGATATTTTCCATTGGAAATCCCGTAGAGGGTCATGGATACGCTT
>Ga0114919_10001180_pt1 | contig 20981 bp, 17 predicted proteins | sample BlataG_FD_88682 | JGI IMG/M metagenome (GOLD analysis project Ga0114919, IMG submission 88682) | Deep subsurface microbial communities from Black Sea to uncover new lineages of life (NeLLi) - Black_00105 metaG | ecosystem: Environmental > Aquatic > Marine > Oceanic > Sediment | place: Atlantic... | reverse complement strand
TGGTGGTGGTGGTGGTGGTGGTGTTAATAATAATAGTAGCTCTGCTGCTGCTCTGAAAAGCAATATTAATAAAAGATTCCCACTACTGGCACACCAGTGGCCAGCAGTTAGAGATCTCAAAGACAGAATTGGTGAAGCAGCGCAAGAATGGCTGTCAAACGATGGAGGAGCCACCGCCTCTACTAAACACATTGCATCAACCTTGATAGCATTGGCGCATCTGAAGCCTCTAGATGGTGTTGCGCTGCTCAAAACTTTCTTGAGTGCACGCAGGAACTATGTATCAAAGAAGCTATCTGCTATTTCCAGCTCCACCACTCTCCCCTCTGCTCAGACTGAACTCGCTGCTATTGCCACTATCGTCTGCTCCACCATTGCTCAGAGTGGGGAGCTGTTCCTGGCCCTTGTAGGCATCTCCCCGACCCCTCTGGTAAGCCAGATATTACAAGATGAACTTTCATCATCCACCCAAGCAGCCGGTAGCAGTGCCACTAGTAGGGTCAGTGATGAGGTGTTTTTCGAACCAGAAGGCAAGCCCCCTCCTGAAGCTGCAGCCTGGAAGGCCCACATCATAGACATGGTGGATAGACTGTCCAACCTCAGCTCTTCTGGAGTGGCTTTAGAATGCTCCCAGTGGTTGAATCAACTCGGCAGTTTATTCACCAATCAATCATCATCATCATCAACTGCATTGACGCCTTGTACTAATGGGAAGGATCTCCTGGCTATGGAGTCTTCCATTGTATCCATCCTAGATGAATGGACATATAGCTTTGATATGGATAGTACTACTCCTCTTACTACCAATTTACCCTGGATTGATGTATCCCAATGGGTGTTGACGAAACCAGTTCCCCTCTGGCCCCTTTTGTTTGAAGATATCTTGTTGTCAAGAGCCAAGGAGCTGGTGCAATCTGATGTATCCCAGGCTGTACATGTAGTCAGGCAACTCTTGGAATCGTCATTGTCTGAAGCTGCCACTACTACTGCTGCTGCTGCTGCTGCTGGTGGTGGTGGCGGTGGTGGTGGACCAGGAAAGTATTGTGCTTCTGTTTCAACATGGTCAGATCCGGTGTACTTTCAACCGACGACACCAGGCCGACCCCTTTCTGCATCCTCCACTACCACAAGTAGAGTGGAATGTAAGAGCGGTGGTAGTGGCAGTGGGGGCAATGCCTGGTTGAGCAGTGTAGATGCAGTGTGCAACGCGTTTGATCGCAAGCTGGCAGCGGCATTGCTGGCTTCGTTGGACGTGTGCCGCGGAGCTGCTGCTGCAGCAGCTGATTCAGCAACAACAGCAGATAGTTATATCCCTGTGTATATGAGTGCAGCTGGAAGAATGACTAGTAGTGGCATTAGTAGTGGTAAGAGTGTCTTATTGCCTGAACGTAGTAGAGTATTGCAACCGTATGTCCAAGCTAAATGTATAGAGGCAGCAGAAGCAGTGGCTGTGTTACTGGAAGAAAAGGCAACCAATGTATCCAAAGATAGCAGCAGTAGTGATGGTATAAAAGCTGTGAGTAGTGCATTGGTGTTGGGTAGAGTAGCATTCATTATTGCTCATCAAAATACTGCCCTGTCTACTGCCCTTGGACCTGCAGAAGACTGGCAGGCCTATGCTGCAGCTGTGAATGATAATAACGGTACTTGTGACAAGCATGGTGGTGGATTGAAGAGTACCAGTGCTTATAGGTATGGTGTCGTTGGTACGTTGAAAGCAACTGGAGCAGCATTATCACCATTGTCATTGTCAAATGAGAAGGATAACCCTCGGTTGAAAGCAATACAACAAAGATATCTAGCAATAGCATCATCAGTCCACCAAATCTGGGCTGCTTGGGCCGGAAGGGGCTTGGTAGAGGCAGCTATTGCCGACTTGTCAGAGGACACTACCTTGTTTTCCACCACCACTGCTCATGTCAGAGGATGGGCTGAAATCGAGCTGCCTGGTGAAGATGATGATGCAGTTCATTTTCCTCTCCCAACTGCCCCTTCTCCAGCTGCCATTGGGCTGTTGCTGGGCGCATGTGATGAGGTAGAAAGAGCGGGAGGGTGTGCTGTGCATGACTCCACTTTGAGACAGCTGCAGTGGGAAGTGAGCAGTGCCTTTGTATCCAAGGTAGCTGCAGCATTGGATGGCAATTATAACATTGGCACTAACAACCAGGAGTCATTATTAAATAGGATGACAGAAGCAGGCGCTCTACAGCTCCTGTTTGATGTGAGATTAATCCAAGATTGCTTGGCAGGAGCTCAGCAACCATCCCCCAACTCTTCTTCTCCGTCTTCTTCTTCTTCGTCATCAGTAGCAGAACCATCCACCAGTGTTCCATTCAAAAATGAGTACGGCACACTAGAGACCAAGTTATCATCTAAACTGGACCCCATTGATTGGGCCACATACGAACCTCATTTGTATGTGTGCAAAGACATATACGTGCAGAGGTCACATGTCATGCTGGGTATGCTGCTCAAGACTGGCAGAGGTCTCAGAAGCAGCAGTGATGGTAAGGGAAAGAAGACTACTACTCCTACAGTTACAGGGGTAGGTGGTGGTGATACCAACATCTTGAAAATGGCGCCAGCTGGACAGAGATTTGTCTACCTTGCAGTGAATACTCCTGCTGCTGTGAGAAAACAAGCTCAACAGCAACAATTAGAGCAGCAAAAGATGATTCCACTCTGTATACTACACACTTCCATAACACATGGTGGTGGTAGTGGAACAACAATAACAAGAAGCAGTGGCATTTCTGCTTTTTCCTTCCCAGAAGGAAGAGGAGGAGAAGGAGGAGGAAGAGGAGTAGATCCTGCATCTGCTTATAGTTTCTCTCATTTGGATGCAGTGACCAAGGCTGTAGCTCAAGCAGCTCATGCAGCAGCTGCTGCATCTTCAGCTCAAAGAGATGGCCATGGGGATGATGATGACGAGGAGGAGTACTCTTCGGATGATGAGCAGGGTGGAGTGACGGCTGCTGGGGTGGGAGCTGCTGCTTTGGAGGCATTGAAACACGGTAGCAGTTTGTTTGCAGGCTTCAGTTCCTCATTCAAAAGAGACTATTAGTGTTGATGTAACTGTGTATTACATGTGTGTGTAACAGAAAGTGTTATTATCGTTTTGGATAAAGAGCCAAAGTGAACCGAAGTAAAAGGGACAAGATCCACACTACTTGCTGAATCTTTCCTGCAACAGTACCAAGTGTAGTTGCAAAAAAACAAAAAAAAAACATAATGGGAGAGGTATCTTTGTTTCAAAGGGAATAGTCATCACAAAAATGCTACTAACCAAAAAGGGGAATGAGTCATAACTAATGCTTTTAAGTCAGTAGACGTTGGTATGGAGAATCTTAGTGATGTGAACAACAACGAGCCTACAGCTGGTGGTGAGCTGGTACTGCCATTACCCAGCATAAATAAAAGAGAGAGATAGCTTGAACTCCCTGAGCCTTGAAGATGCTAATGCTAAGAATCTGTCCACCAGACCAGCTTCTAACATCCCTTGACGCATACATCCAGGTATGAAGAAAGAGAATGCATGTTATTTACACCATTCACAAATTCATTACTACTACTGCTACCTACAAGTACCCGCCTACACTCACTATTCCTCTGGCTTTGGTACTACCCTTCTTACCATGGAACTTATAGGCAGGTCTGGTAGGCTTTGTGCCAGTCTGCCCACCTTCTCCCATTTCTGCCTCAATGTCAGCCAACAATTCCAAATCAGCGGGGTCCAACTCAAGCTCCTCCTCTTCCTCTTCCTCATGACTAGTCTCGCCATCTTCATCACTGCTATTTCCCCTCAATCCATTAACACCACCACCACCATTCTTTGCCTTCTTCACTGACTCCTCATGTCCATTAAAAAGACGAGGATCAGACGAACCAGGAGGAGGTACCCAAGCAAGTACCTTTCCATCTACATAATCTTTCAAAATCTTTCTACCTGTTTTAGTCTCATCAGGAGCCCCCGATGCAGTCAGCCACCCCCTGGAAAATGCCAGTGCAGCTATCAGTTCTATTGCTGTGACATGATCAGCAGCTGTTGTTTTAGGAAACTGGACGCCATACAGATTCTCTAGTTGTTTTCTAGTGACTCGTTTAGTCACTGTGCCTACTGGACCTTTGACATCAGTCAGCCTGTCTATAGGAATAACACCAGCAGCAACCATTTCTGCTTTACTGCGAGCAAACCGAGGCATCACTAGGCCTGGGCAATCACAAAGACAGAGAGTGTCACTCATGTTGAGCGTCTGGAAATGTTTAGTCTTCCCTGGTGTAGGTGCTACTGCAGTCTTTTTAGAGCCAAATAGAGCATTAATGGTGCTGGATTTACCTACATTCGGGTATCCAGTGAGCCCTATCATGTATCTGTCTCCACGTGATGTTCGAGGGAGACCTCTACGCACAGCGTTCTCCACAGCAACAGCAGCTCGTTGTTCAAATATATCCAATAACTCCTCTCCTGTCAGGACCCTGACTCTAGAGTCTGAAATGTACTCAATTGGAGGTTCCAGTCCTTCCTTTTCTAACTGTTGAGCTTCTGTAGCACGGCGAGCAGACCAGAATAAGTAGTCAACGCCTTGCTCTTCAAAATAGTCTGCCCAGGCTGTTCTCACGTTCTCAGGCAATAAATCTGCCTTGTTAAGCAACATTAGAGAAGATTTAGCTGCGTTAAGTTCTCTACAGTATTTCTCTAGGTCGGTACTACGATAGGTAAGGGGATCTCTTGCATCCAGTACCTGCACTACAATATCTGAACGTTCCAACACTCTCCATAATTGTCTCCAAACTTCCAAATTCTTTTCGAATGGAGTCAGTGTCAGCAATTCATCCTGTTCAATTGCAGCTAATTCTCTCCTCCATTCCAAGAATAAGGCTCTCTCTGCAGCGTCCAGTTGCTCGGGAGTGGTGGAAGTGTCCCAGTGAGGACGGCGGGGAATACGGAGGTGATGCCTGGCTTCAGCGGCTGTGCGATCTTTTTCAGCTCTTTCCGTGTCTATATGAGCAACAGTGCCAGAGCTAACTACCACAGCAGTGGTTTTATCCGCAGCGAACTCACGGTCTGCAAGGTCGGCCATGCTCATCATTTCAACAAGGTCGTTGCTCTCGATGACGCTCTGCATGTTGTTGCCGGCGGGAGTGGTGTCGGTGGTGTGGAGCAAGGAGGCTGGGCCACCGTTCTTGCCTTCTTTCTTTGCTGCATTGACCAGTGTTTTGCCTACAGCGAGGCCTTTGCGCCTTGCTTTGCCGTTGTGCTTTCCCATTTCGTATGAACACAGGGATTCACAGCAGATGCAAAATAATTAAGACGTATGCCAATATCCTGAAACCTTACTCAAATTGCGTCGATAAATATGTACCAGACGGTCTAATGTGCTACATTTTGATTCCAATGTCCATGCATGTCGTTTTAAGTAGGAAGAAGAGAGAAGAAAGGCAGAATTTGCAAGGTGCACAAAAAAGACTAAAATTCCGACATTACTCTACCATTTAATCATTGAATATTGAAGTGGCAATCTTGAAGCCGTAATACATCCAATCAGATCACTTTTGGAATTGCCAACGTTTTCAATCCTCAAAAAAATGCAGCTCTCTGTTTTCAATTCAGCCAGCAGGCAGCAAAGGAACGCTGTCCAACCACATCTTATCAACTTTAAAGCCTTCAGATACACAGCACCACGTCACCAACGTTCTCTTCTCAACGCCCGACGAAACACTGGTGGATACGACGACCCCTCCTCATTCCTCCCCAACCCACCATCACAATCCACCATCCCAGGCAAAGGAGAAATCCTCAGTGAGAATTTAGACTCCACAATACGTAAGAAAGTATCTTCAGCCATACACAAACTGGGCCATAGATGTACAATAGGTGACGTGGCGGCAACTGCCGGCGTTAAACTCTCCCAAGCAGAAGACGCCCTGAGAGCCTTGGCCAACGACGCTCTTGCAACCTTGGAAGTCTCCCCCACAGGTGAAATCCTCTACATCTTTGACCCCAGATTTGACCGCTCTATCACCAGCCGCAGCTTCAGACTGCGCACGGTAGAACCAGCTGTAGCTAAAGCAACAGGTGCCATTTCCTATCTGTCAAGGGTAGCATTTGGAACCGCTCTCATCACCTCCATCATTACCGTCTACCTGGCCATCACAGTCATAGCCAGCAGCAGCAGCAATGATAGAGATAGAAATCGAGGAGGAGGAGGAGGAGGAGCATATTTCAACCCCCTAGGTCCCCGTATGTGGTTCAACTTCACTGACATCTTGTGGTACTGGGATCCATGGTACTATAGAAGGCGCGCCCTAATGAGAGCATCTCTTAGACCAGGTGAAGACATGCCACCTATGACATTCTTTGAAGCTGTATTCTCCTTTGTATTCGGAGATGGGGACCCCAACACCACTTATGACGCACAAAGATGGGAGGCAGTGGGACAGTACATTCGATACAGGGGGGGAGCTGTTACTGCAGAGGAAATAGCTCCATTTTTAGATATTGAGGGGGATGGGTTGACAAAGAATAGGAGGAATACGTTTCTGGTGGATGAGGGGTACATGTTGCCTGTAGTAGCAAGGTTTGGGGGTGAACCTGTGGTCGATGGCAGTGGGCATATCGTGTATGTGTTTCCTGCTTTGCAGCAAGTTGGTAGCAGCAATATTAATAGTAATGGGGGTAAAAGTGATAGGCCTAGGATTGGAGGTGGTATAGCAGGCTACTTCTCATCATCGTCATCGTCATCCACAAAGGCAATGTCAATAAAGTCAGTCATGTTGGAAGAGAAATGGGAGATGACGGCAGCAACATCTGCGCAACAAATGCTGTCAATTGCTCTTGGGGCAGCCAATGCAGTGGGAGTATTCGTACTAGGAAATATGCTGGCCAATCCTGCTAATCAATACGCTTTGATGAGATCAGGCATGGGATGGGTAACGGCCACTATGCCACTCCTGTCTATCTATGCTGCTGCTTTCTTTGCAATTCCTGCAATTAGATGGGTCGTTAATGGTAGGAGGAATGCAGCTATCGAGACGAGAAACCAGGCCAGGATACAAGCGCTACAGCTACTGAAAGAACCCGATGAAGAGCTGATAATAAAGTTGAGAGAGGCAGCAAAATTGGCGGATAAAAAGGTGTTTCAAAGTGATGAAGCTGTCTTTAAGAGTAATAGAGCTGCCAGTGATGATCCAGTTGATTTAGAGTCGGTGGAGTTTGAGAAGAAGTTGGAGAGAAGACTGGCGGAACAACAGGAGAAGGAGGAGAAGGAGGAGAGGCAACGGGGGTGGCAACCTGCTCCTAAGAGGGAGGATTATTATACTAATAGTAGTGATGGAACTACTGGTAGAAAAAAAATCAAACCTTAAGTAAGGGATGATGGTAGTAGCAGTAGTAAATAAATAATGAATCAATGTAAGTTACAACAAAATGGGGAAAACAGGACCAACAGATCCTAATAATAATAATAATCTTTATATGCTTTTTAACGATAGAAAGCAGTCATGATCCAGTTGACCACACTAGCACCAATACACAGGAACATTGTCTGTCCACTATAAAACCAATACGGCATATTAACCTTGAAAATACTGGCAACCAAGTCTGGCAAGGTATAGAACAAAAAGCACCCACCAAATGTAGCTGCAAAGGCCAATAAAAATCCTCTAAACAAATTCTTCCCTCCAGTATTCTTCTTATCGTCCCCTTCGTACCCCTTTGGTGGAGGTGGATCAATGCGGTTCTGCTTGATTACATTAGCAATGGCTGCAAGTGATGCAGACCAGATGACTGGGGTGGTCTGAGCGGTGGACGGGCTGGACACGCCCCACATGAGCATCAGGCACTGGATGATACCCGAGTACAACATGATGTCCCTGTCAGCTTGGAAAAAACGGGGACGGTAAGGGAATAGTTGACCCTTGTCTGCAAAAGCTACATTCTTATCTATGGAGACTTGGCCAGAGAGACGGGATGTGAGTTGGGACATCACGATGCGGGAGTGAGCTGCTTCTACTGCTGCAAGGGCGGGTTCGTTACCTTTGAGGTCGGAGACTTTCTTTTTGTAGGCTTTTTGGATGGCGTTGGAGTCTGCATCTGGTTTGAGGCCCAATACCTGTGTGTGTATGTATGTATGTATGTGTGTGTGTGTGTGTGAGAGAGAGAGAGAGAGAGAGAGAGAGAGAGAGAGAGAGAGGATGGGGGAGGCGTCGGTCAGTGATGGGGAGATTGGAGATATATATACCTGGTAAGGGTCGTCCATGCCACCTGCTCCAGCCATAGCAGACTTGATGGTTAATAGATGGGGGTTTCTAACAGTGCGTGGCCTCGCAAAGTGCCTTGTACTGACTGGTTGTCTAAGGGAGATTGGGTGATGCATGTTGGGATTCAAGCGACAAAAATGGCTTACTGTTGTTTTGTTGTCAGTGTGAAAGGTTTAGGTATGTGTATATATTATTTATAGAACAATGTACAGAGAAACGAGGTCGATTCGTAAGGAAATAGCCTCATCTCCATTTCGACCGTCGATGCTGCTGTAAAGACTCGGGTTTAAATCATACTCGGCTGCATAAACACCCTTTTCAAATCAATCAACTATTAAAAGACAACTTGGATGCTAGATTGACACGACGATCAGATCAAAATACCACTTTTGATCACAATCTAGCTCTCCAAAGATGTCACAAAGACTTGCCTTTAATACCTCCCCTGTAGACATCGTTGTTCCTCTCGAGACCGATCCCATGCTATCTCCACGTCTAGATATCACCAAATCAGTTTCAGTCATCAAAATTTGGTTTTCCATAGCCCGTCTATGGTTCCTCAGCACTGACCGCAAACGCGCCTATGCATGGACCACCGCTGCCATCGCCTCTTCCTTTGCCAACATGCTCCTCCTCCTCAAAGTCTCCTACGTACAAAACTCCTTTCAAAGTGCACTGTCAGAAAAGGAACAAGATGATTTCTATTCAGCAGTGTACAACTTTTCAATCATCATCATCGTAGCCGCTCCCATGTTTGCCTTGGTCGAATACATCGACAGGAGAATGGTGGTGGAGTGGAGAAGCTGGCTGGCGCACAAGCTTATCCTCATGTACTATAACAACAAGGCGTATTTCTTGCTAAAACTTGATCCTGAAGGTATTGACAACCCTGACCAGCGTCTCACAGAAGATGTACACTCCTTTGTATCAGCTAGTACCTCGTTAGCTATTGGTATGCTGAGACAGCTCTTTTATTGCTTTGCATTCACTGGTCTTCTCTACTCCATTGCTCCCAACCTGGTATTCTTCTTATTTTCCTATGCAGCTCTTGGATCTGGTCTTATTGGCTGGTTTTTTGGCCGTAGGTTGCAGGCAATAACAAATGAATCCCTTCAAAGAGAAGCTGACCTCAGGTTTAGTCTGATCAAAACCAGAGAGTCAGCAGAGAGCATAGCCTTTTACAATGGTGATGCGAGGGAACAGAAATGCAGTACACATCGTCTGCAAGGGGCCGTCAACACCCAAAGAAGGAGAATCTTCATTGAAGCCATACTTTCCTTCTGGCAGAATGTATATAGTTATGCCACCATTCTCATGCCAGCACTGTTGATGGCGCCCAGATATTTCAAAGGAGAAGTCAGGTTTGGCGATATTTCTCAGGTTTCGTATGCCTTTGGCAGAATAGAGTCTGCTGTGTCGTATTTTATCAATAATCTGGCATCATTAGCTTCATTAGCAGCTCAAACAGAACGTATTGAGACTTTGATTAACGCATTAGCACACTCCACCTCCGTTGGAGCACCATCAGCATTAAAATCATCAAAATCAGGAAGAACTGGCTCCACCACCATCAGTCTGACCTATTCTCCAGACCAACAAGGGGTAGAACTGAATTCCCTGACCATCATGACTCCACATGGTGAACGTTCCCTAGCAAGGAATATCACATTGACAGTACTGCCTGGAAGTTCACTACTTATCAAAGGATCTTCTGGTAGTGGTAAAACATCTCTACTATGTGCTATTGCTGGCTTGTGGACAAAAGGGTCTGGATCTGTGGTTCTCCCACTGCCGGAGAATCTTATGTTTCTTCCTCAGAAGCCCTACATGCCTTTGGGAACACTCAGGGATCAACTGAAATTTCCATTTACATCGTCATCATCGTCATCTTCAACATCATCATTACAATATGTCGATCAAGATGGCGATACATCGTTATTAGAACTTCTAGACCAAGTTGGTCTCCCCAACCTAGCAAGTAGAGTCGGCGGACTAAACGCCGAGCTAGACGATTGGGCGCATGTCCTATCCCTTGGAGAACAACAACGTCTTGCCTTTGCCCGACTACTGAGGCGCTGCCCTCCTGTAGCGTTCCTTGATGAAGCAACATCTGCATTGGATGAAAAATTAGAGGCCAAGTTATATAGTCTACTGCAGAAGAAGTGTCAATGTTATATTTCAGTTGGACATAGGGCTAGTCTTAGTAAATACCATACAATGGTGTTGGAAAATATGGATGAAGCAGAATGGTCTTTAAGTCGCTAGGTTATGTAAATTATCGTTATTTACACATACGTACGTGTGTGGTCAGCAAATCATCACTCTAAACAAAGTATCGTGTGTCAGGGGAAAGAAAAAAGAAACAAAACCAAATAGAGATCAGCAAGCCCCATTATTTATCAAAAGAGAGGAAATCAAAAAAAGGGGAGGGAAAAGCAGAACTAGAAAGTACAATACCTTTTAACGCATACCATCAAAAAACAGAAGCAGAAGATTACACGCTCCAATCCAACTCTCCATCTTCTTTTTGATTTACCTCTCTTTGGCTCTCTCTCTATGCAATAGTACAGCATCCATCATTCCCTCCAGTGGTCTTGGCCCTAGGAATCGTCCCCATCAGCTTCTCCAACAATATAATAATTTTATCAAAAGAAGGCCTACTCCCAGGATCAGGACTCCAACACTTTTCAATCAATCCTCTCAATTCTTCTTTTATTCCAGAACCCTGCAGCAACAGGAACTCTGGCCTTCTGTCAAACAAGGCAGCTTGCCTGGCTGCTTCCACTGGGTCGATGCCGGCAAACGGAGGGACGTGCTCAAAGAGTTGGTATGCGATCATCGAAAAGGAGTAGACATCTACTCTGTTATTATAGGGCTCGTGACGGAATACTTCAGGAGCCATGTAACGGTAGGAGCCTGTTTCACCTGTCAGTCTAAACTTGGCATCCAGGGACTGCATGTCTGCGTGCTTGTTCCAGGGGAGGGTTTTTGACAGACCAAAGTCAGCGAGTTTGACAATACCTTGGTCAAATACAACATCGTGCTGTGATTGGTATTGAGACCCACTGAGCATTAGATTGCCTGGCTTGAGATCACGGTGAATAATGGGGTTGGGATTGCGGTTGTGCATGTATGCTAGTCCTCTGGCTGCGTCGAGGGCAATTTCGAGACCACGTCGCATGGGGAAGGCCTCGGGTCGTCTGAATGCGTCTGCCAAACTACCGCCGGTCATCAGCTCGGTCACTAGGATGTACGGCTCACGGGTTGTGCATGCACCCAAGAATTGTACGGCATTTGGGTGGTGTACTTTTTGTAAGATTTCAATTTCAGAGCGGAAATCACCCAACGCAATGTCACTGCTGCCTTTTAAGATCTTGACGGCGACAAAGGAGCCGTACCATCTGGCCTTGTGAACCACACCAAATTCACCTTCGCCCAATTTTTCCATAATAGTCAGTGCATTGGGGTCAATTTCCCATTCAGGGTCAAATTCAAAGGCAGCTGGAGAAGCATAGCCACATGCAGCAGCGAGTTTTGACTTGTCAAATCCGACTAATTGGCCGTCTTGGAGTATTTTACCGCCATTGTCTAGCAATAGTTTAGCTACTTCTTTGAAGTCTCCTAATACAGCATCTTGTAAAGGGGTTCTCTTGAATCTATCCAGTGCATTGACATCTGCTCCTTCTTTGAGTAGCCACTCTGTGACCTTGTAAGCACCTTCACTGGCGGCCAAGTGGAGGGGCGTTCTCTTGTCGTAATCACAGACGCTGTTGTGCGAGATGTCAAGGTTCCAAATACGGATGATGCGCTGGCAACGTTTGAGATCGCCAACACTAGCGAAAAAGAGGAGCTCAGTGACTGCACGGCGTTTGGCAGCAGTGTCTCCGTGGATGGACTGCATGGCTTTGGCCTCGTCATAAGCGGTGCGGCGGTGACCAGTGTCTTCGTCAGTGGCACTGTCTACTCCATTGGCGGGTGCTCCGTCAGGTCTGATGCTAAGGCTCTTATCTATATTGTTATCTTTCTTCGCCTCTTGGGCTTCGGTGTCCCCTTTCTTATCCCCTATACCAAAAGGCATGATTTAAGTTTTAGGCAGGAATTGATGGGGAGAAATTTGAGGCACAGAATGCCGATTCTATCTAATTTAGACAGAATTGATCAGTATTATAATTGTTGTTACTTTTGTTTGAGACACAAAAGCTTTTCAAACGATTTCAAGCTGATTATTATTATGCTGGCTAGGTCTCTTGTAGCAGGTATAATTCCAAAAAATATTTCACTGTCGAAATTTTATATCTCCCCAAACACGCGAAAGCTGCCAATGCACCATCACCGAATAGCCAGCAGTCATCTATTTTATCATGGCCTTCCCATCGGCAATGGGCCCGCCTCCACATGATTCCCCAGCAAGATAGGGAGCAGCTTCACATCTTTCTCCACTTGGCCTCTGGAGAGCATTTCTATTAAGTCATACCACAACCCTGATGCCAATGGTTCGTCATAGGTGTTCAATCAATGGGTACATAGGGACTGCATCTGTGATGCTGGGGTATGAAGAAGGAGATGCTCAAGAGTTGGCTTTCCACGCAGTGCTCGAAAACCATTGAGAAGGAGGAGGAGGAACCACTCTCAGAGTCATAGTGTATGGTCATTTTGAAGTTTGAAACTATTGGAACAGATGGGTAGCGGTTGTGACGGCTCTGACAGCAAAAGTGTGGAGGTTATTGAAGCTACTCCAGATCATGTTCTCCACTGCTGGAAATCGCTGACGCACCATCTCAAGCCTGCTACCGCAATAGCTTCCCTTGAGCCGAAATTCGATAATATCACATGGTAACCAGCGATGCAACCTCGAATACCAGACCTTTCACACCATAAAACCCAAGTCACTCTCTCTCACCAACATCCTCCGCACCTTCCTCCCACCCACACACAGCCCTCTATTCGTCACTTGGAACAAAACCGACCACCAAGGTACCCACCGTCTCAGAGGATGCATAGGCACATTCCAACCCCAACCCCTCCACACTGCCATCAAAGACTACGCCATCACCAGCGGAACCAGAGACCGCCGTTTCCCCCCCATCCAACCATCTGAATTCCCCCACCTCCACTGCACCATTTCCCTCCTCCATTCCTTTGAGCCAGCCTCCCACTGGAACGACTGGGAAATAGGCACCCACGGTATCATCGTCGAATTTACAGACCCTCCACTACCTTCATCATCATCATCAGCATCAGCATCATCACAAAAGAGAAGTGCCACTTTCTTACCTGATGTTGCATCTGCCGAGGGATGGTCCCATGAGGAAACATTGCAGCATCTCATTAGGAAGGCAGGGTGCAGGGTTGACTGGCAAACAGTAGTCAACTCAACAGTCAAGGTGACTAGGTACCAGAGCACTACATGTTCTTTGTCATATGAAGAGCATGTGGAGCTGATGAAGATTACACGTAGTGGTGGTACTGCGGAGGCAGGTAGTCCTACTGGCGATACTGTGAAGAGTGGTGTGAGGTCTAAACGTGCATCTTTGGTAACAGTTCCTGCAGCTTGATTTATGTATGTATTTGTTTATAATAGGTCTGTGTATAGTAGTAGTAGCAGTTTGTATTTAATGTTATTTCTTTTAGTGTATGTTAGTGGAAGTTGGTGTTGTTTTCTATTACTTTTTAAGCTTTCATCTGTGTCTCATCGCAGCATCTGATATATAAAAATGACATTTTAAAACATAAAAGAAAACAGTTCGACTCATAAATACCAACAATTAGATATGCACTATTCAGTTGCCTCCCAACAGCACCTGCTGCTGCCGCTGCTCTGCTGCTTCAACCCATTTATTCTCTTCTCCAGCTCTTCATTCTGATGATGCAGTGCCTCTTTCTTTTCCCTCAATTTGTCCAACTCTGGATGTAGTTGCTCCACTTCCACTTCAAGCATAGCAGCTTCTTGTTCTAGTCTCTCTGCTTGGGCAGTTTTCACCTTTGAGGAGCTTGATGATTTGCCAAGGCCAGTTCCACATGCTCCTCCTCCACCTACTCCTCCACTCTGTCGCCCTCTCTTGGGTTTGAGATCTTCATCTTCCTCCAGGAAATATTCATCGTCTTCATCTATGTCATAATCAGGTATGACTATAAAATCATCATCTTCTGCGATGGCTGGCTTTGAGCGACGGGAGGACGCTCTAGAGAGAGATAAGGGTGGAGCGGGGTGGTCAATTGGATGGGCGTGATAAGGATAAGCTGTGTGATATTGCGACAGAACAAGCATCTATCTAGTTCAGGTTCTTACCTACGAGAAGCATTGGCCTCTGATGAATCGGCCATTGCTTGTTTATTGTGATGCAGAAACCAACCAAGGGTTTGATCACCAGATGCAACCTTTTCCTATATTCTGGTGAATATCAGCTATGAAGATCCAATCATTGTAATCTGTAGACATTAAACCGTTACTCCAAGGCGAAATTACTAGAGAACAACATGTCTAGACATTGCAATCGACATCTTAAGCTTGATCTAAGCTTTCCCATGGGGGCTGGCCAGGGAGCAGCCTGGTGTTTTTGCCCAGTTTTGCAGTCCTGTGCAGTTGGCTACATTTTGCCTCATACTTAAAGGAAGTCCGCTGTGCTGCAGTATCCAATTCGCTAATACTTACATATGCATTAAAACATCAACACGAAGTCCTCCTGTTGAATACTTTTTAACATGGTGAACAAGCAATTAGTCAATCCTTGGCCATTTAGTGCAACTAATGCTGCTACCAAAGACAAGGTAGGCGTATACACATCTATGCATACGATACAATGACAAATGTCCAAGTTCATTTTTTAACAAGCCCGATCATCCTCAAAAATCACAGATCGCTTCTGCAAAAGTGCTCGCTGTAGGAGCTGGCGGCATTGGCTGTGAGCTGCTCAAGACACTTGTGCTTAGCGGATTCCAAAACATCCACGTTGTAAGTGATCCATTCCATTCTCCCGAAAGGTGATCACATTCCCCACCCACCCACCCACCGACAACTCACACCTCCATTCCCTCCCTGTTCTCAGGTTGACCTAGACACCATAGAAACCAGCAACCTCAACAGACAATTCCTCTTCAGAAACCACCATGTAGGCAAGAGCAAAGCTGAAGTCGCTTGTGAAGCAGTCAGATCCCTCCGCCCCAATGCCAACATCACCGCCTACCATGGCAATGTCAAAGATCCCCATTTCACTCCTGAATTCATCAAATCCTTTGACATAGTCCTCAACGGCCTTGACAACCTAGATGCAAGGTTCCACGTCAATAGACTCTGTCTTGCAGCAGAGGTTCCTTTAATAGAAAGTGGTACTGCTGGGTACCTGGGCCAGACCAGTGTGCATCTGGGACCTGAGATGTCTGAATGCTTTGAATGCCAACCTAAACCAAAGCAACAGAAGACCTACCCTGTATGTACTGTTAGGAGTACTCCTGAAAAACCTATTCATTGTATCGTCTGGTCCAAGGAATTGTTGTTTCCAAGATTGTTTGGTGATCCAAAGGCCCAGACTGATTTAGATGATGGGGATAGCAATGATAACAAGGGAGGACAAAAAAATGGTGACAACGAGGATGAGAAGAAGCAGCTGGAGCTGGCTAAGAAGCTGGATGATGCTTCCTTCTTCCTACGTAAAGAAGATGAACCAGCAAAGGAATACGCCCATCGTATCTTCAAGAAAGTGTTTTCTTACAATATTAAGAAACTGGCCGAGTTGGACACTGCTGTATGGAAACTAAGAAAACGTCCAACTCCACTGGACTTAAATGCCTTGCTGGAAGAATTCAAAGCAGAACAACAAGGTGGTGATGGAAAACAGCAAGCAAAGAGGGTAAAAAGTGAGAGTGCAAGCAAGTGCCTGGCACTAACTGATGATCATACCACCTGGACACCAGCCCAATCAGCAGCCGTCTTTATCCACTCCATTGTAAAAATGCTGGAAGAAAGGGCAGATGAGGTAGGCACCCTGTCATTTGATAAAGATGATGACTTGGCAGTTGACTTTCTAACAGCTACCACCAACCTAAGATGCTACAATTATAGCATCCCTCCTTTGAGTTTGTTTAATGCTAAAGGTATGGCTGGCAATATTATACATGCAATTGCCACTACAAATGCCATAATATCTGGATTGATTGTTATTGAGGCTATCAAAGTGCTGTCTGGAGCTAGTAGCCAGTGCAAGACCACATATCTGTATCAAGTGGCTTCCAATAAGAGAATGCTCATGCCAACCAGTCTCCAGGAAGCCAACCCCTCTTGTAGTGCCTGCAAAAGAGACTATGTGTTAGAAATAGACACAAAAAGAACTACTTTTGATGAGTTAGTTAACAAAGTCATCAAAGCAAAGATGCCAATAGGAGACGAGTTTGAGGTGTGCTGGCATAGTAAGGAAGAAAAGAAGGACGAGAACGGAAAGTCTTTCTTCCCCACGGCTATTTATGAGGAATCACCTAATTTAGATGAGGATGAGGTCGCTGACTCTAAGAAGTTCCTGCCTAGGTTATTGTCAGATAATATCTGTGGAGGTATTGTGTCTGGGACAAGGCTGCATGTCAGTGAATCGCAAGGCTATAAGAGAGAAGTAACAATCCATGTGAAGCATAGAGAAGATTGGGAAGAAGGATCAGATCAGTTCGTCTTGACTGGAAGCTTCCCACCTCCTCCTCCTCCTACAACTACTATTACTACTACTAACGGTGATGATGCAGAGAATGGTGTAGACATGAAAGAAACAAATGGAAAAGTTGCTGCAGATGATGACTTAAGAAATGATCATGATATTTTGTTGGTTGTAGGAGAGGAAGCAGTGAAGCAAGGTGCTGGAGGAGTAAAGAGAAGGGCAGAGGAACCTCCATCATCTGGAAGTAAAAAGGCCAAGCCAACTGAGGAGGACAATAATATCGAGGTAGATATAGATCTTACTTGAGGTCAGTATGAATGTATACATGTCGGTTTTACATCTATGTCTGTAATTCTACTTCTTGTACTCTATAGCTACTATTGCGATGGTGGGTCTAACATTGCATCTACATCTTTAGGATTTATTTTAGAATGAACTGTAGCAGCTAAAGCTGCCCATTCAAAACATCTCTGGATGCCATCACTCTTCAAAGGAGTGGCATCGTGGTTCCAGTAGGACAGGGAGGAGAAGGTGTGTCGAGCATGCCATGCAGTCTGAGGGGCAATGGTGGTGGTTGGAGATTCAGATCCATCATCTGGGAGCTCTTCTTTTCTTTGGAGTACTAGCCCTGAGTATTGTGGTGGTAGAGGGAGGGTGCAGCCTGCAAAATTGCGGCCTCGGAAAGCGGCAGAGAGGATGGGCAGGCCTTCCACGTCGCCGCCTGGGGGTGGGGGTGGGGGTGGGGGTGGGGGTAAGTTGGGAAAATGTAAATAATAATGGTTGCTGCAAAGTTATATATATGGTTGCTGCAAAGATACTAGCGGATGATTTGGATTTGTAGAACTACTTGAGACGGACACACCTGTACGGGTGGGTTTAAAATACGTGGAAACTGCAGCTGGGCCATTGTGATCAATGGAGCAAGGTAAAAGGTGGACTTCAGCGTCCTCTAAGCTGGCTGGGATAGTGATCTTGGACTTCATTTAGATATGTTATTTGCTGTATTTAATTTTCAAATTGATAGCTTTGAAGAGTTGATGGCCACTTTTTGAGCTCTTTTTAAATTTCCTACGACAGTCTCTCCTGGTCTCTCACCAGAATGCATTTCTTTATTACGGGTAATTCACACAAAATATCTACCAAATTGAGTATAAGATGACACACATTGACCAGTTTAAAAACCTTCTGAAGTCACCCAATTGAGTATACACAGCATCCAGCCAGTATTCCTCTTGCATCTCTATCACCAGAACCAAAATGCCAAGTAATCGCACTTTTAAGTATGTATACATACCTGCCGACAATTCAGAGCCAATACAAGAATGTGAAGAGTCCATGAAAGAAGGCAAAGAAGTCGAAAGTCTTCTTGACCGCCTCAAATCCCATTTCAGAACGACCGGTCCGACCAAGTCGACAGCCCAACTCAACCAGCAACGACATCAGCTCCTCCAAACTCTCCCTCAAGGTGCCACCATAGACCAGAGAATGCTTGACATTGCCACATCACTCAACATGGTAGAGACTGTATCTCTATTGTCACACACTAAAGATCAAAACTTTATTGCCATTAATCTCTATGTTGACGATGAAGGAATGATCAAAAACCTCCCGATCAACATGAGAGCCAGCGAAATTGCCCAATGTGCTGGCAACCCCATAGAAGTACGCGGTGACGCATTTTTAGCAAGGGTACTAGATGATGGAGACAACTTTGACCGGCTAGATTTCACCATTGATGAAATAACCAGCAACGCTGAGTGGGTCAAACACGCTCAGATCCAAAACGCTAATAGACGATCTGCTGAAGCCTCAGGCCACATGGCACAGAGACTGCAAACTGTCAAGGAAGAAGGCACTCGACTGAAAGAATTAACACCAGCAGAGGTTGAAAAAGAAAAGGGGAATGCATGCTTTGCCAGACAAGATTGGTCTGCAGCGATAGACCACTACAGTACAGCAATACGGCATGACAGCATGTTGCTAGCAGCTAGAAATAACAGAGCAATGGCGTATTTAAAATTATCTAATTGGGAAGCAGCTAGGCAAGATACTGATGCATTGTTGGAGCTGCAACCGGGGAATGTAAAAGCATTGATGAGAAGGGCAGCTGCACTCCAGGGTCTGGGGAACGTAGAGGAGGCCAAGGATGATTTACTGAGAGTGATGGAATTGGAGCCTCATAATAAGGAAGCTAAACGACAATTAGATGATTTGTAATGTTTTATCTCTTAAAATGATGGATCTTCATCCCACTAAACTAAACTACACTACACTACTTAATAATAAAGCTGTAATACCGTACTTTCGAAAACTTTCATTTCTCTGGCTCCATCTCTCCATCTCTCACCGTCCATTCATTCATTATTCTTGGCCTGCAGTCATGCTCGTCAAATAAGGCCCCAACCTCTCTGCATCTTCAACCAACCTAGCCACCCCTTCTGCCAACAACTCTCTCCCTGCCATCCCCAACTGATCCTCAAACAACTGCTGATCATATTGCCTAATCTCCCCGCTGTCAAATTCATACTTTTTAGCAAATGATGAAGAAAGTCTATGAGCCACTCCACCTCCTCCACCACTACTCCCAGCATGCAAACCGTCATTATACCCTTCCAAGGTAGGAGCTTGGTTGAGCTCTTTCAACACTTTGGGGCCGACCACCAGGTAGTCACAGCCGGCTAGAGATAGGGCTTCTTGTTTGTTGCGCAGTCCAGAGGCCATCACCTTGGTCTTGGGGTGGTAGAGTTGGCAGTAGGACCATAGCTTCTCGGCCAACATGAGCCCAGGGTGGGCTTCACCGGCTCCATAGCCAGCAACAGCCATTGTGTGGGCCTCTCTGGGGGCGTTTCTGTCTCTTATTACGCCTGGGTTCTTGTTGTACCAGTCTAGGAGACGGCCAGCGTTGGGCTGGACCACAGAGACGCCAGCTTGAGCTGCAGCTGCGCCTTGGGCAAAGCTGTAGATCAAAGTCAAGTGAGTGGCGATGCCTTCATTTTCCAGGGTTTTGGCAGCCTGGATGCCTGCCCAGGTGGCTGGGATACGGAGAAGGACGCGATCCTTGGGCACACCAACCTCTGAATAGAATTTGATGAGACGATGGGCACTGCCCAGTAGTTTAGATGTGTCGTTGGCACCACGTGGGTCGACTTCTGTGGAGACTTTGCCAGAGATGTTTTCAATAAACAAGGCGCCAACGTTGGCCAGAGCCTTCTCAATCTGGCAGCCTACTTTGTCAGATTCATTCTTGCAGCCATCGTAGTATCTAGCTTGTTCTATAGCAAATTTGTACCTCAGAAAAGCTGCTGGATTGGAAATCATTCCTTGGAGGACTGAGCGACTGGAGGTAGCAGCGGTGGGTTTTTCGACATCTTGAAGAGTTTGGCTGAGCAACACGTCGGGTACGACCTGCAGATGGGCTCGATATGTGTTCAGCATCGGATATAAGGGGAACGAAACATAAACCCTCTCAACTGAGACATTGGAGATGTGTTTTTTCTTACCTGAGAGTAGCGTTCTAGTGCTTGAAGTTCAGTGGCACCTGTTCTTGATGATGGCGCAACATAAGATGCAGTGCTTGAGGATGCCTGCACGCGCAAGGTTCTTTGAAACCGAGAGGGCACTGCTTGTCCAGATTGCTTGTTGATTTTCAACTTGTTTTGTGACAATACAAGGGACGTCTGCATCTTGGAAAAAATTTCGGATATCGGTGATTGATGCGAAATATATCAAGGTTCTAGCTCATTTGAGCTGAAAGCTCCTGCCTTAAAGCAAGAAATTTACTCACCTCTTCATCGGCCGTTGATCGGGAGCCTCCTTCACTTCTTAACCCCAAGACCAAATGGTGATGTCACTCAAATAAAAAGCACATTCTTGAATTTTATGATTCACTGATTTGTGATTGAGGCTTTCTTCACGGGTTTGACTGGAATAAAGTCTTAGACGTAATGACGACTTTGGATGTCATTCACTCACTTCGCATAGGTAAGAAACCTGTCATTCCCAATCATTTAGCATACCGTTTATGTTGATGCATAGATTCACACATTATACGACTCTTAAGTTCACCCAAACCCACCCGTGCCC
>Ga0114919_10001178_pt1 | contig 21003 bp, 17 predicted proteins | sample BlataG_FD_88682 | JGI IMG/M metagenome (GOLD analysis project Ga0114919, IMG submission 88682) | Deep subsurface microbial communities from Black Sea to uncover new lineages of life (NeLLi) - Black_00105 metaG | ecosystem: Environmental > Aquatic > Marine > Oceanic > Sediment | place: Atlantic... | reverse complement strand
GGCTGAAGCAACGACGTGCGAGGTGAATGCACTGACATTGCCGCCCTCGTGGTCGCTGTGCAGGACGAGGTAGAGCCTTATCAGATCGGCAAACCCGGGGTCGTCGTTGCCGAGCATGTGGGCGTAGTTGGTCGACCAGTCGAGGCCGGGATCGTACGGAATCAGATCACCTTTGTCGAACCGGATGCGGTATACTGCTGCCGCTATCGACGGCAACTGGGCGAGCAGCTGAAGGCTGTCTTCCAGAGCCGCTTCCCAGTATTCTTCCTTTTTCATCCCTTCATCGTAGCGAGCACGATAAATCGACTCGTTCTCGAGCGCGGTGATACCTGTTATCAGCATGGCCATCGGGTGGGCGGTCTTCGGTAGATCCCGGAGCACGTCAAACAAGTATTCCGGAACCTTTGAGCGCTTAGCGAACTCCTCTTTCACACTCGCAACGTCTTCTTCGCTCGGCAGCTCCCCGACACAGAGCAGATAGAAAATCTCCTCCGGTGTCTGATCTGTGAGCTCGCTGATCGGAATGCCACGAATGATCAGCCCCTTTTCCGGATCAACCAGAGAGGTGTCACAGACGAGGCCCTTGACACCACGCATACCACCATACGCCTGCTGCAAGGTGACTTCAGATATTACCGTGTCACCGTGCCCTTTAACCAGATCGCGGATTTCCTCCCGACGTGCGGGGATCCTCTCCGCAAGTATGTCTCTTAGCGTCGCCATAGGCGCTCTCCCTAATCTAGAGCGGTGGACGGGTGGTTCCGCAGCTCGTTTGATGATGGTTTCAAAGAAGCAGTTATAACATAATCAACTAGAGCCAATCCGGAAACTCCAGATGGACTCTAGTGCAGTTCCCGAGGCGGAAACGAGGAATTTTCCGCGAGGTCAAGGAAGTCAACGGGTTGCGCGGAGGCGTACTTACTGTACGCCGCACAAGGAACCCGGCAGACTGACGCCGAGAACGCGGAAAAGGACCGTTTCCGGACGGGAACCAACAGAGGTCGTTCTTTCCATATTGTTAGTAGAGCAAAATCACTTATTCGGCAGATGGATTGCCTTTCCCAGTGCCACCTCTGCCGCCTCCATCATAACTTCTCCAAGTGTGGGGTGCGGGTGTATCGTCGAACCGATCTCCTCAAGTGTGGCACCCTTCTCAAGGGCGAGGCACGCTTCGCTGATCAGATCGGAAGCTTCGGGGCCGACTATCTGAACCCCGAGCAGCGCACCACTTGACTTCTCCCCGATGACTTTCACGAATCCCTCTGTATGGTTGATTGCGGCCGCACGGCCGGAAGCGATGAAGGGGAACTCACCTGTGACGACTTCGTGGCCCTGCTCCAGGGCCTCCTCCTCCGATAGACCCACGTAGGCGATCTCCGGGTCGGTGAAGATCACTGCAGGAACCGCACGAGGATTGTACTCAGCCCCCATCCCGGCGATCGCCTCGGCGGCCACGATCCCCTCCCTGCTCGCCTTGTGTGCCAGCATCGGCTCGCCGGCGACGTCCCCGACGGCATAGATATTCCCAACAGCCGTACGCCGCTGCGGATCAACCTCGAGGAACCCTTTCTCATTCGTCCCGAGCCCGGCTGCCTCCAGTTTCAGAGAGGCGGCATACGGCCTTCGCCCTATGGTCACCAGTACCCTGCTGGCTTCGAACTTCAGCTCCTCCCCCTCCGGGCCTGCGGCTATCAATGTGACCCCGCCGGATGTCTTCTCCAGCGACCTGGCAGCCGTATTCAGGTGAAGGTTGATGCCGAGCTTCCTGCATTTCTTCGCCACCACCGCCGAGAGGTTCTTCGGAGAAAGCGGCAGAAGGCTGTCCAGCATCTCGACAACTGTTACATCGGTACCGAACTTGCAGTATGCGATCCCGAGTTCCAGCCCGATATATCCGCCGCCGATTACCAGCAGGCGCTCGGGGATCTCTTCGAACTCGAGTGCCTGCCTGCTGCCCACCACCCGCTCACCATCCGGCTCAAAACCCTTGAGGAAGAAGGGGACAGAGCCTGTTGCGATTACCGCGTCGGTGAACGAAACCGTCTGCTCACCATCACCGCCGTCCACTTTCAGCGTGTTCGAGTCAGTAAAGGAGGCTGTTCCCTGGAGAATATCGACACCGTTCTCCCTGAAAAGAGCGCCGACACCTGTAACCAGCTTCCTGACCACCTTCGCGCGGAACTTCTGGGTAGCCCCGAAATCGAGGCTCTTCCCCTCGACCGAAACCCCCATCGCTTTACCTTTATCCACACGGTGGTACGTATCGGCGGCTGAGATGAGCGCCTTAGACGGTATGCACCCGTAGTTGAGGCAGACCCCGCCGAGCTTGTGAGTCTCGATGCAAAGGGTCTTCCTGCCCAGCTGTGCAAGCCTTATTGCGCAGGGATAGCCCCCGGGGCCGGCTCCAATGACAACGGCATCGTATTCGTGGTCGCTCATCGGCAATTCCTCCAGCTATAATCAGGATCCCTCGATGATACTCTTGACAAAGAATTCTCCCGCCCGGTAAGAGGAACGCACAAGCGGCCCGCTCGCCACATACCTGAACCCTTTCTCTTCTCCCATGATGCGGTAGACTTCGAATTGCTCAAGGCTGATGTAGGAGTGGACCGGAAGGTGCTTTGAGCTGGGGCTCAGGTACTGGCCTATGGTGAGGAAATCCACATCGGCGCTGCGCAGATCATCCATCGCCCCGGCGACCTCATCCTCTCTCTCGCTCAGTCCCACCATCAGGCTCGATTTGGTCCAGAGGGGCTCTGGGCGCGTTCCGATGGCAATTTTCTTCAGGTCGGCGAGCACGCTCAAGGTTAGATCATAGGAGGCCCGGGCGTCCCTGACCTTTCTCGTCAGCCGACGGACTGTTTCCTGGTTGTGGGAGATCACCTGTGGACCCGCGGCAATTACCCTCCCGAGGGCATCATGGTCCCCCTGAAAATCGGGGATGAGCGTTTCAACCAGTATCTCAGGACAGCGCCTTCTGACCGCCTCCACCGTCAGAGCGAAGTGGGAGGCTCCCCCATCGGGTATATCATCCCGGTCAACGCTCGTTATGACGACGTATTTCAGGTCGAGCCGGGCCAGCGACTCGGCCACGTTCTCCGGCTCGTTCTCGTCCACCAATCCACCCGGATTGCCGCTCTTCACATTGCAGAACCGGCACGCCCGCGTGCACGTATCTCCCAGAATCATTATCGTGGTTGTACCTCCGCCCCAGCACTCTCCCAGGTTGGGACAGGAGGCTTCCTCACATACCGTATGCAGTTGAAGGCTGCGAAGCAGCTTTTTAAGATGGGCGTAACCGGCGCCGCCGGGGGCGCGTACCTTAAGCCACCCCGGTTTCCGACCGCCATGATTCTCAGTAGTAGGTATTGGCATGACAGAGCTGGCACTATAAGTTGAGCATTCTGTTCGGGCAAGAGCGACCACCCGAATGTATTGCAGCAGACAACCCTTTATAACCATGAATCCGGAGGCTCCATGGTACTCCAACCAGCAACCGAACCGTCCGATCAACCCGACACCCAGGCCTGGGACCGCCTGCGGGAGATGTTCAACGAATGGGCCCGGCTCGGCGTCGGCTCCATCATGCAGAAGAGCCACATGTATCTCGGGCTGGCCATTGCAAACGAACTGCCTGCCGGAGAATCGGACACAATCCTGGACCTTTCATGCGGCGACGGCTGGTTTGCCCGGCACCTGGCAACCGAGGTGAGCCCTGGAGGTCAGGTGATCGGGGTGGATCTCTCTCCAGAGATGATCGAGAGTGCAAGGAACGACCCTGAAAATCCAGCAAATGTCCGCTTCGATACAGCCAGGGCGGAAGACCTCCCGATGGATGATCATAGCATCGAACATATCACGTCTATCGAGTCCTTCTACTACTATCCCGACCAGGTCGCTGCGGGACATGAAATATTCCGTGTGCTTAAGCCTGGCGGCACTTTCTTCGTGGCCATGCATTTCTTCCTGGAGAACAGATATACCCACCATTGGAGGAACCACCTGGAAGTTCTTATGCACTGCAAGGGAGCCGATCAATACAACACACTCTTCCGGGCGTGCGGGTTCATCGATGTGGGCGATCAACGTATCAGAGCCGAATCCGAGCTGTCTGAAGAGGTTGACGGCAAGTGGTTCGAGAGCAGGGAACAGCTCGTCGGTTTCAAGGAAGAAGGAGCCCTCCTGATATCCGGCCGGCGTCCACCCGAGGAGGAGTGATCCTTAAATAGAATGGATCACGGCTGGATAGATCTCCATACACATACGACCGCCAGCGACGGCTCGCTGACTCCCACACAGCTGGTCGAAGCCGCCATTTCCATCGGACTCGAGGCGGTTGCGGTTACCGATCACGACACTGCAGACGGGGTCGAGGAGGCTCTTGATGCGGGTGCCAGGCTCGGCATACGGGTAGTATCAGGCATCGAGATATCAGCCCAGCTTGAAGGTGGAACCCTCCACCTGCTCGGCTACGAGATCGATCCACTGGAGGAGGGCTTTGCGTCAGGTATCATACGGCTCAAACAGGCCAGGATCGACCGCAACCCGAAGATTATCAGGAAGCTGCAGGATCTGGGGATACCCATCAAACTCGAGCAGGTTGAAGCGAAGGCCGGCGGTGGTCTTGTCGGGCGTCCGCATATTGCAGAGACCCTGCTTGAGCTTGGGGCCGTCACAACCGTGCAGGAGGCCTTCGACAAGTACCTGGCCTTCGACTCCAGCGCTTATGAGCACAAGTTCCGCTACGAACCGGCAGCAGCCTTCCAACTGATTCTGGGAGCGGGAGGGATTCCCGTGATGGCCCACCCTTACCAGACGAACCGGGAGGGGGAAGAGCTGCGCAGGCTAGTTGCGGACCTGAAGGAGCTCGGCCTCGAGGGAATCGAGGTTCACTATTCACATCACACCCCCGCACAGACGGTATTCTATCGTAAACTCGCCGACGAATTCGATCTGGTCCAGACAGGAGGCACCGATTTCCATGGCAGCAGGAAGAAGGAGATCCAGCTGGGCTGGGGAAAGGGCGACCTGCGGGTCCCGGTTGAGCTGCTCGAAGCGCTGGACCGGAGGGTCGCCAGACTGAGCGCTATTTAGTTTCCGGTCAGAAGTACCATCAACCCGGTGACTGTAACCTGCCCTAATCCAGATTATCGAGGGCATTCAGTACTTCGTAAAGGAAAGCAGAATGGACAAGACCCCTGGCAATGTTATCACGGAAATCGCACGCTTCGGTGGTGCAACCGGGCGTATTATTATTAAACATGCTCCCTGCGGACGGCTGGATTATCGGTATTATTGAAAACTGAAAGGTGTAACGGTGCCTCTATCGATTCATACAATTACCGTAGGACCTCTGGCGGTAAACTGCTACCTCGTCGGTGACTCCGACAGCAGGGAGGCCATCATTATTGACCCCGGGGCGGAACCGGAGCGGATCCTGGCGGCCGTATCCAGCGGGGGCTGGACCGTCAATTGCGTTATCGTCACACACGCACACTTCGATCACGTACTGGCCGCAGAAGCCGTGCTGGAAACCACGGGCGCGCCATTCCTGATGCACCCTATGGAGGTGATATTGCTTGAAAGAGCGCCTGATGTCGCCCTGAGGTGGCTTGGCGTCAACACCGATCCTCCGCCGCATCCCGAGCGTCTTGTCACAGAAGGTGACACCATCAGGGCGGGAGATTATTCGTTCACGGTCGCGGAGACACCTGGCCACTCGCCCGGAGGCATCTGCCTGGTCGGTGAAGAGGAGGTTTTCGTAGGCGATACTGTATTCGAAGGGAGCATCGGCCGCACCGATCTGCCCGGTGCGAACCTCGAAACACTCATAACGAGCATCCGTGAGAAACTGCTTCCACTGGATGGAGGAACGGTTCTATATCCGGGTCACGGCCCACCCACCACCATAGATCGTGAGAAGAAGACGAATCCGTTCTTTCTGCAATATTTCGGCTGATCTCCCTTAATCGATACCCGCGGCAAGGTAGAAGATGCCCCAGGCCCCCGGCCCGGCATGGGCACCAATAGCAGGCCCGATTTCCAGATGCAACATTTCCACAGGGCAGTAGCGCCTCTCGAATTCTTCGCCCGCCCTCTGCGCCATTTCAGGATTGGCACCGTGTGCAGTCACACCAACTATAGGAACTCCCTCGGGTATCTCATCATCCAACCTTTTGAAAATCTCCTCGAGGCCGCTTTGTGAGGAACGCACCTTGTGGACCGCCTCCAGCATACCGTCCTGTATTGTCAGAACGGGTAGCAGTCCCAGGACCTGACCAACCCACCCTCGCAGCCTGCTGACCCGCCCCCCCTTGATAAGGCATTCAAGGGTCTCCAGCACGCAATAGAGCCTCGAGTGACGGCGCATCTCGTCCAGCCTGTACACCAGCTCCCTTACTCCCTTCCCCTCTCGTGCCTGTCGCGCCAGCTGCAGGCCCATGGCACCCATCGGCACTGTAAAGGTCTCGGAATCGACTACCGTGATCCGATCCCGATCCACTTCCCCGGCGGCATTCACAGCAACCTGAAAAGTCCCGCTCATTTTCCCGGAGAGGTGAACCGAAAGGACCTCCTCGTAGGAGTGCAGGGCCGTTTCATAGACATCCTCCAGATCGCCGGGAGCAGGCTGGCTGGTAGTCGGGTGGAGAGGGTGTGTGCGCAGCATTTCATAGAACCGGTCGGTTGTCAGTTCCACCTTGTCTTTGAATACTTCATCCCCGAAGGCGATCAGGCAGGGAACAACTGTAATTCCAGCCTCGGCGGCCAGTTCAAGCGACAGGTCGCATGTCGAATCCATCACAATCCCGACTGTCTGTCTCTGCGAGCGCGGTTTGACCTGGATCCGACGGGAAGTGAGGGCATCCGTCTGTGCCTGCATATCTTCTGCTCCGGCATCCAGAAGGGTTCCGACTTCCTCGAGCAGGGCGAATACCTCATCTGGGGAATTGGTATGTATATGCACCTTAAGCAGATCGGAGCCGCCACCCACGATGAGAGAATCCCCCGTCTTTTTAAGACGGGTCTTCAACTCCTGGGCGCCGATACCAGGTTCCTCGACAAGTGCCTGCGTGCAGTACCTGTAGGTAAGGCTGGCCGTTTCGCCTGCAGCTTCCAGGGCCTGGACAGAAGCGGCGGCTGCGGGCTCCGAGTGGGCCGGATGTAGAACACCGCGGTGAATGAACTCGCTTATCCCCTCGAGCATGTGTACGAAGCCCTGGGCACCGGCATCCACGACTCCGTGCTTCTTGAGCAACGCCATCTGCTCCTGTGTGCGCGCGAGGGCGAGCTTCGCCCGTTCGAGGGCGCCGTCGAGAATGGCTCCGATATCCCTGGGTTCACGACTGAGGCTGGTCACGGCACGCGACCACTCCCTCATCACGGTAAGTATGGTCCCTTCCACCGGTTCCACTATCGCATCGTACGCCCTCTGGGAGGCCTTCTGGCAGGCCCTGGCCAGTTCCTCGCGGTGAAGGCGGCGGGTGCCCCTGCCGAATCCCTCCAGAAATCCACGCGTGAACTGCGCCAGGATGAAACCGGAATTCCCCATGGCACCTACGAGCACGGCGCGGCCGAGTTCGTCACGTACTTCGTCGAGTGAAGGACGGTCGAGGTGAGCGATACCGTCGACCGCGTAGGCGAGTGTCATAGCCATATTTGTACCGGCATCACCGTCCGGCACGGGAAATACGTTTATGGAGTTGAGATGCTCACGGTGGGCGTTTACCCAGTTGGAGGCCACGATAAACGTCTTCTGAAGCCGCGCACCGTTTAAGTAGCGTATTGCCATAGGGGCACAGTCTACCCTAATCCGCCTGCCGGATGCCAGCGCAAGCCGCAGCCGGAGCGTTTCTCCGACAGGCTCCTAGCGCAAGCCCCGGGGCACCTCTTCCTTCCTTATAGCCCCCCAATCGCCGGCCGCACCGAACGCCTCACCCGGGTTGCTCTCCCACGATCCCATCACATATGCCTTGCGGAGATCGAACTGCCCGGACATTGTAGCCGTGATCTGCACAGTATCGGCCCCGGCCCTGATTCGCTTTACCGTCACCTCACCGAGTGCGGTCGTGGTCATATCAACGTAGATGGTGCCTGTAAATCTCAGTTCGAAATCACCCCACGCGGTTATGTTCCCCGACACCACTCCATCCAGGGTGCACGTTCTATCCTCAGCTATGATCATGACCAGCTGACCGTTGATGGAAACAGGATGTGTCCCATAACCGACGAATCCCTCCCATCTGCCTGTCAGGGGAACCGGGTCGGGGTCTACGGGATCTCCGCACGAGGCTGTGGAAACCAGGATAAGCAGAAGCGAAACTAATATTAACGGCCCGGTATTACCCCGGCCCTGAAAAAATGAGCTGTATACAAAACTCTACCTCCACGCTTTGCCATATGTACCATAAACGCGGATTACATCTTCAGATAAAATGACCGGTTTGACACCACTTAATTTCCGGACAGAAACTACTTGGGAATGGGTACAGATAATTTCTGAACAGCAAGAATCGCAGGAGCAAAAACAGGATTCTCCTCCAGGGCGCTCTGGTAGTATTGGAGAGCTCTTCCGGGCCAGCCCAGAAGCTCATTGGCTCGGCCGAGGTTGTAGTAGGGATAGCAACATGATTCATATCGCTCTGCCTGCAGGGCGAGCATCAGCCACTCCAGCGCATCCTCCGGGCGTCCCATCTCGATGAGGTAGGCCCCGATGTCGTTATACGGGTTACCCAGGGATGGGTCCAGCTTGATGGCTTTGTGGCATTCCTTGATAGCTTCCTCGAACCGTCCTTTGAAAGAGTGTACCCATCCGAGGAACGTATATGCTTCCGCCGTCGGAATCAGTTCGAGGGAACGTTTATAGTGGTAGACGGCCTCGTCAAGTCTGCCGAAACGCTGACAAACATATCCGCGGTGGAAAGCCCTGATCGCCTCTGTTCTGATTGCATCCCTTGTCATGGCCGTCTCTGAGGTAGGCGGAAATTAGCCGCTGCCTCCGACGATTATCCTGCTGGCTCTGAGGTCTCACTACCGCTTACCTTTCTTGAGACGCGCATCCAATGCAGGATAGGTACAACTTGTCTGAACAGCACGGCCCTCCCGATCCACACCCCTTCCCGCCGACTGTGGGACAGAGAATCACTGCATTCTTGATACGGTCAATGATACGACTGATTATCGTAACGCTGAGGCTGCGGGTGGTCGGAGAAAAATATCTGGAGGAAGCGCGGAAGGTGTCCACATCCGACCGTGTGATTCTGGCTCTCTGGCACGGGCGGCAGTTCCCGCTCATACATGTATTGCGGGATAAGAATCTTGCGGTACTCGCCAGCCTCAGCCGCGACGGCACGCTTGTGAGCCTCGTGCTGGAAGGTATGGGCTATCACATGCTGCGGGGTTCCACGTCGCGTGGTGCGGTAAGGGGTCTTGTGAGCACCATCAGGGCGGTGAAAGATGGTTACGATACGGCCTTTACCGTAGACGGACCCCGCGGCCCGCAACGGGTGGTCAAACCTGGTATCCTGTATACAGCCATGAAAACCGGCGCAACGGTTGTGCCGGTTACCAGCGCGGCCCGAAGGGCCCTGGTATTCCACAAGTCGTGGGATAACTACATCCTGCCACTGCCCTTCACAAAGGTTGTGGTGCTCTATGGTGAAGGAATGATGGTTCCCAAAGATTCGGACGTAGACGATCTGGAGAGGATAGCAGCCGGATTGGGAGAACATCTGGATCGTCTTACCGCTGAGGCGGAAGATATGCTTTCCGAGGGATAGTAGCGGACCGGGTCTGATATCAGGAAGAGAGGTTCAGCAGAAAGGTAACCCACCACCGCAGACCACCCCATTCGGTAACCGCACCTACTTCGGCGGGTTCTACAGGTGGAGGGACTTCTGGTAGTAGCCTCTTCTGTACGGCCAATGGCACGAGCTGTGCTACCCCACCCTGTAGAACCAGCCCCCCCACCAGAGGAGACTGATACTGTATCCCGAGGTCGATCAACTGCGCCGAGCGGACCGACAGTCTATCGCTGAGAACGTTCCTGCGTCCCACTCCCAGAACGAGCGGTTCCCATGATTCGAGCCTCCCATCCGTCCAGAGATGGTGCAAATCCATACCAAGGATTACGGTACTTCCCTCCGAGCCGAGCAGGGTGCCCCGTCCCCCCGTGCTTACCACACTCAAGACCGCATCTGTTACCGCCCTTCGTCTCAGCCCAAGCAGATCGATGATGGTAGGAGTGAATGGCCAGAACTCCAGATCTCCTTCCCCCTCGAACTCGGTCCTTGAGAATCCGGACCAGAGCTGCAGAGCCCACCTCTTCCACTTCGTTTCCCACGCCACACGCGTCCATAAACGATCATCGCAGAGGAGGAACCGACCATAGCGGAGTCCCTGCGACTCCAGATCCGCTCTGTGCTTGCCCCACCCCAGGCCCAGCGCTGCCTGCCACCGACCAGACGGTGTTTTTGCCCTCAGCTCTGCAGAGAGCAACCGTGGTCTGGGCCTCAGACGGTGCATCGGTTCTTCGCTGCCCCTGCCCGAACCCTCCGTCCGTTCCGCACGGAAACGGAGGGGCCAGCGCCCTATCACGCCGCTCAGATCCAGGCCGACAGCACTGTGGGCGAAGGGAGCAATCACAAAAGCGTCATCTCCCTTATAGACGACCGCCATCCCATCGTCGGCAACCCGCCTCGATGCCCATACCGACACTTTTGTCCCTTCCCGCAACACCACCCCGAAAGCCGCTGCAGCCTCACCCGCACCGTGGAAGTACCCGAGCTGCCCCCATGACAGCAAACACTTCCATCCATCACCCCCAGCGCGTATCCCCAGCCAGGTATGCGTTTCAGCACTGTCGCGGCGCAGGTACCCTGAATCATCTCTGAGCTCAATACGGGTGACACTCCCCGTTGCTGTTCCACCCAGCATCAGGGAGAAATCGTCTCCGAATATTGGAGTTGAGGCATGTACGACGGTACGATCGGCGCTGATATCACTGCTGCGCAGTCGATCCCTGCGGGCGCGGTAGATAAGGGTACCCCACCGCTCGAATCGAACCCCCTTGAAATCAGTGTCCATCCATCGAAGTGGATCCGCAGCCGGTGAAAAGCCAAGTACCCCGATCGAGCCCGAACCCGGGCTGCCCCATCCCGCAACAGGCTGGGGAGTGCCCTGACCACCCCCTCTGAGTCCTGCCTCTGGGGCGATCAGCCGGCTGACCTCGGGCCACAGCATTGTCACCTGCGCTTTCGCATGCGTGAGCGTAACCGGCAAAAGGAGCAGGAGTGATATGAGAAGAGACACGAACGGCCGGGTCGGCAACAGCCGCCCCGGCCGTCTGTGTCGGACGGAGATCACTATCCGGCGTGGCTACTGCCCGTCAACCGATCGGGAACGGACCTGCCGAGGGGAACATCGTGATCCCGAAGAATGCTTTGAAAGCCGCGTCTGTGGTCAGATCGGGGAGCATCCCGTTGAAAGTCGGATTCGGGAACACGAATAGACTGAAGTCCTCAGGCCACCCGTACCATAAGAAGGTCATATCCATGCTGTTCCAATAGTAGGGTGGCAGGGTCTGCTTTATGTCACTGATCGGACTGGTGAAGTAAGCGGACAGGTCGACGGTCAGGGCATCTTCAACAGTTACCGACCCGTCGCCGTTGAAATCTGTGTCGGTAACTTCAAATGGTCCGCTCAGCGTCTCCGCAAGGTCTTTCAGCCCGGCAGCAATCTCGGCCAGATCCGCCGCAGTCGGGCCATCTTTACCAGCCGGGTCGATCTTGATCAGATCGTCGGTCTGGTCGTCCGTCTCTGCTTCGAGGAAGGTCCTGAACAGACCCAGTTTGGTAATTGCACTCAACAGGGATGTGCGTGTATTGCCCAGGTTGGTCGCCCCGTTTGTGCGCAGCTTCAGGAACGTGCCATCCTGCTGGTTGAGCAATGCCTGTAGGATCTCGGTGTCCGCCACAGTGTAGGTAAATGCCGGGACGTCCAGCTCGTACGAAACGAAGAAGTGAAGCTGGGCCTTCAGGGCATGGATCAGACCGTCCAGCATGTAGATATCGGTTACATCTATCTCGAGTTGCCCTTCCTGCATGCCGGTCAATTGCGGTGTCAGGACCAGCTGCCAGTCTGTATGCGCCTCAATGGACTCCAGGAGCAGTATCACAACATCAAGCACCGGGATGATCACGCTCTCGGTCACATCCTGAAGCGGACTGAGGTTGATCGGCTGATCCTGAACCACCTTCCCCAGCCTTCCCTGCATCCAGGTCAGCCAGCCGCCCGGGCTGAGAACCTGGGAGCCGGCCTGGGTCACCCCCCCGCCCAGGACACGGCGGAATCCAACGGGCTCGCTGCCTGCTATCTTTGCGAACAGCCCCAGGGGGAAGGTATCGCCGACAGCCGTCAGCACGTCCTGGTTCTGGCTGAGCTGGCCGACTTCGCACAGAACCAGTCCGACATTGGCGTCCATATTGTTCGGATTCAGCGCCTTCGCCTGCTCGAACAGGGCCTTCGGGCTGTCAAAATCGGGGGCATCACTCTCTAAAGCTACAGCCAGAAGCTGGAAGCCCTGATCAATGAGCTGCTGCGCCGCTTCTGCGTCATTGTCCTCATCAGAGGACGTGGATTCCTCACAACCCGAGATGATCATCACCGACACTAATGCTGTGAGAAAGACGCACCAAATAGGGCTGTGCGGGAATCCTCTTCTACCTCTACGCGAGTGTGAAAACATATATACTGCCACCTCCTCCTGGTGACTTTCAGATGAAGACGTCATCGCTTTACCGGCCAAGGTGGACAGGCCGTGCAGCGAAGTCGCGGCCGGCGAATACTAAATACTAATCCTTCCGGTGCTCCAAATCCACTCCCTGTTGCTTTTCCTCATACCGGGCCAGAAGGAATAAAACGTCCGAGAGGCGGTTCAGGTAAGGAAGCATGCAGGGGTTACCTGGAATGTCGCTCTCCTCTTGGATCAGTGAAACAACGTCCCGTTCCAGCCGGCGCACTATCGTCCGCGCGAGGTCAATCGCCGCGCTGGCGGCTGTGGCACCCGGCACGATGAACTTTGGAGCTAATCCCACCTGTTCTTCCAGCCTAGCGCCAAGGGCCTCGAGCTCATCTAGATGTTCCTGGCCGACCCGTCCGGGAAGGCTTTGGGCAGCAGCCGGGACTGTGGCGAGTTCCGCTCCGATCAGGAAACAGGTTTCCTGTATGGCCAGTAGTTCACTGCGCACACGCCCGTCTCTGGAGAGGGCCCGCCCCAACCCGATCGCCGAAACAGCTTCGTCCAACACACCATACGCGGAGGTCCGCGGATCGTTCTTTGAGACTTCCTCGCCTGAGAGAAGGCGGGTTCGGCCCCCGTCACCCTTTTTTGTGGAAATTACCATGGCATTAGTCCGGCACCCACCCTTCAGAGATGCTGCGATGGTAGTAAAAGTTGAAACGGTCCACCAGATGCTGCTCCTCCTGCGTAAGGGACTCTTCCCTGTCCCCCCGCTCGAGCAGCTCCTGCAGATCATTCAGGGTGAATTCCTTGAAAAGCTCGAGATCCTCACTCTCAACCGGCTCCACGTTGTCCTGCTCCATTATCATGATTATCCGTGAGACAGGAAGGCGCTTGAAGGCCTCTACGAAATCCGGTTGGATATGGCTACTACTCTCCTCGTCTATGACACGCATTACGCGGATGAATTCCATTCGATCCCTGTAGTGCCTGCGGCTCGTAATCGCATCGAATATGTCCCCAATGGCCATTATACGCCCCGCCTCGGGGATCTCTTCTCCCGACAGACCCAGGGGATATCCCCCCCCATCAATCCGCTCATGGTGGCTGGCGGCCATCAGCGGGATCTCTTTCTTCTCCCGATCGAAATGGATCTTACCCAGGATGTTCAGCGTATGGCGAGCATGCGACTGGATGATTTTGTACTCTTCGTCATCCAGCTTGCCGTCCTTGAAGAGCACCACTTCCGGCACTCCGATCTTGCCGATGTCGTGCATGAGAGCGGCCGCATTAAGGATTTCAAGCTGCTTCTCGGAATATTCGAGTTCCTCAGCGATAGCGACAGAATAGTCGGTGACCCGCTTGCTGTGTCCGGCAGTGATCGGGTCACGTGCGTCCATCGTAGTCGCCAGGGTTTCCACGAAAGAGATGAAGCTCTTCTTCTGCTCCTCATAAAGCTGGGAGTTTTCCACTGTTATCGCGGCCTGTCCCGCCAGCGACTTCAGGATCTCCTCATCCTCCTGGGTGAACGCCTCATCCCCCTTCTTGTTCAGTACCTGCATGACACCTATCCGCTCACCGGCCTTGTTGTTCATTGGTACCGCTAGCACGGATCGGGTTCTGTAGCCTGTGCGTTTATCGAACTCCCTGTTGAACCGCTCATCTTCGTAGGCGTCGGGGATATTCAGTGTCTCACCGGTCGTGGCCACTGCCCCGGCAAGGCCCAGACGCATGGGGAACCTGATCTCCATGAAGCGGACACCCTGGGCCACTTTCGACCAGAGCTCCTCGGTGTCCCAATCGATCAGGAAAAGGCTGGAGCGATCCGCATTCATAATATCTGTAGTCTTGGCCACAATCAGATTGAGAAGGCGGTCCAGATCGAGCGTACCCGCCACCGCACGGGACACATCGCACATGGCACGCAGGCGGTACAGCTCGAGGAGTGCGTCTTCGAGGGTGATCTTCTCCTCTTCACCTGGAGGTGGGCCGGGGTTGGAAGGACCGCTTTTTTCCGAATCGTGCATCGAACTTTCCCCCTGGGGAATCGTGTCACTGCCAACTATGCTAGTGCCCTGTTACGCAATTTCGGCGTCAATCTGCCGGAGTTGCTCGCCGGCTTACGCCGAACTAATTATCAGGCGGCATCATCACTTCGGCCGCTTCGCGCTCGGCGGTACGCAGGATCTGCATCGTGAGTCCCGACCGGAAGAAGAGAACACCCCCGACAATTACAGACGGCAGCGCCTGACCTATCCAGAGCAGTATGGAGAACCCTGCTGCATTGTGATACGCCGCACTCCCGGCCTCCATCGAGCTGGCCCCGATCAGTGTAAAAGCCAGCATCACCGCCGCCTGATAGGGGCCGGCGCTGCCTGGACCTGCCGGTATCAGGGTGCTGGCGTTCACTAATACGACCAGCAGGAGGGTGGAAGCTATGGGCCCGGCTCGGCCGAATTCATGCAGCCAGTCAATCAGCCCCTGGCTCGTCAGGAAGATATAGCAGGAGTAGCTGATCAGGCCCCAGGCCACGAAGCTTAGGAGGAGGAAGCGTCCCACATGCTCGGGGCGGGAAGCGGGCCGCATTCCCTCTACGAAGAAATGGAGAAACCGGCGGATCCTGTTTCCGGGCCCTGCCACCACCGGTTCATCCTCCAGCGGGAACAACTTCCGAAGGATGATCGCCCCGACCATAACGGAAATCAATACCACCGCGACAACAGCTCCAATACCCACGATGAACCTCAGTGTAGGTCCCCCCAATCCGGTGAATCCCAGAAGGCAGAGTACGACGATAACCAGCGTCAACAGATCGGCTATCTTCTCCATCAGTACGCTGGCTGTGGCGGCCGCCTTGCTTACACCAGTGCGTTCCCCCAGAACCACGATCCGTAGCAGTTCCCCTGCACGGGCGGGCAGGGCAAAATTGCCGAAGTAGGAGACATAGGTAGAGAAGACTGCATCCCAACGGCGTATCTTCCCTTTCCCTTCGAGGAGGAAGTACCACCGGTATCCCCGGAACCAGATACCCATGGTGAAGGCGAACATTCCGGCGAAGATCAGTATGGGGTCAAGGTGGCGCAGAGCATATAAAAGCTCGGGCAGTTTCACATGCCGAAGCGCCAGGTCGAGGAAAGCGAACGTTATGGCGGCCTGCGTGAACTCGGCAAGAAGCTTCACGGCATGCCCCTTGGCCAGCACGACCGCCACGGTGAATATCACCCCCCCTGCGATGAGAAAAGTATGGATCGACAGCGGGGTGCTCCACCGCCATACACCGTAGGCCAGAGGCGCCAATCCTCCCATCAAATGGAGCAGCCGTCTCCACAGTACAGGTGTCTTCTTCACGATTTACTCACACCGCTATCCATTCATGTAACAAGTGCGAAACCTCCAGCTGGGGCCTGCCTGCCGTCTCCGGCGATTTTCCCGCTCAAAACTACACCGCCACCGCCACAGAGTACACCAATTAGCCGAAATACGTGAGTTTGGCGAATTACCTGACAGGGAACACCCAAACAAATTAGCCATTACGAATGACCAAGCCAGTCAGCCTGAAGCATAATACTTGGTTGTATGTACATGAGAAGGGCCCGGAATCCGTACGGGCGTGTGGTATATTCCTATTTAGGATAAGCAGACCTGAAATACTTGACATTCAGTTGGAAAGTCGCGTTCGTTTGGACCAATTACAGCGGGATGGCTTCGATATGGAGCAGCCCGTCTGCGGAGAATTCACCTTTCTGACGGGAAAAGGGATGTTAGCGATGGTTTCATCCAATGCCTCGTCTGCTTCCGTTGTCGAAGAATCGACCGTTCCGGGAACCGACCTGGGTGCGGTCGATAACATTCTGGAACAGCATCATTTTGATTCTACTGAACTGATCGCAATTCTCCTGGACGTCCAGGATAAACTAGGCTACCTACCGGTCCCAGCGCTCAGTCGAATAGCCCAGCAGCTGAATGTTAATCCAACTGAGATCTACGGCATCGCCACATTTTATTCACAGTTCCGCCTGTATCCCCCTGGGCGGCATCAGTTCACTGTATGTATGGGCACAGCCTGTCATGTTCGTGGAGCAGTTCAGGTCCTGCGGGAGTTCGAGCGACGTTTGTGCATTTGTGCAGGAGAGACAACCTCAGATCTGGAATATGGCCTGGAGACAGTAAATTGTGTAGGTGCCTGTGCCATCGGACCGCTGGTAATAGTCGACGATGAGTACCATGGCGATATGACCACAATGAGGGTTCCTATTCTGCTGCGGCGCCTGGAGCGGGCCCGAGTGGAGGAGCAGAAATGAGCCCCGTTCAGCCCATACGTTCAATCCAGGAGCTCGATGAACTCCAGGCCGCTCTGGAAAAGCAACACAGGGCTGACCATCCCCGGATAACACTTTGCACCGGTCCGGGATGCATCGCAACCGGTGCCAATGACGTAGCAGAGGCCTTCCGAAAGCAGATCGAGGAGAGAAATCTGGGGGACCGGGTGGAGTTTAAGTGCACAGGCTGCCATGGCTTCTGTGCCATGGCTCCGGTCGTTACCGTGGATCCAGCCGGTTACTGTTACGGAGGTGTTCGGCCCGGAGATGTCAAGGATATCCTGGAACGTACTATCCTGAACGGCGAAATTATCCTAGATCTGACATACAAGGATCCCGAAACCGGCGAACCTATTCCTCTAGAAGCCGATATTCCATTCTATAAACACCAGCACCGTATCATTCTGGCCGAGAACCGTCAGATAGACCCTACCAGTCTGGAGGACTTTCTGGCAATCGGTGGCTACAAGGCCCTCGCCCATATACTCCAGAGCCAAACTCCGGAAAATGTGATCGATATCATCAAACACTCCGGACTCCAGGGGCGTGGTGGGGCCGGTTTCCCCACTGGTGTGAAGTGGTTGAGGGCTTCTGAGCAACCTGCCGATCCTAAGTACATCGTCTGCAATGCTGACGAGGGCGACCCGGGCGCTTTCATGGACCGCGGCCTTCTAGAAGGGAACCCGCACCGGATCATCGAGGGGATGTGTATCGGTGCCATCGCAATCGGTTCTCGCCAGGGATTCGTCTATGTACGCCATGAGTACCCCCTCGCTGTCAAGCATATCACCCAGGCGGTTGAAGATGCCCGGTCCGCCGGTCTGCTGGGTGACGGTATCCTCGGCACAGACTTCAGCTTCGATCTGAAAGTTGTCCAAGGAGCAGGTGCTTTCGTATGTGGTGAGGAGACAGCTTTAATCGCCTCATTAGAAGGACACAGAGGCGAGCCGGAGCAGCGCCCTCCCTACCCGGTGGAATCAGGTTTCAAAGGCAAGCCTACGATCATAAACAACGTCGAAACGTGGGCGAACGTACCGCACATCATCAATAACGGACCAGAATGGTTCAGATCTATCGGCTCCGAGGGAAGCAAGGGTACAAAAATTTTCTCCCTGGTCGGCAAGGTCAGGAACACCGGCCTCGTGGAAGTACCTATGGGCACCACTATTAAATCGATCGTCTATGACATCGGTGGGGGCGTTCCGAACGGGAAGGAATTCAGGGCGATCCAGACCGGGGGGCCCGCAGGTGGATGTCTCCCCGCAGAACTGATCGACATGACCATCGATTTCGAAGCCCTCCAGCACGCAGGAACGATCATGGGTTCCGGGGGCCTCATCGTCATGGACGAGTCCACATGCATGGTGGACGTGGCACGTTACTTTACACGCTTCCTCGAATACGAGTCGTGCGGAAAGTGTTACTCATGCCGTAAGGGAACGCAACGGATGCGTGAACTGCTGGATGACATCTGTGATGGGCACGGGACCATGGAACATCTCGACCTGCTCGAGGAACTGGGCCAGATGGTCAACACAGCCAGCATGTGCGGTCTGGGCCAGAATGCTGCCAACCCGGTCCTCTCCACCCTACGCTATTTCCGAAATGAATATGAGGACCACATCAAGGAGCTCCGCTGCCCGGCCGGTGTCTGTACCGCCCTGATACAATACAAGATCGTCACCGAACTATGCGATGGATGCCAGGCCTGCGTGAAGGTCTGCCCCGTTGACGCGATCGCCGGGGAGAAGGACCAGATGCATACCATCAACAGTGACGTCTGTATCAAGTGTGGCAGCTGCCTCGATGTCTGTGCCAAGGATGCCGTAGTCATTATATCGGGAGGTGGGGAATGATTACCAAGAAGGTTTCCCTGACCATCAACGGGTTGCCGGCAGAGGTCTACGAGGGAACTACCATCCTTGAAGCATCCCGTCTGTACGGCATCAACATACCAACGCTATGCTACTTGGATGGCCTGAGCAGCTACGGGGCATGCAGGCTGTGCATCGTCGAGATCGGCCCTGCAGAGAACTCCAAGGTGGTTTCCTCCTGCACTTACAGGTGTGAGGATGGAATGGAGGTCCGCACCCATACGAAGCGGATACTGGACACCCGCAAGATAATTCTCGAGCTGATGGTCTGCTCCACTCCAGGATCGAAGACAATCCAGGATCTGGCATCGGCACACGGAGTCATCCAGGCGCGTTTCCGGCCCGAGAATGAAGACTGCATCCTCTGCGGCCTATGCGTACGCATGTGCGCTGAGCAGATGATGGCTGGCGCGATCGGCTTCGCGGGCCGTGGACCCGACCGGTATATAACGACGCCTTTCGATGAACTCTCGGATCTTTGCCGTCATTGCGGGGGATGCATGTACATCTGTCCGGTCTGCATGTACCGCTGCATGGGACCTAAAGCGGATACAACCCTCTGCAACGCCTGCCTGAACCTGAGTCCGTCATGCGTTGAAGTCTACGACCAGCAACAATGCTGGATGCCGCCTTCCTGCGGCACCTGCGTCCGTCCCGAAGGGAATTACCTGCCCGCCACCGGGCTGATCATCGAAGAAGAGAAAGCAACTGAATAGAAGCCCGGTAAACGTGGGCATCTGAGGAGGATTCACAATGTCGTACACCAAGGTTAACGCGAGCGCCGCCACGCTCTCGAAGAACCGCACAGAAGACTCCATCACCACTATCTCTGGCATGTGTGCCACTTGTGTGGACGGCTGCATTGGGATGTGTGAAATCGGAAAATCTGCGTACCGCGGCGTCGAGATGATCTACCCGCAGCCCTTCGGGATTATCACCGCCGCTTCCGAAAAGGACTACCCGATCGATTACGGCCACCTCACTATCCTGGGAACCGCCGCCGGCGCACACGGCATCGAGGAAGACAGCGATAAGGCAATCTTCCCAAACGTCAAAATCGAGCGTGATATCGGAGCCGACAACAAGATCACGTGCGGTCTGCCTTTTATTATCGCCGGTATGGGTTCCACCAACGTGGCCGCGCAGAACTGGGACGGGCTTGCGATAGGCGCCGCCATATCTGGTGTGCCACTGACGATAGGTGAAAACGTAGTCGGCATGGATATGAAATCCGAGATCAAGAACGGCCGCGTTGTGCGCTCACCCGGGCTGGAGAGCCGGGTCAAGCCCTACCACGACTGGCAGATCGACGGCAAGGGGAAGGTCATCCTGCAGGGCAATATTGAGGACACCAGGCTGGGCGTGCAGGAGTACGCCATCGAGAAGCTGGGTGTGGAGGCCGTTGAGCTCAAATGGGGTCAGGGTGCCAAAGATATCGGCGGTGAGGTCAAAATCAGCAACCTGGAGAAGGCTCAGGAACTGTACAAACGCGGATACGTCGTATTGCCAAATCCCACTGACGAGAAGGTCATCGAGGCGTTCAACAAGGATATATTCCACGAGTTCGAGCGCCATAGCCGCGTCGGCATGATCTCCGAAGAGCCGTTCATGCAGCGGGTTGAAGAACTTCGCGCCGCTGGAGCCAAGCACATCACGCTGAAAACCGGAGCTTACCGCCCGATTGATCTGGCACGTGCCATAAAGTGGAGTTCGATGGCAAGGCTGGACCTCCTGACGGTCGATGGTGCGGGAGGCGGCACAGGGATGAGCCCGTGGAGGATGATGAACGAGTGGGGCGTCCCTGTTGTTGAACTGCACAGCCTGCTCTGGCAGATGGCAGACAAGTTGGCCAAGCGGGGCGAGTTCGTACCCGACCTCGCACTGGCCGGCGGGTTCACATTCGAAGACGCGATCTTCAAGGGCCTGGCTCTCGGCGCCCCCTACGTGAAGCTTATCGCGATGGCCCGCTCGCCGCTGGCAGCCGCCATGGTCGGAAAGACACTGGGGATGCACATGAAGGAAGGTATGCTCCCTGTTTTCGTGGGCCGCTTCGGCAGCACGCCGGAAGAGATCT
>Ga0114919_10001175_pt1 | contig 21049 bp, 15 predicted proteins | sample BlataG_FD_88682 | JGI IMG/M metagenome (GOLD analysis project Ga0114919, IMG submission 88682) | Deep subsurface microbial communities from Black Sea to uncover new lineages of life (NeLLi) - Black_00105 metaG | ecosystem: Environmental > Aquatic > Marine > Oceanic > Sediment | place: Atlantic... | reverse complement strand
CCCCCCCCCCCCCCCCCCCCCCCGCTCCCCCAACATGTACATCTCCCTCTCCCCCCTTCATTCATTTCAACACCTTCTCCGGAGGATACAACCTCCCATTCTCATCCCCAAACAGGGCCCCACACTTCAAATCCAGGTGATCAAACCTCACACTCCCCAAGATCCGCTCAGGCAACTGTTCCTCACTCTTCCCTTCCAGCAAAATACACCAATCTACCACCAGTGATGTGATGGTGCCCACCACCAGCCCCGTCACACTCCTGGCAACTGTGTCTGATGAGATGTCGATATCAATCTCAAAGTAGTTGTCTCCTCTGTGATATTTTGTAGTCAACTTCTGTCCTAGTAGTACTGGAGTAGTGCCTACAGCCTTTTTAACCAACCAAGGGCCTTTGGCAATGCGGGGTATCATTTTTAGTATTTTGTTACGCTGTGCATTGGCAGCGGCGCCGTCGCCTTTCATCCATTCTTGCAGTAATTTAGCCCCTGCAAGTGCAGATCCATCTGGATCACAACTTTTACTACTGCTACTACCATCATTATCTTCTCCTCTCTCTTCCTCCTCTGTTCTACCGACTTCTTCATCTCTCAAACAACAAGCAGCCACCAGCTCCTCAGCAGTAACATGCATAGGATGCACTGGACATGTCCATGTAGCCACCAAGCACTGCATAGGTGCATACGAACCAGCTGGATACATGATATTCAGTACCAAATGAAACGGAGCAGGGGAGTATTTGACCGAGGGGAGGTACCTGGCAATGTGCCACAGAGGCTCTTCTACATTGACAAGATCGGCAGCATACAGATCTAGTAAGGGAGGAGATGCTGGGATCTTCTTCTTGTCAAGGAGATAGTTTCTACCACGCACTTTCATGCCAGCTGGGCTGATGACGCCCCAGTTTTGACCGGGGCATGTGCCTTGGATGGCCCATGCATCTTGCAGTGGTGGTGGTGGTGAGGATGGTGGTGTTGCAACTGTATGCTGCTCTTGTTGTTCTTCTTCACCTTCTCCTTTCCTAATACCATCCCTCTCTTGTTCTTCTTCAGGCAATAATGGTGGTCTACTATAGCTCACTCTCCTGCCTCCATAGTTCTCCAGCTCACCCTCCGCTTCCTCTTCCTCCTCCGCATCTCCAGGCATCACATCACTGGTAGGTCTTAACGTAAACCTAGATTGCTCTATACCATCTCTAAAAGCAACAAGTGATAGGATAATTGGATCTATAATAGCCCAATGAGCAGCTGAAGTGATGCAGGGTGCTAGTTTTGATATCAAGCTATGTGTTCCTATTGATCCCGCCAGGTCGAGTTTGATTATCACCGTCACTAGACATTCACTGGATGGAGCAGCAGCAGCAGTAGCAGCAGTAGCAGCAGTAGTGGAAATAGATTTGTTCGAGGACTTATGTTGTGATGATGACAACATTGAGAATGAACTGCTCTTCTTCTTTGAAGTTGTTGTTGTTGGGTGTACAAGATCATCGTCATCATCTTCTTGTTGTTGTTCTTCTATACTTAGATCCGGATATATTGCTCCTACCTCCCCTCCAGACCTATATTCAGGAAGTAATGGAGCAATAGTAAACCCAGCAGCGTGTACTCGAGCTTTGACTGGCCTTCTCCATGGTGATAACAACCAATTAATGGGATTTATACTACTAATGTTCCATCCTCCTCCTCCTTCTCCTGATAACGATGCTCCTGATGACATTTTCTGCTTCCTTCTTCCCCCTTCTTGATTACTACTATCACTGTTATCAGAGCTCTGGTACAGGACTATATACGTCCCATCTTCATCTTGCAACCATGTACGCATTAGTAGTACTTCTCTTGGAGCACATAGAGCACCGAGAATACCCCCAACATGTACCTCATGTGCCGTAATTTGAGTATGTTTATCTAGATTAGCAATCAACCTGCCTTCTCCCAGCAACCCTCCTCCTCCTCCTGCTACTGAATGGCTGCTGCTGCTACTATTGTCTAGAGAAGAAGAGAGCCCAGATTTTAACAGGGCTCTGCATACTTTAGATGGAGGAGCTCGTACTACAGCAGCCACCATGACAACAGGAGCTTCACTGCTATTACTAATACTACTACTACTACTGTCATCATTACTCTCTTCATTATCCTCTATATAGACTGCAATACCATTGACATGTCTGATAGATCTCCACCTCCATCTTCCCTTCTCCTTGGTGATTGGGTGTGATGTTGGAGCATCTGTATACATAGTTGCACAATTCGTGGTGGAATTATCGTCACCATCTAGCCCTATGGATATATCATCCAGGTTTTTATCAGACAAGTGAATGGGATGCTCCATGTGATGATGACAATGATGATGATGTTGGGGGGGTGAAGGTTCAGACTTGTGTTGACCATAGGTATACATATTAATATTATTCTTATTCTTGTTGTTTTCTATGGTGGTTGTTGATGGTATATTCTTTAATTCATATATAGCATTAGACATAGTAGTGTGCCACTTGATAGCTTGCTCCTTGCCGTCAAAACAAAGAGTCAAGTGGTCCACGCCACCCCAGAATGTGCTAGGAGAGTGGAAGGTGAGTGTAAAGGAGGACAATGTGACAGAGTGAGTTTTGCCTCGAGCATATGCGAATAAGGTAGGAGTGTGGTCACCCCTGAGGTGGAATCTGGACTCAGAGGGGTGTGAGAGGGTGCACCGAGGGGTGATGGTCCAGGTCTTGGATGGGGAGTTGTCGGTGGAGGAGTGGAACGATGTTAGAAGCGGGCGGTAGTTGTCATCAATTGAGAGTTTGAAACGACGCCTGTTAATAAACCCCTTCTTGATGCGACTGACTCGATATATATCATCGTCGAGAAGCACTTGGATACCATCCAAGGGGCCAATTCTTTCGTTTTTCGGAGACATTCTGAATGAATAAATATTAGACCAGGCTTTCAACACTGAAGGTAGCAAACTGATGCCCCGTGGTGTGTTTATCACACTTTACAATCTAGCATGATACTGTGGTTTGAATGCTTGGCTTATTGATATCAAGTCCAGTTTTCAATTGCTTGGCCAACTTTGCCTCTTGAAACTTTTGAAGCTGGGAGATGTTGTTCTAGTCCTCTAAATACAGCGGGTAGAGTGAATTTGGAAAATTTGAATGTATGAAAAATCATGTATGAATACATCTAGACAAGTTGAAAGAATGACTGAAGCATGCTAGATATCTGACTCCCCAAATTTTATACAATTCCAATCAAGAGAGATGCAGACAGTTGCATCACAAAGCAGACGCAGGTTTGCACAGCAATTCAACATCCTGAGCATCACACATCTAGACACTCTCATCACACACTTCAAATCTCCAAACTCGCTCTTTTTCTCCACCAATCCCCCATCATCCTCATCGCCCGCCTCCGCCGCTCTTCGCTCCACTGCCGCCCTCAAAGACTACCTCCACCACCGCGTTGTGGACCTCCTCTCTAACAACAAACCTCTAGATGCCATTAAAGTCTTAGAATCCACCACTATACGAGGTAAACGCATCGCTGTCAAACCCAAACCAGAGACGCTATCCCTTTATTTTGACGCTCTTTCTCGCAGCGGTCTCGACAATCAAACCGTTCGTGATAAAGCCGTGGCTGCTCATGCCATGGGGGCCACCTCTTTTCTCATCCAGGACTATATACAAAATCTACCAGTCGATCTTTCCAATTCTAATAATATTCAACAATCATCATCATCAAATACTAATGTAGACTTCTACCCTCAGCATAAAGATACATCAACAGTTTCTAAAACTAGCAGTAGTGGTGGTGGTGGTGGTGGTGTTGGTGGTGGAAGGTATTCAAGAGACCATGTGAGGTTACATTCATCAAGAGAGAAACATCTCAACACATTAGATGCCATCACTGAAGAGATCCTTGGTCAAACATCACCCCCTTGTACAGCTACACTACATAGTAATAATAGTAGAGAAGATCATCGGCATCATCATATTTCCCAGACAATTGATGTGGTGGTAGGTAAGATCATACAAGGCAGTGGATCTCCTCATATTGTAGGCACCAGATTAGATGGGGAGGTGTTGTTGGAGAAGCTTGAGGCATTGGTTGATGCTGTAGAGGCAGCTATTACCGCAATGAAGAAAAATGGCGCAACTACTCCTACTACTACTCCTACTACTACTCCTACTACTAATATAACAAGTAAGAGTATATTAAAAGGCCTCCATGCAGCAGGTGGTCTATTGGTGCAAGGAATAGAATCCAAGCTGTACATGGCGCTCCTTGACCCTGGTGGACTCATGTTTAGAAGAGCCACCGACCTGCTGCTGCGTATTGAGAAAATGGACAACTACCTTACCCTGGGGTCTTACAAAGTGTTAATTAGAGCTTTGTTGAAGCAAAAGAGGTTTAAAGAAGTGTTGCCTATCTTGGGTAGGTATACTACTTGTGGTGGTGGTAGTGGTAGTGGTACTGCGGCTCCAAAGAGACATCCTTCTCCTCCAGAGAGCCTGGTGCAGACATGTCAAGATCTAGCTATTCTCGGGGTGAATGTTCTTGATGAGTTTTACTACAATATAGAAGATTATATTGGTGATGGTGATGAAGGTTCATCTACTACCACTAAAAGAGCTGCATTGAGTGATGAAGAAAAACAAGGATTGGTAACTGCCTTGAACATCATCATAACAGCCTGTGGATTCGGCGGAGATGCCCAACGAGCCAAAGAAACCCTAGACTCCATCAAGAAGCTGGGCCTAACACCAACAAGGCAATCCTACGATGCAGCAGCCTTCAGTTATATGTTCTCCAACAATGTCAGCAAAGCATGGGGCATATTATCGGAAGCAGCAAAAGACTTGAAGCTTCCCAAATCTCATGGAACCTACTGCATAGAGGTGGAATTGCTAGGTATCGAAGGAAAACTGGAGGAGGCAGTTGATATGCTGCTGTTGGGTGCGGATGGTGCTGTATTTGAGGAGGGGGAGGACTTTGAGAGGACGATACGGAGGTGTGAGAGAGCTGGGGAGGAGGGGTTGCTGGATAGGTTGTTGAGGAGGAGGTATCCTAATTATAAGATGGAGGAAAGGGAGTATGAAAGTATAGTGAGTGTTCAGACAAGGTGGAGAGAGGTGCCTGGGTGGAGGGGGTTGTTGTATGGGTCAGAAGGGGCGGTGGTGAGGGTGAAGTTGATGAAGGAAAAGGCAGGAGGTGAGGTGAGGTGAACAAGGGGGAGAGAGGAGAGGGAAGAGACGGTGGTCTCTCTGTGTAATAATGAACAGAAGCACATCAACTGGGCTGTTGATAAAATTAGTTTAGATTATAATGCAGCAAAATGAGTAGCTATAGAGGTCTAATAGCGTCACATGTGGCGTACCCTGGGGTAAATATCAACAGATTCATACCTGGGCGATTCATTTCGAAAGATGATCGTCAATACTTTGTAGCAGTAACCAACAGTACTATACAACTATTCCATGCAGACTATATCAATAGTACAGATGCATTTATTACTCCATACAATGAACCTCAACCCGTCCACGCCACAATAATCTCCACCGCGCACCTCCCTCACACCAGCTCTGCGGCAACATCACTGGGCCTCTCTTCCGACGCTCTCCTCCTCCTCACCTCCACTGGCACCCTCACCATCCTCCAATTTCTCTCAGACATCAATAAATTCGTCCCTTTCAAGTACATTCCCCTCCCTCCTCCACCAGACGATAGTGATCCTTATGCCAACCTCAGATGCGACCATGCAGGTGGCATCGCTATTGGCACCCGCTCTGATATTTTAGTAGGCTCTCTACTCGACCCATCTGCCTGGGTTTGGCTCTTCAAGGATTCATCTAGATCATTGTCATTGCATCCTCCCTCTGGTGGGCAGCAGGAGCAGCAACATGGCAGTAACATTCACACTCATTTACTGAAGATGAAATTGATGACGGTGGAGCAACTGAATAGTAGCGGTGGTGGTCCTTCTGGTTCAATTTCCTTGCAAGGTCATGCTCATTGTTTATTAGTGGTATCAATGGCGATGACTAAACATATAGAGAAACCGCCATTAACTCGTGAAGAAGGAGATATCGCTGCGAAAAGGGAGCACCATGTTCAAGAGGAACAGCAGCAGCAACAGCAGCAGCAACATGTTAGGCCTCCAGCTGTCAGGACACACACGCATTACAATGTACAAATGTGGGGATTTTCTTCAGCCAGTAATACTAATAATGAGGGCACAATAGATCTTATAGCTTCAGGAAGGGTTGATAGTAGCATGGTAAACGGTGGCGATAGAACTGAAAAAGAAGGACACGAAGAAGAAGAAGAGGAGAACATACTTCATCAGATAACGCAACTGCTGAATGAAAAATCCAAAGAAGGCCCATTGAAAGGAGTGCACCATGCAGCTATTGTATCACAACTACTGCTAGGTGACAACGATACTACAGAAAGTAGTGGGCAGCAGAGTCTTCTTCGCACTCGGTACACGCTTCTCCAAGACTTGTCAGCACTGTACAACAAAGACATAAAGGCAAAACTCTTAGAACAACCTATTATGAGTAGTGCATGGAAAATACCCCAACTAAGAAAGAAGAATAATAATAATAATAGTACTAATAAAGCTGCAGCTGTATATTTCAGTCTTTCTGATGGAACCATCATGGCACTGCAAGAAGATGAAGATAAAGACTCACCTGGTACTGCTCGTCTTAATAATAAAAGGAGCTTGGAGATGATATATAAACTAGAATCTTCAGTGATAGATATGCACTACCTAACTGAGGGTAGCTATGGTGGTTGTTTGGTGTGTGTCACAATGTCGGGAGACGTTGTGATGATTGCCGATACTACTTATAATGATGATAAGAAGAATAGCAGGTGTGCTACAAAGGATGATGTTGAAATGACTGACACTACTACATGTTTTACTACTACTACTACTAATATTGACAGTAATGACAGGTGTATATGGACTATGGTAGGCCAATGGTCGTCGTCATCATCATCATTAGGTAGCAGCAAACCATTAGCAGCAGGTGGAGGAGGCTGCCAATTCCTTCTTGGAGATTGCCTAGTAGCAGATGCAGAAAACCTCCAACAAAATCAACTGTATGCCCTCTCTCCAGCACCACCACCCCTGTCATCCATCCAACGCTTCTTCCCCCTGTCCACAAATGACAAAACTGCAACTCTTCATGTTATGTATCCAGCAACAAGGCCTGAATTATTGTTGGAGACTGATGATGATGTGTTTCAAGGTGTCTATGGCATGTGGAGTGCCTCCTCCTCCTCCTCCATCAATAGTGGTAGGAATAAGTCTGGAGTGGTAGTCATGTCAACAATGAACGAATCAAGAGCGTTAAAACTAGAGAATGAGACGCTCATTGATTGCTCTGATGCACTGGGCATACAATTGAGTGAGAAGACTTTATTATGGGATGCAATGGAGTCAGGGTGGATGGTACAAATCACACCAACGAGAGTATGGTTTATTGCACCGAAATCATCATCATTAGAAGAAGAACAAGAAGAGAGTGTGTGTTGGTGTCCTCCTGCTAATCAATCCATCATCGCTGGCAGCATCTGTTCACAATACGACACTGTCTTGTTATGTGTACATGATGGTACCGATAAAAACTATAGGATTGTTCCTTTGCTACGTAATAATGTGATATCAGGAGCAATAGAAGCAGCAACAGAAACAGCAGAGCAAGACGTGGGCTTCTGTTATATAATAAAAGCTGATGTGTCATGTATGAGTAATGCCATGGTACTACTGCCTAAAACAAGCAGCAGTGTCAGTAGTAGGAAGGAGGCAATAGTGGCAGTAGGCACTCACACTCCATCTGTGCACCTATTGAAATTGTCACTGTCAGCAGATGATAATGATAATGATAGTAACAATGTTACTCTTACAATGCTGACTGAAGTGGCAGTAGAGCTGAGACCAGTACCATGTCCTCCTTTCAGTCCAAGTTGTAGTAAAGGAAGGGAAACACCAGGGAATTACCAACAACAACAAGAAGAAGACACGACAGCTATTGAGAAAAACATGATGCAGACCGATGCTCCTCCTCCCCTCCCTGCTTCTCCATCACAACCAACAGTGGCAACAACACCAAGAGCTGCTACAGCTCCTATAAGGGCATTGAGCTCTCCATTAGCTGCAGCTGCAGCCGCTGATCCACTAGCTGCATGGCAACACATCCCCGAGTCGCTCCTCTTGCTCCCTCTGCCTCCTTCCTCTTTTGAGAGGACGGGATTAAAGGAGGAGGATGTAATCATGGCTGTTGGCTTGAGGACAGGCCAACTAGTACAGCTCTTTATGAAAATAACAAGAGACGCAGTAGTGAGCAGTGAAGATGATATAGAAATCATGCTGGGAAGTCCATTCATAGAACTAGCAGCTGGTAAACAACCAGTCAAATTAGTACCACTAACAGGTAATAATAATAGCAGAGACCCTCATCTTGGTTCTCCTGTAGCTTTGGCTCTTGGGGATAGAGCACTACTCCTCTACCCATCCAGTAACAGTAGAAGGGAGGAAGAAAGGCCATCGTCTTTGCACCGTCTGTCTCTCAAGCCTCTTGCTCTTCCCCCCATATTAGCTGCTGCCTCTCTCTCTATTATTATGACAGCAGCACCTCATGATACTACTACTAGTAGTACCACTACTACTAAGAATGGTTATGATCAATGTTTAGTGTATTCGACATCAGAGGGAAGGCTAGGTTTGATATCTCTATCGCATCTACATTCAGCTACTGCTGCCAACGCCATGGCCACCACAACGACAAGGCACATAGATTTGGATGTCATGCATGCTAGGAAGATGGCTCTTCATCCTCAATCTGGTATTATAGTGATAGTTGGAGCGGCATTGAATCCTGATGATAAAACAACGAGGCTGTGTACAACAACACCAGCAATACGGCTAGTTGACCCAACAACAGGCCAAGTGCCACAATGGAGCAGTGATTCTGCATTAACCACTGCTCTGAAATCACCCAGAGGTGATCCTTCTTCTTCCTTTTCCTCTCGTGATGGACATGGGGATCAAGTACACGTACAAATAAATAATAATTGGGGTAGGTGTCATGAAGCCTTGTCAGCACTGGCACTTTCTCAGTTTAAGAACATTCCCTCCTTTGATGATGAAGTATCCATTGCCATCAAGGAACTTTCATCTCATTTGGTTAATAGCCATGGACAGCCAGCTGAAGGTGTCGAAGATACCATGGCAGCGGCATTGAAGAAGAGGCAACATGAAGCAATGTCTTTACAGAACAATAACATTGGAGCTGGTAGTAGAGCAGCATCTGGTGGGTTAAGATCTGGCGGGTTGAGATCATATCCAGTATTTTTGAGAAATAATAACAAGAACTCTTCGAAAAGAAGACGTAGAGAGGCAGGTATTCCTCCTTCCCCGAGAGAATACACGAGACACCGTATGGAGCAGCAGCTGCATGCCAAGATAGATTCACTACACACCACTACTACTGCTAGTGGTGGTGATGACGATAATGATAATGATGATGATGATGAAGCAGCAGCAGAAGAAGATGATCTATTGAGTTTTATATTTATAGGAACAGATGTACGGTATTCAGATAACCAAATGGAAGCTTCAGTATTACAAAGTGATCTCACAATAGGCGAGGGAGGTACTGATACTAGGCAGGGTCAATTTACTCATGAAAGTATGAAGAAGGTAGTAGTGATGGATGAAAGTGGGGAACGACTAGGTGGCCGCGTGTTGTGTGTGTCATGGACCACTGATTTCAATGATCATACCGAGGATGTTGAAGAGGAGGCGGAGGAGGATGATAAAGGAAAAGGAGCTGCAGATCCAAAAACAACAAAAACAGCAACAAAAACAACAACAAAAAATCAAGCCAATCAGAACAAAAGCAATAATGGCAACACACACATCAAGCTATCTCTTGTAGATTTGAAACGGTTTGATACTCCTATCTTGTCAATGTGTATTGCCAATCTCCCTCTTCATGATGTTCATGAAGACCAACAACAAGGAGTGCCACCATCATCATCACCACCACCACCACCAGCAGCATCAAAAAGGGGAAGAGTCCGCCTAATTGTATCAACTGGAAGGCATCTCGTCAGTTACCCTATTCTTCGTAGTGGCAAGCTAGGAAATAAAGTAGCAGTGATATGTACGGATAGACCTATAACCTACCTTCATTGGCATCCTAGTAGAAGTAGCAGTAATAATAAAAGTAGTAAATGTATAAAGGGCCATGTGGTGGGTACAGATGGAAAGAATGGAGCACTGGTATGGCAATATCATGCTGGAGATGAGAAACCTAATGTAGATGGGAGCAAGGTGGCGACACAATCTAACAACATCAACATCAACAATGGTGAGCTCTCCTCTTCTTTCCCTCTAGGAAAAAAGGGAGAGGAATTATTTGTACTAAGAGCTGTGGACACAGAGGTCAGGACACATTGTTTAGGAGCTTTTTTCATCAATAATAATGATGACGATAAGTACAATAGTTTCAATAATGATGAGTGTTCTAGGGTAGACACTAGGTGTGTACTGGCAGATGGTAATGGTAGTCTGAGTGTCGTCAGACCAGAAAGAAGAATAGGGAAGCTGGTATATTTAGGCAATACAACCAGGTACAATGCTGGGTCTATTGCCACCAAGTTGCTACCACAAGGATTCAAATTTGGCACCGCTACTACTGCTAGTGATGCTAACAATAGCGGTAGTATTAATAATAATAATAATAATAATAATAATAATAATTTCAGTCTGGTGTGTGGTGATGGAAGAGTGATCCAATTTTCCAGCTGTGTGCCATATGATGCAGTGGCCATGCCGTTGTGGAAATTACAGAGCAACATGGCCCATCATCCGCTCACTGCTCCTCTGTCTGGATGTGATTACAAAGAGTATGTGGGAGGGAGGGTGATTGGTGTGCCTGGCAGGGGGGTGTCGTTGTTGAGACTTCCTATAATGAAGAAGAAGAAGGAAGAGGAGGAGGAGCAGGAGGAAGGAAAGGGAGGAGATATGGGGGAGGGGATGGAAGAAGGGGAGACGGATCAAGAGCATACCGCCACTACTGGGGATGATGATGGTGATGGTGCAAACGCTTCTGCTTCTTGTGGAGAAGGTCAACAGCCTCTGTCTGAGGCTCTCAATGGTGCTTTGACATTGACTGGTGGCAGTCGCAGGATTGATGATGCATTAATGACTCTTACCACCACTACTACTACTGCTACTACTGCTACAGCTGATGCGATGAGCACCAATACCATTGGGAAAATGACAGTGGTAGGTGATTTGATCCTGGATCTAAACATGCTTCAATTGTATGAACAATTACCATACAGAGATCAAGTAGATCTGGCCATGGCTGTTGTGGATACTGGTAATGAAGAAGGTAGAGGTGGAGAGGAGGAGGAGGGGAAGAAGGAGGGGGCATCATCATTGTTCTTGTTGTATGTGGAGTGGGTGTTGGATTTGATTTACAAAGCCAGACAATATGTCTCTTAGAATTGTGTACAATGTTCAATGAATTAATGTAATACCACGTTCATACATATTTTAAAAATGGAGAGGAAAAGATATATCACTGGGACTAAGAGCACCAATACTAATAATAATAATCGATGTAATATCTCTATATATATATCGCACAATCTATACAGGTAAGTACACACACAATTTTCACTTTTTCCACTACTTTTCCCTTTCTACGTCTCTTCATATACAGATGGTTTCAGAATACCAACATATGGTAAACTTCTATACTGCTGGTCATAGTCAAGTCCATACCCTATCACAAATACATCATCTATAGTAAACCCGACATATTTAGCTTGGAAGTCAACTTCTCTTCTTGAGGGTTTATCAAGCAGGCTGACCATGGCGAATGATGCAGCTCCAGCTTGGTTGAATGCTGCAGAGAGGGCTGTTGCAGTGTTGCCACTATCTACTATATCCTCGACCTATATAATTATTGATATTTAGAAGAGAGAGAGGGATGGATTGGATTTAGTTATTTAACAATAATAAATAATAATGGTGTGTAGTCCCTTTAAATAGTAGACGACTTGCGGTTGGAGGGTTGCCGCCAGCATCCGTGGGTGGAGACCCGGTTGTCAGCCCGGACACAGAGGTTCTACCCCCCATCTCTCTCTCACTCTCTCTCTCTCCTCCCCGTAGGAAGGGAAAAACAGAGTGACAGACAGATGAGAGCTCTACGCCGATCAATGTAGGCAGCGGAAGCAGTAGGTTAGTACCATGTTTTTATTCTTTTTCTTCCCCCGAACTTTACCTCCCTGTTTTTACGAGGGGAAAAAGGGAGGAGAACAAAAAGAAGGGTACCAACACAGGCATTTGCGGCCATATAAATAGACAGACAGTGGATGAACAAGCGACAATACACACACACCTCTCAAAACAAATCTACTACTATTATTATCAAGTAATACTACTATAATATGCGAAAACTTACCAATAAAACATGTCTTCCTGCTGCTTTATTGAGTGCTGATTTGGAATTATCTACCGCCACTTTGCCTGATGAACTGGTGCCACCGCCATAACTGCTGGCTTGAATGAAGTCGAGTTCTAAACCCAGAGGGACTGGATCTATGGATCTAACCAAATCAGACATGAATATAATGGCACCCTTGAGAGTTCCGACTATGAGGGGGTTGCGGTCTGCGTAGTCTGTTGCAATTTGCCTGTAATGATGGAATTGGGGGTGATTAGTTTGAGAGGCGGCCGCCGGGAGAGAGATTGATGCGATGTGATGAGAAATAACTTGCGAAGAAAGGTGGATATTTTACCTTCCCATTTCTTTGACTCTTTTTTGAATGTCATCTTGTGTGAGAATTATCTCTGAAACGTCGGGATGCAGCCCAGTCATTGTTCCGGATTTACTGTGAGAACTATATTGGCGGCTTTTAGAAAGAATTGGCGTGCATTTGATATTTGATATGGTTCTCAAGAATCTTATTTTCATGATAATCTAAAATACTGCCTGCATGCATTGCTATTGGGCACTATATATGTGTAGACATGGCCCGTCGACAGACATCACACCAACCTTTGCCAAGCAGCGGGGTTTGGGGTTTTATTTATTAATGGCCACCAATTTCTTCAGGATCTTTATACGATGGAGATATGGCTCAAAGGATGACTGCTGGTTGTTTTGGCTGCGCTAGGGGACAGGGCTGCAGGAGCCTTTGCTGACTGCTGCATGTATGAGGAGAGGGAAGGCGGCGAGACGACAAATCGTTTGCAGAGGAAGCATACATAAATAAAACACCGACCCATCGTGCACGAATCCCAAAAGCAATTCACAATTTTGTATGCTGTCCAAGTTTGAATTCCAATTAAGGTAACTAGAACGGTATTCAGAGAGAAAGAAGCCCTTTGGATTATGGAGGATCAATCCGGCGTGTTCTGTTCCACAGCGGGCGAGATTTTCGACGACAGAGACTCCCTCAGCGACCACTACAAGTCCGAGTTCCACCGTTACAACCTGAAACGCAAGGTCGCCGGTCTAGCTCCAGTCACAAGAGAATTCTATGAAGCCCGTCGAGCCCAGCTCTCCGCCGCCTCTGGAGTTCCAACCCAAAAAACCTGGTTTGACCCTCTCACTCGCAAGAAATTCTTCAGTGAGAACACATATTTAGCTTATACAAGATCTAAGAAGTACCAGGATGTAGTCAAGACTACCGGCCAACCAGCTCCTCCTCCAGTCATTACCCTCCGCCGTCTCGACCATCCCAACTCTCCTCCTCCTCCACCACTACCATCTTCATCAATGGCGGTAGACACCCCCCCAACTGAACCTACTGCCAATGATGATGACGCTACTTCATCAGGATGGGAAACTGCCTCTGACAATGATGATGCCGATGGCACTGATAACAATGAAGGTTCACAAGACTCATGGGAGGAGTGGGACATCTGTCGCAGCCTGTTTGACAACAAGATCAGTTCTTCATTGGAAACCAACCTGGGATACATGTGGAAGACTTTTGGCTTTTACATTCCTGATGCTCAGTACTGCAGTGATCCAGAGGGGTTGATCAAGTACCTTGGAGCAAAGTTGCAGTATGGACATGTCCCATTGCAAGAGCGGGGAGACAACCCAAATGCCAAGTCATTTCACTCCCTGCATGCGGTGCAACGTCATATGGTGGATGTAGGTAAATGCAAGATACTGTTTGACGGTAATGAAGAGGAATACGATGAGTTTTATGACTACAGTCCTTTATTACAAGAAGGAGGAGATGGAGAGGGTATGGAAGTGGATGGAGAAGGAGGAGGAGAGAGGGGAGTGATGACGATGATGGGAGGAGGAGGAGGAGGAGGAGGAGGAGGAGATGTTGATTGGGGTGCTGGTGGATATGAACTCATCATATCAGGAACTGAAGGAGGAGGTAAGATAATAGGAAATAGAGAATTCGCTAGGTACTATAAACAAAGACACAAAGGAACCGATGGAAGAGCAAGTGCGATTGCCGCCAAGAGGATGAGAGCGCAGTACAGCAAGCTGTCAGTGCCGCTGTTGGGAGATGGCAGCGAGTATGCCTCTGGGGCTGTTGCTGCCAAGAAGGCAGAGGAGAGGTATATGAAGAGGTTTACGAGAGACAAGTTGAGGATGTCATTGAGGAGAAATCTTAATGATAACAACCCTAAGAATGTCCCTTATTAGTAATAATATATATATATATGGAGGGGATCACCGTTGCCAACAAACAAGAAGATGATCTTTCAACAAATTGTTGTTGTTTGTTTTTTAAAAAAAGAAAGGTATATTTAAACCCTCTCTCTCTCTTCTTGTAATTGTTCTATGATCATCAATATTCAATTGCTAATTGTTACAAACCAGTCAGGATACCATACACAATATGGATGGCCCACACTCTTTCACTCAACATTTGGTATGATGCATTCCTCTCATCAAAAACGACAAGAAAGAAAACCATCACCATCAACCACTGAAATCCATCCATCCTTCATATTCAATAGACCCATCACTCTCTTTACTCCTTATCAGTCTTGATGAGAGTACCACGGATACGACCGGTACGACGAGCAGCAATGAGACCAACCTTCTGTCCAGGAGGAGCATCTCTCCTTACAGTGGAAGCATGACCTATATGTTGATGATTACCACCACCATGGGGATGTTCCACTGGATTCATAGCAACACCACGCACCTTTGGCCAAGAGTTACGCTTGACGCGGTACTTGTGGTAAGCACGGCCAGCCTTGAGCATTGGCTTTTCTGTACGGCCGCCTCCGGAGACCTGTCCGACAGTGGCACGGCAATCAGAGGGGATGACCTTCTTTGAGCCGGATGGGAGTTTGATACGGGTGATATTTGCTTCTGGGTTGTGTGCTACAATGATGGCATAGTCGCCAGAGGCACGAGCTAAGGCACCGCGATCGCCGGTCTTTTCCTCGACATTGCAGATGATGGTACCCTCGGGCATGTCACCGACTGGCTTTACATTACCAATGTGGAGGGTGGCCTTCTTACCGCAGTAGAGGTATTGTCCAGTGTAGACACCCTCTGGGGCAATGAAGAGTTCTTTATCCTTGCGATATCTGATGGTGTTTCTGAAAGCTACCTTGGCGAGAGGAGCGCCACGGCCGGGGTCGTGGATGATTTCCTCGACCATGCCTCTGATGTAGCCGTTTCTCTCTGTGACATCGAGCTTTCTGAGCTTTGCTGCACCTTTCCTAGTTCTGTTGTGGGATTTGAAGATAGAGCCTCTACCTTTACGCTGTGCGCGAATAACGCGACCCATTTTTCTGCAAGAGGAATGTTGTGGAGGAGTGTGTGAGTTGTGTTTATGGAAGAAAGCACCGGATATGCGACTGTCTAACAAGAAATGAAACAAAACGCTGCAGAATGGCCAATGGCACAATATCGCCCTCCTGCTTTATTTGATTCACAGGGTGATGATGATGTGTGGCGGCCTTTCCTGAGAGCAGCGCACTACGGTATGTATGTACTGACCTTACTTTGTACAAATAGCTCTTTCAGGTCGTTTCAGAAAGAGGGCGATGAAGGTGGAGAGAGGGCCACAAATACTATGGATGATGGCTGCCGACGTTTCTCCCTCCTTTCTTTTCCCCTCACATTGAAATCGAGGGAGACAGACCTCGACCCGGCAAAGTCAACATAAAATTCAATTGTTGCCCTGAAAGCAATGCCAGCGTTGATTTGGTTATAAAAGACGTGTGGATTTTGAAAACGTTTAATCAAACAGAGGTTCTAGGTTTTTGAGCGATCAATTATGGGCTCAAACGTCAACTTAGAGGGAAAAAACTCACCAATGAGTAGTAGTAATCATCTAGATACTAAAACCCGTCGTAAGCGCAAAAGAGTGCTGGTTGATACCAATGAAGAAAACCATTCAACTCCTTCACCTGAAAATGAGTATGAAAAGCTAAGACAAGAACGCATTGCTCGGAATAAAGAGATGCTAGAAAAACTTCAGCTGAAGGAGTTAGGTCAAAACCTTGCTATAACGATGATTACTGCACAACAAGGCGACCATTCCTATCCCCGCCCTGTCGTCACCGCTCACAGACATAGACAACGTGGACCTCGCAAGCCAAAGCTTATCAGACCTACCCGGAGATCCACTCGCACCAGAGGAATCTCAGCCGAAAATGCTCAATATAGCACATGTGAAAATCCATCCATCATGAATGGAAACCAACACGACAATGACAATGACAATGATGACCAACAATGTCTTCTTCTCACTCAAGAGGCCTATTTCAAACTAGCAGGCATAGACATCACCAATGCTATTCATTCAAATGGCAGGTACACAGGCTGGGTTGCAGATACAGTACGCACTAAGTACGGCATTCCATCCAGCCCAAATTCCTTACTCAACACCACTAGCAACACTAAAGGTCGTAGTAGTAGTAGTAGTAGTAACAACAACGCTACCAGCAACGCCAAGGCATTCGCAGCAACTCAACTCAAAACCAACCCCAATAGCTACTTCTACCGGCACGTAGGCCCTGATGAGAGACAAGCTCAAGGAGAATGGACAGATGAAGAACATGCTGCCTTTTTAAATATTGTAAAGACCTGGGGATGTGGAGACAAGTGGGGTCTGTTCTCATCACACATTCCTCAGAGGGTAGGTTACCAGTGTTCTTCCTATTATACTAATGTCATCATACCATCAGGAGCTGTTATTGATGGGAGGTTTAGATTGACAAGGAGTGGGAAACCAGTATTTGTGGGATGATGATGATGATTGGGGTGGTGGTGGTGTTATTTTGTGCAGGTAAGAACATAATGGTTATGGAACCAAGTAATCAATTCAAATGTGTACTATTAAACTATAGAACATACATGTAGCATCAAACAACCAGTAGTTAATCTCATTAAATTTCTTTCTCTACCAAAGGGGACAAAGCAATCATTATTAGTATACATCCCAATTAAAGAGGTTCATATCCAGTCAAGAGCCAGCCATACAAGGCATTCTCTCCCTCTAGAGCCAACCTCTGCATAGCATTCATACTCTGCCACTCTTGTTCATCTCTACTGGCCATATGATCCTGGGTTTCTACTGCCGCCTCTTCATCTTTTTCTTGTTGTTGTTGCTGTTCTTTTTTAATTTCAGCGAGCTCACTGTCAATGGGTTTTCGGCTCACCTTGCTGTCAATTTGCTTGGTTCCCTTACGGGCTTCACTTCTCATGACTTTAGTGTGGAGTCGTTGATTGTATAGTTTGGACTGTTCTTGGATTCCTGCGTCGTGTTTTTTGGAGATTCTTACTTTGCTTCCCCTGTGTGATGTGCGTGTGAGAGAAGGAGGGGTGAGTGGGGCGTTGTCGGGAATGAGAGAGAGGGAGCGTTGTGGTCACGAGCCAAACCCAAGTTGATAATCGCAGACTTACCAACCAAGAGGGTCATGAATGCCACTTTCACCTTTATTGGCTCCAGTGGTGTCGTGGGAGTCGGCATTCTTCTTGTATGCTTGAATCACACCATATTGCCAGCGCTTTGGTAAGGATACTCTGCTGACCCTTGATGTAGGCAAGGGTTGCGACACTTTCTGGTTCAGAGTTAGGGCGTTCATCCTGAATTGCTGTGAATGGAAGTAAATGCGGCTGTGATTCTCATTTAATCTTATGGACCACCAGCATCTCTCCCGGGCGGGAGAGAGAGGGCGCTCCATCTGACTGAAGTCGATGGAAGAGGGCCATTCTTTCTTTCCCTCAATTTTAAGCACCTGCCCTGTGTAGTGAAGTGTAATTTTCAAAACTAACAACCTGGAAGTACCCATCAGAGTGGGAGAGGGATTGAAGCTTAAACTTCTTGTCAAGCTTACACCCAAAAAAGGTTTGATCATTTTTTTTAAACATTTTCCACGTGCAGCCACGAGTCACCCTTGATCAAAACCTATAAACAATGGTGCGACTACATTGGCACGTAGATGGCCACGATTGTGCCTATGTGCCTCCTGAAGGAATTGCGATTGAACCAGATACTGGTGTTTGCGATATTACAGTCAATATGGAGGTATGTTGAGCATAAATTCAGTCTCGATAAAGTATTGAACACATCTATGAATATATCTAGTTTGTTATCGTTCGCATTCGTCACACATTCTTTCAACCATTCCCCGACACACATCCACAGGTCCCAGGCTTTGATGGACCCCAGCCTGCTCTCTTAACTCTGCCTATGAATTACCATAGAGGCCAAATCACACAACCAATAGGCATCATCATCAGCCACGGAAACAACCCTAATGACTGGCGGGGTCCCCTCCTCACTGCCATTGCCAATTACTTTGCTCGCAAGGGCCACATTGTCGCCAGGTACCATTGCACTCTCAAAGAAGGCAAAAAGAAGCAAATATTAGAGAAAACACTAGAAACAGCAGCTAGATTCCCATTCTCAAGAAATATCCTTAAATGGATTGTTTTGGGCCATGGCAACGGTGCTAGAGTTGCAGCTTCCAATGCCACTCCTGATATGCAGGACAACAGGTGGCCAATCGCTGGATTTGTCTTCCTTTCCTACCCTCTCTTTGATCCCATGCCACGTATGTCTTCTAAAGAAATCAATAATAGTAGTAATGATTCTACAGGTCCCTTATTAAACCTAAATGAATATTCACGTCCAGTTTTATTCATCAATGGCGAGTTGGACGGTAGCTGTCCTGGAGCAGATTTGAAAACCTTGGCCGCAACATCTCTCCTCAACATAGATACAAGAGCAGTGATTATCCCTGATGTTGGCCCCTCATTCACTACTACTACTTCTACTACTGCTGCTGCTGCTGCTGGTACTAAAGAAGAAGAGGAAGAAGATATTATTGATGCAGTTGTATTGAAAGAAATTGTAGATACAATAGACATCTTTCTCATATTTGTTTCCAGCAGCAGCAGCAGATTGCAAGATCAAGCTGTATCCGCTGCGTCAGCGTCTTTACCCAAGTTGGCTGATATGATTCCTTCGAGTAGAGTGCCACCTAGACCGGTTGGTGTTACTCCAGAATCACCCGAACCTTCACCTACACCTCCATCTCCACAACAAGAAGGAGGGGGAGGGGAGGGAGGAGAGATGGTGACGATGATGTCAGCAGATGATGTAGTCAACCCAATGGAAATATACCAAAACTTATCAGATCAATATAGAGATCTGCAGAGGATAAAGGGAGGGAATGGAGATATGCTGACAGAGGAACAGATGAAGCTGGAGCAGAGTTTACAGATGGCCATGTTGCAACAACAGCAACAACTAGCGGCATACAATAATGCCATGCAGCAATGAGAGTGGGGGATGGATTACATTAACATGATATGTATTGAATGAAGTATGTAAAAAATCTTCTATTGATAAGAATTATAATATAGGTAGGGAAGAGCAGAGCAGAGCAAGTGAGGAGGAAGCAAGGAAGCAAAGGGGAAATTTTGATGTGCCGAGGTCGTTCTTGGAATGGTCACATGGGAAAGTCAGAGGACCTCCACTTTGGTTGCGTTCCCTTGATTTTACTGTATTTAACGCGAAAAGCAACCTCTAAATACACGTATAGTTTCAATAGCTTGCGTTTGTAGGAGTGATTTGACTATTTTTTTGAACAAACAAAGAAATGAAGCTACAGTTTGTCGCCCTCATCGCCCTCATCGGCATCCTCTTCCTCTCTAGTCACCAAGCTACTCTTGCCCAACAACAACAGAATAATAGGTGCGACCCAACCTTGCTGCCTACTGCTCCAACGGTAAAAGCAACTGCTGGAGATAAAGAAGTAAAGCTCTGCTGGAATCCTACCAACGACGCATGTGTCAGCCAATTCCGTATCGCTGTTTTGCCACTCATCGTTCAAGCCACTCCAAACTCACCCGTCCCACAATGGATGACACTCCCTCCTATCGAGGATATCAAAACACGCTGCTTTACCGTTAAAAACCTCAACAATATGCAACATTACCGTTTTGCAGTCCAAGCATACAGTAATGCTGCCAAGGGAGGGTCGGCTGCCACCGTCGATGCTGCTCCACAAATTGCTTGGAGATGCCTTCCAGTCAGAGGCTATTATCCTCTGTGTGACGCCGTATACCAAGGAGATTGCAACCCAGTCACATGCAAGGAGCAGAAGGAAAAAGGTCAGTGCAATGCTCCTTTTATGAGGCAGGTTAATGAAGCTTCAAGGCTGATTGTACAGCATTGTGCTACTGAATGTGGCTGTTCCGCTGATCCTACTCTTGGTGGTGTGAAGAAGGCTGATGGACCACAGGATGGTGGTGGTGTACCTTTCAGTGCTGGTGTTTCTTCTTCTTCTTCTTCTGCTACTTCTAGTGATGGTACCAAGGCCGTGCCGTTAGAAGGGTTGAATGGGTATGATGCTATTAGTGGCTGCTGCAGTACTGTTAGACCAATCTACGTTGGATACTAGAACCTGCTATGCTGGGTGTGTGATCCCCCCCCCCCCCCCCCCCCCTTTTTATTTTTTGGGAGTTAGCTCGTTGAAGCCACCAATAAAAAAAAAAAAAAAAAAAAAAAAAAATATAATTGGTTTTTTTTT
>Ga0114919_10001174_pt1 | contig 21069 bp, 19 predicted proteins | sample BlataG_FD_88682 | JGI IMG/M metagenome (GOLD analysis project Ga0114919, IMG submission 88682) | Deep subsurface microbial communities from Black Sea to uncover new lineages of life (NeLLi) - Black_00105 metaG | ecosystem: Environmental > Aquatic > Marine > Oceanic > Sediment | place: Atlantic... | reverse complement strand
TTGTAATCCCTAAGGAGTGGAGAGATAAACTGGCAATTGAGGATAAAAACGAAGTTGAGATGGAATTGAAAGAAGACAAGACTATTTTGATCAAAAAGAAGATACATCCGTTAGAAATTAATGACAACTTATTTGAGGGAATTTCACCTTTTACAGAAGATGAATTGAAAGAAGCAAAAAAATCCTTATTTCCGAGTGAGTGACTAATGACCCAGATTGCTGTAGTCGATGCTCAAGTATTACTCTATTTTCATTATGATTATAAAAAAATACCTCTCCTGCTTCAAGAACTGAAAAACGAAGTTATTAAAGGAGATTTTATGGTGATCATTCCCACCATCGCAATCTCAGAGTTATTTTGGAAATTGAGAAAAGCAGGAAAGATAAATGCTTTTAAAAAAGCTTTAGCCCGATGGGAAGCATCTGAGAATATTATTATTGATGATTTTGATTTAAAAATTATTAAGCTGATGCTAAAAAACACAGAAAGTCATGAACTCCACGATGAGATTATAGCAATGACGTGTAGAAAATACAATACAAGCATTATTTATTCTACAGATACAAAATTTAGAGAAATTTTTAATTTAGAACTTAGATCCTGGTAGTTACTTCTTATATAAAAGAAGGAAGAATAAGATGAAGCTAGTCATTTGTTTTAGTTTTAGGATACATCAACATTCGCTTCTATCCTACGTATAAACTCGTCGAGTCTCTTAGGATCGTCGATCGTTATTGATATAGCCTCGTTCTGACACACTCGTTCGCATCGGCCACAACCGAGGCATCTTTCTTGATTAACTTTAGCTATGCCATCAATCATGTCCATTCCATTGAAGACGCAAACTTCCATACATTCTTCGCAGCCCACACACAATTTTTCGTCGACTGTCACGGTAACACCCTCGATCCTTTGAATAATGTTTTGGAATTCAGTTGTTCCATATCTCCACTTTCCGTTAATGCAACAACATGGGCAGCAGAAGCATACCGTCATAAAACGCCCCCTATCGGGAATTCCCATTCCTTCAGATTCTAATTTAAGCCTTCCGATAACCGTGATTAATCCGTTCTCGTAAGCTAATCTTACGCGTTCTAAAGCTTCTTCTTTGGTCCCGAGGTGGGCTCGATCAGGTGTAACTTTCGGAAATACATCCTCTATTCCTACGACATCTTCTCCAAGATACATACAACCGATTTCCACATCGTGATCTTTACACTCGTGAAATACTCTACAACCGCAGCTGTGAAATAGGAGGAAATGATTTGATTTATTAATAAAATGCTCTAAAACTTTCAGTGGTAATATCTGGTCTTCGAATGTGCCCAGAGCGTCGTTGATAGGAATGTAACTTCCATTCGCCATTTCAGGCTCGTACCACTTGTCAACGATATCTCTAAACACGGGGAGTCGAGTGAGAACAAACGGGTGATGAGGCGTTCCAGTCGAATATCTTGCGGTTAAAATATTTCTTAATTTTTTAGATTTAAGTGTTTCCCCGTCAACTTCAACCTTTTCCCAGCCTTCAATGTAATAAAGTTTGAACTTCCGTTTATAATACATATAGGTATAACTTCCAATCTCCCTATTTAGAAGTTTCAAAATAACATCTGCATCGTCAGATTCTAACGTTAAATCGGGATTTTCTATTTCTTCTCCAAATCCATACGAGTAATCTCCGTTATTGAATTTCTGGTATGCTTTCATTCCATAAATGTTCCATTGGAGTTTAAACTCAAAATTTTTCAAGTCTTCTTGGAGAATTGTGTCATCACCAAGAGAATCCTCGATACTTTGGAGCATTTTCTTAAACTTAGTTTCAAGCTCTTCTTTTATTTCGGTCATAAGAATAAAATTTTTTTTTAATTTTTTTTTTTACAAGATTTTAAAGCGAGTGCACATCAAGTAGTGGATGGGCTGTTTGTCATCGCTGTATTCGTGGTAAGCAGCGACTATAGTCCCGTCTTCTAGTTGAGTCACACTTGGGTATCCAATATGCCAATATTGGCCGTATATATACGTATCTTGAAGCGATCGAGCTCCGCTGCCTGCCTTTGGTTTTGGAACCCCTCCTTCTCTAATTGTAAACTCGTTTTTGATGTCCCAAGTTACACCATCTTCAGAAATGCAACCTTTCACGCCCCACGGATCTTTTCTGTAACCATAGACAGCTAAAACGCGGCCATCTTTGAGTTGTTTCATGGCGGCGGGGTAGCCCCAAAGGGAAGTTCTCTTGGGTGGACTCCACGTGATTCCGTCATCATTCGACCACGTAAACCACATATTGTCTTGCCGATATGGTTTGTGGTGAGTCCTCATTAAGCACACCAACCTGCCATCGCTAAGCCGAGTCATCCCAGGTTCCATAAAGTGGATAATGCTAGCCGAGTCAAAACCAACGGTCGCCCAGTATTCCCAGTTGTCGCCCCCGTCATCCGATCTTAATAAAAAGCAACGAGATGTTTCGGTTCCGATTCCAACTTCTTTATTCGGCGACATTGTCCCATCTAGAGGCATTAATAACCCCCCGTCTGGAAGTTCGATAATATGTCCCGCTCCAGACCCTCCACAAGCGTAAGCGCTTAATGATGAGCTAGCCATAGGACTTGCATTGACCTCAATAGGCTCTGTCCAAGTTTTACCCCCGTCTTTAGATTTAAGCACTACATACCCCGTTTGTCTTTTAAGGCGCTCAGGCATCCCAGGTGGGGGCATTCCAAGCGCTTGATCTCCATCGGAATGGATTCCTCTGGGAGCGATGAAATTACAAACACGCGTGTGCATTATAATGGTCCCATCGGTTACTTGGGCAAAAGCACAATCCCAGTTGCCCCTATTATCGGTATAGGGCCAAATAATTTTCTTAGTAGAAGGATCCCACGTTTTTCCTCCATCTGTTGATTTGATAAAACACGATTGCCCGCTATCAGCGTGAACGGGATATCGTTCTTCGTTAAATCCCATGAAGAGTTCACCGTTCTGCAACAAGACGATACTGATTTGGTTGCATGCATGAGCTAACTCGGGATCTTTGTAAACCATTACGTGTTCGACATTTTTAAGTTCGACCATATTATTATCTCCTTTTAGAATTTTTTTCATTAATCAGAAGTTAATTAAAAATTATTTCGTTAAAAATTATTTAGTTTGAATGATAATAGCTCGACAAAAGCTGCTATCTAAATTTTGCACTTTGTAAGGGAGTGTCATTACATAAAAGCGTGGCTGAGTGATTTTGTCTAAATTTTCGACAAATTCTACAAAGTTCGCGTCTTTGCTCATGAGGATGTCGTGGAATTCTCGAGTTTCCGCAATATCTTCCCCGAAACGAATATAATCTAGAACGATGAGTTTTGGGTTGTATTTTGCCATCCATTTTGCTGCGCTTGGGGTCAATTTCGGTAATCTTTCCTCCCCTTCCATGTAGAGTTGCTGTTTAGTTAATTTTACTCCGGTGTCGTTCCTGATTACAATACTGTCTCCTTCTTGTATAATGTTTCCAAGAGTTTTTTCGCATGTCTCTGCAGTAACAACCATTTCCTTTACAGAGAGGAGTACTCCGGGACCGTGAAATCGTTCTAACGGATAATCTGTTATGGATTTTCCTCCATCGTAAAAGTGGGCGCCAACTTCGACATGAGTTCCGACGTGAGAGTGGGTTTTAAGGATATCGTAACGGAAAGTTAAATCTTCAAGTAACGCTTTTTGAATTGCAAAGGGGCGATCTACGTTTTCGCCAGGAATCACGGTATGAGAAATATCGATTATTTCGAATTTATCTAAATTAAACATGTGTTTCACTTACTTTTGTTTTTTGTTTCAAGAAAAAAAGGGGTAAATAAGTCAGCTGACATCTACAGATTCTTCAAGAGCCCGTATATGATCCTCCACTCGTTTAGGATCGTCAATGGTTATTGAGATAGCGCCGTTCGGACATACTCTTTCACACCTTCCACAACCTAAGCACCTTTCTTGATCGATGACGGCTTTTCCATTGATTACATCTCTTCCAACGAATACACAGACGTCTAAGCACGCTCCACATCCAACGCATATATCTGAATCTACCTCTACCTTCAAACCTTCCATTCTCGTGAACATTTGTATTTCAAGGGTAGCATTTTTAGCGATCTTTCCGTTAACGCAGCAACATGGGCAGCAAAAACACAGCGACATAATATTTCCAGTATCATTCGCACCTATCCCGTTCGTTTCACCTGGGGATCTGCCGAAGACAGGAACCAGTCCGTTTTTTATGGATTTTTTTGCGTGTTCCCACGCTTCCTCTCGGGTGATATAGCGTCCCATTGATGGAGGTAGCTTTATGGTAAGAACATCTTCACCCCCAATATACATACATCCTAAATTTCTATCATGATCTTGGCAATTGTGAAAAACTCTACACCCGCAACTATTTTGAACATAAAAATTCTTTGCTTTTTTGATAAAATGTTCAATCATTTTTTCGGGCATTAGCTGATTTTCAAATTCACCTAAGGAAGCATTTATAGGGATGTAGGAGCCAAACGAGTTCTCCGGTACTGAGTGTCTCGTAGCAATTTCCCTAAAAAGTGGGAGCCTACTTAATACGGAGGGGTGATATACTACTCCGTTGGTATAGTAAGCTGTTAAAAAATGTTTACTATGTCTGATTCTTACAGTCTTCCCGTCTCTTTCAATCATTTCCTCTTTTTCGGTAGAATAGAGCTTAAATTTTCGTTTATAATAAATGTACGTGTGTCCTTCTAGGTTTCCTTTCAAAAACCTTAATGCTATCTCACTATCTGCAAATTTAATCGTTAAATCAGCATTTTCTAATTCTTCTCCAAACTTATGAGTATATTTCCCGTGGTCAAAAAGTTGAAATCCTTTTAATCCATTTAAATGCCACTGGAGCGACAGTTTATTCTCTTTCCAATCTTTTTGCAGGACTTCATCGACTTTAATTAGTTCGTCAATATCGTTGAACATTTTTTTAAAATACGTCTCAAGTTCGGTTTTTTGAGTAGCCATTTTCAAATATACTAATTTTTTTTATTAACTTAACAATGGTTTGCACTTTATAAAAAGTTGACCATTGTCCATTAAGAGTATTTTTCGTGCATTTTGTAGGACGGTAATGATATTGGAAGTGAAAAATAGAATGATAAATAAACTTTAAATTAAAATTCTGGTTATTACTATATTATAAAGTAAAATTCGAAAAAATAAAATGATAGGATATGGTCGAAAAATCTTTAGTTGACGAGTTAAAAGATAAGATGAGCGCGGGCGCTGCTGCCGCGGATGCTGATACGATACTGAATTCGTTTGATTTAATCAAACAAATATCAGAAGAGGTAGATTATTTAAAAACTGATGTTATTGAGAGCGATTACTCGTGTCAGATGGTTTTTTCAGATATAAAAGAGAAATATTGGATCAAAATAAGTAAAGGTGTTGTCGACTTCGCCAAAGGAGAGATTGAAGACCCCTCGATAACGATTACAACTTCAAAAGATATAGGGCTAGGGTTGTTCTTTGGAGAGAAAGATGCAAATATTGTGGCTCCTCTTGGAAAACTGGGAGTTGCTGGAAATTTCCCTGATTTACGGCTATTTCAAGAGCTTTATGAAGATGTTATTGACGAGTTTAAGAAGAAATATTAATAACTAACAATTTTATACTGCAATTGTTACAAATTCAATTTCTTGAATTTATTCTTATTTTAAAATTATAAATTTTAACAACCAACTCTATTATTAGAAATGAAGCAAAAAGTACTCGTTTTTGAACCTAAGAAGTGTATAGGCTGTCGTCTTTGTGAGCAGATGTGTGTGATGACGCATTTTAAGGTTACTAATCCTAAAAAATCGTGCATTCGTATTATTCGAGACGATGAAAACCAGCTTGATTCTGCGATTTATTGTCATTCTTGTGTTGATGCTAAATGTATTGACGCGTGTGAGTTTGATGCCTTGTCTCGTGATTCTGAAACGAACGCTATTTTAGTAAGTGAGGACGATTGCGTTGGGTGCAGAAAATGCATTGAAGAATGTCCGTATGACCATCCCGTTATGCACCCTTCTGAAGATTATATTCTAATTTGTGATTTGTGTGAGGGGAGTCCTACGTGCGTTGAAATTTGCCCTGAAAATGCCATTACTCTACGGGAGGGAAAATAAAATGGCGAACTATAATGGGATGAAAGGTAAGTTGCTAAGAATTAATCTTACAACCGGAGAATCGAAGGAGGAATTGATTTCTTCCGATCTTTGGGAAACTTATATAGGTGGTCGTGGATTGGGTGCGTATTACTTAATGAAAGAAGTTCCTCCCCTAGTCGAGCCTTTAAGTCCTGAAAATAAACTGATTTTTATGAATGGTCCTTTAGCGGGCACGTTAATCCCTGGCAACAATAAAATTTGCGTAACCTTCAAATCTCCTTTGACTAACACCTATTCTTATTCTCTGTGCGGAGGTCATTGGGGGCCGGAGTTAAAATTTGCGGGGTTCGATGGTTTGATAATAGAGGGAAAAGCTAGTAATCCCGTATACGTTACGATCAATAACGGCAAGGTTGAAATCAAATCAGCTGAGAAATTCTGGGGTAATTTAATCCCTGAAAGTGAAAAATTACTGCGAGAAGAGGTAGGTGGGGATAAGACCTTTCAAATCGCGTTAATTGGTCCCGCAGGTGAGAAATTAGTCAATTACGCGTGTATCACTACGGGTTTATACAGAGAATTTGGGAGAGGTGGTGCAGGTGCTGTGATGGGATCGAAAAACCTTAAGGGAATCGCCATAACGGGTTCTACTGACGTAAATGTTACCAATCCCGAAGAAGTGTTTCAATTAGGGAAGGAGTTAATACAGGATTTAATAGAGTCGCGCGGTGGAAAAGTTAGAAGGGAATTTGGTACTATGGAACTGGTTGAGAGAATAAACAATGCAGGTTTTTGGGTAACGAGAAACTTTACCGAAGGCTATTTTGAAGAAGGTTACAAACTTGAGGGCAAGAAGATGCGAGAGGAAATCGTAATAGGCGATAGTTCTTGCTTTGGATGTCCGATAGGATGCGGTAAGCGTACTTACATAAACACAAAGAGTAACGAACAATATGTCATGGAAGGTCCCGAATTTGAAACGGTCGGGATGTTAGGCTCGAACTGCGGTATTAGTAGTTGGGAAACCCTTTTAAAAGCGTCTAAAATTTGTGATACCTATGGATTTGACACTATAAACGCTGGAGCATGCGTTTCAATGGTAATGGAAGCGTTTGAATCTGGTAGACTTACTTTCGAAGATACTGACGGAATTGAATTGTCGTTCGGTAACGATGGAGCGTTGCTGAGAATCTTAGAAAAAATAGGACGAAGAGAAGGGTTAGGCGATGTTTTAGCCAAGGGACCAGCTGAAGCTAGCAAAATCCTAAAAATCGAGGATTTGGCTATGCATTCGAAGGGACAATCGTTTCCTGTATACGATCCGAGAGGCGCAAAGGGAATGGCTTTAACTTATGCTACATCACCTAAAGGGGCTCACCATATGTTGGCTACTACATTTGGCGCAGAATTATCAACGGGCACTCGTTTTGAAATAGAGGGAAAAGGAAACTTAGAGAGAGATCATCAGTTTAGTATGGCTATTGTGGACTCTATAGCTTTATGTTCAACAATGCGCGCAGGAATACCGCTTGATAATCTACTTAAGGCTTATTCGACAGCTACGGGAATTGAACACGACCTACCATCGTTTCTTAAAGCCGCAGAAAGAATAATTAATCTTGAGAGAATTTATAATGCTAATATTGGCTTAGATCGTAGCCACGATACTCTTCCAAAACGGTTTTTAGAAGAGACTTTGCCTAGTGGAGAGAGTAAAGGTCAAATAGTAGAGTTGGACGCCTTGTTGGACGATTATTACAATGTTATGGGCTGGACTTCAAATGGTGTCCCTACTGAAGAGAAGCTAAAGGAATTGGAACTTACGCAATATTTTAATTAAATTAAAAATTCCTTAGGAAGTTAATTCATGTCAAATAATAGCAATTTTCCGTTAATTCGTTGTGTTCATCAAAATATAAAGACGCCTAGTATCGTTAACTTGGAAGGCGAATTGAGAGATAAATTAAACGAATTTGGATTAAAAAATTCTGTAAAACCAAACGATACTGTGGCAATAACTGCAGGCTCGCGGGGTATTAATCATCTAAATACTATTTTAAAAGCATTAGTAGATTATTTAAAGGAATTAAAAGCGTCTCCTTTTATAATTCCTGCGATGGGAAGCCATGGAGGAGGTACAGCAGAAAGTCAACTCCAAATTCTAACGGATTATGGAATAACAGAGGAAGAGATGGGTTGCCCTATAAAAGCAAGCATGGATGTCGTAGAAATAGGTGAAAGTGAGTTTGGATACCCCGTATATTTAGATAGACACGCTTCTTTAGCTGATAAAATTATTGTTGTAAATAAGATAAAAAGTCATTCAAAGTTTACCGGTGAAGTCGAGAGTGGTTTGAGCAAGATGAGCCTTCTCGGGCTTGGTAAGCACAAGGGAGCAAAATTATATCATCGACTAATTGATCGCTATGGTTGGCCACGAGTTAGTAAATCGCTGTTGAAGGTTGTTTTAAATAATGTTCCTATTATTTGTGGCATAGGAATTGTTGAGAATATAAATAACGAGCCCGCACAACTTCACGTTTTGAATCCTGACGAATTTTTTACCAAGGAACCAGAATTATTGCGGAACTATAAAGACTTAACTGAGCATCTCCCCTTTAAAGAGATAGATTTACTAATCGTGGACGAGATGGGAAAAAATATTTTTGGAACTGGAATGGATACTAACATTACTGGTCGGAAAGATGGCTCTTCCATGCAGGTTAGATGGTTATTTGTCAGAGATTTAACTGAAGCGTCTCATGGAAACGCTCAAGGGATTGGTCTAGCAGACTTTACCACAAAGAAGCTAGTCGATAAAATAGATTATAGTAAAATGTATACTAACGCCCTTACTGCATTCCGCACTGATTCACCAAAAATCCCCGTTCATTTTCAGAACGACAAGGAGGTTTTGAATACCATTTTCGACATGGTGGGTCCAGAAGAGATTTCAACACTGCGTGTGGTATGGATAAAGAATACCTTAGAGTTAAGAAAGATAATTGTTTCTGAATATTTTTTTGAGAAAATCGAATCTCGTGACAATCTTAGCTTTGTCGGAGAAGCAGAACCGATAATATTTGACGAAGAAGGATTTTTAGTTAATTCGAAGAAATACTGGTTTGAAAATAAATAAATAGAATTAAAAAACTATTAATCCTCCTAATAAAGAGACAGATAGAAAGCTTACAACTCCGATTGTTAAGGCTGCAAACAATCCTACTAAGAATGGTTTGATTCCGAGGCCTTTAAATTTACTAAAATCGGTCGAAAGCCCTACTCCGCCTAAAGCAACAACAAATAAGATGTTGGCAAAATCCTTTACTACTTTTATAAAATTCTCCCAAGAATCAACCCCTACTAATCCAAAAGCGTCTCCAGTAGATCTAAGGATTGAAATTAATAAAAATCCAATCACAAAGACGGGAATCAGTTTCTTAATATTTACTTTTGCTTTCATGTTAGACTTATCCGATCCTGATTCAGGTGCAGCTTTTAGTTCGTTTTTTATGTATAGAAAGGACATTAACGGTATAACTAATATCATGAATACATTCCTTACTAGCTTTGTAATAGTGGCAACATCAAGTCCTAACGGTAAATTCCACAAATCTGCAAACACTAATGCTGCTCCAGTGACTTGTGATGTGTCGTGAATGGAAGTCCCCAACCAGAGACCGGCTTTTATGGGGTCTCCACCAAATAAAAAATAAACTAGAATTGGATAGGCAATGGTGGCAATTAAGCCAAACACCGTTATTACAGCCACGGCGTAAGCAGTTTCCTCTTCTTTGGCTCCAATTACTGGGCTTGTCGCAACTATTGCGGAAACACCACAGATTGAAGTTCCTACCGCTATGAGCGTCCCAAGGCGTTTTGGTTGCTTTAATTTTTTATTTAGAAATGTGGTAATAATAAGAGCACTAGTAATACACATCAACACTATAGGAATCCCTATTGCTCCTAGTTTGAATACATCGATAATGCTCAATCGAATGCCTAATAAGATAATTCCAAGCCTTAGTAATTTTTTTACCGAAAATTTGAATCCGACGTTCAAAAAAGTGGGTAGTTTGAACACATTCCTGATAACTAATCCAAGGATTAAACATATCATTACTGCCGAAATGGGCGATTTCTCAAAACCCATTAAATCTTTTCCAATTAGATCGCTTAACGACATACTAAGAAGTGCCAATAATATAACAATTACCAACCCTGGAATAATGGTGTGAAGTTTGGAAAATGGTACTCCAAAGAGGTTTCTTTCGAGATAATTCATTTCCTTTGTTTGGTCTTTTTCGGACTTTTCATTTAATCCGTTTTCTTCTTCTTGTTTACTCATGAATTTGACACCCTAAATATAGCACATTCTTAATATTACCAATCGTTTGGAGTCGTTAACCCCGAACCTGTAATAAATAGCACCACGCTGTCTTTTGAATCAATAAATCCTTCGTGTGTCAATTTTTCTGTGGCAGCAACAGTCGCAGCAGCTTCTGGGCAGACCATAATCCCTTCAGTTTTAGCAAAAGAATACATGGCATCTTTTATTTCGGAATCGTCAACGGCAACCGCAGTTCCACTTGATTCTCTAATAGCGTTTAAAATTAGATAATCTCCAATAGCTCCTGGAACCCTGATTCCCGAAGCAAACGAGTGGGCGTTTTCCCAAGGAATTGCGAATTTTTCACCGTTATTAAAAGCTCTTACGATTGGTTGACAACCTGATGGTTGAACAGAAACCATTTTTGGTCGCTCGCTTCCGATTAAACCTAAGGTTTCCATCTCTTCAAACGCTTTCCACATGCCTACTATTCCCGTTCCTCCTCCTGTAGGATATATAATCATATCCGGGAGAGTCCAATCAAATTGCTCCGCTAATTCCGTTCCCATCGTCTTTTTTCCCTCGACTCTATAAGGCTCTTTCAAGGTAGAGACTGAGAACCAATTATTTTTAATGCCTTCCTCTTTAGCAACTCGACCCGCATCGCTTATTAATCCTTCAATTAGTGTTAATTCTCCGCCCATGTGTTTAATTTCTTTTTGAATTAGCTCTGGAGTGTCAGTAGGTACAAAAATATGAGCATTAACTCCCGCGTGTGCGGTATAAGCAGATAATGCCGCCCCTGCGTTTCCAGCGCTAGGCATAACAAAATCTTTAACGCCAAGTTCTAGTCCCTTTGATACTGCAGCACACAATCCGCGACTTTTAAATGTGCCGGTGGGATTTTGCCCTTCGTCTTTAATGTATACGTTGCTCAGATTCAATTCTTTACCAAAATTGTTGAGTTTCACGTTGGGAGTCCATCCTTCTCCAAGCGTTATCCGATGTTTATCCTCTTTTACGGGCATAATTTCGTGGAGCCGCCAAATATTGTACACTTTCCTATTTTGAATGTTTTGTTTTGAAAGGGTTTCTTTCGCTTTCTCTAAGTCGTATCTTGGGTACAACACTTTTCCACACGAGGTACATAATCCATTCTTTTCGTCTGCGTTAAATTCTTTTCCACAATTTGTACATTTTAATTTTACGATAAATGAGTTTTTATTTTCCATTTTCTAACCTCAGTTTGGTATAACTTCTTCGCTTAATTTAAAAAAATATGTTGAAAAAACTATCAAATTTGTATTGAAAATCAGCTAACATCTGCGTAAGATTCGATAACTCTAATTAACTCATCCACATATGCTGAGTCATCAATATTAATTGAAATGGCTCCATTAGGGCATGTATCCTCACATCTTCCACAACCTAAGCAGTACTCTTGGTTTACTATAGCCTTGTCATCGTGCATTTCCATTCCTTTAAATACGCACACATCAAGACAATCTCCACATCCTAGGCATAGATCCTCGTTAACCTTAACTGAGAGGCCTTCAATTCTATGAAGATCCGAAAGACTGGGTGAACCATTTTGTAACAGTGCGGCATTGACGCAACAACAGGAGCAACAGAAACACATTGATAGTATCTTTCCGGTATCTGTAACGCCACTTGCAATCGCTTCCGCTCTAGATCTTCCGAGCAGAGGAATTAATCCGCTATTGTAAGCAAGTTGAACGCGTTCTAAGGCCTCCTCCTTTGTTGCATATCTACCTGGAACATTTTGTGGGATTCCTCTTTCTAAGTCTTCCAGATCAATCCTACTTGTATCTGCTCCCATGTGCATGCAGCCTAAAGAAACATCGTGGTGCTCACATTCATGAATCAATCTACAGCCACATATGTCCTCCATTACGATACTACACGCTTTTTCAATGAAGTGTTTAAAGATTTTAATTGGTAATACCTTGTTTTCAAAACTTCCGAGTGACTTATTAATCGGTACATAAACACCGTAGTTATTTTTTCCACCAACCTTTTCTCGTAGTGTGCGAAACATCGGCAATTTCGTTAATATAAATGGATGGATTTCTTTATCTTTGTCAAAATAGGCGGTAAGGAAAGGTTTGGTAGTTCTCTTGTTTTTATATCCGTTTTCGGTCTCGATCTTATTCCATCCAACGGTGTATATTAGTTCAAAGGTTCCAACATAATGGTTCTTAGGTATTGTGGAAAAGTCCCCCATTTCACCAGTTAGAAATAATCTTGCGGGTTCATCATCTTCGATAACTAATGTAATATCTGGTTCATTTAATTCTCCACCAAATTTAGAGGAATAATTATCTTTTTCGAATATCTGATAACCTAGCAGTTCTTTGATTTTCCACTGTATTTTTAAGGGAGAATTTTCAATGTCTTTTTGATAGATTTTGTCTTGTTTTGTAACTTCTTCTTGATCTGTAAGCATATTTTTGAAAAATATTTCAATATCTTGACTATCACTCAATTTGACCACTTTTTTCTAAAATACAATTTTATTTATGATTTTTAGATTAGATAATATTTTATACTTTTTAATTCCCACTGGTCATAAAAAATAAAATACTAATCTTAATAGTAATTTCTTTCTTTAACTAACAATAATAAATAAAATTGGTGAAGATATTGAGTTGGCAAGACGAAATAGAGGAGAAATATATCAAAACTAACGGGATTACGCTCCATACTGTAATAATTGGGACTGGAGAGCCCCTTATCTTACTACATGGATTTCCAGACTTTTGGTTTGCGTGGAAAAAGCTCATTCCATTAATTAAAGATAGATTTCAGCTAATAATTCCTGATATGCGAGGATATAATTTATCAGATAAGCCAGAAGGAGTTGAAAATTATCGAATAGAACTATTAATTGAGGATATTCATGGATTAATAAAATTTTTTGATTTTGAAAAAGTTTATTTAGCGGGGCATGATTGGGGAGGTGTACTCTCTTGGTTCATCGCTGAGAAATATCCGAATAAAATCAAAAAGTTAGCGGTTATTAATGGCCCTCATCTTAAGGTTTTCCAATCTAAACTAAAATCTAACGAAGCACAAAAAAAGGCGAGTTCATATATCTTCCAGTTTCTTAAGCCTGATGGCGAGAAACCGTTACTTGCTAATAACTTTCAAGCTTTAAGGTCATTTCTTAAAGAAGACGAAGACAAATACATGGAAGCATGGTCTCAACCAGGGACTATCACTTGCGGTGTTAATTATTATAGGGCTAATATGGAATACGAGGACTGGAGCGGGATTATTAAAATACCTACATTAGTGATACATGGAATGAAAGATGGGGTAATACTACCGGTTGTCTTAGATGGACTGGAGAAATATGTTGAAAATCTGAAGATTATCTACGCTGAGGATTCAGCACATTCTGCTATGAAGGAGGATCCTAAGATGGTTGCCTCTGAGTTCTTATCATTTTTTAAGTAGAATCATTGTTTGGGTTGACGTTCATTATGGGGATAGAACATGGTTGAAAACAAGTTAAAGGTTTACAAGTATCGCTGGTTTCTCTTGTTTATCTTTATGTTAGGTAATATATCGTTACAGATTATATGGATTTCCTACGCTACCGTAACAATAGAGGCAGCCACCTATTATAGTGTAGGAGAATTTGAGATACTTTTTTTATCGACGATTTTCATGATAACTTATATCCCTGTTTCTTTTATAGCGACTTGGTTTATTAACAGATTCGGCTTTAGGATAGGCGTAGGATTAGGAGCTATGATTAACGGAGTTTTTGGGTTTTTAAGAGTTTTAGTTGGGCCAAACTATCCTTTAGTTTTAATAGTGCAGGTCATGGTTTCTCTAAGCCAACCATTTTTCCTTAATAGCGTATCGTTACTTTCCAAAAATTGGTTTCCAGAGTCGGAACGCAATACATCAACCGGACTTTCAGTGATCTCTCAACTTTTAGGTATCGCGATTGGTATGGTTTTAACGCCAATCTTAGTTATAGCGTTCAACTTAGAGGTTATGTTGTTTATTTATGGGTTATATTCTTTAATTATTGGAGTAGTTTTTGTAATCTTTGCTCGAGATGAGCCTCCCACGCCACCATCAATTAGAGTTAATAAAGAAGATACCGAGGTAAAAGGTGGATTAAAACTACTTTTCCTTAGTAAGCAGTTCGTGATTATAAGTATTATTTTTTTCGTAGGTTTAGGAGCATTTAATATGTTATCAACTTATATTGAGCTAATAGTTTCGCCCCGTGGTTTATCGGCTATTGAAGTTGGAAATCTTGGGGGGTTAATGATTTTAGGCGGCATAATAGGAGCCACGTTGATGTCGACTTTAGCAGACAAATTACGGAAAAGAGCTTTTTTAATAAAAATCTCTCTGTTAATTGCCGTTGCTTCGTTTATTGTAATCTCCTTTGCGAATACTACGCCTCTTTTATATGTTACTGGATTTCTATTAGGATTCGGTTTATTATCAGTAGGTCCTGTTTTATTAGAATATGCCGTTGATGTTACGGTGCCTGTTCCGGAAGCAAGTTCAAACGGTATGTTAATGGTGATAGGTTCGATTAGTGGCATATTATTCATTCTGGGATTTGAAGGATTCACTACGCCCTCAGGAGATTATTTTCCAGCCTTGATCGTATTATCTATTCTTTCGCTTGTATCATTTGTTCTCTCCCTTTTTCTTAAAGATGTCAAAAAAGAGTAAATTCAATTTCTATCCTTCGCAAGTAGATCTATATAAAGAACTTTATCATATTTAACTAATATCAAGTAAGTTTCAAACTGTTTTTTGGAGGATATGAAAAATGAGTTCTTACGGTGAAAAAAGGGATCGGGACGACGAACGCACGAAAGGCGATCTTGCAGCAATGCAAAAAGGCATTCAAAATTCTGGCTCGTCTAGGAAGAGTGGCTCCTACAGTAAAAAGAAAAACATGATGTTGTGTATTTCGTTCCTCGTTATTTTGATAGTAGCAGTAGCGGTTGTTGTTATCATAAGTTTATAGTTTTAAAGCCTAAATTTCGTTATTATCTTTTTTTTTAATTTTCCATTTTCAAGGGAGTATGTCAAAAACTAAAAAACAGATCTCGTATTTTTCTATCTAAGTAATTTATTTATACAACTACGAATCTGAGGAGTCATTTATTCATGAGGAGTTATGATTTAGGAACTTTGGTAGCTAATTTTAAAAAAAGGGACAAAATAGCTTTAGCGAGATTAATTACAATTATCGAGAACGAGCCTGAACGCGCACACGAGGTTTTCAAGTATCTTGAGGATGTAAAGCACGATTCGTATATAATTGGGCTTACTGGGTCTCCGGGAGTGGGAAAAAGCACCTTAACGGGCGCAATAGCTCAAAAGATGTTAGACGAAGGAAAATCTGTAGGAATTATCTCTGTAGATCCTACGAGTCCCTTTAGTGGAGGTGCTTTCTTAGGTGATAGAGTCCGCATGACAAATATTTCTTTGCATCCGAACGTCTTCATGCGTAGTCTTGCGTCGAGAGGATACAAAGGGGGCATATCAAGGGCAGTATTCGACATAAGTATGCTGTACGAAGCTTTTGGGATAGATATAATTATAATTGAAACGGTCGGAGTTGGACAAGCAGAATTTGATATTTATAATTTAGTTTACACCGTTGTAGTTATCTTGGTTCCTGGCTATGGAGATGTCATTCAGATGCAAAAAGCGGGGATCATCGAGATCGGAGATATCTATGACGTAAACAAAAAAGATTTGGGTGGAGAGGATATCGCCGTTCAAATTGATATGATGCTTGACGATGCCATTTTTCAAAGCGGTTATAGGCCGCCCGTTGTATTGACTGATGCTATTAAAGGCGAAGGTATAGACGAACTTCTCCAATACATCTGGAACCACAAAGAACACCTTGAGCTATCCGAGGTTTTAAACGAGAAGAAGAAGAACAGATTTAACTACAAAATTACTGAACTAATTTTCTCTAAAATTGAAAAGATCGTTAAAAGCAGCTTCTTTGACCAAGGGAAGATCACAGAACTGGTTGAGCACGCAATGGACGATGGAAAATTCAAGATTTACGAAATTATTCACAAAAAGTTTGAACTCATGAACTTAGAGATAAAGGATAAAGAATAATCTTCTGGTCCTTAATCGTTCTTACTTATTATTTTACTTTAGATTTTAACTTCTTAAAGAATTAAAGATAAAATTTTTATAATTTTTTTCTAAATCGTGACTATGTCCCAGAAAATTAATCGAATTACGCTTGAAGGAAAAATGGATGATTGGGGTCCATTTGGAAAAAACGAGGGGAAGTGGTTGATTTTTTCTATAGGCAATCCTGTGGAAGGTCATGGATACGCGTTACCGAGAAACATCGACGACTTACATTCCCAACGCGTTGCCCATCTTATCTCTTGTAAGACTGGAGGACGATATGTAGCTCACATTCCCTGGGCAACAGATAATTTCACGGCAATTGCGAAAGATTGGGCACCCAAAACCATACTCGTAGGAGAAATCGTTCCAAATATCATAGATTTCATTAGATTTCACATTGAAATTTATAAAAAAATGAATTTACCGACATCCCATATTTTTATTTATTCAGGACACGGTGGTAATAGACCTCTCGTTCAATACACGAATGAAATTCAAGATGCTTTAAAATTAAAAAAGCTTATAATTTCTGCTTCTGAAGATTTTGCTGAAGAAATCGAAGATAAAGTAATAGAAGAAGTAAGTAAGCTTTCAGTAGAACTGGCAGGAGAAGAAGAAAATCCAAGGCAAATTAAAAGAGAATTACTACAAATATTATTAAGCATAGCACATGCTGGTCATTTCGAACATTCACTCGGAGCTGCGTTAGGAGTGTTAGATGAAGTAAAACTAGAGATTATGAATAAAGAGTTGGAAAGAGATTTCGAAGCAGCTCTTAATAAATGGCCTCCGCTTGGTGGATTAGGGGGTTATCTATTAGCAGGGGGGGTATATACTAAGGCATTAGGTACTAAAGATAACGATAAATTTGGGTTGTGGAAATGTCTAAAGCGCTTACGGAGATTAGATAATGGTAAAGTTAAGGTGTTTAAGGAATTAGGAGAATTATTGATTACTTTATTAGTTGAATATTATTCCAACATCATTATGAGCGTTTAAAATCATAATTTCTTTTAATGGTCAGATCAGTCTTACTTATTGATATAAAAATCTATTTTTTAAAATATAACTTTAAATTAGTTCCAAACGTAAATTCATTTATTCAAATTATTTAATAAAAATAAAACAACCAAAATTTAAACCAGGTAATACAAATGGAAAAAAAAATAATCGAAATTAAGCACTCGAAAAAGAGTATGGTTTCTTATGGATTCGGGAAGTTTATCAGTGAATTCTTCAATATGTGCTTTGGTGCGTATGTATTCTTTTTTTACGAACGCGTGATAGGTTTGAATAGTTTGTTTACTAGTATAGGATTTATCATATTTGCTTTATGGAATGCGGTGAATGATCCTTTAGTAGGCTGGTTAACTAATAAACCGTTTAAATTTACCAAGAAGTGGGGCCGACGTCTTCCATGGGTTTTAATAGGAGGAGTTCCTTGGATATTAAGTTACTTGCTCATATTCACACCTCCCGTTGTAGATCCAACCGACGGTGCTTTCATTTTGTTTGCGTGGATCGTGGTTATGACGTGCTTATACGATACATTTGCTTCGATTTTTGGAGTAAACTTTTACTCTATATTTCCAGAAAAGTTTCGCGGTGATAGTGAACGTAGGACGGCCTCTATTTTAAGTACTCTAGTAGGTGCTTTAGGAACTGCTTTTGGTTCTATTATCCCAAGTCTTTTCATAGTATGGAATCAAAGGGATTCATATATACTCCAAGCAGGGGTAGTAGTTATTATTTGTATGATAGCATTAGCACTCGCAATCCCAGGTAGCCGGGAGGATCAAGTGCGTATTGATTGCTATCTCGAGAAATGCGAAGAGGGCATGGATAGAGAACCATTTTTTAAGGAATTTAAAAGCGTCTTAAAACATAAAAACTTCATGGCATACGTAATTTCCTTTATGTTTTATCAGTCTCTCGTTGCAACGATGATCGGATCCATCGCATATGTTTCAGAATCTGTGTTACACGTGGAAGCAAGCGATGTAATGCTAATAATGGCGTTTCTACTCGTAGGAATGTTTGTTTCGATGCCTATTTGGGGGAAAATTGCTGATAAAACAAATAACGATCGGAAAACAATGATTATTGCTGCTGCTGTATTAACGATTGGAACGCTACCGCTCTTCTTTATTACTAACTATTATATAATGATCATCTTTGTGTTCATTTGGGGCTTTTGCGAAGGCGGTTATTGGGTTATGTTATCGCCAGTGTTTTCAATCACAATCGACGAGTCAGTAGTTATGGCTGGTAGAAGAAGAGAAGGAATTTATCAAGGATTTCAGACTTTTGTTAGCAGAGCAGCGCTGGTTTTTCAAGCTCTTTCTTTTTACATTATACATGAAATTACAAATTTCGTCCCTGGCTCAGGTATTCCGGGCGATCCACTTCCACCTCAACCAATTGAGGCCGTATGGGGAATTCGAATACATTTTGCATTGATACCAATGATTTTCATGTTTATCGCAACGATAATTCTTTGGAGATTTTTTAAGATAACGCCTGAGGTAGTCAAGGAAAATAAAGAGAAGCTTGCTGCAATGGGAATATAAAATATCGTATATGCTACACCTAAAAATTTTTTATTTTTTTATTTTCAATTTAAGACACGTAAATTACATTTACTTCTTTAGAAATCCAACTTTATTAAAGTAGTAACTAATATCAAATAATTATAAACAAAGAAGGATAAAAATGAATAAATCTGAAGTAATTGATACTACCTCTGGAAAGATGCAGGGCTATAAAGAAGACGATTTAGTAATTTTTAAGGGAATTCCATATGCAGAACCTCCAATAGATGAATTGCGATTTTCACCTCCCGCTGCGAAAAAAAGATGGGATGGTGTGCTTGAAGCTACTAAATACGGAGCATGTTCATATCAAGGATACACTCAACTTGAGGATCTTACAGGTAAACTTCAACCCGAAAGTGAAGATTGTTTGAATCTTAATATTTGGGCCCCAAATATAGATAACAAGAAGCATCCAGTAATGTTCTGGATACACGGGGGAGCTTTTATTATGGGAGGAGGAATTGATCCTATGTATGATGGTTCAGCTTTAGCCCGGCGTGGAGATATTGTTGTAGTCACTATTAATTATCGGCTTGGTGCGTTAGGATATTCGTATATTCCGGATGTGACGGTCAATGCTGGACACCTCGATCAGATTTTAGCGCTTAAATGGGTTCATGACAACATTGAACTATTTGGAGGCGACCCAAATAATGTTACGATATTTGGTGAGTCTGCTGGAGGATATTCAGTAGTTGCTTTAGCAGCCATGCCCGCTGCTAATGGTCTCTTTCATCGTATTATCGCTCAAAGCGCTCCAGCAATTGATCCAAAGGTTACCAAGAAACCTACAAAAAAAGTTATGCGTATGCTGGGTGCGGGCGATATTAACGCATTCCGTAAGATATCTCCCGAAAAGATTATCGCTGCTCAGAACGATTTCTTGGCAGAAGATACTTTAAATCTTCTCGCTTTTCGTCCTCTTATTGATGGTGATACATTTCCAATACATCCTTTAGACGCGTTTCGAAATGGTGATTGTAAAGACATAGATTTTATGATTGGCACTAATCTGGAAGAAGCTAAGTTATTTACTGCTCTTAGTCCTGAAATAGGTAACCTGGATAACATTGATGGTGATACGCTCCTAATGGGTTTTTTGGGTAGATTAGGCATCGATAATGCTAAAAGTAAAGCGATGATCGCTACCTACAAGAAGGCGAGAGAAGGTAAGTATTCCACCAAACCTGAAGAAATTATGAACGCCCTCCTTACGGACAACATTTTTCGTATTTCTACAATTCACTTGCTTGAAGCGCAGAGCAAACATCAAGCCAACACGTATAATTACATGTTTACTGTTACTTCTCCAATGCTTGATGGAGCTTTAGGAGCCTGTCATGCTCTTGAATTACCCTTCGTTTTCAACACCTTTGACACTCCTGGTTTTCAAGAGTTTGTAGGTAAAGGTCCTGATTTAGATGCTATTAGTTATAAAATGATGGATGCATGGATTGCCTTTGCCCGTACTGGAAATCCCAACCACGATGGTATCCCACAGTGGCCCTCTTACGATGTAGATAAGAGATCGACTATGATAATAAACAAGGAATTTAAAGTGGTTGAGAAATTTCTTGATGAAGAACGGGCTGCTTGGAACGATTAGATTTAGAATAGTCTAATAAATTTTTTTTCTTTTCTTTTTGAATCTTAGTCCTTTTTAAGCCATTCTTTGAGCGCTGCTTTGACAGATCGACGCATTTCCATAGTGAATCCTGCTCCTAGTTTACCAAGATAGAATTGTTGACCCAGATTTTCTGCTTCTTTAACTTCTATCTTTCGGGGGTCGTTTTTAAGCATATCTTCGAATTCATTTTCAGATAACCT